>Ga0255127_1000158_pt1 | contig 36859 bp, 33 predicted proteins | sample Law_Miss_RepB_8d_FD_188555 | JGI IMG/M metagenome (GOLD analysis project Ga0255127, IMG submission 188555) | Freshwater microbial communities from St. Lawrence River, New York, United States - Law_Miss_RepB_8d | ecosystem: Environmental > Aquatic > Freshwater > River | place: USA: New York...
CTCGTTGAGGGTGAAGTAGGTATAGTAACTGCCGTCGGGCGGGGAGGTGAAGGTCGTCTTGGCGGTGAAAGCCGGACCAGAGGCATTGGCGGCGATGGGAGCGCTCAGCGCGTGCCGCCCCATCAGGATGGCGCCGGCAGGCACGCTGTTGGTGTAGGGCTCCGTGCTGGCCCAGAGGTCGATGCGGAGCGAACCGGAGGCGGCCTCGCCCTGGTTGCGCAGTCCGCCGACGGAAATGGTCAGCTCGGTACCGAGAAACTCGTAAAACGAGGACCCGGTGAAACTGAGGATCGACGTCGCGGCGGCGGGGTTGTCGTAGATCGACTTCGCGCCGGTGATGTCGTCGGTCGCCAGCGTGTCGAGGTCGCTCGAACGGGCGTTCATGATGGCGGTCACGTTCTGCCCGATGTCGTCGGGGTGGTTGAGCCCGAGGGCGTGTCCGAGCTCGTGCAGCGCGACTCGGCGGAAATCATTCACGGTCTCGCCGCCCTGGGTGCGCAGTGCGCCGCGGTAGGAATCCCAGCGAGCCGTGGAGTTGAAGAGCACATCCGCCTCCGAGTAGCGGCTGCTGCGGGGGTCGTACCGTTGCAGGGTGATCCCGAGCACCCGGCTGCCCCACGTGGTGCCGTAGACGGTGGTCGAAAACAGGAGATTGTTCACCCCGTTGCCCTCGCCGACCGCGGCGGCGGAGTCGCGGGTGGCGGCGAGGCGCACGGCCGAGACGTTGCTGTTCCAGATGGCCATCGCGTCCTCGATGACCGCGTTCCACGAGCCGGAGCCGTCGCTGAGCGCCGTCGTGGGCGGCGGGAGAGCGAGCTGGAAGCGGACTTCGCCGGCGGACCAGCGTTGGCCGCTGGCGTTGAAGGCGTGCGCGGCGGAGGCGAGGACGAAGACGGAAAGAAGGAGTCGGGTCTTCATGGTCAGCGGGTCTGGCGGTTGCCGGTGGCGCGCTCGAGCTCGGCGAGGATCCGGGCGGAGAATACCGTGGGGGAAAGTCCGGCGGCCCCGGGACGCACGAGGGCGGCGGCGTTCGAGAACGGGAGCTGCACGTCGTGCTCGCTGGCGAGGGGCGTGGCGTCGTTGCGCGCGATGAATTCACGGCCGCTCGCACGGTCGGTGAGCACGCGGTAGCGTCCGTGCCCGGCGGCGACCAGCGGGCAAAGTCCCGCCCCTTGTTGGGTCACGAACAGAACCTCCGTTGCGCCGGGCGCGAAGGTTGGCATGCCCGGCACCCGCAGGCCGCGGCCGTCGACCTCGCCGCCGAGAAACTCGAGCGTCAGCCCGCCCTCGTGGCGGCCTTTCAGGGTGGTCTCGACCTCGAAGGTCACGCGCGTGCGCACGACTTCACCCAAGGCAGTGCGATCCAGGTAGGGTTGGATGGAAACGACCCGGGCGCGCACGATGGCGTCGGCCTCGGCGACCAACTCGGCGAACGTCGGTGGGATCACGCTCATGGCTCGGAGCGCCGGAATGGCCGTGAGCAGCAGGAGCAGGGCGGCGAGGAGTCGGTCCGGGAGCAATCTTCGCAGGTTCATGGTCAGGTCGGTTATGGGCGATCGTCCTCCGGTACTTCCGGCTGACGGGTGCGCGCTAGGGAGCCCGGTTAAGATGATCCGGTCGCAACCACGTCGCGAGTTCGTTTTCGTCGGCGATCGCCGGTCCTGCCTGGTATTCGGGCGCGAGGAGTCCGCGGTAATCCGGCTCGAGGAAACGCCGGCAGTGCAGCAGTACGCGGGCGTGCTGGCCGGGCGCGCGAACCAGACGGCCGAGCGCTTGGTTCACTTTGGTCATCCCGGGGATCTGGTAAACGCGGCGGAAGGCTTCCTCGCGCGTGAGCCCGGACGAGACGGCCTCCGCCAAGCGCGCCTCTTGCACGGCGTTGACCTCGGGAAGCGCGGGGCCGACGGCCATCGCATGGGTCACGCGGCCGCCCAGGGAGTCGATGCCCTCGGTGAAACTGGAGCCGAGCACGAGCAGGAGGGCGTCGGCATCCCGCAGTGATTCCTCCACCCAGGCGTTCTGGGCGGCGAGATCCCGCGCGCGCGGTTGCAGCGCCACGCGCAGGTGCGGAGCCATAGCCGCGGTTTCGCGCTGGATCGACTCGGCGTAGGCGTACGAGGGCAGAAAAACCGCGACGGCGCCGCCGGCCCCGGCGCGCAGGGCCGCGAGGGTCGCCGCGGTGGTCGGGTGATGCCGTGTCCGCTGTTGGAAGCGCGTGTCGACCCGCGCGTCGAACGCCACGTCGTAGGCTCCGTCGCGCCAAGGTGCCCGGGCTGGCAGGAGGGCGGGGGAGGCGGCGGCGCGCGACTCCTCGACGCGCAGCAGGTCGGCCGCGCTGGTGAGCTGGCGGAAAAGCCGACGTGTCTCGCGCTTGTTGAGGGCGCCCAGGCGTTCCGGTGCCGCGGACCGCGGAGCCGGTTCCGCCGCCGGGTCCGGCGGCAGGTCCAGCCCGCAGGCGGCGGCGAATCCCTGGACCGGGCTCAGCGTCGCGCTCGCGAGCACGACGCCGCCGTATTCGCGCAGCGTGGCGCCGATGGCTTCGGCGGCGTCGAGACAGGTGAGGGCGAGCTCGGTGTCTCGCGGGCTCCACCACAGGCGGGGCGGCCCACCGCCGTTTTTCCCCCCGAGCTCGTCGAGCAGGGGCGGCACCGACCAGAGCGCGTCGGCCGCCGTCGGTCCGAGGGCGGCGAAGTCGACTCCGCCGGTGGCGAGGCGAGCGGCGATCTCCCCGAGCAAGTGGCGGGCGTCGTCCTCGTCGCCGGCGGTGAGGCCCCGGCCGGCGCGGAGCCCGTGCAGGAAATGGCACCAATGATCCCAGGCGCCCGTGAGCGGGGAGGCGGCCCGCACGCGGTGGAGTTCCTCGCGCGTCGCGAAGGCGTCCGTCGCCATGAACGCGTGCGAGTGGGCGTCGGCCACGCGGGCCGGCAGGTTGTGGGCCTCGTCGATGATCAGCAGCGTGCGGGCGGGATCGAAGCCCGGCTGGTCGCCGAAGAGCCCGCGATTCCGCGGGGCGAAGACGTAATTGTAGTCGCCGATCCAGAGGTCGTTGAACGCGAGCGCGGCGCGGGTGATCTCGTAGGGGCAGATGCGCGCGTCGCGGCCGGCCGCCCGCAGCGCCTCGAGGTCGCGTGCGTGGCGTTCGTCGAGCCAGAAGCGCGCGAGGCCGCTTGCGGGCCACCGCGCGGCGGCGCCGTCGAGGTAGCCGCAGGTCTCGCGCACGCAGTGGAAGGTCGTGTTGACGCAGTGCTCGGCCTTGTTGCGCACCTGCCAGGCGGCGACGGGCGTCTCGCCCGGCGCGTCGGTCGTGGTCATGCCGGCCAGCGTTTGCAGCACCTGCAATTGCCCGGTGGACTTGCCGGTGAGGTAGAGGGCGCGGTCGAAATGTCCGGAGCGCAGTTGGTCGAGGGCGAACTCGAGGAGCACGCCGGTCTTGCCGAATCCGGTCGGCGCCTCGAGGAACACGAGCGGGCGCGTGGCGAAGAGCGCCGTGAGCTCGGCGCGCGTCGTCTCCTGACCTGGCCGGGGCGCGGTGAACGCGGGGCGGAAGCGCAGCCCGCGCAGGCGTTCGCGCGCGCGGCGCCGGTGCTCGAGGAACTCGACGAGTCGCTCCAGTTGCAGCTCGAACAGGCGGTCGTCGCCGGGCCCCAGCGGCACCACCTGCACCAGTCCGGAGCCGACCTCCACGAAGACCAGCTCCGCCGTCGCCGGGGCGGGGAACGCCTCGCCCTCGGCCCCGCCCATCCGCGCGAGCCCGAGACGGCCGAGCGCGGCGTAGGCGGCGAGCTGGATGAAGTAGCCGGGGAACTCCGCCCGCAGCACGGTTTCGTCGGCCGGCAATTCGCGGGTGACCGATTTCACCTCGCGCAGGCGCGGGCCGCCGGTGCCCGCGACCAGCTGATCAATGCGGCCGGTGAGGTTGACGCGCCAGCCGCGGTGCGCGATCGCGCCGTTCACCGCGATCTCGAAGCGCGCGGCGGCGCCGTACTCGCCCTCGGCCTGGCGGCGCAACTCCTGATGCCAGCGGGTGCCGAGTTGAGCGCGCCAGAGCCCGCCGGCGGCGCCGTCCTTGTCGCCGCGCGGTCCGGTGGAGAAGCCGGCGAAGTCTCCGACGCCCAGGCTCGCCGACCGCGTTTCAAGGTCGATGGTCATCGTGCGCCCGCTCAGTCCACCAAGATCTCGGTGTGGCCGCGGAGGTACTCGGCCAGCCGGCCCTCGAGCCGCGCGACCTCTTCGCCCGTCGCGGTTTGTTCCGCGAGCGGGCGGTTGAGGAGAGTCGCGACGACCGCCCGGTCGGCCGAAGGCAGCGTGGGAAACCAGTGCTCGCGCAGCGGGTAGCCCTCGTCGCGCGCGAAGCGGTACAGCGCCTTGAAGTGGATGATGTCCGCCCGGCCGCCGGCGGCGAAGGCGGCGAACGCGGAGCGCAGCAGTTCCGCGACCCCGCGGCGGCTGTCCTCCAGCACGGGGTTGCGCGCGACGAGTTCAGCCAGCGCCGAGGCACGCAGGAGGGTCTCGTACGACGCGCCGATCGCGGCGTGGCGGAAGAGGAGCCGCGCCTCCTTCACGAACCAGGTGCGGCCCTGGTTGGAGGATTCGAGCACGAGGGCGGCCTCGTCGAAGAGGTCGAGCGCGACGGCCGTCGGCGCCGATTTCCGCGGCAGGCGCTGCAGCACCAGCAGCGCGCCGTGCTCGCCGGAGAAAGCGGTGAAACCCTGGAACGCGTCGGTCGCGGGGCGCTTACCCAGGATGAAGGCGTCGGTGTTGAGCGGAAGTGAGGGAATGGCGCGACGGGGCGCGGCGGTGTCAGAACCGGGCCGGGGGCGCCGCCGGCGCAGGGGCGGCGGGCCACGGCGGGACGACGGCGCCGCCGGAGATGATCATCTTCATGCCGTCCCCGACGCTCATCTCCAGCTCGGTGACCTCGGAGCGGGGCAGCATCAGCAGGAAACCGCTGGTGGGATTCGGGGTCGTCGGTACGAACACGGTCCACGTCTCGGGCCCGATCCGCGTCTGCGCCTCGCCCGGCTGCTTGCTGGTGAGGAAGCCGAGGGTCCAGACGCCCTTCCGCGGGTACTCGATGAGCACCACTTTGCTGAAGAGGTTGCGGTTCTGGGTGCCGAACGTCGCGACGATCTGCTTCACCGATTGGTAAACGGCGCCCACCGCGGGGATTCGGAGGATGGCGCGCTCCCCGACGCTCACGAAATATTTCCCGAGGACGTAGTTGGACAGAAACCCGAGGCCGGTGACGGCGAGGAGGACGGCGAGCGTCGCGAGGATGTCCCAAAGGAGGGGGTTGCCGCGGACCGAAGCGGGCAGGACGGCCTCGTAGAACGGCCGGACGGTGCCGCCGACCACGTCGATGATCGTGCGGAACGCCCAGACGGTCACGATCAGCGGCGCGAGCAGCAGCGCGCCCGAAAGGAAGGCGTTGCGGAAGGTGACGAGGCGGGAAGTGGTCGGCGGGACGTCGGCCATGACTAAGGATGCTTCGCACCTGCCTCGCCGCCGCGCAACGCAAAGGTGCGTTCGCGGGCTGGTGCCGGATCGATTTCCGCTGGCGGGGCGCCCCGGGCGCTCCGCCCGTCTCTTCCGCCTGTCTTTCGCCCAGACCGGCTCACGCCGAGCAACGCAATACGTAGACGGCGCCGCGCTCCGTGCCGATGGCGAGCAGACGGTCGTCGGGCGACCAGGCGAGCCGTGTGGCCGGGCTGGGCATGCGCACGGTGGCGCGCAGTGGTTGCCGGCGCTCCGGGCTCCAGAGCTGCACCGTGCCGTCGGCCGCTCCGGTGGCCAGTAGTCCGTGCGCGTTTTGGAACCGCACGGCGCAGACGGGCGCCTCGTGCGGCAGCATCGCGGGCTCGCGTCCTTCGGGGCCCGCGCCGGAGCAATCCCACACGCAGGCGTCGCGGCCGCCACTGGTGGCGAGCCAGCGCGAGGTGTGGTCGAAGGAGAGGAACTTCACCTTGCCCTCGTAGCCGCTCATGTGGAGTTCCTGGTCCTCCTCCGGCAGCCAGAGATGCACGCTCGGATCCTGGTTGCCCGAGACGAGCCAGCGTCCGTCGGGCGACCACACGAGCGCATGGATGCCGTTGGCGTAGGGGAACTCCTTCTGGACGAGGAAATCATCGGTGTCCCAGAGCGTCACGCCGCCGAAATGCGCGGCGGCGACGGCGCCGCCGAGGGGATGGGCGCCGAGGGCGCAGAGCGTGCGCGGTGCCGGCTTGAAGGCGTGCACGGGGGAGCCGTCGGGTCGCACCGCGTGGAGCTCGCGGCCGGAGGCCGCGAGCAGCAGGGGCGCGCCCCCCGAGCCGGTGGCCCAGGCGATGTGCTCGACCCAGGCGTCGCCCAGGGCCGCGGTCGCCGTGTGCTGGCCGGCGGCGGCGTCCCAGAAACGCACCGCCCCGTCCTGCCCGCCGGAGGCAAGGGCGCGGGCGACCCCGGGTTGCCACGCGACACAGTTCGCGCCGTCGGGGTGGCCAGGCAGCAGGTGCGCGCGGGCGCCGTCGGCCGCCGCAAGCAGCGCGACGGGGCCGGCGGCGCTGGCGGCGGCCAGCAGCGCGCCGTCGGACGACCAAGCGAGGTCGATGGCGTAGTCGTCGAGGGTCGCGGCCCAATGCTTCGTCAGGTCCATCGGTTCCGACGGTGCGGCGACGCGCGGCGCGCGCAAGGCGTGAGTCGGCCCTGCCGGTTCCGGGCTCGCCTCGCCGTTGGCGCGGACCACGCTCGACGCCACCCTATGCGTCGTCTTTCGCCCCTCATGGTCCTCGGTCTCGGGCTGCTGCTGGCCGGCGCGTGCCCGCTCCGCGCCGCCCCGCTCACCTCGCCGAAGGAGCACTTCGGTTTCGCCATCGGCGATGACTACCACCTCGCGACGTACACGCAGACGGAGGCCTATTTCCAGCGGCTGGCCTCGCAGTCGCCGCGGCTCCGGTTGGTCGACATCGGCCGCACCGAGGAGGGCCGCACGCAGTGGATGGTGGTGGCCTCCTCGCCCGCCAATCTGGCCCGGCTCGAGCGGCTCCGGGAGATCTCCCGCCAGCTGGCGCGCGCGGAGGACCCCGACGAGTCAGGCGCCCGCGCGCTGGCGGCCGAGGGCCGTGCGGTGGTCTGGATCGACGGGGGGCTGCATTCCACCGAGACCGTGGGCACGCACCAGCTGATCGAGACGGTCTGGCAGCTCGCCAGCCGGGAGGATGCGGAAACCCAGCGTATCCTCGACCAGACGGTGGTGCTGCTGGTACATGCCAACCCCGACGGGCAGGAGCTGATGAGCTCGTGGTACATGCGGCGGCCCGAGCCTCCGAAGCGGGTCATGGACCAGCTGCCGCGGCTTTACCAGAAGTACGCCGGTCACGATAACAACCGCGACTTCTTCATGAGCGCGCTGCGGGAGTCCCGGAACATGAACCGGCAGCTGTACCTCGATTGGATCCCGCAGATCATGTACAACCATCACCAGTCGGGACCGGCGGGTTCGGTGGTGGCGGGACCTCCCTACCGGGATCCCTTCAACCACGTCTACGATCCGCTGGTGATAACGACGCTCGACGCGGTGGGCGCCGCGATGAGCAGCCGCCTCAACCTCGAGGGTAAGCCCGGCTACACCCAGCGCAACGGCTCGGTCTTCTCCACCTGGTTCAACGGCGGCCTGCGCACGACGACCTACTTCCACAACATGGTGGGCATCCTGAGCGAGATCATCGGCAGCCCGACCCCGTCGGAGGTGCCCTTGGTGCCGGCGCGGCTGCTGCCGAACGGCGCGACGCCGTTTCCGGTCACGCCGCGGCCGTGGCGCTACGCCGACTCCATCGCCTACTCGCTGTCGCTGAATTACGCCGTGCTGGATTTCGCGGCCCGCAACCGCGACGCGCTGCTGTTCGGCATCTGGCGCATGGGTCGCAACTCGATCGAGCGCGGCGGACGCGACCACTGGACGCATTATCCGCGCCGGATCGCCGCGATCCAGGAGGCGCATGCGCGTGATAACCCGCCGGCGAAATCCGGTGCCACGGAGGACGACGATTCCGGCGCCTCCGCGGCGGGCCGGCGCCGGATTCCGACGCGGTATTTCGACGATGTGCTGCGCAAGCCGGAATTGCGCGATGCCCGGGGGTATATTCTGCCCGCCGACCAGCGCGACTTCCCGACGGCGGTGAAATTCATCAACGCATTGCTGAAGACGGGCATCCTGGTGCACCGCGCCACGGCGGATTTCACCGTGGCGGGCCGGCGATATCCGGCCGGTTCCTACGTCGTGAAGACCGGGCAGGCCTTCCGCCCGCACGTGATCGACATGTTCGAGCCGCAGGACCACCCCAACGATTTCGCGTACGAGGGCGGGCCGCCGATCGCACCCTACGACTCGGCCGGCTGGACGCTCGCCTTCGAGATGGGAGTGAAGTTCGACCGCGTGCTCGAGGGCTTCGATGGTCCATTCGCGCGCGTGCCCTGGGGCGAGTTGCAGTCGCCGCCGCCCGGCCGTCTCATGCCTTCGGCCGCGGGATGGCGGATCAGCCGCGCGACCAACGACAGCTTCACGCTGGTCAATCGGCTGCTGCGCGCCGGCGCGGAGGTGTCCTTCGCGTCAGAGGGCGGCGATTTCCATGTGCCGGCCACCGCGCGCGCGGCGCTCGAGCCGTTGGCGGCGGAGCTGGGCGTGACGCCGGTTCCCCTCGCGGCGGCGCCCGCGGGCCTGAAGCGGCTCGAACGCGCGCGGATCGCGCTTTGGGATCGTTACGGCGGCTCCATGCCCAGCGGCTGGACGCGTCTCTTGTTCGAGCAGTTCGGATTCGAGTTCGACGTCGTCTTCCCCCCTCAACTGGACGCGGGCAGCCTCCGCGCGAAGTACGACGTGATCGTGTTCCCTTCCGGTGCCGTCCCGCGCGCCTCGGGCGGTGAGGGAGTCTCGGGAGGATATTCCGCGGTGCGCGAACCGGCGCAGTCGGAGATGCCTCTGGAATACCGCGGGCGGTCGGGTCGCTTCACCACGGCGAAAACGGTGCCGGCGCTGCGCGCCTTCCTCGAGGCCGGTGGCGTCATCGTCACCGTGGGCACGAGCGCGAACCTCGCTTATCACCTCGATCTGCCGGTGCGCAACGCGCTGGTGGAGACAAGCGGGCCGCGCCGCGATCAGCCCCTGTCCCGCGAAAAGTATTTCGTGCCGGGCAGCATCCTGCGCTTGAGCCTCGACCCGTCCGCTCCCGCGACGGCGGGGATGGAACGCGAGGCCGACATTTATTTTGATTCCAGTCATGTGTTCCGTCTCGCGCCTGAGGCGGTGAAGGCTGGAGTGCGGCCTTTGGGCTGGTTTTCCAGCGTGGCGCCCCTGCGGAGCGGCTGGGCGTGGGGTCAGCATCATCTCAAGGACGGCGTCACGGCGTTCGAGGCGCCGGTCGGGGAGGGTAGGATCTACGTCTTCGCGCCGGAAATCACTTTCCGGGCGCAGACGCACGGGACGCTTAAGCTGCTCTTCAACACCCTTTATCGCTCGGTGCCCTGAGGCCCTCGAGAAACCGCGCCGCCAGGCTGGAAATGCCCGACGAAAAGGCTAGGATGGCGGGATGAATCCAACCCTGCGCACCCTTTCCCTCGCGCTCGTTTCCCTGCTGCTGGTTGCCTGCGGCCGCAAGGAGCCCGCTCCCGCCGCGCACAGCGGCGGCCATGTGCACACCGCTCCGCACGGCGGCATGTTGATCGAGTTGGGCGACCACGCCTACAACCTTGAGCTGCTGCGGGACCCGGCGTCCGGCAAAATCACCGTCTGGGTGCTGGATGGACACGCGGAAAACTTCGTGCGCATCAAGGCCGCCGCCATCGAGGCTTCGGTGACGGTCGGCGGCGAAAAGAAATCCCTCGCGCTCAAGGCCGTCGCCAACGCGGCGACCGGCGAGACCGTGGGTGACACCTCCCAGTTTGAGGCCCAGGCCGACTGGCTGAAGGGTGCCGCGTCGGTCGAACTGAGCGTGCCATCAATTGAGATCAAGGGCCGTCGTTTCGAGCGACTTTCGGGTAAAGTCGGCGTTGCCGCGAAATAATCCGCCTCCGGTCCATGCGGGCAACACCGTCAACTCTGCTTCCGCTCCTGTGGGCGGCCGGAGCGGCGGTGTCATGGGGAGCGCCTTTCGCGGGACCCAAGGTTGACCACTCCCTTTGTTGTCCCCGGGGGTATAATCCCCTCCGGCACGAAGAGCGGGAAATGGCGGGGGATTTTAATCCAAACGCCCTCGCGGGGCTGCAAAGAGGCGGAGACTCCGCCGTGGCTTACTCCGCGCCGCCGGGGGCGGCGGGGTTGGGCGATCGGACCGGCAAGCCGCCAGCTCCGGCTCTGCCCGAGGGACCGCCGCTCTCCTCCTTGGAGCAGCCCCCGGAAATGGTCTCGGGTTACGCCAAGGTGCACTTCAGCCAGTTGGCGGGCTTCAAATACCGTCCACCACCCCAGCCGGTGCCGGCCGGGGAAGCGCCGCCGGACGCCGTGGCGCAGGTGCCGGAGCTGATCCGCCGACTCGACGGCCGCAAGGTCGTCTTATCCGGCTTCATGCTGCCGCTGAAACTCGAGAACGGCTTCGCCACCGAGTTCTTCCTCCTGAGCAACTCATCGCTCTGTTGCTACGGGATCATGCCGGAGATGAACGAATGGATCCACGTGCGGATGCGCGCGGAAGGGCTCCCTCCGGTGCAGGACGTGCCGGTCTTTCTCGCGGGAAAACTGCAGGTGAAGGCGCGCTGGGAGGGCGGTTACCTCACCGGAATCTACGACATGGAGGGTCACGGGCTGTTAAAGTCCCGCTGAACGCTCCGAGCGGCACGCGGATTGCTCCGGGGAGATGCGGGCGGTTTGCCTGTTTGCCGCATTAGCGGCCGCCCGCCCATCCCGCTCTCTCGCTACAAAATGAACGTTTACGGAAAAGCGACTTGCGCGATCTGGGGTCGGAACCAACTCTGCGAAGGATTTTTCACTCAAACCGGTATCCTCTGATGGTTTCCGCTAGCACAGACTACGGCTATGACAGCAAGGTCGAGGGGGGCGTGATCGTCTCTCGGGCCGATGCCGCCATTAACTGGATTCGCACTAACTCCATGTGGCCCATGCCCATGGGGCTCGCTTGTTGCGCCATCGAGCTGATGGCGGTGGGCGGGGCGCGATTCGACATCGCGCGTTTCGGGGCCGAAGTGATGCGGTTTTCCCCTCGGCAGGCCGACTGCATGATCGTTGCCGGGACTGTCACCTACAAGATGGCGCCCCAGGTGCGTCGCATCTACGACCAGATGGCCTCCCCGAAGTGGGTCATCGCCATGGGGGCGTGCGCAAGCTCGGGCGGCATGTACCGCAGCTACGCCACCCTGCAGGGCGTGGACCGCATCGTGCCCGTCGACGTCTATGTCAGCGGCTGCCCCCCGCGCCCCGAGGCGCTGCTGGATGCTCTGATGAAGCTGCAGGCCAAGGTCCAGCGCGAGCCGTCCGCGCGTCGGCTGCTCTCCGCCTGAGCCCCGTCCGAGCCGATATGTCCGCCGACTTCCTCGCCGCCCTCCGCTCACGCTTCCCGCAGGCGGCGGATCGCGCCTCGGCGGACCACCCCGCGGTGAACGTGCCGTTGGCCGATGTGGTCGCGGTCTTGAAGTTCCTGCGGGACGAGCATGGGTTCGACCTGCTGATGGATGTTACCGCGATCGACTGGTCCGAGGGGGCGAATCCGCGGTTCACGGTCGTTTACCATCTGCTTTCGACCACCCGGTCCGGCTCTTACGTCCGCGTTGCCGCTCCTTGCGGCGGTAACGATGAGGCTCCGGTCGCGCCGAGCGTCACGTCCCTTTGGCCGGGCGCCAACTGGCACGAGCGCGAGTGCTACGATATGTTCGGTATCCGCTTTGAGGGGCACCCGGACTTGCGCCGCATCCTGATGTGGGAGGGTTACCCGTACCATCCGTTGCGGAAGGATTTCCCGCTGGCCGGCATCGAGACCGAACTGCCCGGCGCGGACGTCGTCGAGGAGACCGGTACCAAGGTCGTCGCCGCGCCGATGGCGGGTGGACCGTTCGTCGCCGCGAGCGGTGAGATCAACCTCTCCGAGGCCGAGCCTCGCGCCAAGGACGAGAGCTGGAGCGACCGCGTCGCCCGGCCGGACCAGACGCCGCTGCGGCAGGTGAAGGAATAACGATGGCCGCCGAACATACCTTTCCCGACAGCGCGGCGCGGCTCGCCGCTGGCGCCGCCACGGTGCCGGACGAGTTCCAGCCCGAGAAGATGTCGCTCTCGATGGGTCCCTCGCACCCCTCGACCCACGGCGTGCTTCGGCTGCAGCTGGAGATCGACGGCGAGACGGTGACCAAGGCGGATCCCGTCATCGGCTACCTGCACCGAGGCGACGAGAAGATCGCCGAGAACATGACTTACAACCAGTTCGTGCCGTACACGGACCGGTTGGATTACCTTGCCCCGCTGGCGAACAACATGGCCTACGCCATCGCGGTTGAGCGGCTCGCGGGCGTGAAGGTGCCGCCGCGTTGCGAGGCGATCCGCGTGATCACCGCTGAGATGGCGCGCATCTCCGCCCATTTGATGGGTCTGGGCGCCTTCGGCCTCGATGTCGGCGCCTGGACCGTGCTGCTCTACTCGCTCGAGGAGCGCGAGAAGCTCTACAAGCTGTTCGAGGAACTCACCGGCGCGCGCTTCACCACGAGTTACACCCGCATCGGCGGCGTCACGCGCGACATCCCCGAGGGCTGGCTGGGCCGCGTCGGTGCTTTCTGCGACCAGTTCCTGCCGATCCTGGAGGAAACCCTGCGGCTGCTCACGCGGAACAAGATCTTCATGGACCGCACGGTCGGCGTCGGTGTCATCAGCAAGGCCGATGCGCTCGCCTACGGTCTCACGGGTCCGAATCTCCGGGGTAGCGGCGTCGGTCTCGACCTGCGGAAGGACAAGCCTTACTCGGGCTATGAGAATTACGAGTTCGACGTGCCGGTGGGCACCTCCGGGGACTGTTACGACCGCTACCTTGTCCGCGGCGAGGAGATGCGGCAGTCGGTGCGGATCATCCGTCAGGTGATCGCGCGTTTCCCCGAGGGGGCGTGGCATGCCACCGATGCGCGCCGGATTTTCGCGCCGCCGAAGGACAAGGTGCTCACCTCGATGGAGGAGCTCATCCAGAATTTCATGATCGTGACCGAGGGCCCGCAGATCCCGGCCGGCGAGGTCTACTTTGAGGCGGAGAATCCCAAGGGCGTGCTCGGCTTCTACATCGTGAGCAAGGGCGGGGGAGTGCCGTACCGCCTGAAGATCCGTTCCCCTTCCTTCTGCAACCTCTCGATCGTTCCCAAGGTCTGCACGGGCTGCCTGATTTCCGACGTCGTCGCCGTCCTCGGTTCCCTCGACTTCGTCATGGGCGAATGCGACCGCTGAACACCACCCCGGCTACCCACCCGCGATGAACCTCAAGCCCGAGACCCTGCGGCGGATCGACGAGGTGATCACCCATTACCCGGTGAAGCGCAGCGCCGTGCTCATGCTGCTGCACGCAATCCAGGAGGACATCGGCCACCTGCCGCCCGAGGCGGTGCAGTGGGTCGCCGCCAAGCTCGAGCTGCAGCCGATCAACGTGCAGGAGGTCGTGACCTTCTACCCGATGTTCCGGCAGCACCCGATCGGGCGCCGCCACATCAAGGTCTGCCGCACGCTCTCCTGCGCCCTGCGCGGCGCGTACGGCACCTGCGCGACGTTCGAGAAGGAGTTCAGCACGAAGCGCGGCGAGGTTTCGCCCGACGGCGAGGTCACGATCGAGTTCGTCGAGTGCCTCGCGAGCTGCGGCACTGCGCCGATCGTGATGATCGACGACGAGCTGCACGAGAATGTCGACCCCGCCGCGGCCCGGGGGCTGAGCGACGGGATCAAGGCCGAGGCGGCCCGCCGCGGCTGAGCCCAAGCAAGGAGCAATGACCATGCCCGCACCCGCTGAGCGCCGCATCATTTTCCGCCACATCGACGAGCCCGGCTACTCGCGTGACCTCGCGTGCTACCAGCGGAACGGCGGGTACACCACGTTGCGCAAGGCGCTCGCCATGGCCCCGGCCGCCATCATCGACGAGGTCAAGAAATCCGGCCTGCGCGGGCGCGGCGGCGCCGGCTTCGGCTGCGGCCTCAAGTGGAGCTTGGTCGACCGCAAGAGCGGCAAGCCGATCTACCTGGTCGTGAACGCCGACGAGTCCGAGCCTGGCACGTTCAAGGACCGCTACATCATCCATCAGGATCCGCACCAGCTGATCGAGGGGATCATGATCTCCTGCTGGGCGAACAACGTTAAGCAGGCTTACATCTACATCCGCGGCGAGTTTCCGCACGGCGCCCGCATTCTGGAGGAGGCGATCGCCGAGGCGCGCGCTGCCGGCTTGGTGGGGCCCAACATCCTCGGCTCGGGCTACGGCTGCGAGATCTACGTCCACCGCGGCGCCGGCGCCTACATCTGCGGAGAGGAGACCGGACTGATCGAGTCGCTCGAGGGCAAGCGCCCCTACCCGCGCATCAAGCCGCCGTATTTCCCGGCCGTGCTCGGTCTCTACCAGTGCCCGACGATCGTGAACAACGTGGAGACCCTCTGCCACGTGAAGTACATCGTTGAGGTTGGCGGCGAGGCCTTCGCCCAGATCGGCACCCCGAACAACACCGGCACCCGCATCCTCTGCGTGAGCGGCCACGTCCAGCGACCGGGTTACTACGAGTACGAGGTGGGCCGTATCACCCTCGGCCAGCTGCTCCACGAGGTTTGCGGCGGGCCGCTGCCCGGGCGCAAGTTCAAGGCCGTCATCCCCGGCGGCTCCTCCGCCAAGATCCTCCGCTGGGGCGAGAGTTTCACGCTGAAGAACAAGGACGGCTCGTCGCGCACGCTCGCGGTCGAGGATCTGCCGATGGATTTCGACACCATGGCCGCCTGCGGGACCATGGGAGGCTCCGGCGGGGTCATCGTGATGGACGACTCCGTCAACATGGTCGAGGCCCTCGCCAATATCAACGCGTTCTACGCCCACGAGAGCTGCGGCCAGTGCACGCCCTGCCGCGAGGGCTCGTTGTGGATGAAGCGCATCACCTCCCGCATGGTGCATGGTGACGCGCGCGCCGAGGATGGCGCGCTCCTGCGCAGCGTCGCCGACCAGATCGCCGGCCGCACCATCTGCGCCTTCGGCGAGGCCTGCTCGTGGCCGACGCAGAGCTTCGTCGCCAAGTTCGGCGACGAGTTCACCGCCTATCCCGCGGCGAAGCGGGCCCCGCGCCCCGAGGGCGCCGCCGAGCTGGCCTGAACCTTTTTCCGATCCCACCTCGATGATCGCCGCGCCGAAACCCGACCTCATCACCGTCAACGTCGACGGCCGGGATATCTCCGTGCCCAAGGGCACCAACGTCATCGAGGCGGCGCGCCTGGTCGGCGTCGACGTACCTTACTACTGCTACCATCCGAAGCTCTCGATCTCCGGCAATTGCCGCATGTGTCTCGTCGAGATCGGCATGCCCGCGGTCGATCCTGCGTCCAAGGCGCCGATCATGGATCCGGCGACCGGTAAGCAGCGGATCAATTGGATCCCCCGTCCCCAAATCGGCTGCGCGACCAACGCGTCCCCTGGTCTCCACGTCCGCACCCAGACGCCGCAGATCAAGGACTGCCGCGAGGGCGTGATGGAGTTCCTCCTCGTCAACCACCCGCTCGACTGCCCGATCTGCGACCAAGCGGGCGAGTGCAAGCTGCAGGAGCAGGCCACCGGCTACGGCCGCGGCTACTCGCGCTACGTCGAGGAGAAAAACGTGAAGCCGAAGCGCACCCGTCTCGGGCCGCGCGTCACGCTCGACGACGAGCGCTGCATCCTCTGCTCGCGCTGCATCCGTTTCAGCAAGGAGATCGCCAAGGACGACGTCCTCGGGTTCGTCGACCGCGGCAGCTACTCGACGCTCACCTGCTACCCGGGCCGCGAGCTCGCCAACAACTACTCGCTCAACACGGTCGACATCTGCCCGGTCGGCGCGCTCACCAGCACCGACTTCCGGTTCAAGATGCGCGTCTGGTTCCTCAAGCAGACGAACAGCATCGACACCGAGTCCAGCGTCGGCGCCAACACCGTGGTCTGGTCCCGCGAGGGCGTCATTCACCGCATCACACCGCGGCAGAACGACGCGGTAAACGATGCCTGGATGGCCGACAGCGGCCGCGAGCTCTACAAAGCGGTGCGCGCCGCCGATCGTCTGACCGCCTGCCGCATCGGCTCCGCCGAGGCCACATTGGACTCCGCGGTCCTCGCCGCCGGCGCCATCCTCCGCGAGTCTGCGGGCGCGATCGCGGTCGTCGGTTCCGGGCGTTCCTCGGTCGAGGAGCAATTTCTCACCCGCCGCCTCGCCGAGTCGCTCGGCGCGGCCGCTCATTTGGTCAGCCGTACGGGAGCTGGGGACGGCCTGCTGGTCTCGGCCGATCGCAATCCGAATGTCCGCGGCGCCCTTGTCTCCGGTCTCATCTCCGCGCTGCCCTCCTCGCGTCTCGAGGCCTTGGCGGCCGCGATCGACGCTGGCAAGGTTCGCGCGGTCGTGTCCGTGGGAGAGGATCTCGCCGCCGCCGGCCTCAGCGCCGCCCAGCTCGGGAAGGTCGCGGTGGTTTACCTCGGCACGCACGCCAACGCCACCAGTGCGGCGGCGCGCGTTTCTTTCCCCACGCTCACCGTCTTCGAGAAGAGCGGCTGTTTCGTGAACCAGCAGTTCCGGCTGCAGCGTTTTCATAAGGCCGTGCCGGGTCCGGCGGGCGCGATGGACGACCTCGCGGCCCTGTCGCGGCTGGCCGGCGCGGCCAACTGCTCGGCGCCCGCGGAACTCCACGCGGTGTGGCGCGAACTCGCCGCGGCGGTGCCCGCGCTGCGCGAGGTCGCCTTCGCCGGTGTGCCGGACGCTGGTCTCGTGCTCGACTCAACCCCATACGCGTCGCTGCCTTTCGTCGAAGGCGAGACGCTGCACTACAAGCCCGCCGCCAAAACCTGACCCATGCGCACCCCCGCCTTCTTCGCCATCGGACTTGGTTTCATACTCATGGGCGCCGGCCTGTTTGCGCTGACCTTGCGCAAGCCGGGCAAGGATACCGTAAACCCGACCAAGGCCCAGCAGCGCGAGCAAGTGGCCCTCGCCGAGGAAAACCGGAAAATGCGGATCGCGGGGGCCGTGGTGGGCGGCGTCGGCGCGCTGCTCTGCCTCGCCATGTTGTTTTGAGATGATCGACCTCTATCTCAGCCTGCACCCGGTGGCGCAGGGCGTGCTCAAGGGGCTCGCCGTCATCATGGTCATATTCCCGATCGGCGGGATCTGCTCCATGGCGGAGCGCAAGGTCTCGGCGTGGATCCAGGGTCGCCCGGGGCCGAACCGGGCGATCGTACCCTGGGTCTCCTGGATCCCGGTCATCGGTCCGTTCCTGCAGCGGCTGGGGCTCTTCCACGTGCTGGCCGACGGTGGCAAGATGCTGTTCAAGGAGGACGCCCTGCCCGGGCACGTGAACAAGTTCTACTTCGTGCTGGCGCCCGTCGTCGCCATGATGCCCGCGCTCACGACGGTGACGACGGTGCCGTTCGGCGCCTACCTCGACGCGGCCGGGCGCGTGGTGCCCCTCGGCTTGGCGAACGTGGACATCGGGTTGATCGCCGTTTTCGCCGTCGGTTCGCTGGGCGTCTACTCCCTGATCCTCGCGGGTTGGGCGTCCAATTCGAAGTACCCGTTCCTCGGCGGCGTGCGCGCCTCGGCGCAGCTGATCTCCTACGAACTCTCCCTGACGATGTCGGTGCTGCCGGTCTTCCTCTGGATCAATGCTCCCGGCACTCCGGGCACGATGAGCCTCGCGCGCGCGGTCGAGTTCCAGAGCCTGCCCGGTTTCTGGGGCGGGATGTGGTTCGCGTTTCTCATGCCGGTTTCGGCGCTGGTCTTCCTCATCGCGCTGTTCGCCGAGACCAACCGCCATCCCTTTGATATGGCGGAAGGCGAGTCGGATCTCGTGGGCGGTTTCCACACCGAGTACGGCGCGTTCAAGTGGGGTCTCTTCTTCGTCGCCGAGTACGCGCACATGCTGATCGGATCCGGTGTCTTCACGCTACTCTTCCTTGGCGGCTGGAATCCGCTGCCCTGGGTGCCGCTCGCCACGCTGGTCGGCTGGCTCGCACCGCTCCATCCGCTGCTCTCGCATCCGCTCTTCGTGGGGCTGCTCTCGATCGGTATCTTCCTCGGGAAGGTGATCGCTTTGATCTTCTTCTTCATGTGGGTGCGCTGGACCGTCCCGCGCTTCCGCTACGACCAGGTGATGGAGATCGGCTGGCGGAAGCTGCTGCCGCTCTCGGTCGCCAATCTGGTCTTCTACGCGGCCGCGATCGCCGTCATTCAAACCCGGTAGCCGTCAGGATTTCCCCGCGCCATGGCCGTCGTCCCTCTCGAACGTAAACCGCTCACCTTCGCCGAGCGTACCTACCTGCCGCAGATCGCGGAGGGCCTTCGCACCACGTGGCGGCACCTGGTGCGCCCGAAGACCACGCTCGAGTATCCCGAGCAGCGGCCCGCGGTGCCTCCCGGCTACCGTGGTGTGCCCACGCTGGTGAAGGATCCGAACGGCCGCGAGAAGTGCGTTTCCTGCCAGTTGTGCGAGTTCGTCTGCCCGCCCAAGGCGATCCGCATCACGCCCGGCGGCATCGCCGAGGACGCCCCCCATGCGCACGTTGAGAAGGCGCCCCGCGAGTTCGAGATCGACATGCTCCGGTGCATCTATTGCGGCATGTGCCAGGAGGTCTGTCCCGAGGAGGCGATCTGGCTCCAGTCTCAGTACTCGATGACCGGTTATTCCCGCGAGGAGATGGTGAACAACAAGGCCCGGCTCTACGAGCTGGGAGGCACGTTGCCCGACGAGCATTTCAAGTGGGACCGCAAGAAGGCCGCGGAGGAGAGCGGCGGGGGCCACCACTGAGACCATGGGCACCGGCCAGATCCTCTTCAACGCGTTCGCGCTGCTCACGGTGGTGAGCGCGGCCGGCGTCGTCCTGAACCGCAACGCCGTCAACGCCGCCCTCTGCCTGCTTCTGTCGCTCGTCGGCGTTTCCGGCCTGTTCGTGGCGCTCGACGCCTACCTGTTGGCGTTTCTCCTGCTGCTGGTCTATGCGGGCGCGGTCGTCGCCCTCTTCCTCTTCATCATCATGCTGCTCGACGCCCGCGGCGACAGCCGTCCTGTCCTGCACCGGTTGCCGCTCGCCGCGCGCGTGATCGCCACCGGACTCGTGCTGGGCGGCGTGGCGTCATTCCTTGTGCGCGGCCGCCTGCCCGAGGGCCGCGCGGCCACCACCGCGGTCGGTGCCGCCCTCAAACCCTACGCCCACCAGCTCTTCACCACCTACCTGCTGCCCGTGCAGGTCCTGGGATTCCTGCTCCTCATCGCCATGATCGGCGTGATCGTGCTGAGCCGCCGGCCTGACGGCCCGGAGGATGCCGCATGATCTCCGCCTCCCTCAACGCCTACGTGGCCGTGAGTGTGTTGCTCTTCGCCATCGGTCTGCTGGGCGTGCTCATCCGGCGCAACACCCTCGTGGTCTTCATGTGCCTGGAGCTGATGCTCGTCGCCGCGACGCTCGCGCTGGTCGCGTTCTCGCGCCACAACGGGACGATGGACGGCAACGTCCTCGTGTTCTTCATCCTCACGGTGGCCGCGGCCGAGGTCGCCGTCGGCTTGGCGCTCATTGTCGCGTTGTTCCGCCGCCGTCGGACCGTGCAGCTCGACGGACTCAACACGCTGCGGAACTGAGCCCATGACGTTCAATCCGTTCTCCGTCATCGCGCTGGCCGTGCCGCTGCTTTCGGCCGCCGTCATCGCGCTCTTCCTGCGGCGGCGTGGCGCGGCGGCCGCCGTCGTCTCCGCGGGCGCGGCGGCCCTCTTAGCCGCCAACGCCCTCGTGCTCGCCCTCGGCGGGCACCGGTTCACGGATTCGGCCGAATGGCTGCGGGTAGGCGACTGGACCTTCACCCTCGGGGTCAAGTTCGACGACCTCGCCGCGCTGATGCTCACCGTCGTCGGCGTCGTCGGGCTTTGCGTTCACGTCTTCTCCCTCGGGTACATGCGCGACGACGAGGCCCGCGGGCGCTACTTCGGCGGGCTCTCGATCTTCATGTTCTCGATGACCGGCATCGTCCTCGCGGACAACCTGGTCATGATGTTCCTCTTCTGGGAACTGGTGGGCTTCAGCTCGTGGCTGCTGATCAACCACTACCATGAGCGCCAGTCCGCCGCCGACGCCGCGAAAAAAGCTTTCATCGTCAATCGGGTCGGGGACTTCGGCTTCCTGCTGGGCATCGTCTGGTGCCAGGCCCGTTTCGGCACCACGCAGCTCGACGCACTCGCCTCGGCCACGGAGGGTGGAGCGGTGGTTTCGGCGGGTATTCCGCTGCTCCTGTTCTGCGGGGCGGTGGGCAAGTCGGCCCAGCTCCCGCTGCACGTCTGGCTGCCGGACGCCATGGAGGGCCCGACGCCCGTTTCCGCCCTGATCCACGCCGCGACCATGGTCGCCGCCGGCATCTACATGCTCTGCCGCATCGAGATGCTGATGGTACCCGATGCGCTCACCGTGATCATGTGGACGGGAGTGGTCACGGCGCTCTACGCGGCGCTTTGCGCGGTGACCCAGAGCGACATCAAGAAGGTCCTGGCCTACTCCACGCTTTCGCAGCTCGGCTACATGGTGGCCGCGTTCGGCCTGGGCTCGCTCAAGGTGGCGCACGACGATCACTTTCATCTGATGGCGGCGGGTGCGGGCGCGGCGATGTTCCATCTCACAACCCACGCTTTCTTCAAGGCGCTGCTCTTCCTCGGTTCCGGCTCGGTCATCCACGGCTGTCACCACGAACAGGACATCTTCCGGATGGGTGGGCTGCGCCGCCGGATGCCATTCACCTTCTGGACGTTCACGGTCGGAGTACTCGCGATCATCGGCCTGCCGGGTCTCGCGGGATTCTTCTCCAAGGATGCGATCCTCTATCTCGCCTGGGCGAAGGATCCCGCCGTCTTCGGCGTGCTCGCGTTTACCGCGGCCCTCACCGCGTTTTACATGCTGCGCCTTTGGCGCATCACGTTCCTCGGCGAGGCGCGCGGGGAGGGGGCGAGGGATGCGCACGAGGGCGGCCTCACGCTGACGGCGCCCCTCGGGCTGCTCGCCGCGCTTTCGGTTGTCAGCGGTCATGGATGGTTCTTCAACGTCGCGCTGGGAGGGAGCTTCGACGGCATCATGGACGAGGTCGTCCACCCGACGGGTGCCGCTCACAGTGTCATCCTGGCGACCAGTATCGCCGTGCTGCTCGTCGGGGCGGGCGCCGCGTGGATTCTCTATCGTCCCGCCGGCGACGACGCCCTGGCGCGGCGCGCCCCCGGTCTTTTCGGGCTGCTCGGGGCGCTGCGCGAGTCTTTCGATCGCGGCTACGGCTGGTACGTCGCGAAAGTACAGCAGCGGTTCGCCATGCTGCTGAACTTCCTCGAGCAGATCCTGCTGGCCGGCCTGATCGTGCGCGGCCTGGCCGGCGTGGTCGGCCTCTTCGGCCTCGGGGCGCGCGCACTGCACACCGGCAACGCCAACACCTACGCCTACTGGTTTCTCCTCGGCATCGCCGCGCTCTGGGCCGCCGCCACGGGCTACCTGACCTTCTGACCCCATGGCCGCCCTGTTTGATCCCTTGCTCATCGCCATCGTCGCGCCCCTCGCGGTCGCGCTGGCGATCGGCTGCGGACTGCCCAAGCGGTGGTCCGTGCGTCTGGCCTATGTCGGCTTCGGTATCCCGCTGCTGATGGCGCTGCACGTCTGGTGGCACTATTCGGCCCAGACTCCGGTTTCCGGCTACGCGTTTCTCCGACAGTACTCGACCGGCCTCGACGGCCTCGGCGTCTCGCTGAAGCTCGGGCTCAACGGCGTGGCCCTGCCCCTCTTCGTGATGGCGGGCATCGTCGGCTTCGCCGCCGGTCTCTATGCCATCCAGTCGCAGGCCGAGCGGCTGAAGATCTACCTGATGCTCCTGCTCGTGATGCAGGGCGGCCTGATGGGCGTCTTCGCGAGCGTGGATATCCTCTTCCTGTATTTCTTCCACGAACTGGCCCTGATCCCTACGTTCATCATGGTCGGTGTCTGGGGCGGGCGCGACCGCGGGTACGCGGCGATGAAGATGACGATCTATCTCACGCTGGGCGCGATGATCTCGCTCCTCGGCCTGATCGCCTTGTACGCCCGGAGCGGCGCGAACACCTTCGATCTCATCGCGCTCCGCGAGCATCTGGCGCGCTTTCCGTTGGCGGAGGCCGTGCAACGCGACCTGTTCGGTCTGTTGGCGCTCGGCCTCGGCGTCTTGGTCTCGCTCTGGCCGCTCCACACCTGGGCCCCGCTCGGCTACGGCGCCGCGCCGAGCTCCAACGCCATGCTCCACGCCGGTGTGCTGAAGAAGTTCGGCCTGTATACCCTCATCCAGGTCGCCCTCCCGCTGCTGCCGGCCGGCCACGCCCATTGGGCCTCGGCGCTCGCCTGGCTCGCGGTGATCGGAAACGTGCTGATCGTAGGCTTCGTCACCATTGCCCAACGGGATCTCAAGCAGATGATCGGTTACAGCTCGGTGATGCACATGGGATATGCTTTCCTCGGCATCGCCGCCGGTTCCGCCGTCGGAGTAGGCGGCGTGATCCTGATGATGGTCGCGCACGGCTTGTCGGTCGCGCTGCTGTTCCAGCTCGCCACCTGCATCCACCACCGCACCCAGACCTTCGCCCTCGACGAAATGGGCGGGCTCGCGCGGCCGGCCCCGGTGCTCGCCGCGCTGTTTGTCGCGGCCACGTTCGCCAGCATCGGCCTGCCGGGTTTCGCCAACTTCTGGGGTGAACTCGCGATTTTCGTGGCCCTCTGGAAATACTCGCCGCTTATCACCGCCCTCGCCGTCTCCGGGGTCGTGATCTCCGCCGTCTACGGCCTGCGCGCCGCGTCCCGGGTGTTCTTCGGGCCCGCCACGGAGCGCATGAACGAGGTGGCGTCGCGCCAGGCGCCCTCTGATCTCCGCTGGTCCGAGCGGGTGCCGGCCCTCGTGCTGTTGGCCGCCCTTCTCTTCATCGGCTTCTGGCCGCGTTCGCTCTCCCCGGCCATCAACCCGGCGCTACCCGCCTCCCCGGTCGCGGCCGCCTCCGCCTCCCGATGACCCTCGAAGCGCTCCGTCTCGCCGCCGCCGACAATCTCTGGGGCGCCATCATGCCCGAGCTCATGCTCGGCTGCATCGCGCTGCTGCTGCTCGGTCTGGAGATCGTGCTGCCGCGGCGGCTGCACGGTGTCATTCCCGACGTCGCGGCCGCGGGCCTGCTGGGCACGTTGCTCGGGCTTGCGCTCAATTGGAGCTCGGTCGCGGTCGGCCGCGAGACCTTCAACGGCCTGCTCTTCCATGGCACGAGCGGTCAGCTGATGCGGGTGTTTTTTGTCCTCTCCGCGCTGTTCGTCTGCCTGCTGGCCCGTGTGACCCTCCCGCGCCACACCGCCCCGCGGGTCGAGTTCCACCACATCCTGCTTGTGGTCACGGCGGCGATGATGCTCCTCGCCCAAAGCAACCACTTCGTGATGCTGTTCGTCGCGCTCGAGGCCGCCACCATCGGTCTCTACCTTCTGGTCGGTTATTTCCGCGGGAGCACCGCCTCCCTCGAGGCCGGCCTCAAGTTCGTGGTGATGGGCGCGCTCAGCTCCGGGCTGCTGCTCTTCGGTATCGTCCTGCTCTACGGCGTGGCCGGCAACCCGGCCCTACCCGGCCACACCACCCAGGCGCTGCATTTCGCCGAGCTCTCCCGCTTCCTCGCGGCCAACCCCGACAACTTCGTGGCCTCGCTCGGGGTGGTGCTGGTGCTGGCGGGCGTGGCCTTCAAGATCGGCGCCTTCCCGTTCCAGATCTGGGTGCCGGATGTCTACCAGGGCGCGCCTACGCCGGTCACCGCGTTCCTCGCAGTCGCCTCCAAGGGCGCCGGTTTCGCCGTGCTGATGGCGCTGTGCGGACAGGGCGGGGCGTTCGCGGCCTACGGCTGGCTCACAACGCCGGTGCTCACCGCGATGGCCGCCGCCACGCTCCTCTTCGGTAACATCGCCGCCCTCACCCAGCACAACGTGAAGCGGTTGATCGGTCTCTCCGGAGTCTCGCACGCGGGTTTCCTGCTGCTGGGCGTCATCGCCTCGGCGCAGACCCCAATGGCCGCGGGCGCGGTTTACTTCTATCTCTTTGCGTACCTCGCGGCCTCCTTCGCGGTCTTCGGCGTGATGGCCCATGTGGCCGGTCAGGACGACTCCGAACAGGAACTCGACCATTACCACGGGCTCGCCAAGGAGAATCCCTTACTCGGGGCGGTGCTGGCGATCGGGCTCGGTTCGCTCGCCGGCATCCCGCCGCTCGCCGGCTTCATGGGCAAGTTGTTCATCCTGGTATCCGCCTTCCAGGCCGGGGCACGTGCCTTGCTCGCGGTCGCGGCGCTCGGCGTGGTGATCTCCATCTATTATTACTTCGGATGGATAAAGGCGGCCTTCTTCGAGACCTGGACGCCTCCGTCCGGCGAAGGAGCGGGTCCCGCTCGTCCCGAACGCTCGCCAGTCACGCCCGTCGCGGCTTTCGTGCTCGGCGCTCTCGCTCTGGCCTCGATCGCCATCGGCTTCTATCCCGGCCCGCTCGGGGAACTCCTGACCCTGCGCTGAGGTTCGGTCGCGGGCCGGCCGCCGCCCCCGGATCATTCCGCCGCGGACCTCCCCTCGGGGCTTGCGCCAGAGGCCCCGCTTTGCGGCCATCTTCCGCGCCGCATGAGAATCACCGGGCTAGCACTCGTACCCCCGCCTTCCGCCGCCGACCTTCCTAAGGTCACCCCGGAATTGCTCGCCTCGGTGCTGGCGCGTTATTCGCGCAGCAACGAGGGCCTGGCGGCCATCCTCGCTAAAGTCGACCTCGCCCATCCCGACGCCTCGATCGACCGGATCCTGAAGTTTGTCGACTACGGCCACGCCTCGATCGGCGGCCTGACCGGCGGGCTCGCGATCGCCCTCGATGACGTCTCGATGTGGCTAGCGTACAAGGTGTTTGAGATCGCGACCATGGCCGACGGCCAGGAATCGAGCACGCGCTACATCACCATGGACGCCGCCAACGTGCCGTCGGCGGAGGAACTCGGGATCCCGGCTGACCTCGCAGGTCGCTGGCGGGACATGGTCAGCCGGGCGTTCGCCGCCTACCATGCGGAGTATGCGCGGCTCGATGCACTCGGAACCGCGGAGCCACACCGTGTGCGTCTGCCGGCTGGCGCGAGCCCGGCGGTGGCGAACCGGTTGCGGAAGAACTTCGCCCTCGATCGGGCCCGCTACTTCATTCCGGTGGCGACGCGCACCAATCTCGGGCTGGTGCAGTCCTCGCGGATGTGGGCGATGACGGTGAAGCACCTCGCGTCGCTTCCGCATCCCGAGGCCCAGGCCGCGGCCCGCCTCATCCGGGAGGAGCTTTTAAAGCAGTCGCCGCGGCTGATGCGGCATAGCCAGGCCGACGAATCCTATCGGGAGCAGGCCAGGCAGGAGCTGGAGTGCTCGCTCGCGCTGGGGCGCGAGCGGCTTTCGTGCGAGGCCTTGCGTGACGAGGTTTGGGTTCACGTCGACCGCGCCACTCCTCCCTGGCTGCCGGAGACGCAGCCGGTCGCCGAGGCGTTGCGCCACCGCGTCAACCGTTACGGTCAGCAGGGAACCGCCACGCGCCGGATGCGCGTTAGTTTCGCCTGGAACAACATGGCGATCGCCGAACTGCGCGACTTGAACCGCCATCGAACCGGCCATCGCTACACGCCTTTCATTCAAGCCGGGTTCTATCTGCCGCCAGAGGTCGATCGCTCCGTTCATGCGCGGTTGCTTGGGGACCAGCTGGCGCTGACCCGCGAGCTGCTGGCGCGCGGCTCCCCGGCCTACGTGCATTCCCTGTTGCTCGGAGCCCAGACGCCCTTCGAGCACGGAACGCACGCGGACAAGTTCATCTACGAGGCCGAGCTGCGCACGGGCATGGGCGCGCATTTCCGCTATGCCGAACACCTGAGCGCTGCGCTCGCCCGCTTCCTCGCGGCGGTTCCCGAGGCCCGCGGTTGGGTGACCGAGGGCTCCGCGGAGCCGGAGTAGGACCGCCGGTCCCGCGCGGAGTTTTAGCTGGCGGCGATTCCGCCGAAGGACATCAAACCTACGTCCCCCGTTATGCGTTCCCGAATCGCCGCCGTCGTGCTTTTGTCCGTGATCCCGGGCGCGCGGGGTGCCGATGCCACCAGTCCGGTCAACCCGGCGCAGCGCAACGCGCCGTTCGCCCCGGCACCCGGTCTTGCGCCCGATCGACAGGCGCCGTCCGGTTCGGTCAACACGCAGGTGCAGGAGAGCCGCGTGGTGCCCCCCGTTGTGGAACGGAAGGACTCCTCCCTCGGCGCGCGTCGGGCGCCGGTTAGCACGGGTGAGACGCGGGAAAAGGAAATGATCGGCAAGGAGGTTCGGGCGCCCGAGACGCTGCCGCGGCCGATGAGCGCCTTCGATCACCAGTCATCCGCCCGTTCCACCAAGGAGGAGACGATCCGCCCGCCCACGGTGAAAAGGTACCAGGACAGTCTCGACGCAGCGAGCGCGAGCAACATGGCGCGATTTTCCGCCCTGGGTGGCGCTACGACCGCGAAGATCAACCGCTTCGTCTTCCGCAAGAATTCCGGGGAGCCGGACCGGGCTTTGGCTGACGCACCCCTGACTCCGGCGGCGGGCGGGGCCGCTCCCGCCCGCTGAAGGCGCGCTCCGCATGAGCCGCTTCCGGGTCCTCCAGTTCAACATGCAGTTCGGGCAGTGTTGGGACGAAGAGCGTCCCGACGAGGCCCCGTTGCGACTGGATCTGACCCTGGCCGAGATCCGCCGGCATGACGCCGACATCGTGATGTTGCAGGAGGTCGAGCACGCGCAGCCCGGCGGGAGGCAGGTGGTGCCGCCGCCCAACTACACCCGGCTGCGGGATGCGCTGCCCGGGTACCACGGCTGGTTCAGCTATCCCCGCGCCGATCCCCGCGAGCTGCCGTTCGGCGTCGGCCTGGCGATCCTCGCGCGCGCCGAGCTGAGCGATTGCACGCGGCTGGACCTGCCGTCGCCGCCGATCGAGTTTGATTTCCAGGGCCGGCGGACGACGCCCACCGACCGCTTGCTCATCGGCGCGCGCACGATCATCGCCGGGCGCGAGGTTCAGCTTCTCAACACCCATCTGCTGGCTTTCTTCATGCTTGGTTCGAGCAGCACGCGTAATCCTTTCCAGCGCCGGATGGTGGCGGAGCAGCTGGAGGCGGCGAAGGGACCGATGCTCCTGGCGGGTGACTTCAACGTGAGCGGCCACGCGTCGCTTGTGGCGGAATTCGCGGCGCGCGGGTTCAGGACCGTCCAGGACATGCGCCCCACCTGGCGGCGCCGCCCCTACGTCCTCGACCATATCTTCCACAACAACCACCTCCGCTGCGTGGCTCATCGCGTGGAGCCTACCCCGGCCAGCGACCATCTCGTTCTCGCCGCGGACTTCGAGTTCGCCTGAGCGGCTCCGCGGCAAACGTCCGCTCAGGCGCGGCGCACGCGCTCCTTCTCTTCCTCCCGCTCCTCCTCGATCCGCGCGCGCTCGCCCGCCATCTGGCGACGGATCTTCTCGGCGTCGTCCAGCTTTTGCTCGGCGAGCGCGTCATCGAGTTGCTTGCGCAGGAATATCTCCCGCTCCGCCAGCTTGCCTTGGTAAACGCGGTCGATCTCGGCCAGCCGTGCCTTTTTCTCCGGCGTGAGCGGGCGCGAGGCCTGCGGGTCCGATTTGGCGAGGCGTTCCATGGCGAGTTCGTAGGCGCTTTTCATGAGTTTAAAGGTGCGGCGGCCCGCGGCGGGTTCAAGCGCACTCTCCGCGCCGGACGTCAATCCGCGCCGTAGCTCACCCCGAGCAGCAGCGTGACCAGCACCACGGCGAACGGCGGCCACCAGCTCCCGGCTGCGTGGCGCCAGTCGCGGGCGTAGCCGGCTAGGATGGTGGCGATCAGCGTCGTCAGGGCCGCGGGGCCGATCCACGGGGCGGTGTAGCGGGCGGCGAGGAAGGCGCCGGGCACCTCGACGCCGACCTGCAGGGCGCGCTCGATCAGCAGCAGCACCAGCGCCGCGGCGTGGTTGGCGAGGATCGCCGCCGCGTCGAGGCCGCCGAGTCCGAACAGCAGCGAGGCGAATCCCGCGACCGTCACGCCGATTGCGGCCGGGATCAGCGCGAGGTTGGCGACGAGCGCTCCGGGCGTGACCAGTTGGAAATACTGCAGGCCGGTGAGGACGCTCACGAGGGAGGTGGCGACCCCGATGGCGAGCGCCCCGCTGATCCAAGTCCACGCGGCGGCGACGATCACCTGGCCGCGGGTCCAAGCCACCTCCGGCACGTCCCGCCATAGTCTTCCGCGGCGTGCCCAGCATGCGGCCAGCGGCAGGCCCAGCAGCAGCAGAGCGAGCACGATCGCGTAGCTCATCACGAAACTCGCGCTGAAGACCTGCAGCGGCGCGACCGCGACCGACGCCGCGGCCGAGGCGGCCAGGGCTGCCAGCACGTTGCCCGGCCGGCCGAAAACGAACGCGGCCTGCAGAAAGGTCGCCATCAGCCACGCGCGCACCGCCGAGGGTGACGCTCCGGTGATGTCCACGAACACCCAGAGGAGCGTCGCCGCGAGGACGAAGCGGGGACCGCGGGTAACACGACCCAGCGCAAGCAGCGCGTTCAGCGCGATGGCGATCACGCCGATGTTCAACCCGCTGATCGCAAAAAGATGCATGCTTCCGCTGCGCATGAAAACCGCCTGCTGCTCGTCGCTTATCTCGTGTTTCTCGCCGAGCATCATGCCGCGGAGCAGCGCGGCGATTTCCGGCCGTTTCCCCGCCAATCCGAGGTTCAGGATCTCGCGGAAGCGCGTTGCGGCGGCGGCGCAAAACCGGTGGTAAGCCGGTGCCGACCGTTCCTCCGCGAGCAGCTGCCCGCGGTTCAGCCGGAAGTTCATTCCGGCGGCGACGAGGTAGTCTTCAAACGATCCGGGCGGGGGCCGTTTCGGCAGGGCCGTCAACACGCCGACGGCCTGGAACACCGCTCCGCGGATGGGCCCTGGTCCCGGGCCGGGGGCACTGAGCGAGAAATGCAGCCGCTGGCCCGAGAGGTCGGCGAGATGAACCTCGCTGGATACGACTTCCGCCAGCCCGGAGACTCGTCCGGAGTCACGTGAGGCGAACAGGCGCTCTATCTTCAGTCGCAGCTCCGCCTCGCGCGGAGGGAGTTCCTCCCAGGCGGAGAGGCGATTGCGATGGAGCGTTCCGGCGGCCGTCCCGGCGCAAAACAAGGCGACGGATAGGCAGGCGGCCCAGATGCGCGGCCGATCGACTACCGCCAGCGCGAGAGCCGCGGTGGGCAGTGCAAGCGCGAGGGGTGCGGCCGCGTGGTCCAGCCCCGCGAAATGCCCGGCCGTGAGTCCGGCCGCGGCCGGCATCACCAGCCAGAGCAGTGGCGCGCGGTACCCAAGAGTGCGGTCCTCCATGCCGTCACGGCGTACCGGCCCGCACCGGCGGCGCGAACGCGTTTCCGCCTAAAATCGGGTATGGGTCGAAAATGCCTTTCCAAGGTCCGGGACGCGCGGAAACCTCGTATTCGTGTCCGCCGCCGACCAACGGGATTTCTTCGCCGACGAGCCGGTCGCGCCGGCCGCCCCGGGATCGCCCGCTCCGCGTCCCGCGCATCAGCCGCTCGCGGCGCGCATGCGACCGCGGCGCCTGTCCGAGGTGGTGGGGCAGGATCACCTGCTGCGACCCGGCAGCCTGCTGCCACGCCTTGTGGCGCAGAACCGCTTCGGGTCCCTGCTGTTCCACGGCCCGCCGGGCAGCGGCAAGACCAGCCTTGCCGAGGCGATCGCGGCCGAGACCGGCTGCCGGTTTGTCCGCGTCAACGCGGTCATGTCCAACGTCGCCGAACTGCGGGAAGTCCTAGCCACCGCGCGCCGGCGTCCGGGCGAGGCGACGATCCTCTTCATCGACGAGCTGCACCGCTTCAACAAGTCGCAGCAGGACCTGCTGCTGCCCGACGTCGAGGAGGGGGTCGTGCGCTTGATCGGGGCCACCACGCACAACCCGGGCTTTTACGTGAACCCGCCGCTGCTTTCCCGCAGCCACCTCTTCCGGCTCGAGCCTCATTCGACCGCGGCCGTGGGGGGCGTCCTGCGCACCGCCCTGGCTGACATGGAGCGGGGCCTGGGTTCGCGACGGGTGACAGCGCCTGAGCGGCGGTTGGAGGAGCTGGCGGTGCTTTCCGACGGTGATCTGCGGCGAGCGCTCAATTCCCTCGAGGTGATCGTGCTCGGTCTGCCGGAGGGCGCCGAAATTTCGGCCGCCGACCTCGAGGTCTTCGCGCGCGAGCGGCGGATCCGTTACGATGCCGACGAGGATGAGCACCACGACACGATATCGGCCTTCATCAAGAGCTGCCGCGGCTGCGATCCCGACGCCGCCATGTACTGGCTGGCGAAGATGCTGGTTGGCGGGGAGGATCCGCGCTTTATCGCCCGGCGGCTGGTGATCCTAGCGAGCGAGGACGTCGGTCTGGCGGATCCGCAGGCGTTGCCGCTGGCGGTGGCGGCGCACCACGCCGTGGATTTTGTGGGGTTGCCCGAGGCGGAGTACGCGCTTGCACACGCCACGCTTTACATCGCCACCGCGCCTAAGAGCAATTCAGCCACTCTCGCGTTGGGTGAGTCCAAACGGGTGCTCCGTGAGGAGCCGGTGCAGCCGGTGCCGGCAGTGCTGCGCAGCAAGGGCGGACAGGCGAACAAACGTCACGGCCACGGTCAGGGCTACGCCTACTCGCATGACTTTCCGGAGGCTATTTCGGGTCAGGAGTACCTGGAACGCCCGCTCACGCTGTACACCCCGAAGTCGGCCGGTTGGGAGATGAAGATCGCCGATCGGTTGGCGCGTTGGCGGGAGCTCAAGGCGCGCCTCCGCAACGGCGGATGAAGGTTTCGCCCGCAAGCCGGTGGCTTGCGGGCCGAGGCGCGGAAGGTACGCTGCGCTCGATGAGGTGCCTTGTCCTCTTGATCTTGGGCTTGCTGGCTGCCGCCGCTCCGGCCGCGTCGCCTGTCGGAAAAGCCGCGGGTAAGCCCGGGGAGACCCCGAGGATCGCGGGACGGGAGATCGCGCGGCCCGGGAAAGGCTTTCTCGGACTGGAGATTCTCGCGGGCAATTTTCGCCTAACCTTCCACGATGAGAGCCGGGAGGCGGTGCCGCCCGACGCCGCGCGGGCCGTGGTGCGTTGGACTCCGGCCAGCCGACCTGGCTCCGAGTTTTACGCGTTGGAACCCTCGGCGGACGGCAAGGCGCTGACCTCGCCGAAGAACGTGCGACCTCCCTACCAGTTCCGGCTGGTCCTTTCGCTTTTCGCCGCCGGGGCGGACGCGCCCTTCGAAAGTCACACCGTCGATTTCAGGCAGTAGTGGAACGGTGGGAGACCGGAACCGACCGTGCGCCGAGTTTCTGATTGCGGTGTCTGTCAACGGCCTAGCGAATAGCAGGTTCATGAGCCTTGATTCACCTCGCCCGCAAACCGTGGACGGTTCCCGCCTCCGGTTTGCCATCGCCGCGGCGCGCTTCAACGGCGCGCTGGTGGACGCCCTGCTCGCAAGGGTCGGGGCGGGCCTGCGGGCGGCGGGTGTTAAACCGAAGGCCGTGGAGCTCGTGCGCGTGCCCGGTTCCCACGAGGTGCCGTGGGCGGCGCAGACCCTGGCGGCGAAGGGCCGTTTCGACTGTGTGATCGCCCTCGGCGTCCTGATCGCCGGCGACACGAATCATCATGAGATGGTGGGGCAGAGCGTATCGCACGCGCTGCAGGCGGTTGCGCTGGACACCCGGATACCGGTGATCAACGGCGTGATCGTGGTGAACAACCTCGCGCAGGCGCGCGCCCGCTGCGCGGGAAGGATCGACCGCGGTGCGGAGTTCGCGGCGGCGGCCCTCGCGATGGCGGATCTGCGTCGGAGGATGCGCGCATGAGTCGAGAGCTTTTCATGCAGCGGCGCGACAGCCGCGTGGCCGCGCTGCAGTACCTCTACGCTTGGAGTATCAACGAGCCGCGCAATCTCGCCGACGACCTCGGGACTTTCTTCGAGGGCTGCGAGAAGCCGCGCGACCATTACGCCTATGCCGAGGAGATCATCCAGGGCGTGATCCTGAGCCAGCAGGAGATCGATGGTCACATCCGCGCGCTCGCGCAGAACTGGGACTTCGACCGCATCGCCAAGATCGACCTCGCTATCCTGCGGCTGGCGATCTTCGAGATGCTCCGCCGGCAGGATGTGCCCCCGGTGGTCTCGATCAACGAGGCGATCGACCTTTCGAAGCAGTTCTCCAACGCCGATTCCAAGCGCTTCATCAACGGCATCCTCGACCGCCTGAAAAGCCAGCTCGGCCGCGACGCCCGCAAGGCGGGGTGACTAATCTGGAAATCAGGGAATCAGGAGAAATGGGGGAACTCGCCAATCGTGACGTCAGCGGGCGTGTCATCGAAGCCGCCATCAGGGTTAATCAAGTCCTCGGACCAGGATTTTTGGAGTCCGTTTACGAGTCCGCCTTGTGCGTGGAGCTGGAGCGCCGCGGAGTCCGCCACGAAACACAGAAGGTGGTTCCTTTGACTTACGAGGGACGGAAAATCGGGGAGCACCGGTTGGATCTCCTCGTGGAGGAAGTGTTGCTGGTTGAGCTCAAGGCCGTGCGCGAGATTGAGAATATTTTTTTCGCCGTCGGCCGCTCGCAGATGAAAGCGGCCGGGTTGGATTCAGGTCTGATCCTCAACTTCGGCTCCATGCCTCTCGGGATAAAGCGCATCGGGGGCGAGCGCTCTGAGTCCTGATTTCCTGAGTCCCAGATTCCTCCTCCGGCTTTCCGCATTCCCCACCCGATTCCGATGTTCGGTCTATTCCGCAAGTTCAAGGAAGGTCTCGCCAAGACGGTCGCGGCGATTACCGAGCGCACGCGCGGCCTCTTCGGCGGGCGAGCGATCGACGCCGCCTCTCTCGACCAGCTGGAGGAGGCGCTTTACACGGCGGATTTCGGGGTCGAGACGACCAACGAGATTCTGGCAGAGATCCGCCAGGCCTACGCGCGCGACAAATCCCTGCAGGGCCGGCAGGCGGCCGAGATCGGTGCCGCGGTGCTGAAGCGCGTGCTCGCGGGCGCGGAGGCCGCTTTGCCACCCCTGACGGCGGCTTCGGGCCGCCCCGTGGTGATCGCCATGATCGGCGTGAACGGATCGGGCAAGACCACCTCTTCCGCCAAGCTGGCCTGGCGGCTGCAGCGTGATGGGGCGAAAGTGATGCTTGCGGCGTGCGACACGTTCCGCGCCGCGGCCGTCGAGCAGCTCAAGGCGTGGGCCTCGCGGCTCGAGGTTGAGATCGTCGCCAGCCACACGGGCGCGGACTCCGCGGCGGTCGCCTATGACGCCTGGCAGGCGGCGAAGGCGCGTGGGTATGATTACCTGATCGTGGACACCGCAGGGCGTCTGCACACCAAGGACAACCTGATGGAGGAACTGGCCAAGATCCGGCGGGTATTGCAGAAGCACGATCCGGCGGCTCCGCAGCATCGCTGGCTGGTGGTGGATGGTTCGCTGGGCAGCAACTCGATCGAGCAGGCGAGGGTTTTTCACCGCAGCTTCGGCCTCACCGGATTGATCGTGACTAAACTCGACGGCACCAGTCGCGGAGGGGCGATCGTGGGCATCTACCGTCAGTTGCGCATCCCGATCCTGTTCCTTGGCCTCGGAGAACAGCCCGAGGACCTGCAGCCTTTCAGCGCCGAGACCTACGCCAAGGCGGTTTTCGGGCTCGATTGAGGCCGCCGTCCGGCCAGGCGCGGGAACACCGGGAGACAAAAAAGGGCGGCGCCCGTAGGCGCCGCCCTGGAAGGATATCGGGATTACCCGCCGCTCAGAACTTGAGCGTGTTGCGGAAGATCCAGTTACGCGCCGGGGACATCGCGAAGGAGCCCTCGGAGTACTTCTCGTCGGTCACATTGTAGAGACCGAAGTTCGAGTTGATGCGGTAACCGAGTACGTTCCACGGGTAGGCGACCGTGAGGTCATACACCACGTAGTCGCCGGCCTGGTAGCCGCCCGCGAGGGGGTTCCAGTCAACGGAGCGGGAGACGACTGTCTCGGAGGAATAACGCATGCCGAGGCCGACGTTGAGGCCGCGGGCGACGCCGCCAATGCCATCGGTGAACGTGTACTTGCCGAAGACGTTCATGCGGTACTCCGGCACGTTCTCGATGCGGGCGGTGTAGTAGATGTCGGAGGCGACCTTGCCGGCGGCGGCCAGCGCGTTGTACGCGGCGGTGCCGGGGGCGGCGCGGGTCTTGTCGTACACGGTCTTGGCCGTCCAGAGCCACGAGCCGTTGACGACGGCTTGGAAGTTGCGGCGGGGGGTCCAGATCAGCTCGGCCTCGCCACCTTCGATGCGGTTGAGGAGGTCGGTCGTGCGCCAGCGGAGCAGGCGCGTGTTGCGGTAGGGGGAGCCGACCGCGAACAGATCGGTGCTGAAGTTGAGCGGCTCCTCGAGGTTCGACTGCTTCGCACCGTCGTCGAGCATCTGGTTCTCGCGCTCACCGCGGAACATCGATAGCGTGCCGACGAGTTTGCCGTTGAGCTGGGACAGCTTCGCGCCGACTTCCCAATTCATGCCCTGCTCGTTCTTCAGCAGGTCGAAGACGCCGCGGCCGGTAAGGATGTCGCGGAACTGCTGCAGCGACGTGACCGTCTGGCCGAGGTAGCGGAAGGACTGGCCCGGGGTGCCGCCGAAGCCGGTGCGGCGGGCCTCATCGAACCAGAGGGCCTCGTCACCCGCGAAGATGCCGGAGATGCGGCCGGAGTTGAACTTGAACGTCTTCGAGTTGGAGGCGTAGATGCTCAGTTCCTTGGTGATCGCGAACGAGAGACCGCCCATCCAGGAGCTGCCCTTCTGGTCGGTATAGAGGCCGCGCTGGTAGCTGATCGAGTGGCCCCAGACGTCCTCGGGATATAGGGTCGGGTTCAGGTGCATATCCGGGAAGTAGATGAACCACGGATAGTTGTTGGGCTGGTACTGACCACGCTCCCAGCGGCGCTCCTGGCGGTATCCCGCGAGCAGGGTCAGGCGGTCCTTGAAGGCGGTCGCCTGCCAGTTGAGGTACAGGGACTCGTTCTTGACCTTGTAGCCGTCGAGCGCGTTGCGGTCGTCCTGGTGGTAAGCGTTGATGTCGGGGTAGGTCTCAAAGCCCGGGTCGAAGTTCGAGTAGATCTGGCGGACGGGCTTAATGGCGCCGGTGCGGTCGCGGATGACTTGGTTGAACGGAACGCCACCTTGATTGTACAGGGAGACGTTGGTGCCGCGGTAGTCCGGGTTGGACGTGGTGTTACGAGCGCCGGGGAGGAAAGCCCACTGCACGTCGCCGAAGGCCTGGCCGCCGAGGAACTGCTGGTAGGGGCTGACACGCTGGAAGCCGCCGAGCAGCTTGTTCTTCACGCCAAAGAGGTCGAACTTCGCGACTGCGTCGAAGTTGTGCGTCTGGGCGTAGCGGTAGTAGCCGGAAAGGTTACCGGTGCCGGCGTTCCAGTTGATGCCGTTGGCGTAGGGCGTGGTTAGCGCGCCGCCCTGGCCGACCGAGTAGTTCTCGGACTTCTCGTTGAGGAAGTTGTAGCGGACATCGAGCCAGCTGAAGGGCGTGAGGTCCAACGTGACCGAGAGGTTGTCGATCGTGTTGCGGAAGTGGGCGCCGCGGGTGGTGTAGTTGAACGCCTCGTCGTGGACCCATTGGCCGGCGGCATTGGTGTAGTAGGCGCCGCGGGTCACGTTGGTGTAGGCCGGCAGGGACCAATTGCTGGTGGCGATACGCTTGTTGTTGATGTACGTCGCGTAGGCGAGGGTCGGGGTGTTGGTATTCTGCACCACGTTCGCCGTCAGGCCGTTGCCGGCGTTGGCGACGATCGTGTTGGCGAGGGTGGCCGTGGAGGAATTGTACCGGCCGGTGGTGGCGGCTTCCTTCCAGCCCGCGAAGTCGCTGAAGATCCAGTCATAGTCGTTCCAGCTGAACTTCTCGCGCAGGAACTCGGCCTCGGCGGTGATCTTCACCTTGCCGCTGTCGAACGGAATGAGCGAGAACGAGGGGGTGACGGTGTTGGCGCGGCGGTACTCGAAGCGGCGCTCGCCCTGGGTGTCCTCCCAGCCGCCGATGATGCGGAGGGCGGCCTTCTTCCCGAGGGTCTGGTTCTGGTCGATCATCACCCGTTGGCCCGAGTTGCTGTTCACGTAGTAGTCGACGTCGGTCTTGTTGCCCGAAAAGTCCGGCTGCTTCGTGATGTAGTTGATGACGCCGCCCGGGTAGCCCTGGCCGAAAAAGACGGCGGCGGGCCCCTTGACGACCTCGACGCGGTCGATGGTCTCGAGGTTGTACGAGGTGTACCGGAACACGCCGTTGCGCATCAGGCTGTTCACCACGAACCCGCGCATCGTGAAGGTGCCCTGCGGGGTGGCGGAGTTGGCCGGTACGCGCATCGCGAAGCGGGTGTCACCCGAGGCCGAGGCGGAGTAGCGGAACAGGTCGGTCAGGGAGCGCGCGTTGGTGTCATCAAGGAACTCGCGCGAGATCACCTGGAGATGCAGCGGGATGTTCTGGATCTCCATGTTGATCTTGGTCGCCGTGGCCGCGTTCGTCTTGAGGTAGCCATAGTCCTTATCGGACTTCACCTCGAACGCGCTCAGCGCGCTCACGCCCTCGTCAGTCGACA
>Ga0255127_1000159_pt1 | contig 36772 bp, 23 predicted proteins | sample Law_Miss_RepB_8d_FD_188555 | JGI IMG/M metagenome (GOLD analysis project Ga0255127, IMG submission 188555) | Freshwater microbial communities from St. Lawrence River, New York, United States - Law_Miss_RepB_8d | ecosystem: Environmental > Aquatic > Freshwater > River | place: USA: New York...
TTCACCAGGAGAGCGGAACGAATGAAAAAAGCCAGTTCAAAGAACTCATGCGACCATGAAAGATCGAGTTGTCCCGTAGCTTGCGCGCTCGACCTTTTGGGGGACAAATGGACGCTATTGCTTGTACGCGATATGTTCCTCGGTAAGTCTCGGTATGGAGAGTTCTTGAAATCCCCAGAATCTATTCCGACTAACATTCTCGTCGATCGCCTGAATCGCCTACTTGAGGCGAGCGTAATTGAGAGAGAACCCTACCAAGAAAATCCGGTTCGATACTCTTATAAGCTTACTGAAAAGGGCCTAGACCTGGGACCCATCGTGATCAACTATGTGCGTTGGGGAGAGAAGTACATCGCCGGAACCAAAGCTTCGAAAAATGCTCCGCGTGACATTTAGCACGAACTCAGCTCTCAAGTGATTCTAATGCGTCCGCGCAGCGGTTCGGAACTGGGATTCGGTTCGATTTCTTCCCGTGGCTTCAAAAGCAGCCCCTTTCTATAGGGTCGAAGGACGACCTCTCGTACGCAATCAAAGCTTGATATATTGGCGATCTTCCGAAAACTCATTCCGCTGCTCCTAGGAATTGGAACGCACGTTGGAAGCCTATGGCTTGTCCAGCAAATTGGAAGTCGAGTTTTAGAAGGGGCCGGTTGATGTCCGTTGAAACAGCAGGGGGAGATTGCGTCAAATGAGCGAATATCAAATCGTCATGTTCCGAGCCATCGATCGGCCATTAACTGATAATCAGCTTGCTTTCATGGACCGTCAATCATCGAGAGCTGCATTCAGCAAGTTGGAATTCAATGTTGAGTATCGTTACAGTTCGTTTCGTGGCGACATCGATGGAATGCTGAGAAACGGCTATGACATCTTTTTGAATTACACCAGCTATCGCTACCGCGAGATTCGAATACGGTTGCCTAGCGGGTTGCCTTTTCCCAAGAGCGTCTGGTCTAAGTACATAGGTACCGAAGGCCTAACGTGGAGCGCCGATAAGAGAGGGAAGGGTGGTATACTTCGCTTAGTGCCATGTCTCGAAGATTCGTGCGATCCAATCTGGGCGTTCGATGACTACTTGGATGCAACCGCAAAAATTAGAAAAATGCTGATCGATGGTGATCTTCGCGTTCTCTATCTTCTTTGGTTATGCAGCGCGATGCTTCCCCGTCATGACAACGGGGATGAAATGGAGCCACCTGTACCTCACGGTCTCGGAGATCTTCCAAGTGGAGTTGCTGACATATTGGCCTATTTTGAAACTGATCGATTGCTGGTTGATGCTACTGCCATTGGTATCCCAAGGTATAGCGATCAACGTTCACGAGGTGATTCGATAAAAGCTTGGTTAGCGGGAGTTTCTGATTCGCGACGGGATGAGATCCTTGAGCGGTTAGCATCCGAGGACCCCGTCGACTTGAAAGCTGAGTTGCTATCTGAAATCCGAGATAGCCAACAAATACAGAGTTGGCCAGTCGAACCGCCGACTCGCACCGTGGCACAACTGATTCAACTGTACGAGTCGCTACGTGAGCAAGTAGACGCGAAGGAGAAAAAGCAAGCTGCTGCGAAAGCCAAACGCGAAGCCGATAAGGCAGAAAAGCAGCGTCGAGCGAGAATGCTGGAGATGCAGTCCGATCCTGATTCGTGGTTAGCGAAAGCATCAAAGCTTGTAGAGAATCGGGGTGCTGAGAACTACCGCGAAGCGGCTAGAATTCTCGCTGATTTGCGAGATGCAGTGGGAGGCGAGCAAGGGATCAAGATTGCTCGCGAGCATGCAGCACAACTTGTAAAGAAATACCCAACGCTCAACGTGCTCAAGTCATCGCTTCGAAAGCAGCAGTTATGGGGCTGAAATGAGCGAAATTGATTATCGAACATTGTGTCATATTACCCGTCAGGCGATCGTGGGATCGCGAGCGATTTCGGTCCATAACAACCGCCCAGACTTGATCGATCGACTGGGGCTCAGTCACTGTAGCCATAGGGCGGTGAACTAAACGGCCCCAGATTCGAGCTTTTTCCAAATCGTTTCGATGAGTTTCCCGCGTCCGACGACGTTTTGAGAACCAACCTGCCTTGCCATTGAGCCACCTCTGAACACCCACCAAGAATTTCGCACGACCAAGATATCGTACGATTGTTTTGCCGTGCCTTAGGTCTTTTTCGAGAGTGAAGGTGATTTGGACCATTCCGGCGTTTAAGGCTGTTTTCGTTTGGCACTCATCGCTTTAAGTTTAGCTTGAACAACACCTCAGTCTGATCGCCAAAAAGTCAGCGGTCTTAAAGTGGCTATTGAATAGAGCACTGCGCATCTGCTTCTTCGCTAGAAACATCGCGGAGGAAAACGACTATTTCATGGCGTCGGCGGTCATCGACAAGCGTGATAAAATCCTCGGCAATCACCGTTCCGTCCAAGACCAGTTGCGTAAGTCGTTTGGAAGTGGATGCCGATTGCAGGTCAGTGGTGTCGACGTGAGACTCGATACGGACATGATAAAAAGTCTCGCGGTACCGAAAGTGAAGTTCAACATGAAACCAATGATGTGGCAAACAAGGGTGGATGCTCCAGCGGTCGGCGCGCTGATCGATACCGAGCAAGGACTCGATGATTAAACGATACATCCAACAGGCCGATCCGGTGTACCAAGTCCATCCTCCTCGGCCTGCGTGGGGTGCTACGCCGTAGACATCGGCCGCAACGACATAGGGTTCCACACGATACCGATCGATCGATTCCTTTCGATCCGCATGCGACAATGGATTGATCAGAGCGAATAGATCCCAAGCGCGATCGCAGTCCCCGAGTTTCGCAGCAGCCATCACCGCCCAAATAGCGCTATGAGTGTATTGTCCACCATTCTCTCGCACCCCGGGCACATAGCCTTTGATATAACCTGGATTAAGTGATGAGCGGTCGAAAGGTGGATCCAACAGCTTGATCAATCGCGAATGGCGATCTACCAATCGCCGTTCCAGGCTATCCATGGCCAGTTGCGACCGCACCAAATTCGCGGCCCCGGAGAGAACCGCCCAGCTTTGCGAAATGGCGTCGATTTGGCATTCGTCGTTTTGAATCGACCCCAAGGGGGTCGCGTCATCGAAGTAGGCACGTCGGTACCATTCTCCATCCCAACCGTGACGTTCTAATTGCACCCGGAGTTTCTCCGATTCGGTCGCTAACCGCTGCGCCAGTGCGTTGTCTCCCCGTAGTTCCGCTAGTTCGATGAATTGGCGCATCGCGTCGTATAGAAAGAAACCTAGCCAGACACTTTCCCCTTTGCCATGTTGGCCGATCAAGTTCATCCCGTCGTTCCAGTCACCGCATCCGATCAGGGGCAAGCCATGTTCACCAAATCGCAATCCATGAAGGATTGCTCGGACACCGTGTTCATAGAGCGATGCGCGATCTTCCGAGATGGTGGGTAAATCATAATTCGACTCTTCATCGTCTCGGAGCGGGCGATCGCTGAGGAATGGGATAACCTCGTCGAGGACGCCGCTATCCCCGGTCTTTTGAACGTAGCGGCAGATTGCGATGGGTAACCACAAATAGTCATCCGAAAAATGGGTGCGCACACCGCGCCCCTTAGGTGGGTGCCACCAATGCTGAACATCTCCTTCGCGAAACTGATGCGCAGCGGCTCGCAACAAATGCTCGCGGAGCAAGGCGGGTTGGGAGTAGGTAAGGGCCATTGCATCTTGCAGTTGGTCTCGGAATCCGTATGCGCCACCTGATTGGTAGAAACCGGACCGAGCCCACATACGACTAGCCAATGTTTGGTAGATCAACCAACCGTTCGCGAGGAAATTGACGGAAGGATCAGGGGTTTCGATGCGCAAGTTACCTAGAGTGTGACTCCAGTAATCCCAGACCTGGTGGATCGCTTGATCGGCGCTTTCAAGGCTTCGAAAACGCAGGGCCAGCGAACGAGCTTGCTCCATGTTCTTTCCCGCACCGAGGGTAAACGTAGCAGTTCGTTCTTGTCCAACGGCTAGTTCGAGCGGCATTTGCAGGGCTGCACATGGATCGAATCCAGCTCCTGTTCTGCACGAGAGCCGGATCCGTTTCATGGCTGCGGGTTCTGACAACGATCCATTTCGGCCGATGAATTCGGTTCGATCACCGGACCAGGAACGAACAGGTTCGCTGCAATTGGCAAATGCAACACGATCTCCAAAGTCTGGGTTGTAGACGTTCCGGGCCAGTAATGCTCCACTGGCAGGATCGATTTCGGTCACGACATGCTGTAAGGTCTTGCTTCTGATTTCTCCAAGGACCCATTCCCAAAACCCGATGAGCGAAATCTTTCGCGGTCGATCCGAGTTGTTGGTTATTTTTAATTTCGAAATTTTCACAGGTGCATCGATAGGTACATAGACCATCAATTCCGTTGAGATACCATCCTCGGTCGTTTCAAAGATGGTGTAACCAAAGCCATGCCGAACCGTGTAATGATTCGATCGTGGAGAGGGGGATGGGCAGGGAGACCAAAAGTTGCCCGTCTCGTCATCGCGCAGGTAGATGGCTTCGCCACCGACATCGCATACAGGATCGTTATGCCATGGAGTCAAACGGTACTCGTGACTGTTTTCAGCCCACGAATAGGCACTACCGGCTTCGGAGACAACGGTACCAAATTGGGGATTGGCAATCACGTTGACCCACGGCGCTGGGGTGGATTGTCCAGGAGCAAGGTGAGTGATGTACTCACGACCGTCCTGAGAAAAGCCACCGAGTCCGTTGAAGAGTGCCAGATTGTTGGTCGAGGCTGGCCTCGCGATCGGGCTATCGACGATCCGCCGAGTCGGGAGCAGTGGCGGGCTGGTTGGTTCCAAGCGACTGCGCCGCTCGGTCTGTTCAGCTATGGTTCCATTTTCACCGTAAAGCACGATTCGCGCGACCGATTGTAGCAGCAAGCGGTCTTCGTTGGACATCTGTTCACCGCGTCGAATGAATACGCCTCCCGGGCGATCGGTGCCGACTGTTTCGTTGCTGGATACGAGCAAATTGGAAATCATTTCCTGGAGATTTTGACGATAGACCGAATCGTCTTCGTTCCAGATCACCAGATCGGAAACGAGTCCCTTCAGACGCCAATAAGCATGGGCTTGGATCGCCTGGCGAATCAACTCGAGCTGATCGGCCTCGCGGATCCGTACCAGCATGATTGGTAGATCCCCGGAAATACCGTACCCCCACAACCCAGACTGCCCCTGCTGGTTACCGATAAGTATGCTGGGATTTGCCCGTCGCAGGGAGGAAGCTACGAGGATGGACGATGCCAACCTCCCGTAGGTTTGCGCTTCCCCTTCGGTGATACCGAGTTGCTGCAGCAAGATATGGCTATGGGTCCAGGCCAAGTCAAATACACGGTCGGCCAAATTAGCATCGTGATAACGTTCGGTCAGGATTTCGATGTTCGCTCGCGAATCGGCGATCCCGGTAACGATATCGATTGTGATCGATTCATTAGGTTGCAAGGAGACGGTTTGTCGAATAGCGACCACGGGATCGAGAACTGATCCGGCAGTATCGGAAAGCCCTGCTAATGAATCAAAGGCCTGCGGCGATGCGAGTGTTCGACGCCTGCCGATGAATCGCATGCGGTCGGTTTCGTACGTGGTACCACCGATGGTGGGCCCTCGCACCTGCATCATATGGGTCATCCAAGGTGGATGTTCTTCGGCCGATCGAGGCCGGCGGGTACAGAAGATGGCATTGCGATCCCGATATAAGTCGGTTTGCACAAACAGATTGCTGAAGGCAGGGTGCGATTCATCTTGAGCTAGGGTAGCAAGAACTACCTCCGAATAGCTGGTGATCTCGATCAATCGGCGACTGCTGGACCGATTGGTCAGTTTTATACGTCGCAGTTCTACATCGTCTTCCGGAGAGATACTGATCTGCGTGTAGGTTTCGATCTCCTGATCTATCCTTCGGAATTCAGCTCGGGATTCAGTAAAGATGGCTTCGTATTTGGTCGGTGTTGCTCGGGTTGGCTGATAGGTATTCGACCACAGTTTGTTCCGTTGGACATCTCGGATATAGCAAAAGCTTCCCGATGCATCGCGTGTGGCATCCTCCCGCCATCGGGTAACGGATAGGTTTCCCCATCGACTAGTACCGCCCCCTGCGCTGCTGATGGCAACGTGATAGCGGCCGTTGGATAACCAATGGGATTCGACCGTAGGACTGTTCGGGTCCGTGATGACTCGCATGGTTGCAGTAGCTTGATTTGTTACCGGCCTGAGGGCAGCGACCTCGCTGGCATGAGGATAAAGCGGTGCGGTGGTTTTAGGAATGCGTTCTTGGAGGAGCAGTTCCCCTGCGTGCAATGTCGGGCTGGCTTGAAAACGACGCTGCATCGGCTGGTCGAGAAGAAGGTGGGCTAGGGATAGCAGGTTCATCCCTTCGTGGTGGGCCATGAATTGACGTACCGTGACACGGTCGCTTCCTGGTGGCATGCGGCTGGGTGTGTAATCGACCGCTTCGAACATTCCATAAGGACCTAGTTGCCCATCGTCAGCCAGACGCTGGAGATTCGCACAGGCAGCTTTGGGGGCGACCATCAACGCCAAGGCACTAGCGTACGGTGCAATCACGAGATCGTCCGCTAACCCACGCTTCAATCCCAATCCAGGGACGCCAAAGGCGCGGTACTGGTAGGTGCGAAACTGATCGATCGCGTTGTATCCCGACTCGGAAATGCCCCAAGGTACACCTCGATGTCGGCCATATTCGATCTGACGCCTGACGGCTGCTTGGTAGGTCCTGTCGAGCAACGTATTTGGAAAGTTCGGCATGATTAGCAGCGGCATCAAGTACTCGAACATCGAGCCGCTCCAACTTAGCAATGTCGGGAGTCGTCCGCTGCTGGTTAGCAGTCTGCCAAGGGAGAACCAGTGCTCCTGGTCGATCTGTCCTTGTGAGACGGCGATGAAACTCGCCAACCGAGCTTCGGATGCGAGCAAGTCGTAGCAACTGCTATCCATCCGGCGATCGCTGACGTTGTAGCCGGTAAAAAACAACTCTCGAGGTGGACTGTAGAGCAGTGTGAAGTCCATCGTGGCCAACTCTTGTGCTTGGTTTGCAAGTCGCTCCAACCGGCGGATCTGGTCGCATGCATATTCGGATGCATTTCGAATGGACTCTGCGATCTCGTCGATCCACGCGACAATCTCTGGTTGCCAATCCTCTCGCTGAGCCCTCTGGAGGATCGTTTCGATTTCCGGCAGTTGCGTCACGTTAAGTTTCGCGATCGAAGCCAAGGTCGACGAGTGATTCAGAGAGTCCTGAATCGAGCGGATACTCGCCATGGCATCGGCTACCGAGCGGTCTGAAACTAGCTGCTCTTGGCTCTCGGCAATCGTCGGCTCCTTGCATCGCAACCAAGGAGCTAGATTCAGCAATTCAGAATGATGGTCGACGCATGCTCTGTGGAAAGCTTGCATCCACCATGACATCGCTGGGCTCGATTCTCCATCCAAGCCACCAGACCAAGCGATCAGGCGTTTCATTAATTCATCGGATTCGCGAAGTCCGGATGATTCGTTCCGCAACAGCTTGATCCAATCTTGCATTTCGATTCGAACGGAATTCATCCCCTCTTCGTTTGGCGATGAACTGCATACCTCCAACAGCACATCTAAAGTATCGCGCAAACCACGCGCCCAACGCGGTGAGAGAATAGGGCCATCCATCAATTCACGGCATCCGCTCGCAAGTACCAATAAACAGCCTGCGAGATTGCCGCTGTCGACGGTGGAAACATATCGTGGTAGCAAAGGAGCGAGCGTTCGAGTGTGATACCAATTCAACCAATGGCCGTTGTATCGCTCCATCTTTGCCATCGTACTCAACGTCTTAGATGTTTTCTCCGCGAATACGGACGATGAGCAATAACCGAAATCGTATGCTGCAAGATTGGATAACAGTGCCATGCCGATGTTGGTAGGGCTAGTGCGGGAGGCTACCAATGGGTCTGCTTGTACGTGGATATTATCGGGAGGTAACCAGTTCTCTTCTTCGTTGACAAACTCCTCGAAATACCTCCAGGTTCGCCTCGCCAATCGGCCCAGGAAATCGACTTGGTCGCTGGTCCATCGAATCGTTTTGTGCTTCAACGGTTTGCTGATCCACCAAGCGATGGCAGGAGATGCAATCCATAAGGCAATCCATGGTAGAAAGACATACATACGACTACGCTGTAATGCCAACGCGAGGACCGCAGCACCGATCGCTAGGGCGGGTGCGATGAGCATGTGCCGATAGTTCGCTACCAAACTACGAGGGATCCTGATCTGCGATTCGCTGGCAGTTTGCCATTCCAATAAACTTCGTCGAGTGAAGAGCATGCGAATCGCTGTGCGGAGGATCGCATCGAAGCTCACGGCAGCCTCGTAAGGCATGAAGGCCAGGGTCAAAAACCCTTGCAATATGGGATTCCAAAGGGCTCCCAGCGAACGTTGGAAATGCAATCGGATTGGCAAGTCGTTGGGCTTTGCAATGAGTTGAGCGATAAAGCTTAGGATTGCCGATGTATAAGTCGCTAGAAAGATCAAGAGCATCGCGCCTATGCTTGACCGGCTTGAAGTCATCCATGCTCCCATCAACAGGGCGAGCATCGCGATAGGCACGAGGCTTCGGCGGATATTATCTAGTAGCTTCCATGCCGATAGCCAAGAGATAGGGTTCGGAACTCGGCGCTGCGCTTGGTTTAGAATCGAAGGTCTAAGCCAACCTACGATCTGCCAATCCCCTCGTATCCAACGATGGCGCCTCGCCATGTCGGTGGCATAGTGCGATGGATAATCCTCATAGAGGGTGACGTCGCTGATCAACGCCGAGCGTCCATAAGCCCCCTCGATTAAATCATGACTGAGAATGGTGTTCTCGGGAAAATCCATGCACCATCGTTCAAATGCATCGACCTCGTAGATCCCTTTGCCAATGAACGAACCTTCGCCAAAAAGGTCTTGATAAACATCAGAAACAACGCGCGTGTATGGGTCTACGCCCACATCAACAGCATTCCATTTCGCGAATAGAGATCGTTGTGAGCCGGGTAAACTGATATCCACTCGAGGTTGGAGGATGGTGTATCCGTCGCGGACTCGGCCACTGCTCGGACAGACTACGGCTCGATTCAGGGGGTGGGCCAAGGTTCCGATCATCTGCCTAGCCGCATCGCGCGGCAGCTGCGTATCGGTATCCAAGGTGATCACGTAGCGGATCATCGGCAAGATGCTCGACTTGCCAATCACGACTGAAAAACGGTCGGTTGCGCCTCGGAGGGTGGCATTTAGATCTGCCAACTTCCCCCGTTTTCTCTCGTACCCCATCCAGCAATTCTCGGAGGGGTTCCAGCGTCGATCTCGATGGAACAGATAAAAGATGTCATCCCGTATATGAGCATACTTCGCATTTAACTTATGAACGCCCTCTTGCACCAAATCCAATCGTTCGCGATCGCGTGGCGAATCTTGCAACGTCGAATCGACCCAATCGGTCAACAATGCAAAATGAATGTTTGGTTCATCGTTATTCAGAAATCGCAACTCGAGGCCAGAGAGCAACCCTTCGATCCCCGCAGCGCTCGAAAGCATCGTCGGAACCACGACCATTGTTCGTTGATCGGATGGAATTCCAGATCGATAGTCCATCCTCGCTAGAGATTGCGGCACGAAACATCGGATCGCGAGCCAATTCGCAATCACAACTCCAAGATGCGATGCGACCAAGAATGCGGGTAGCCAAAGCAACCATCCAAGCCGATTGTTGATCCCGGCCAATCGATCGAACAAACAGACTCCAAAGCATGTGATCGTCAGAATGATTGTCAGATGGATAACCAGTGGGTAGCGACGACGGAGTCGATCGAGCAGAACACCAAGGGTGGTTCGCATCCGTGCCGCACGCTCCAATTCGGGTCTCCCACGGTCAATCAGAAAGTAACCGACGTGCGTTTCTCGATCATGGCCTTCGATGCCTTGGTTTGCTGCGGCCAAGCGGACGACAATTTGGCTAACTTCCAATTCGCTGACATCGCTCCGCCGAGCAATTCCCTCGATGGCATGGCGGTAGCGATTGCGGGAAGCAAAGTCCATATGGCTGTAAATGCCAGCAGGGTCGCAGGCAAGGGCCTTTTCGACCACGCTTTGATTGCCGACAAAGGCGCGCCAGTCGAAGGCATTCAAGAAGCGAAGACTTGAAAAACTGTTACCTACGCTTAATTGATCAGCAGCTTGAAGCTGCCCGTCGGCGCGAACAAGTTGCTCGGATGACAGTCCCAGATCGTTCAATCGATTTTCGAGCCAGCTGCTAGCCAAAGAGTAAGATGGGCTCTGGGTTTGAAGATGTCGTGTCAACTCCGATATAAAGGGCCCCGTAAGATCGATATCGGAGCGAGCTAATTCAGCCAGCACGACGACCAGATCCGTCGGTTGACGATCAACTACTTCCACCATGCGTTGGTTCCATTCGATGGCCAGATCCCGTTCGCAACGGGCTTTCCCAATCCGAACGCACACACGTCGCAAGTTCTCAATCAATGCCATTCGCAGCATGAGAGGCAATGCCCAGAGTTCACCGATTTTAAGAAGCTGGACCGATTGATAGGCCGTTATAAAAGCATCCAAACTATTTGCATCGATACGGCCATCGACGTGCGCGATCAATTCCAATGCGATACCATAAACCCGCGGTCTATAGAGGTTATTGCCATTTTTTACTCGAGGCAATTCGCGGCAGAAGGATGGTGGAAACAACCGCTCGATAGCATGAATCTGCTCCTCGACCAGATAGAAATTATCCAGTAGCCATTCCGCCGCAGGCTCGATCGCAGCACCATTAGCGGTCGCCGCAACGATCGAGTCGTAGGTTTCGGTAATAAGCCTCTTGTTCTCAGCCAGCCGAACCAAAAGATCATCCGGTCCCCGCCTAGCGACGACTTCGTGTAATTCAGCAATCTTTTTGGCGTGCCGCTCAAGCTGTTCGACACTGTAAAGCTCCGAGCGGAGCGGTGGCTCCACCAATGCAGGTGCTTCACCGAAAGCTAGGCTCACTATTTGACGAGCCCCACTGAAGCAAGCGCGGGTTAAAGAAGTCCAGAACTCATGCACATGTCCTCCTCAATGCTCAGAGAGCCGCATACCATCACCAGGTCGAATCAATTCACTATATCTTCCACGTGGCTTACTGGTTAGTCTTAATCCTTGAATTTAAATCATCCTACGCTGCGGTACATTCTGAAGACATGCGTTTGATAACTCGCCGCTATTCGTCGAGTTATTGCAGCAGCTTGAGTTTCTTTCTCACGAACTTATCCTTCATGCAGATCCTAGCTCCGGCTAATTCCGCACGTTCATATAAGTTGATCGGCACTATCCAATCGAAGAAGATGCGCGGCGCCTCGCTTTCAGCGTAGATACACACTAAACCACCTCAAGTACACGGCTGAGGAATCGAGGTTTGGACGAAGTATGGCTGGCGATATGCCGCCGGTCGATGCTCTGCTGTTGCCTCGTTGACACGTCGGTTTACTGGTGGGAGCGATACTTTTACCTAGATGGCTTCGTTGGTGTGTCGTCGGGTTCGAAGATTGCTTCGATATTACGTTTGAAAAGTCTCGCGATCTTGAAGGCTAAAGGCAGACTTGGGTCATACTTGCCGCGTTCAAGTGAGTTAATAGTTTGACGTGAGACTTCGAGTGCTTCTGCCAAGTCACCTTGCGACCAGCCTTTTTCTTCTCGCAATTCGCTAAGGCAGTTTTTCATTTGAGTCGACTCCAAGAAATCAATACTCCTAAAGCTACTAAGATCGCTGGAAGCAGCAGTATTTCAGGTGGATCAAGCTTCGCACTGACAAGCCCAGCAGTTCGAGCGTTAACGTAGAATCCAGCAAGCGGAATAAAAACGATCATTGCAAAGGAGAGACCTTCAAGAACGATCCGTTGAAGCATCTCATCCAAATCGGCTCGCAGCATGCGAAAGAAGGCGATGGCGAAAAGCAGTATCGGTAAGGCCGTTGCTATAGCGATTATCGCTATTGCCCAGGGTGGCAGTAACGCCTGTCGATTTAGGAATCGTACAAGTAAATTACCTGCGATTAGGCAGAACTCCGATACCAGAAAGTTTTTCAGCAATCTTTCTCCAGTTGTTTGGCCAAGTCCAGATTCGTTTGATTCTTGCATGTTCGCCTCCAGGAAAGATGTTTTTAAATCTCTATCTACTCATGGTGTAAAGCAAGCTTGACACGTTGTCAAGTTTGCTTTACTTCAAATTTGGCGGCATTTTGGAACTTCCTAGATATAGGCTTCGTACGAGCACTTCGCCAAAAGACGCGTCCCTCCGGCCTCCCGTTGCGATGCGTTTACATAATCTCAACTGCTCGCAGTAAGTTGATCCGGTAAAATGTATAGGTATGATCGTCAGAGGTTGGCTTTTTAGGTGCGAATCAAGCGTTGACGATTTCCAGCTCGCGAGTGTTGTTTTTAATCCATAAATGCCAAGCGGAGAAACAGATCCATGGAAGCATCCGAAGCTCCAAAGATAAAACAGGTCATCGTCATGCGGCACGACCTGAAGATGCGTCGAGGCAAGCAGATTGCTCAGGGTGCGCACGCTTCGATGTCATTTATCACGCGAAAGTTGCAGAGCCAACCATCCATTTGCATCGATGATTTTTCACACAGCGAGCGAACCTGGATTTTGGGATCGTTTGCCAAGGTATGTGTACGCTGCAATAGCGAAGAGGAATTGATGGCGATTCACGACAAAGCCATCGATATGGGACTTGAAGTTCATTTGATCACAGACAGCGGTCGGACTGAGTTTCACGGGCAGCCAACTCGAACTTGTTTGGCTATCGGACCTGATGAAGCTTCCAAGATAGATCAGGTCACCGGTCACCTTGAATTGCTCTAGAACTACGAGCACCGCCTGCTGATGGTCGTGGGGGACTAACGAGCCTGCCGGTTCTTAGCCTTGAGTTGCTCTTTCATCTTCAAGTGATCTTCCTGCATCTTACCTTTCCCTTGCCGCTTGTATCGGGCGTAGTGGGAATAGAGTCTTCGTAGCCGCTCGTTCGTCAAAATCATACGAGCGGTCTTGGAGATTGTTTTATCGGTGATCAAATGAAGTTCAGGACTCAGCATCAAGTAATTGCACTTTAGCCGATCCGCGATCATCTTCAGCGTTCGGGGCTGATAAAAGCTGATGTGTTGGCCCCCCTCGAAGGAATAATACCACCAATCGCGTGGCGGTATTTTTTGATCGAACACCAGTGTCGAAAACATAACCGTTCGGCATCCGTAGGTTTCGAACATCTCCGATAGAAATTGGATTGGTTCTTCAATGTGTTCGAGCACCTCAAAGGCAAATATGGCTTCCGCTTTGAATCCCGGATCAGGTTCAAAAGACTTCGCGAACATGTTCTTGCAGTACTTATCGGTCGTGTAGCAGTCGAATCCTTTGTCCCGCATTAGCCTTGTCAGCAATCCGTAACCACCGGCGACATCGAGCAATTTTCCGCGTCCGATTCTCAAGCATTCCAGGACAGCTTCGAGCATACTGCTGTTGCTTATATTCCGGTAAACAAGTCCGGTATCGGTATCGGAAATTGCTTCCTGGTAGGCTTCCTCAAGCCAATATGGGTGCTCGGTTTTGAGCAAACCGCTTTCGTTGCAATAGAAATACTTGACCAAGTGTTTTCCCAAAACAGTCTCGGAAAAGACGTACTCCATGGGCTTTTGGGAAATCGGGCAAGTGATCTGGATTTCTTGTGACATCGGTTATTGATCGCGTTGTGGTTTCGGCGTTTGCTTTTGGTAGTGCGGGCATGCATGCCCGCACTACCAAAAAACATCTTTGTTCAATCACGGGTGTGGCGGCCGTGATGCGGTGGGAGAAGCCCTCAAGGTTTTTGTGAGTTTGGGTTTTGTTGAAGAGGGATTAGTTTAACTGCCGTAGTGTGGGGGTGTGTGCGAGCATTGTGGTTTGGGCGTTTGCTTTTGGTAGTGCGGGCATGCATGCCCGCACTACCAAAAGACCTTATTTGTTCGCTCACGGGTGGGGCGGCCGTGATGCGGTGGGAGAAGCCCGAAGGTTTCTGTGAGCATGGTTTTGCTGATGATGGATTAGTTTAAATGCCGTAGTGTGGGAGTGTGTGCGAGCATTGTGGTTTGGGTGTTTGCTTTTGGTAGTGCGGGCATGCATGCCCGCACTACCAAAAAACATCTTTGTTCAATCACGGGCAGCCTACCCGTGTTACCCGGTTGAGGCACCTTCGCCAAAGAGGGGGGCGAAGGTGAGATAGAAATTTTGGTGTTTTACCTGCTAAGCCTGCTAATACTGCTAGGACTGGGCTGCAAAGTGTTCCCACCAGCCGTCCATGCTCGTTGTGGGTCCGTCTATGCTCGACGATGGATTGGGAACAGCATTGCTATGCTTTGTCCCCACATGCTCTGACTCGATCCTGAGATTCGATTGATCGTCTTGCATCAAATCCAACGCTCGCTCGATATCTTCCACGTTGCGGTAACCACTACCCCAAGGTAAGTCTGCTGAATCACTTTGAACATTCGCAACTTGGGAAAGCTCGTCCGCAACAGGATTGAATTCTTGCTCGAACCAGAGCGGAACATCATCGCGTTCGACTTCCGCTACATTCACGACCTTCACTGCCGAAAGCTTGATCGGGGGCAGTTCCACCTTGGCCGCAACGCGCGTCTTGCCCGGTAACACAAGCGGATCTGGCTGGAGTATCTCAATAACTTCTGGTTCAGGAGCTCGCTCCAAAACGATTGGGGCTGCCTGCTCCGGAGTTACAGAGGCCGCAACTGCTTCAGGTTGTGCAATCGCCGGAGCTTGATCAATCACCACGCCACTGATTAGCTTCTGTGGATGATAGATCTCCGCGATACCCGGTTCGCCTTGTGTCGGCAACACGCGAACCTGCACTCCGATCGAGTCGAAGAGTCGCATGATGTGTTCGTGGCAAGTAAACATCACGACTTGGTTTCCAAGGGCGGCGAAATCGCGGAGTACCTTTGCTGCACTCGTTGCCCGAATGGTATCGAAGTTGACGAGGACGTCGTCGAGGACCAATGGCAAAGTTGCTCCGCGACGCGAGTAAGCCGCAGCTAGTGAGAGTCGAAGTGCAATAAAGACAGCTTCTCTCGTTCCTCGGCTGAGTACTTCCAAAGGCAGACTGTGACCTTTGTCGTTATCGATTCGAAGCGCGTTCTTACCCAGTGGCGTCCAGACTCGAACGTACTTCCCTTCGGTCAATTGCTTGAGAAACGCCGAAGCCTCGCGCAATGTTTCAGGTTGACGTTCGCTCTCGTAGATTTCGCAAACTTTCTCGAGCATGCAAGTTGTCAAGCCGAGGCTTCGCCAATGCGATGCGCAGCGTTCGATCTGCTGCTCTAAGCAGGTCAGTTCAAGCTTGGCTTCGGCTAACCTTCGATCGGCGGCTAACGTCTTCATCTCTTGGTTGACTTCGCCTTGACGCTGTTGCAATTGCCCGACGCGTTCGTCGGCACCAGTGATCCGAGTTCCTAAGGTCTCCCATCGTTTGTCGAGCTCGAAAGCGGGGGAATTCTCAAGCATCTTTTGAATCGCTTCGTAGGATACTTGTGTACCCATCGTCGCTCGAATTCGCTCATCCAAAGCACCGATTTGCGAATCTATTTGCAAGTACTCGCGTTTCTTGGCAAGTAAGCTTTCGAGTTGTTCGGTAGATTCAGCACCGATCTCAGCAAGATAGCTCTGTCGCGTGGAGATCAATCGCTCGACTTGGCGTTGGACACCCTTTTGCTTCTTGGATACCTCTTCGTCCTCACGTTTGAGTTCTTTGCGTTGAGCAAGGAATTGCCGATGCTGAGCGAGAGTGTTGAGCAACGCTTGCAACTTTTGCTGAGGACCTTCGACCGATAAATCGCTCGGCTTGAGATTCGCTGCTTCTCGAAGACCAGGAGATTCTTTACGTTCTTGCTCATTGCTTCGCGTTTGGCGATCTGTCCCTTGTCCTTTGTTTTGCATGACTTGGGGCTGCGCCACCGACTTCGCATTTGCGTCCCTTTGTGCGGAATCCGCTAGGGCTACGCTCATCTGAGTGGTCAGTGCTTCAAGCCGTTGCAGTGAACTGGTCAACTCGATCCGACGTTGAGTCAGCTCATCGCTCTGGGTAGTGAGTTTTTTCCGCGTCTGCAAAAGCGACTCGTAGCCTTCCGACAAAATACGGATACTTTTTGGAGATAGCGACTCAGCGAGGCCAAGTTGGTGTAGCGTTTTCTTCCATTGCGATCGCGCGGACTTGAGTCCTTCACTTGCGTCGGCAGCTTGTTTCCTAGCTGATTGATATCGCGCTTTGGCGGCCGTTTGATTGTGGAAAATCGGTAGGTAGGATTCGCAAGCGGACAGCTCGTGTTCGGCTTCACGCAGTTGCTGTTCGATGGATGCTCCATGATCGGGCAATGCACCGAGCAGTTCTTGTTTTTCATGTTCGGTTTTGCGGATTTGACCGACCAATGCATCGAGTTGGGATTCGAAGTCGGTCAGTTCCCCTTGCATACCTCGTTCCATGGACTTCCACCACAGGTAGGTCGCTACGAGGATGATCATCCCTAGGACGGTCATCAAAACGCCGGTGTTTTGAGTGTCATTCGACTGAAGTTCCAGTGCTCGGGCCGCAGCAGGAAGGTTGGCGTTGTTGTACCATCCAAAGAAATTGTTCATGCCGGAGATCAGCATAAACGCGCCGATGAAGAAAGGGATAGCGAGCATGATCACTCGCTCCCATGAAAATCCATCGTCGCTTTCTAAGTCGATCGTCTCTCCCTCGAGTTCCTCGCGGTTGACAGCGAGTTTGCCAAGTCGTTCTTCGACTTGTTGATACTTGCGAATCGATTGAATGCGGTCGCTTGCTGATTGAATCGAGTTCTGCAAATCGGTGGAATTCCTCAATGCCAGGAATCCTGAAATCTCGTGTTGAAGCCGATCGATTTCTTTTTTCTCGCTCTCGACTCGCTCGCGAGCTTGCTTCAGACGCATCTGTTGTGTGCGTACATCACGCGCAGGGCCAGCTAACTGACCGATGGCTTGCCTGGAAAGGTCAGGCAAGTTTGCCAATCTGCGATCGCTGAGCAAGGCTTCTTGATCGGCGTCGTTGAGTCCAAGTCGTTTCGCGTCTTCGACAAGCTGTTCTTGCGTTTGCTTCCATTCGGACTCAAGTCGATGAATTTGCTTTTGTAGCTGAGTGATCCAAGGACCTTGCTCGGCCGCAGCTTCGATCTTGCTTGCGAGTCCGAGAACATTGCGATTCAGGGGCAGGTCGTCAGCGCGTTTGCGCAGGGATTTGCGTTGATCGGAAAAGGACTGCATCTGTCCTTTGCGTTCATCGATTTGCGACTGAATATCGTTCAGTTTCGCGAGCGACTCTTCTTGGACGTCGGTCCTCGCGTGCAGAGCTTGAAGTTTGCTGCGCAAAGTATCTCGCTGTGTCCAAGGCTCTCGAACGCTCATTGCGATTTCGATCGTTTTGGCTTCAAGCTCCCACTGTTCAGTTCGCTGTTTGAGTTCTTCGATTTCGTTTTGTTGGTTGCGGCGATGAACGGCGAGTTCACCCCAACGTCGGCCTCGCTGAGTCAGTTGTTCGATTTCATCGCGAAGGCGTTGCCGTTTCGCAAACATGGACTGAAGCTGTGAGTTCTCGTCGGTTTGCGATACGATCGACATCCGTGCAGTTCGCAACTGGCGAATAACATCGACTAGCGAAACACGGTCCAGGCCGCTCGATAGTTTATAGAGTTCGTCTGCGGCTGCTGTGTCATCGAGGGTGCTGAGTTCTTGCAGTTCTCTCAAACCGATTGCGAAGACGTTCGTGAAGATCGATTCATCGACATTTCCAAGGAGCGACGTCAAGCGATGTTGACCTTGAGTGATTCCATCGCTGCTCATGACCGTCAATTGCCCAGCAACGCTTGGATCATTGAGAGTTGCGCGGCGCGCGATCTCATAACCTCCGCCAGGGCCGGTGACCCGAATTGCTCCGCCCGGCTTGCCGCCGTAGACCGGTGGCAAATACCGCATGCGTCGCTCTGGAGTAAATCCATAGAACATAGTGCGCAGGAAATTCATCAGCGTGGTTTTGCCAGCTTCGTTCGGCCCGTAGAAGACTGTCATGCCTTCGGGCATCGAGTCAACGGACAGCCCTGACCAAACACCGAAACCGTCGATTTGTACGTCGCGTACTTTCATCCTCGTGTTCCTCCAAATCTCCTAGTTGGAGCGATCAAGTCCACCTTGTGCCCACGCAGTAAATCCACTCCGAGCAACGTCGCTTGTTCGAGTGCGACGGCTCGCTCTGCCGGGTCCTCATCGATGAGTATTTGTTGCCAGACCGCTGTTCCGGGCGTTTCGGATTCAACGATCGGCCCGAGATTTAATTGCAAGCCTTGGGCCTTGCGATGCTCTTGGGAGATTCGCAAGAAATCTCCGAGGATGGTATCCTCTTCTTGCCACTTGTTCGGATATGTCTTTGGAGACAGTACGTCGATTTGGGTTGACCAAACGCTGCACGAACCGTGTCCGTATTCGCGTCGAAGCCAGCCGAGAATCTCATCGATCGCTTCCGGGCCGACTAGCATTGTGTTTTCCAGATCAAGTTCGACGCGCCAGCGAATAATTAGGTGACGCGAACCGTGTTCGTTCTGCAAGCGAGCGATCCGTTTGCTCATCACTTCTCGCATGTCTCGCCCCATCGCGAGGTCTTCGACATCGAGCGTTTGAGTTATGTAGCGAAAGAGATCTCCGTCGGTAGCAACAATTTGAGCATCATGGTCGCCGTCGACTTCAACGGTCCAATATCCGTGGGCTCCGTCTTCTTCGAAGCTTCGACCTTGAAGTGTTCCACAGACTCGCATGTGTGGTGCTTCGCCGTGCAAGGTTTTGCGATTGTGGTCGTTTCCGATCGCCCAGAAGTCAATGCGTTCGCTTTGTAGTGCATCGCGGTCGGCGTGTCCGTGTGCCATAGCGATGACATAGGTTCCATCGGATTCGCATTGAAACTCGGCGGAGCGGATGGATTCACGTCCATCGCTCGAGCGTGCGACAATGGTCGCTAGTGGGGTGCCGTTGCGGCGAAAGACAACGCTTTCGACTTCTTTGCGTGAGAAGTAGTGGACATTCGGGGGTAGCGGGACCGCTTCGGGCCAACGTTCCGGATCGTCGACTGTTCCTCCGGCCCAGTAGACTGGGATTTTATGTTGAGCAAGTTTTTCGAAGTGCTCGAGGAGAAAGGCCGGACCGGCGGCTCCGGTGGAAATCGGGTGAAGCAGATCCCCTGATAGCAGGACAAAGTCCACGCTTTCGACGATCGCTGCTTCAAAGAACGCCTCTGCGGCTTTCCATGGAGCATCGACCAGAGCAGCCTTGAGGTGCTCGGGTATGTCGGTCAGGTCCTGCATGGGTCTTTCTAGGTGAAAGTCCCCTGCATGTAAAAAACGAATAGATTCCTTCCCCATGATCCACCCTCCTTAGTGGAACTAGAAAAACTGCACGAAGGTGGCAGTCTAGTGGATTTGGAGGGTTTGAGGCAATGCCGCTTTTTACAGCGAATTGCCAAGGGGCGCATTTTAGCCAATTCGAATTGGATTCGTTATCGGCTTAGTTCTCGACCAGTTCAGGTGGACGAGTGTTTCGACGCCGATCGCTTTCGCGGAGATGGACTTTACGGAGTCGAATGGCGTTGGGGGTGACTTCGACCAGTTCGTCATCTTCGATGTACTCGAGGGCTGCTTCGAGGAACAGTTCGCGGGGCGGCTTGAGAATGATGTTCTCATCGTTGCCTGCGGAGCGGATGTTCGTAAGCTTCTTTTCTTTCGTCGGATTGACCACTAGGTCGTTATCCCGGGCGTTTTCCCCGACGAGCATCCCTTCGTAGACATCTTCACCTGGTGCGACGAAGAGTTCGGATCGTTCTTGGAGGGCGAACAATGCGTAGCCGACAGCTTTACCTGGCACCATCGAGATAAGCACGCCGTTGGAGCGTCGTGCCATTTCTTGGCCTATCGGCTGATAGCCGGAGAAGCGGTGGTGGATGATCGCGGTGCCTTGGGTGGCGTTGAGCATGCGTGTTCGCAGACCGATCAGACCGCGAGCAGGGATGGAAAAACAGAGCAGGGTATACTCGCCGCGTGGGCTCATCGATTCGAGCAACCCGCGTCGATTTCCGACCATTTCCATCACAGGACCAACTCGGTCCGTTGGGACTTCGACGTTGAGGACTTCGAATGGTTCATGCAATTCGCCGTCGATTCGCTTCATAACGACTCGCGGCTTGCTGATGCTCATCTCATAGCCTTCGCGACGCATGGTTTCGATCAAGACCGACAAGTGCAGAACACCTCGGCCGCGTACAGCGAAAGCGTCCGAGCCTTCGACTTGGCTGACGCGAAGAGCGACGTTGCGTTCGAGTTCGCGGTCGAGTCTGGCTTTGAGTTGGCGGTTCGTGACGTATTTACCGTCGCGTCCAGCGAGAGGTGAGGAGTTTACACTGAAGACCATTTCGAGGGTCGGTTCGTCCACTTTCAATCGTGGTAGTGGATTTAGTTGACCTCGGTTGCAGATCGTGTCGCCGATCTCGATGTTTTCGAGGCCGATCACGGCAGCGATATCACCGGCGGAAGCCATTTCGGTGTCGATTCGACCGAGTTTATCGAAGAACTGCAGGTTGGCGACTTGGGCTGCGACAACCGAGTTTTCTTTGGCGATATCGACTTGTTGTCCCTTCTTCATCGTGCCGGATTGGATTCGGCCGATGGCGATTCGTCCGACGTAATCGGACCAATCCAGGTTGGTTACGAGCAATTGCAGTGGAGCTTCGGGTTCGACATCTGGCCCTGGGATTTTCTCGATCATCATATCGAGCAAAGGTACCATGTCTTCACCAGGCACCTTCCAATCGAGCGTGGCGTAACCGGATCGTCCCGATGCGTAGATGACATCGAAGTGATCCATGTAGTGTTCGCCACCGATGTCTACCAGCAGCATCAGAGCTTCTTCGACGACTTCGTCGCAACGCGCGTCTGGGCGGTCGATTTTATTGACGACAACGATCGGCTTGACGCCACATTCAAGAGCTTTTGAGAGCACGAATCGGGTTTGAGGCATCGTGCCTTCGGCTGCATCGATCAAAACCAGGGCACCGTCGGCCATTCGAACCACGCGTTCGACTTCGCCGCCGAAATCCGCGTGGCCAGGGGTATCGATCAAGTTGATTTTGATCCCTTTGTACTCGAGCGCGATGTTTTTCGAGAGGATGGTGATCCCTCGTTCGCGTTCGAGATCGTTGCTATCGAGGATGCGTTCCCCTTGCAACTGCGAATCACGAAACTGACCGCTTTGTTTGAGCAGGCAGTCCACCATCGTGGTTTTGCCGTGGTCCACGTGAGCGATAATAACAATGTTTCGGATATCGGTGCGACGCATAGGGAATCTAAAGATCTCTTTCTTAAGCCAGCTCTAGGAATGAAAACGTGCAAATCAGCCTTCGTCGCCAGCTCGGAAACTGCCAACCAAGGTAGGGGTATAGCGGCAAATCGCGTTGCCTGGGAAGTACAGTTGAAGTTCGCGGGCGGCGGATTCTGGGGAGTCCGACGCGTGCACGAGATTCATCTGACGCGAGCTGCTGTAGTCGCCTCGGATCGTCCCTGGAGCGGCTTTCAAGCCGTTGGTAGCTCCGAGCATATCGCGAACAACTCGGATCGCTTCGAGACCTTCGATCGCCAAAGCGACGATTGGGGCGGAAGTGATGAACTCTTCGAGATTCTTGTAAAATGGCTTCGAAACATGCTCGGCGTAGTGTTCACGCGACAGTTCTGGCGTGACTTGCAGCATCTTCATTGCGACAATGTTGAGCCCCTTTCGCTCAAAACGGCCAATGATTTCACCGATCAAGCGACGCTGAACACAGTCAGGTTTCAACAATACGAGGGTTGTTTCCATGATTTTTTCTAAACAAAAACACGATTCGGAGCAAAAACACGATTCTGGACGAATACTTTGGCCTAACACGCCTAAGACAAGGTGCATCGGAGCCAAAAACGCTTGGCAAAGGAATCGAAAGCCCGTGAGGGGCACTTCCCTTGCCTCAAGTCGCCGAAATTGTCTCGATTTTCGCAACTTGGGCTAGGCGATTCCTTGGATTTCCCAAAGGTTTCCCGGGACTTTCATGAAACCAATCCCCCCTTTCCGCTTTTCGTTTCCCCGTTCGAACGATACCTTTTTGATTGCGCCCAGTCCGGTATCGGAACCGGCCCTTCTGTTTGGCTTAAATGCCAAGCGGGAGTTGCGGTCTGCTTTCCCTTGGATTACTTCCTCCCCCACGAACCTAGCATGAAATTCAAATTTCCGGTCGTTATTATCGACGAGGACTTCCGCTCCGGTAACGCTTCTGGATTGGGGATTCGGGCTCTTGCCGACGCCATCGAAGGCGAAGGGATCGAAGTCGCCGGGGTCACGAACTACGGTGACTTATCCCAATTTGCCCAACAGCAATCCCGCGCTTCGGCTTTCATCCTCTCGATCGATGACGATGAATTCGCTTCCGATGCTTCGATGCACTCGGCTTTGGAAAACCTTCGCAAGTTCATCACGGAAATCCGGTTTAAAAACGCGGATATCCCTATATTCCTCTACGGTGAGACCCGAACATCGCGTCACATCCCGAACGATATTCTCCGTGAGCTTCACGGCTTTATCCATATGTTCGAGGATACCCCTGAGTTTGTCGCACGGCACATTCTTCGCGAAGCGAAAGCGTATGTAGAAGGGCTTGCTCCACCTTTCTTCCGAGCCATGGTTCACTATGCTCAAGATGGCTCGTACTCGTGGCACTGTCCGGGGCACTCCGGCGGGGTGGCATTTCTGAAAAGCCCGGTCGGCCAGATGTTCCACCAATTCTTCGGCGAAAATATGCTGCGGGCAGACGTTTGCAACGCGGTTGAAGAACTTGGACAACTTCTCGATCACACCGGCCCTGTAGCCGCTTCGGAACGCAACTCCGCCCGAATCTTCGGTGCCGATCACTGCTTCTTTGTGACCAACGGAACTTCCACATCGAACAAAATCGTTTGGCACTCGACCGTCGCCAACGAAGATATCGTTGTTGTCGACCGAAACTGCCATAAATCGATCCTTCACTCGATCATTATGACAGGTGCAGTTCCGGTCTTCCTCACTCCTACCCGCAACAACCTCGGGATCATTGGCCCGATCCCCAAGGACGAGTTCACCCCGGAGAGCATCCAGCGCAAGATCGATGCGAACCCGTTTGCGAAAGCGGCTCAAGCGAAGCATCCCGATCGCAAGCCTCGGATTTTGACGATCACTCAAAGCACCTACGATGGGATCCTCTACAACGTCGAACAGCTACGGAAAATGCTCGACGGCCGAATCGGTACGTTGCACTTTGACGAAGCTTGGTTGCCCCACGCAGCCTTCCACCATTTCTACAAAGATATGCATGCGATCGGTCGCGATCGTCCGCAGCCCGAAGAGTCGATGATCTTCGCAACCCATTCGACCCACAAACTCCTCGCGGGGATATCCCAAGCATCTCAGATTCTTGTTCGCGAACCGGTCAACAAGCAGCTTGACCGACATACGTTCAACGAAGCCTACTTGATGCACTCTTCGACCTCGCCACAGTACGCCATCATCGCTTCGTGCGACGTTGCTGCGGCGATGATGGAACCACCCGGTGGAACCGCACTGGTAGAGGAATCCATTGTAGAGGCACTCGACTTCCGACGCGCGATGCGAAAGGTTGACGATGAATGGGGTGCCGATTGGTGGTTCAAAGTCTGGGGACCAGATTCGTTGGCTGAAGAAGGGATCGGCGAACGCGAAGACTGGGTCTTGCGCGGTGACGAAGACTGGCACGGGTTCGGCCGACTCGCCGATGGCTTCAATATGCTTGATCCAATCAAAGCCACGGTGATTACCCCGGGACTCGACGTTTCCGGTCGATTCTCCGACTCGGGTATCCCCGCTTCGATCGTCACACGTTATCTCGCGGAACACGGAGTTATCGTCGAGAAGACCGGTCTGTATTCGTTCTTCATTATGTTCACCATCGGTATCACCAAAGGCCGCTGGAATACCCTTGTGAGCGCTTTGCAACAGTTCAAGGACGACTACGACAAAAATCAACCGATGTGGAAGATCCTTCCAGAATTCGTCCAGCAGTACCCTCAATACGAAACCGTCGGCTTGAAGAACCTTTGCCAACGCATCCACGATACATACAAAGCTCACGACGTGGCACGAGTCACCACCGAAATGTATCTCTCGCCGATGCAACCCGCGATGAAACCTTCGGATGCTTTCGCGATGATGGCCCACGAAGAAGTCGATCGGGTACCCATCGATGACCTCGAAGGCCGGGCTACTGCGGTGTTGCTCACCCCATACCCACCCGGTATCCCTCTTTTGATCCCAGGGGAACGGTTCAATAAGTCGATCGTTGAATACTTGCAGTTCGCTCGGATGTTCAACCAGAAATTCCCTGGTTTCGATACCGATATCCACGGGCTTGTCGAAAAAGTAGTCGATGGAGAGAACCAATACTACGTCGATTGCGTTCGCATTAAATAATCTGCAAAAGACATTGCAAACGGCAATTAATGTGATCCTGTTTTGCGAATTGGTTGTTCGTTGAAATGGCCTTTTCGCGATCCGTCGATGTCTATCATCCCGTATGCCCCACTCGTTATACCAAGCGTTCGTTGATCAAGTTCACCAGAACCCCGCCGTGGTGGCTTGGATCGAACTCGAACATCCTCTTGCGCCAGCAGTGGGTGGTGACCACCACACCGCACCTTTGCTCCGGCGTATATCGTGGGAATCGATACTCGATCAAGTCAACCGACTGGCTTATTGGTTTGAACAGCAAGCAATCCGACCTGGCGACAGGATTGTTAATCTCGGAATCAATTCGCTCGATTGGGTAATAGTCGATTTGGCTTGCCAAGCCATCGGATGTATCCATGCGCCGATTGATCACAGACGAGGTGCGAAAGATCTGCAACTCTGTATCGCGAAGCTTGAGCCTAAACTGGTAATTAAAAATCCGCGAACTGAGTTGACCCAAGTCGGAACTCAGGAACCACCTAGTTCGGTTCAAGACCGATGGCTGTGTGCTGATCGATCGGAAGAAACGGCTACCATCTTGTGGACGTCGGGTACTAGTTCCCAGCCGAAAGGAGTGATGCTAAGTCACTTGAATCTCATTAGCAACGCGCAAGCGAAGCTCGATGCGATGCCGCAGTACGCTAGCGACTTGCGACTCAACCTTTTACCCTTCTCGCATGCTTATGCTCGAACCTGCGAGTTGACGACTTGGATTCTCTCAGGAAGTGCTCTTTGCACGGCAGGGACAAGTAAAGACTTTATCAAGATTGCTCAAACGATTCGTCCAACGTTGATCAATGCTGTACCGTCCTTGTACCACAACTGGCTGGAAACTTGGAACTCGCAAACCGCATCCCGACCTGATCAAGCATCTTGCTTGGATCATGCATCTATCGTGCCGTCAGGAGATGATGCAGAAAGGGAAATTCGAAGCGGTCGATGTGAGAGAACCCTAAAGGGATTTCTTGGTGGTAACATCCGACAGCTTGCAAGCGGCGGAGCGGCGATTCCAAAAAGACTTCGTGACCAGTTTGGTGCACAAGGACTATCCGTTTATCAAGGTTATGGATTAACCGAAGCTTCTCCGGTGGTCTGTTCGAATCGAGCCGTCGGTTCTGATGGGAAGCCAATCCTTGAGGGAGTTGGGCCGCCTGTGCGGGGCGTACAGTGCCGAGTAGAGAAAGACGGCCAACTTGCTCTTCGCGGTTCTGGTGTGATGCAAGGCTACTGGCGTGACGAGAAAGCAACTTCGGAACGGATTCAAGACGGCTGGCTGATGACTGGCGATAGCATTGAAACGTCGAGTCTGCCGGAAGCGACCCTTCAGGAAGCTACTTTGTTCGATTCGAATTCGGCGTTGCATATTTCTGGCAGGATCGATGACCTTCAGGTCTTAAGTAACGGAACTAAGTTCGCTCCGCTGCCGCTAGAATCGAAAATCGAACGCATCTTAGAGATCGAGAAAGCAGTCCTTATCGGCGGAGATCGCCCTCGGCCGTTGCTGGTTCTGCAGCTCGTGCGCGGCGCGATCGTCAGTCGCACCGAGCTTTTAGATCGTGTCGCCGATGAGCTTGCCGATGAACCCCACCACCTTCGCCCGGTGGAATTAGCTATCAGCAATGAACCTTGGACGATCGAAAACGGTCTTAAACATTGGAAAGGTGCCGTCAATCGGCGAGAAATCGAACGTAAGTACGCGGTAGATGCCCAAACAAGACTACAATCGGAGCAGTCGGCTGGGCGACCTGCGGATAATTAGGAACATGGCAAAGCCATTCAATTTACCGAAGAGAACTGATGAAGCGATCCATAGAGGACTGGTTTACCGAGGGAATCGAAGCTCTTGCTTATGGGAAAATCCGTCGAGCGGAAAAGATCCTAGAGCAACTCAAGAAGCAAGCGCCAGGAAATCTACTGACGATTGAGCTTTCGGGAGACATCGCACGAGAATCCGGGAATATCGAGGAAGCTTTCGAAGCTTATCGGCAGATTGCCGACACCCATAACCCATTGTCACGGCGAGCGGTCGGATACATGAATCTTGCATCGCTCCACGAAGAGCAACGCGATGTCGAGCAGGCCCTTGAGTGCATTGGCAAGGCGATCGAAATCTACAGCCAGCTCGGTTTTGACCGTAAACGCTGGGATGCGCAGCGTTACCTCAGCGAAGTGCTTCTGGAGTTCGGGAAATTCTCCGAATCGTGCAGCACCGCGCAGACATTGTTGGATGAAATCAAAAACCATCCGAGACGGCGAAAGTTTCTCGAGTTAGCCGTCGAGGTTCGATATCAGCTTGCCGAATCCCTGCGATTCCTTGGACGTCTCGATGAATCGGCTTACCATTGGGAAAAGATTTGCACCCTCGGCAATAAGTACTCGTGGCCTATCGAGCTATCGATGGGGCTCGATGGCTTAGGTGTTGTCCGTCAAATGCAAGGCAGATATGAAGAAGCGTTGAAGCTTCATAACGAGTCCCTTGAAATCGATCGCAATCTCAGGGATGAAGAAGGCCAAAGCGTCAGTCTTGGAAATCTCGCTCGTTTGCATATCCATTTGAATCAATGGGACGAAGCTGAAGACTATGCCAAGCAGAGCATGGAGATCGAGCGTCGCAAGGAGAGCATTCTTGGAATCGCCTTCGTAAACCTCATTCTCGCTGAAGTTGACATGGGGCGTGGCAACTATCGCGATGCCGAGAAGCGATTGCTACAACTCGAACGTCTTTACGAACGAGAAGGACTGACCGATGATTCGATCGCTGTATCTAGTCAGCTTGGGGTCGTCCATCGCCATCTTGGGCTTTACGACGAAGCCGAACAAAGACAGTGGAAAGTCCTGAAGCTTGCGCAAGACATGGGGCACGCTGATGGTGTTCCTTCTACCTACGACGAACTTGGTGAGATCAGGGTTGCGCAAGGAAAAGAGCAGGAAGCCAAAGAGTTCTTTGAGAAAGCCATCGTAGGGTTTGCAGAGATCGGGCTGGACCATCGGGTAGCCGAGGTTCAAGCCAAACTCGATTTGTTAGAAGACAAATAGACACAATCTAAAGCTGCTAAGAGTCCCAGCGAAAATACGATGGGCTCAGTTGCGGTAGTCGATGATCGCATCCTAGTTGGAAATGCAAGCACACTTCTGACTGCTTGGCATGGGAGACTGTGCCGACCTTGACGATCAATCCACGCGCAGTAGGTCCGCTCAATACCGATCAACTAGCTCTCCGATACACCCAGCGAAGGATCATCCCTCCTCGAGTTTCGAGGATTTGCTGGCATCGGAAAGTCATCATGAGCCAAAGCCTACCGAAGGATCAAGTCGGCATTGTTACCCTGGTGCGTGGCGAAGAGAAATACGTCTTCGTTTTCCAACCTGAGCGTCGCACTGAGTTGCTGCGTCTGCTTGGACGGTATGCTGCGGATCCAAATCTTTCCTTCAATTGGTACGATGCGGCGGTGTTGAGCCAGCGAATTCGTGAGATGATGCCTGCTTCCAACTCCGATGCGACCAGGTGCAATGCTGGTGCTATGAGTTTGATTCACGAGGAAGACGGTTTCGAAGACGACGGATTCGAGCCAGGTGTGGGGTTTGAGCCAGATGAGTTCGGCTCAAGTTCTTTCGATTCCATTCCCGGGCGAAATAATCCACGCGGTAATCCTCCACGCAGTAATCCGCCGAGATATCGGTTTCCTTCGTGAAATCGCAGGGGGCCTTGTCTTTCAGGCCCTGTGATATTCAGGCCAACTGATATTCAGGCCTTTGATGCTCAGGATCTGATCCTCAAGATTTGTCTTTGGCTCAAATTGAAGAAGCTTGTCTTAAAATGAGACAGTTTGGCATGCCCCCTGGATGCTCCGCTTTCAAATATTGACCTTCGGAACGTCGATTTGGCAAGTCCTTTGCCAAAAAATTACAATTCGTGGTGGAAGTAACTACAACGCAATGGTTGCTAATGGCCTGTAAATCGCTTGAGCTGCCTATGCTTTAGCCCAAAGCGAACATAATTTGGCCGAATCGAATCCTCGGTAGGAATCTTTTGACTTTTGGCCCGCTTCTTGCATTTGTAACTTTTCGTCTTCTTCCTGATCGAAGCTGCGAACCGAAGAGGGTTTGCGAACGTCGAACAGTGAGAAGGAGACCGTACGACTCCAACGTTTGGGGTTTGTCCCGTTACGCCGGCGATGGTCCTTGTGGTAGGTTAAGTCCACCATGGGCGTTGTTTGCATGGCAGGAGGCGAGTAGAAGATGAATAGTGAATACAAGATTGCACTGATCCGAGAATTGCGAGACCAGCAAGTTCGATTTGCTCCCCGAGGCAAAAGACTTGAACAAGCCGACCGCGCCGAGAAGCTTCTCTCGGAACTCGATGGGGCGAAGGAATATCCATTCGACTTCCTCTTCTATCGCGTCACAGAAGTTCGTCCCGAGACGAGCAGCATGCGATTGATCAAGGGGCACGATGCGCAGCATGATCTGCGATTGTTCGTCGAGGACATCACCGATTCGATGAATCTTCGACTCGAAGAAGCTTCCGAACCGGTTCATACCGTCGAGGATCTGAGCAAGCTTTTTAACGTGTCGACCAAGACGATTTCCCGATGGCGAGATCAAGGGCTTGTATCTCGGCGGTTTGTTGCCGAAGGGAGAAAACGCGTGGGCTTTCTTCACTCTAGTGTAGAACGCTTCGTGAACCTCAACAAAGTCCGAGTCGAACGCGGCGAACGCTTCAGCCAAATGACAGATGCGGAGCGCGATGACATCATCGATCGCTCTCGCAGACTTGCTTCCCAGGGGGCAAATTTGACCGAAGTGATTCGGGACGTAGCGAAGGAAGTTCATCGAAGTATCGAGACGATTCGTTACACGATCAAGAATTTTGACCGCAAATATCCAGCGATGGCCGTGTTCCCCGAGCAGCGAGAAACCCTCTCCGAGGAAGACAAGCGAGCCCTTTATCAACAACACCTGCGAGGAGTCTCCACAGTGATTCTTGCAAAACGATACCGACGAACCCGAGGCAGCATTGTTCGACTTCTCAACGAACAACGCGCTGTCTCGATCCAAGAGCTCGCGCTCGATTTCGTACCAAACCCAGTCTTTGAAGATGACTCCATGGTCGATCAGATCTTGGCAGAAACTCCTACAAGCCTGAGTCCAACACGGAAAATGCGAGCGCCAAGCGGCCTGCCAGCGTACCTTGCATCGCTGTACGAAGTTCCGTTGCTTGAACCACAACAAGAAGTTCACTTGTTCCGCAAGATGAATTTCTTGAAGTACAAGGCGAGCGGGCTTCGAGAAAAACTCGACCCGAAAGCACCTACGGCTGCTTTGATGGATCAGATTGAAAAGCTGTACGAAGAAGCGCTCGCGGTGAAGAACAAGATCGTCCAAGCCAACTTGCGTTTGGTCGTCTCGATCGCAAAACGTCATGTCGGAACTTCCGGGGATCTCTTCGGTCTGATCAGCGATGGAAACGTATCCTTGATGCGAGCTGTCGATAAATTCGACTACGCACGGGGATTCAAGTTCAGCACGTATTCCCACTGGGCAATCCGCAAGAACTTTGCACGTTCGATCCCTGATGAGTTCAAGCATCGCGAACGGTTCCGAACCAGCTCCGATGAGATTTTCACCAGCCATCAAGATGCCCGCGCCGATCACTTGGCAGAGGAAATCGATCAGCAAGTGCGTGAAGACCAAGTCCTAAAGATCCTTCATTCGCTCGATGATCGCGAACAGCAAATCATCGTCATGCGATTCGGACTAGGACGTGGCTCGGAACCGCGAACGTTGAAAGAAGTTGGTGAAGAGCTCGGTGTTACCAAGGAACGGATCCGACAACTCGAACTACGTGCCTTGGCCAAGCTTCGAACTGCCGCCGAACGCGAAAAGATTGACGCTCCAGAATAGCTTGGTCGTTTCCAAGTTGCTGGCGGTCAGCTAGCCGACAAATAGCTGGGGGGAAGCTTACCCTTTCCTCCCAGCTTGCTAAAAATTTCGAAAGCTTGCAGAAGTGTCATAAATGCTTTTGCAAGTTTTTTGCAAATAGGGGGCGGTTGAATTTGTCAGATTTTTTCAAACGTAGTAAGCTCTCTCTTCGTAGTTCATCACTGAGCTATCCCTGAAGTCAGGGAATTCAAACGGAAAAGTTCACGACTTTCATTTCACCTTTTAGCAAGCCTCGTTGCCATGCAAAGCTCTGCGACGATTCGCCAATCCCGACGGTCGGCCTTCACCCTTGTGGAGCTACTGGTCGTTATCGCCATCATTGGCATCCTGGTAGGGTTGTTGTTGCCGGCAGTCCAAGCTGCCCGGGAAGCAGCCCGACGCGCTCAATGCATGAGCAATCAACGCCAAATCGCCTTGGCTTTACTTAACTACGAGAGTGCCAACAAACGTTTGCCTAGCGGTTGGGTCGATTTCCAACAGTCCAAGCAACCTGGCTGGAGCTGGTCGCACGCCATTCTCCCGTATCTAGAAGCCAACTCGCTCTATAGCCAAATCGACCTTCGGTCCCCAATTGATGCTCCGGTCAATTTGTCTTATGTGACCAACGTCATTCCCTTGTTTATCTGCCCGTCAGATACTGGTGAAAACACATTTGAAATCGGCGGCGAAACCGATGAAGAAGAACCAGAAGAGCACGTCGGTCATAACGTCGACGAAGGTCCTAAGCTATTCCGCATTGCGAAGTCCAATTACCCTGCCGTCTTCGGGACCCAAGAAATCGAAGATTCACCTTACCTCTCCGATGGGACCTTCTTCGGAAACTCCGCTATCCGTCTTCGTGACCTGCGAGATGGTCTGAGCCATACGATGATTGTCGGTGAGCGTTCAAGCCGACTTGGTGGGTCCATTTGGCACGGCTGGATCGATCGAGCTGCTGAGCCCGGTGCCCGCTTCCTCGGAGTGGCAGATCACCCACCCAATAGCAAGATCGGGCACTTCGAGGATTTCTCCAGCCGCCACGCCTCTGGCATTCATATCGTCTTGGGGGACGGCTCCACTCGGCTCATCCCCGATACGATCGACGTAGCGATCTACCAAGCTCTGTGCACTCGCGGAGGTGGCGAGATTCCAAGGGAAATTGAGTAGGGCTCGTTGGCTATCGCTCTACTCAACGGCAACTGTTCCAGTAGCAAGTTAGCTGATGAACTTGCGCAGTTCGAGGATCAAATTTGAGATCCCGATCAGGAATAGCAATGCGACGCTGATCCAAAGACCAATCTCCATCGCTCGAGAGCCGAGCAGATCCTTGCGAGATTTGTAATACCGAAAGTACAGGGCCGCAAAGCCGAGCATCGGTAGCATGACTGCTTGTGCAGAACCGCTGATCAAAACCAACCATGCAGGGTTCGGTAAAATCCAGTAGACCAACAAGCACAAGAGTGGGAACAACCCGCTTAGAAACTGCACCATCTTAGCTTGGGTCTTTTCGTCGCTGCTGATCAAATGAATGACCTGCAAGCCATCCGTGAAGGTTCTTGCGTGGCTCGCATTGGCGACATAATAAGTCGAGTAAAGAACCATAAATGCACCCAGAAGGTAGATCGGTGGGGCCCAACTGCCGAGCACCGGTTCGTACATCGCGCTGAGTGTTTGAATCAACTTCGACTCCTCAGGGCTGATCCCTGAGCGGTGTAAAATTCCTGCTCCGAGAACGAAGAAACCGATGGTTGCGACAGTGTAGATAATCATCGATACCCAAATGTCGTAATGCATTACCTTGAGCCATCCCTTGGCTCGGTCAAGCCAAGCGGCCGAACCGTCATCCGGCCCCGTATGCCTTGCGTAACCTTTCTCGATACACCAGTACGGGTACTGAATCAATTCCGCAGCACCAACGCCGATGATCCCAACGGTTGCTAAAGCGGTTGCCAGCGAAGTCAGCCGGTCACCTTCTGGAAGCTGAAAAGAAAGTCCTCGCATCCATTCGCTGGTGGGAATCGCCCAGTCAGGTTTCATCTGCAATCCGATCACCGTCGCCATCGTAACAACGGTGAAGATAGCCACCATCACCGTCGAGCCCGATTGCACTAAACCGTACCCACCGAAGTAAAGTAATCCTGCGGTGATGAATGCAACGGGTATTGCCCAGTAGCGGTCGTCCATCGGTCTGGGCAACGCACTGCCAGCCGCACTTCCCTGGGCGTACTTCTGCAAATACGTGTCCTGCAGCTCCTTTAGTTTGACCTCGATTTCCTGAGCTGTCTGACCTTGCACAACTCCGGGGTGAGTAGCTACCGACGCCAGTCGCAATTTCGTTTCGAGATCACCGATCTCGTGATAGGCCGCTCCTTGAGCGGTGACTGGTTGAACCAGCGCCATGATTTGTCCGACGCTACCGACGATACCGCCCAACTGTCCAATGCTGCAAAACCACATAAAGAACCAATACCAAATCAACCAGTTGCCTCGATTTGCAACTCGTGGTCCAGGAACGGTATTGAGTGCTGAGAGCGTTGGGACTCCGGTTGAGACGGTATAGCGCCCGATCTCGATCTGTGCGAAGACTTTCACAACACATCCCAAAATAATCAGCCAAAGGAGTATCAATCCTCCTCGTGCACCGGTAAGAGTCGTGGCGATCAGCTCACCGCTCCCGACAATACTCGCTGCGATGATCAGCCCTGGACCTAGGTAAGATAGAATCCCAAAGAACGTGTTTGGTGGCGGTTTGGTGGTTGACTCTGTTTGCATGCTGGAAAACTGCGTGTGGCGTGTGGGTTGCCAAAAGGATACACTTAAGGGAATAAATTGCCTTGCTCTAATCATATCCTCAAACACGACCGGTCCCAGCCATGATCGTAGGTATCCCTAAAGAAATCAAAGAGGACGAATACCGTGTAGCCATGCTCCCTGTGGGGGTCGAGGAATTGGTGCAGCGGGGGCATCAAGTACTAGTCCAAGCCGGAGCAGGACTCGGCTCCGGACTTGCTGACGAAGCCTACGAGCAAGCGGGTGCAAAGCTTGTTGCGTCTGGAAAAGAGGTGTTTGAACAAGCTGACCTTATCGTCAAAGTTAAGGAACCCCAAGCGAGTGAGTTTCCCCTGATTCGCAAAAACCAAGCAATCTTTACTTACTTCCATTTCGCTGCCGACCGAAAACTCACCCAAGCGATGATCGATAGTGGTGCGTTGTGTTTGGCTTACGAAACTCTTCGGGATTCTCAAGGTCGATTGCCATTGCTGACTCCCATGAGTGAAGTCGCAGGACGGATGAGTATTCAAGAAGGAGCGAAGTATCTCGAGAAGCCTCAAATGGGGCGTGGGATACTTTTAGGAGGAGTTCCCGGTGTTCCACCCGCCCACATCACCGTTCTCGGTGGTGGAGTTGTCGGTGCAAACGCCGCAAGAATCGCAGCCGGATTTCGCGCCGATGTCAACATCCTCGATGTCAACCTGGATCGGATGCGTTACCTCGATGATGTTATGCCTCCGAACGTCAACGTGATCTACAGCGACCGCTACAACATTCGTGAACAACTTAAACTTGCAGATCTAGTCATTGGCTCTGTCTTGATACCCGGGGCCAAAGCGCCTTACTTGGTTCGCAAAGATGATCTTAAACTGATGAAACCCGGTAGTGTCATCATCGATGTGGCGATCGATCAAGGTGGTTGCGTTGAAACCAGCAAACCCACTACGCATAAAAACCCAACCTACATTGTCGACGAAGTTCTTCATTACTGCGTCACCAACATGCCTGGTGCAGTGGGGCGCACAAGCACCTTTGCACTCTGCAATGTTACTCTTCCCTGGGTCGTGCAATTAGCTCAGCAAGGAATTGATCAAGCCATCGCTGGCAGTAAACCACTTCAGGAAGCGTTGAACGTTCGTCGTGGAAAGGTAACCAACGAAGCCGTTGCGAAAACGTTCGGCTATCCTTATGAACCCCAATTGCAATAAAGTCGTGGTCCAGAATTTTGTACGGCTGGTGGTTCAAGCTTCACTTTTCCTCTTCGTCTTCATCTTCGTAGCAAGCTATCTTGGCTCATCGGTGGGCAGATTGGCCTCTGCCCAAACTCCAACAAGTAACGCAACTTCAAGCGTCACGTCAGTCACATCACCAGAAAGCGAAATTCCTTCGAATGTTTTCGCAATCCGTGTCGTTGATGCCGAGACCAAACGGGGCGTTCCGCTGGTGCATCTCAAGACCATTCATCATTTGCAGTACGTAACCGATAATCTCGGTTGGGTGGCTATCGATGACGTCGATCTGCTTGATCGCTCGGTCTTCTTCACTATCGAAAGCCCCGGGTATGCTTTCGCAAAAGATGGTTTTGGATTCTCAGGAACTCGTCTCGACTGTACTCCCGGCGAATCTGCAACTCTCGAAATAAAACGAATACAACTCGCAGAACGGATGTACCGGTCCACCGGTGTTGCTAGATATGTCCACACGCACAAACTCAATTTGCTCAACGATCATTCGGCCCTTGCACCATCAAGCGAGAATCCGTCGATCGGATGCGATAGCGTTTTGACCGCAACGCTTGGAGACAAACTCTATTGGTTCTGGGGGGATACCTCCCAACTCCATTATCCGATAGGAGGTAGTTTTCATATGTCTGGAGCAACGACCCTAGTGCCTGATGCTCAAGGTTCCATAAGGGGAATCGGGCTCGATCAAGCTCCCCCCGAATTTTTTCATTGGGTTGATAAGGAAGATCGATCGAAACCCATGGCTCGAATGCCTGGTGAAGGACCTAGCTGGCTCCTTTCATTAGCTACCATCCGCGATCAAGCACAACCCTCGAGCGAGTCGTTGTTCGCTCCTTACGTGAAAATCAAAGAGGGACTCCAAGCTTATCGATGGGGGTTTGCCAAATGGAACTCGCAGACCGAGTCGTTCGAGCATCTGGTCGACTGGGATCGCTCTCCGGATTTGTTTCCTCAATCCCAAGCTCACGTCATCGAGTATGTCGAGAAGGAAACAAAGTACCTCGCTTTCTGTTCTCCCATTCCTGACGTTCGAGTTCTTGCAACAGCCCAAGCGTTCATCGAACCGAGTCAGTACGAAGGATACACTTGCTTGCAGGATGGGACTAAGTTTTCCGATCGAAAGCTCGATCGCGATGCGCAAGGCAAACTTGTTTATCGGTGGAGACGGGCAACCCGTCCACTGTCTCAGCAGGAAGAACGTCAGTTGGTCGAAGAGAAATTGATGGCACCTGAAGAGCGGTTGTGCCGCATCATCGATATAGATTCCGGTAAGGAAGTAACAATGCATAACGGTTCGGTCGCTTGGAACCCAAGCCGCAATCGTTGGTGCATGGTCTTCACCCAACTTCAGGGCGATGATTCCATGCTGGGAAACATCTATTACAGCGAATCGATTGGTGACGCTGTTGGACCATGGCGTAAAGCCAAGTTAATTGCTCGTCACCCGAATTATTCGTTTTACAATCCGAAACTGCACCCGGAGTTTTTCCAAGAGAATGGTCGCGTTGTGTTTTTCGAAGGGACCTATACTCACACGTTTTCCGGAAACACCGCTCCTACCCCCCGTTATGATTACAACCAGCTCGTCTACCGATTGAACTTGGAGAGCCAAAGTTGGCTTGCGGCCCTATCCGCCGAATAGTTCCTACCAGATATCTGCACCTTTGTAGCTTTTCCCTTGAAAATCGCTCTAAGCGGCAGTTTTTTGAGCAAGAGTATTCGATAGGTTTTGTCGGGAAACGCAAAACCGGGCGATTTCGCCACGATTATCAGGTCGGATATCAGGTCGACTATCAGATCGGCTAGTCCTCAACATTGACATCCCAGCCCTGGGATTTACTCGTACCGGTCGCTTGCCGATGGTATGATAATGGCCCCGCCAAATCCTCCCACCGCAGCCCCTGGTATCCTTATGCGATACCTCGTTCACCTCTGACCGAATCGTAAAGCATCTTGAGCACGAACCCCCTGTTTCGTTGGCTAAGGCCAAACGACATCGCAAAAGTCTCTGCCCTGCAACTTCTGGCTAAGGATGTTGTCGAAGGGGTTACGGGTGGAATTCATCGCTCGAAACATATTGGCGCTAGCATCGACTTCAAGGAGCATCGTCCTTATGTGCACGGTGACGAAGCGCTCGATCG
>Ga0255127_1000168_pt1 | contig 35216 bp, 29 predicted proteins | sample Law_Miss_RepB_8d_FD_188555 | JGI IMG/M metagenome (GOLD analysis project Ga0255127, IMG submission 188555) | Freshwater microbial communities from St. Lawrence River, New York, United States - Law_Miss_RepB_8d | ecosystem: Environmental > Aquatic > Freshwater > River | place: USA: New York...
TTGCATGGCCATGTCCTTGAAGGCCAAGGTCGGGCCGTTGGACAAAGCCTCCAGATACAGGTCGGGCTGGGCCTGACCTGCGGTTTGCAAAGGCTTGAGCGGCACGATGGCTTGCGTGCCAAACACCGCTGGGGTGTAAGTCTTGCGGCACAGCGCTTGCAGATCGTCGCGCGGGATGTCATCGATGTAAAGCGACAGCACCTCAAAAGCCAAAGCCGCATAGCCCTGGCTTTGCCAAACGCCGCGCAGGCGTGTCAGCGCGGCATCATCGAGTTGCGGATAACTTTCCGGCAGGTACAGGCCGCCGTCCGGCGCCAGACCTTCGAGCAGGATTTCACAAAATTGCTTGCGGTCGGCGTGACCGCGGGTCGACAGGTAGCGCATCAGTTCAACTCTTCCTTGCGAATGCGCACGATCGGCGCCATCACGGTGGGCAGCGCCTGCATCTGTGCCAGCACCTCGTTCAAAGTGCCTTCGCGGGTGTCGTGGGTCAGGATGATCACGTCGGTCTGGTTTTCGCCCGCCTGGCTCACCTGATCGGCCTCGCGCTGCAAGACCGCGTCGATGCTGATGTCGGCCTGGGCCAGCAGGCCAGTCAACTTGGCCAGCACGCCCGCTTGATCGGCCACGCGCAAGCGCAGGTAATAGCTGGTCACCACCTCGGACATGGGCAGCACCGGCAAATTGCTCATGGCACCAGGCTGGAAAGCCAGATGCGGCACGCGGTTGAGGGGGTCGGCGGTGTGCAAACGGGTGATGTCCACCAGGTCGGCGATGACCGCGCTGGCGGTGGGCTCGGAGCCTGCGCCTTTGCCGTAGTACAAGGTGGTGCCCACGGCATCGCCTTGCACCATCACGGCGTTCATGGCGCCTTCCACATTGGCAATGAGGCGCTGGGCTGGCACCAGGCTGGGGTGCACGCGCAGCTCAATGCCCTGTTCGGTGCGCTTGGTGATGCCCAAGAGTTTGATGCGGTAGCCCAACTGCTCGGCGTACTTGATGTCGGCAGCGCCCAGCTTGGTGATGCCCTCCACATAAGCCTTGTCAAACTGCACCGGAATGCCAAACGCGATCGCACTCATCAAGGTCACTTTGTGCGCGGCATCCACACCTTCGATGTCAAAGGTCGGGTCAGCTTCGGCATAACCCAGACGCTGGGCTTCCTTGAGCACCACATCAAAGTCCAGCCCTTTGTCCCGCATTTCGGACAAGATGAAGTTGGTCGTGCCGTTGATGATGCCCGCCACCCACTGGATGCTGTTGGCGGTCAGGCCTTCGCGCAGGGCCTTGATGATCGGGATGCCCCCGGCCACGGCGGCTTCAAAAGCCACCATCACACCTTTGGCCTGGGCGGCAGCGAAAATCTCGGTGCCATGCACCGCCAGCAGGGCCTTGTTGGCGGTGACGACATGCTTGCCTGCAGCAATGGCTTCCATGACCAGCGCCTTGGCCACACCATAGCCACCGATCAATTCGATCACGATGTCGATTTCAGGGTTGGCAATGACCTCGCGTGCATCGGCCACGACCTGCACGCCATGGCCCACCAGTTCTTGGGCACGCGCCACGTTCAGGTCGGCCACCATGGTGATCTCGATGCCACGACCCGCACGGCGTTGGATTTCCCCCTGATTGCGTTGGAGCACATTGAATGTGCCGCTGCCCACAGTGCCAATGCCCAGCAGACCCACTTTGATCGGTTTCATTTTTTCTTCACTTCTTTACGACGTTACACCCGAAACAACCGGGTGATCATTTTTAAATTCAGGCCACCAGGGCCTCGGTGCCAAAGCGCTTGCGGGCACCTTCCAGAAAACGCGCCACGCGGGCAATGGCCTCACGCAAATCGTCCTCATGGGGCAAGAACACGATGCGGAAATGGTCGGTATCGGGCCAGTTGAACCCGGTGCCCTGAACCAGCATGACCTTGGTTTCTTCCAGCAGTTGCAAGAAGAAATCCTGGTCGTCCTTGACCGGGTAGATGCGGGGGTCCAGCTTGGGAAACATGTACAGCGCCGCCTGCGGCTTGACACAACTCACACCGGGAATGGCCGTGATCAGGGCATAAGCCAGATCGCGTTGCTTGCGCAAGCGGCCACCCTCACCCACCAGCTCGTTGATGCTCTGGTGTCCGCCCAAGGCGGTCTGAATCGCCCATTGGCCCGGCACGTTGGCACACAGGCGCATGTTCGAGAGCATGTTCAGGCCCTCGATGTAATCGCGGGCGTTTTTCTTGTCGCCCGAGATGACCATCCAGCCCGCACGGTAACCACATGAGCGGTAACTTTTGGACAAGGAATTGAAGGTCAGGGTCAACACATCCTGCGACAAACTGGCCAGCGGCGTGTGCTTGACCCCGTCGTACAACACCTTGTCGTACACCTCATCGGCAAAAATCACCAAACCGTGTTCACGCGCAATGGCCACAATGCCTTTGAGCAGATCATCGGAATACAGCGCGCCTGTCGGGTTGTTCGGGTTGATGACCACAATGCCCTTGGTGCGCGGGGTCACTTTGGCACGGATGTCGTCCAGATCCGGCATCCAGCCATTGGCCTCTTCGCAGCGGTAATGCACAGGCGAGCCGCCCGACAAACTGGCCGCCGCCGTCCACAAAGGGTAATCGGGCGATGGCAACAGGAGTTCATCGCCGTTGTCCAGCAAGGCATTGGTGGCCATGACAATCAATTCGCTGGCACCGTTGCCCAAATAGATGTCATCGAGCGTCACGCCCAGAATGCCCTGTTTCTGGGTCTCGTGCATGACCGCTTTGCGTGCTGCAAAAATGCCTTTGCTGTCCGAGTAACCGGCCGAATTGGGCAGGTTCCGGATCATGTCTTGCTGAATTTCTTCAGGCGCATCGAAACCAAAAACTGCCAAATTGCCGATGTTCAGTTTGATGATCTTGTGACCGTCTTCTTCCATCTGGCGCGCGCGATCCATGATGGGGCCTCGAATGTCATAACAAACGTTGGCAAGCTTGGCAGATTTCTGAATGGTCTTCAAAGTGCCTCCAAAGGCAGTGTGTCTAAGGGAAAACCTATAATTTGACCACATTTTCAAGGCCGAATGGCCAGGCTCTTCCAAGCGGCGCCTCCAATCTGGCCATCGACATTCATCTGCAGGCACGCATGAAACTCCAACCCGACAAATCCAACGGACTGATCATCAATGCCCACGGCCCGGGATGGATTGAAGTCAATGGCCAAAAACACACCCAATCGCTGATCGTCAGCAGCTTGCCCGATGCTCAACCACTGCCCTGGAGACCAAGCAGTTTTGAAGACCTGGGTGCCATCGATTTCGAGTACCCGCTGTTCAAGGGCTCGGAACTGGTTATTTTTGGCAGCGGTCAACGTCTTCGTTTTGTGAAGCCGCAATGGTTGCAATCATTCATGGCACAGGGCATTGGTGTCGAAACCATGGACACCGCAGCCGCCTGCCGCACTTACAACATATTGGCCAGTGAGGGGCGCAAAGTCGTCACGGCCCTGCTGATAGAACCTTAAGCATGCATTCTGGAAAAGCGCTGCAGACCTGGACTTTGACGGGCTAAGCGTGACCGGTTCAGAGTAAAATAGAAGGTTGTCGAGGCCCGTGGCCTCTAGCGAAGCTGACGCCAATTCATGGTGGCAAACGCTCAACCTGTCAAGCGAGATCAAAGTTTTATGGCGATCGTTCTTAACAAACCCCTCCCCGAATTTGAATCGAACGCTACCGGCGGTCTGAAGGTATCGAACATATCTCATCTCGGTCAAACCGTCGTACTGTTCTTCTATCCCAAGGACAACACACCTGGCTGCACGACTGAAGCGATGCAATTCCGTGACAAATACAAAGATTTCGTCAAAGCCGGCGCCCTGGTTTTTGGTGTTTCAAGAGACAACATGAAATCACACGATGATTTCAAAGCCAAACTGGAACTGCCCTTCGAATTGATTGCGGATACCGAAGAAAAAATGTGCCACATGTTCGGTGTGGTCAAAAACAAAATCATGTACGGCAAAAAAGTCAAGGGCATTGAGCGCAGCACATTCCTGATTGGCCCTGACGGAACCCTTAAACAAGAATGGCGTGGCCTGAAAGTTCCCGGTCATGTGGAAGAGGTTTTGCAGGCCGTGAAAGACCTGAAAAAGGCCGTTCCAGCCTGACGGGCATTTTTGAGCAGGAGATGTCACATCGCTCATGCATAATGTTTGCATGCCGCTGAACATCAGCCCTTCGCTCTCTCACAAAAGCCGCCTTGGCCTCCAGGCGGCTTTTTCTTTTTTGGCAGCCGCCACCCTTTCATTTCAAGAGGCCTTTGTCCATGCCATTGCCACCCGCCCCCACCCAGCGCGCCAGCCGCTTGACCCACAAAGCCTTCGAAGCGTCAGCCGACACGGACATCGAGTTGCCACAACAGGGCAAGGCTGCACGGCCAAGTGCCACCAGCGCTTCTGCGCTGCCTTCTGAGTCTGTTCGCCCACCTCGCGGAGAGCGCAAAGTCAACGTGCCCATCTCAGCCCCCGGACTTGACACGCCCCAGCCGGCAGTGGACACGCCATCCAACAAGCGCGTCGAAGTGATGCCCAAGCAGCGCAGCAAACGCAAAAACGGCCCCACCAAGCTGTTTGTGCTGGACACCAACGTCCTGATGCACGACCCCATGAGCCTGTTCCGCTTTGAAGAGCACGATGTTTTTCTGCCCATGATCGTGCTGGAAGAACTCGACGGGCACAAAAAAGGCATGACCGAAGTGGCGCGCAACGCCCGGCAAGCGAGTCGATCGCTGGATGCATTGGCCTCTGCCCAAGGTGCGGATCTGGGCAAAGGCTCACCACTCAACACCACTGGCTACATGGATGCCATGGGTCAACTGTTTTTCCAGACACAGGCGCTGGACTTGAGTCTGCCCCTGGCCTTGCCCCAAGGCAAAGCAGACAACCAAATTCTGGGGGTGGTCAAAGCACTGGGGCAATTGCACGCCCCCCGTGAGGTGGTGCTGGTGTCCAAGGACATCAACATGCGGGTCAAGGCCCGCGCCTTGGGCTTGCAGGCCGAAGACTACCAAAACGACAAGACGCTGGAAGACGGCGATCTGCTTTACCCGGGATCCATGGCCTTGCCGAGCGATTTCTGGACCAAGAATGGCAAAACCGTCGAAAGCTGGCAGCAAGGCACGCACACCTACTACCGCATCAGCGGCCCCATCGTGCCCAGCCTGTACATGAACCAGTTCGTCTACTTTGAGGCCCCCGGAGAGCCCAGCCTGTATGCCCGCGTGACCGAGATCCGGGGCAAAACAGCGGTGCTGCGCACCTTGAAAGACTTCACGCACCAGAAAAATGCCGTCTGGGGTGTCACCACCCGCAACCGCGAACAAAATTTCGCGATGAATCTGCTGACCGACCCTGACATCGACTTCGTCACCCTGGCCGGCACCGCAGGCACGGGCAAAACTTTGATGGCGCTGGCCGCTGGTTTGACGCAGGTGCTGGATGACCGCCGATACACCGAGATCATCATGACCCGCGCCACCGTCAGTGTGGGCGAAGACATCGGCTTTTTGCCCGGCACCGAAGAAGAAAAAATGGGCCCGTGGATGGGGGCCCTGGACGACAACCTGGAATTTCTGGCCAAAGGCGACGGCGGCAATGCCGGTGAATGGGGCCGCGCCGCCACCAACGAGCTGATCAAGAGCCGCATCAAGATCAAGAGCATGAACTTCATGCGCGGACGTACCTTCATGAACAAGTACGTGATCATCGACGAAGCACAAAACCTGACGCCCAAGCAAATGAAAACCTTGATCACGCGTGCAGGCCCGGGCACCAAGATCATCTGCATGGGCAACCTGGCCCAGATCGATACGCCCTACTTGACCGAGGGCTCGTCGGGCCTGACGTATGCGGTGGACCGCTTCAAGGGCTGGGCCCACGGGGGTCACATCACGCTGGCGCGGGGTGAGCGCTCGCGCCTGGCCGACTTTGCCAGCGAAGCGCTTTAAAAACCCGTCCTCGGGTCTCAGTAATCGTCGCTGAGGCCTGAGGCCAGGCTTTCAAACCGGGTCAGGTTCTTCAGGAACGTGAGACGGACCGTGCCTGTCGGCCCGTTACGCTGCTTGCCAATGATGATTTCCGCCACACCCGGATCTTTGGAATCCTTGTTGTAGTAATCGTCACGGTAAATGAACATGATGATGTCGGCATCCTGCTCAATGGCGCCGGACTCGCGCAAGTCGCTCATCATGGGGCGTTTGTCGGTGCGTTGTTCGACGCTGCGGTTGAGCTGCGACAGCGCAATCACCGGACATTGCAGTTCTTTGGCCAGCATTTTCAGGCCCCGCGAAATCTCGCCCAGCTCGGTCGCGCGGTTGTCGCCTCCCGAGCCACCCGAGCCGCTCATCAACTGCAAATAGTCCACCACAATCAAGCCCAGCTTGCCGCACTGGCGGGCCAAGCGGCGGGCATTGGCCCGCAATTCAGAAGGTGTGAGGCCCGGCGTTTCATCGATGTGCAAGGACACGGTGCGCAGTTTCTCGATGGCTTCGGTCAAGCGTGGCCACTCGTCATCGCTGAGCTTGCCCGTGCGCAGATGGCCCTGGTCGATGCGGCCAATCGAACCCACCACACGCACCGCCAGTTGCGATGCGCCCATTTCCATCGAGAACACCGCCACCGGCAAGCCCTCGTTCAAGGCCACATGCTCGGCAATGTTGATGGCGAAAGCCGTTTTACCCATGGAAGGACGCGCGGCCAGCACCACCATGTCCCCCGGCTGCAGGCCAGAGGTCATGCGGTCCAGGTCGTAAAAGCCCGTGGGCACCCCCGTGATGTCGTTGGGGTTGTCGGCCATCTCCTGCACGCGGTCGAGCAGTTCCACCACCAGCGTGTCCATGGACTGGAAGCCCTGCTTCATGCGCGAGCCTTCTTCACCGATGTTAAAGATCTTTTGCTCGGCTTCGTCCAGGATGCGGTCAATCGCCTTGCCCTGAGGGTTGAAGGCGTTGGTCGCGATCTCGTCGCTGGCCGACACCAGTTTGCGCAGGATCGAGCGCTCGCGCACGATCTCGGCGTAACGGCGGATGTTGCTGGCGCTGGGCACGTATTGGGCCAGGGAATTCAGGTAGCCCAAACCACCCATTTCCTCGGCCTTGCCCTGGTTTTGTAATTGCTCATTGACGGTGATGACGTCAGCTGGCTTGGATGCGTTGATCAACGCGCCAATGGCCGCATAAATCAGCTTGTGCTCATGCCGGTAGAAATCGCTGTCGACCAGGAGATCGCCCACGCGATCCCAAGCGCCGTTGTCCAGCAACAGGCCGCCCAGAACACTGGACTCGGCTTCGATCGAGTGGGGTGGCACGCGCAACTTGGCTACTTGGCTGTCGCCCGAAAGGTCAGAAGGAAAGCTGTTCAAGGGGGGGGCGAATACGGCGGACATGGCGGCTTTGACAGAAAATTCAATGGTAGTCCCGAAAGGCGGGGCGCCACGGGATAAGCCTGTGGATAAGCTCTGTGTATCCGGTGAGAATGACGGGACAAGCTCGGCATGCACACCAAGCCATTACAAAATAATAAAAAAAGCCGCCTGGCTCAACGCCAGACGGCTTTTCAGGACTGCGTGAAAATCAGGCTGTTTCGCCCAACACGGTCACTGTCACGTCCACCACCACATCGGTGTGCAGAGCAACAGCCACAGTGGATTCGCTCACGGTCTTGATGGGGCCGTGTGGCATGCGGATCTGGGACTTGACCAGCTTGTAGCCTTGCTTGTTCAGCTCTTCGGCGATGTCGTGGTTGGTCACGGAACCAAACAAACGGCCATCGACACCGGCTTTTTGCGACAACTTGACGACGAGACCCGAGAGCTTCTCGCCTTGGGCTTGGGCTTCGGCCAATTTGGCAGCAGCGGCTTTTTCGAGTTCAACGCGACGCGCTTCGAACTCGGCCTTGTTGGCTTCTGTGGCACGACGTGCGCGGCCTTGGGGGATCAGGAAGTTACGTGCGTAACCGTCCTTGACTTTGACGATATCGCCCAGATTACCGAGGTTCACAACCTTTTCGAGCAGAATGATTTGCATGGTTGGACTCCTTAGACTTTGTGCTGGTCGGTGTAGGGCAACATGGCCAAAAAGCGTGCGCGCTTGATGGCTGTGTTGAGCTGACGCTGGAAGATGGCACGGGTGCCAGTCAAGCGTGCAGGAATGATCTTGCCGTTTTCGGCGATGAAGTCACGCAAGGTGTCCACATCTTTGTAGTCGATTTCTTCGACACCCGTGACTGTGAAGCGGCAGAAACGCTTGCGCTTGAACAGCAGTGACTGGGTGTTGCGCTTGGGGCGCTTGTCTTTGTTGAATTTTTTGAACGTGGCCATAGGGCCTCCTGAAATTAATCTTGCTGAAACTCTTGAATGTGCAACACGACACTTTTGCCTTGTCGAGGGGTGGCCAAAAAGCCCTGAAACATCCAAACACTGCCTACCGCTTGCTTGGCCAGTCTTTCGGCCAATGACCCAATGGCCAAGGCACGAAGCTTAAACTGGACTTTGCGCATTTGCCCGGCCTCTTGAACTTCAGAGGCGTGCTCCAGAATCAAATCGAGAGCAGGCAAACCAGCGGGGGTGTATCGCAAAGCGGCTTGCTCGGCAATACAGGCTTTCAGTTCGGTGCGATTCACTCCTCAACAGGTCGGTATCAAGCGGCGAATTCGGCTTGTTGTGACTTGCGGGCTTCTTCGCGCTCGACCGTCTTCATCATGGACGAAGGACCTGTCTCGGCTTTTTTCTTCAGCACCGTCAGGTGACGCAGCACGGCGTCGTTGAACTTGAAGGCGTGCTCCAGTTCAGCCATGACAGCCTGATCGGCCTCGATGTTCACGCACAAATAGTGGGCTTTGCCCAGCTTGTTGATCTGGTAAGCCAACTGGCGGCGGCCCCAGTCTTCCACGCGGTGAATCTGACCACCGCCGGCAGTGATCATGCCTTTGTAACGCTCCAGCATGGCTGGAACTTGTTCAGACTGATCGGGATGGATCAGCAAAATGATTTCGTAATGACGCATTGAGACTCCTTGAGGTTAACCCAAATGGTTGGAATAGCTGCCCCCAGCGTCTGACGGGGTGCAGCAAGGCGAAGCCTCAGATTATAGCTTTGTTTGACAAGCCGTCATGCTTACTTGATGCCACGGCAAGTGTTTGGATCAATTGGCGCCATGTCGGGGGCTTTTTCCAAGGGCATGAGCCAGGTCGTCAAAGCGATCACAAGAAGACCAACAGGCACGCCAAAAACGCCCGCGGACAGCGGTTGAATGCCAAACCAAAGGCCACTCAAAGGATCAAGCCCCCAGAAATGCCGAAAAGCCGGTGCGTTCACAAACAGATAGTAAAGCGTGACCGCCAACCCGGACAACATGCCCATCACCGCAGCCAAACGGTGTACCCGCTGCCAAAACATGCCCATCACCATGCCAGGGAAGAAAGCTGCTGCAGCCAGAGAAAAGGATGCCGACACCAAGGCCAAAATCTCGGCAGGCTTGAACGCAGCCACAACAGCCGCGAGCATGGCCACCGCCAGCAAAGCAAACTTGGAGAGGATCACACGTCCTTCGGCCGACCTCGGACCGCGTCCATCTTGAGGGGCCATGTCACGCACCAAGGCGTTGCTGATCGTTAAAAGCAAGCCATCGGCCGTTGACAAGGCAGCGGCCAATCCTCCGGCAGCCACCAGTCCCGACACCACAAACGGCATGCCACCGAGCTCAGGTGTGGCCAGCATGATCATGTCGGCGCCCAACTTCAACTCAGCCAATTGCAAGATCCCATCGCCATTGACGTCCGAGAAAGACAGCAAACCAGAGTCAAGCCTCGCCCACTGGGCCATCCATGAGGGAAGATCTTCAAAACTTCTGCCCACCAGGTTGTTCAAGACCTCAAACTTCACCAAAACAGCCAGCGCCGGCACGCTCAAATAAAGCAGTCCAATGAAAAACAAGGACCAAGCGACCGAACTTCGTGTTTGGGCCACCGACGGCGACGTGTAAAAACGTGTCAACAAATGGGGCAAGCCAGCCGTCCCCACCATCAGACAAAAAACAAGCGCCAGAAAATTCAACCGCGACTCATTGAACAAGCGTGATTCTGCTGCACCCCCATCCGGATCGCCGGTGAAGGATTGCGCATGCGCAGGCATGCCACTCAGAGGACGCGACCTTTCCAGGTTTTCGTGCATGGCCTTTGTCCATTGCTCGCGCGCCTCAAAAGGATCACGGGGCACCGCCAACAAAGCTCTGCGAACCTGAGCGATCGCAGCAAAATCAGCACCCTGGGCTTTGAGATGGCGAATCTCCTCCTCAAGTTCCTGTCGGAGATCGGCCATGGACTCCTCCACGCTTTGCAAGCGTGTGGCATACAACTTGGCTCGGCGGGAATACTCCTGACGCACCTGAACTTCGCCAGGATCGTCCATCAAACGCTTTTCAATGGCAGCAATGCTGGACAGCTGAGAGCCATAAACCAGAGGCGCTACCGGTGAGCCCAGCTGCTTATAGGCGAGCCAAGAAACGGGGATCAAAAAAGCCAGCAACAGCATGATGTACTGAGCGACCTGAGTCCAGGTGATGGCGCGCATGCCACCTAAAAAAGAGCACAGCAACACGCCGCCCAATCCCAGCAAAATGCCAATCTCGAACTGGACCCCCGTCAAGCGGGATGCGATCAGGCCGATGCCATAAATTTGTGCCACCACGTAGGTGAACGAGCACAAAACAGACGCCACGGCGGCGATCAGTCTGGGCCATTTCCCGCCATATCGGCGATCAAAATAATCGGGCAATGTGTAAAGCTTCATGGCCCGCAAATGGGGCGCGATCAGCAATGCAACCAGACAAAAACCACCCGTCCAGCCCATGACATAGGCCAGACCTCCAGGTTGCTGACCGCTGCCCGAAAAGCCCTGCAAGTACAGCGCACCCGCCAGACTGATGAAAGAAGCGGCACTCATCCAGTCTGCGGCCGTGGCCATGCCGTTGTACATGGCCGGGATGCGGCGACCAGCGACGTAATACTCGTCTTCGTCACTGGTTCGGCCCGAGATACCGATCAAGGCATAGATCATGACCGTGCTGAACAAAAATATCGGCCCGATCAGATTGCGCGACAAACCCCATTGCTCAGCCCAGGCCATGGCGCCCATCAAACTGAGCAAAATGAGGATGTAAATCAGGAAGTTGCGATGAAGCCGCCAACGGTAAGCAGAAGAAATATCCACGTCACCAGGCTTCGTCATCGCTTGCCCTGACCCGTCTCAACGACCCAGATTGGTCCAGGTCTCGATCACCGTGTCCGGGTTCAGCGAAATCGAGCTGATGCCCTGGTCCATCAGCCAATGCGCAAAGTCCGGATGGTCCGAGGGGCCTTGACCGCAAATGCCGATGTACTTGCCCTGCGCCAGACAGGCTTTGATGGCCTGCGAAATCAAGGCCGTCACCGCTGGATCACGTTCATCAAAGTCCACCGCCAGCAACTCCATGCCCGAGTCGCGGTCCAGACCCAAAGTCAGCTGGGTCAGGTCGTTGGAGCCGATTGAGAAGCCATCAAAGAATTCCAGGAACTGCTCTGCCAGAATGGCGTTGCTGGGCACCTCGCACATCATGATGAGCTTGAGGCCGTCTTCGCCACGGCGCAAACCCTGGCTGGCCAGCAGCTGGGTGACCTTTTCGGCCTGGCCCAGGGTGCGCACAAAAGGCACCATGATCTGCACATTGGTCAGGCCCATCTCGCCACGCACCCTTTTCAGGGCCTCGCATTCCATGGCAAAGGCCTCGCCAAAGTCTGCACTGATGTAACGGGCAGCGCCCCGGAAACCCAGCATCGGGTTTTCTTCTTCCGGCTCGTAACGGCTGCCACCAATGAGCTTGCGGTACTCGTTGCTCTTGAAGTCGGACAAACGCACGATGACCGGCTTGGGCCAGAAAGCGGCGGCAATGCTGGCCACGCCTTCGGCCACTTTGTCGACGTAAAACGCGCGGGGGGACGCATGGCCACGGGCCACCGATTCCACGGCTTTTTTCAGGTCAGCATCGATGGCGGGGTAATCCAGGATGGCCTTGGGGTGCACGCCGATGTTGTTGTTGATGATGAACTCCAGACGCGCCAAGCCCACGCCGGCATTGGGCAGCTGGGCAAAGTCAAAAGCCAATTGGGGGTTGCCCACGTTCATCATGATCTTGGTTTTGATCTCAGGCAGCACGCCGCGCTGGATCTCGCTGACCTCGGTTTCCAGCAGACCGTCGTAAATGTGGCCGGTATCGCCTTCGGCGCAGCTGACGGTGACCAGCGTGCCTTCGGTCAATTGCTCGGTGGCATTGCCGCAACCCACCACCGCCGGAATGCCCAACTCGCGGGCAATGATGGCGGCGTGGCAGGTGCGCCCGCCCCGGTTGGTGACGATGGCGCTGGCGCGTTTCATCACGGGTTCCCAGTTCGGGTCGGTCATGTCGGTCACCAGCACGTCGCCGGGCTGGACCTTGTCCATCTCACTGATGTTGTGCACCAAACGCACGGGGCCCGTGCCGATCTTCTGCCCAATCGCGCGGCCTTCAGCCAGGATGGTGCTTTTGCCTTTGAGTTTGTAGCGCAGCTCGGGCGCACCCTTGGCCTGGCTTTTCACGGTTTCGGGACGGGCCTGCAGGATGTAAAGCAAGCCGTCGGTGCCGTCTTTGCCCCATTCGATGTCCATGGGGCGGCCGTAGTGCTGCTCGATCACCACCGCGTAGCGGGCCAATTGCTCAACCTCGTCATCGGTCAGGCTGTAGCGATTGCGCAGCTCGGTGGGCACATCGGTGGTTTTGACCAGCTTGCCCGACGCGGCTTTTTCTTCCGGTGTGGCAAACACCATCTCGATCAACTTGGAGCCCAGATTGCGGCGGATGACGCTGCGCTTGCCCGCGGCCAGCATGGGCTTGTGCACATAAAACTCGTCCGGGTTCACAGCGCCTTGCACCACCGTTTCGCCCAGGCCGTAGCTGGAGGTGATGAACACCACGTCTTCAAAGCCCGACTCGGTGTCGATGGTGAACATGACGCCTGCCGCACCCAGATCGGAGCGCACCATGCGCTGCACACCCGCCGACAAGGCCACATCGGCGTGGGCAAAGCCCTTGTGCACGCGGTAGCTGATGGCACGGTCGTTGTAGAGCGAGGCGAAGACCTCTTTCATCTTATGCAGCACGTCGTCGATGCCAACCACGTTCAAAAATGTTTCCTGCTGGCCTGCAAATGACGCGTCCGGCAAGTCTTCAGCCGTAGCCGAGGAGCGCACCGCAAACGAAGCCTCAGGGTTGCCGCCCTGCAGGCGAACAAATTCTTCACGAATGGCTTTTTCCAGATCGGCCGGGAAAGGCTGGGCTTCGACCATGGCGCGGATCTCCGCACCTGCAGCGGCCAAGGCACGCACGTCCTCGGTGTCCAACGCGTCCAGACGGGCGTTGATGCGATCGCTCAGGCCATCAAAAGCCAGGAACTGGCGAAACGCGTGGGCGGTGGTGGCAAAGCCCGTGGGCACCCGGACCCCTGATGGCAGCTGGGAAATCATCTCCCCCAGGCTGGCGTTTTTGCCACCGACCGACTCGACGTCGGTCATGCGCAATTGTTCAAAGGGGACGACCAGGGCGGTCTCACTGAAAAGATCAGACATGCAAAGCTCCAAAGTTAAAACCGGGTGCCATGGAGCCGGGAAGGGCTGTGTTGTTCTTGTGGTTCGCGCGCCGACCGGGGGCCATGGATAATCGAATCATTTTAGGGGGCTTGGTGCCCCTGCCCTTTGAAATTTTTGCACGCATGTCCAAACGCACTGTTTTTTTCGTGTCTGACGGCACCGGCATCACGGCCGAGACTTTTGGCAACGCCATCCTGGCGCAGTTCGACATGAAAACGCGGCATGTGCGGCTGCCCTTCACCGACACCATCGACAAGGCGCATCAGGCGGTGCGCCAAATCAACCACACGGCCGACACCGAAGGCAGCAAACCCATCGTCTTCACCACCCTGGTGAACATGGATGTCCTCAAAGTTCTGCAAGAGCACTGCCAGGGCATGCTGCTGGACATGTTTGGCACCTTCGTGAACCCGCTGGAAAACGAGCTGGGCATCAAGTCGCACCACCGGGTGGGCCGTTTTTCCGACGTGAGCAAAAGCAAGGAATACCACGACCGGATCGAAGCCATCAATTTTTCCCTGGCCCACGACGATGGCCAGTCGAACCGGGATCTGGAATCGGCCGATGTGATTTTGGTGGGCGTGAGCCGCAGCGGCAAAACCCCGACCAGCCTGTACCTGGCCATGCAGCATGGCCTCAAAGCGGCCAACTACCCCTTGATTCCGGAAGACTTTGAACGCAAGCAGCTGCCCCCTGCCCTGGTGCCGCACCGCAAAAAAATCTTCGGCCTGAGCATCCACCCCGACCGCCTGGCCGAGATCCGTGCAGAGCGCAGGCCCAATTCGCGTTATGCCAGCATTGAAAACTGCCGCATGGAAGTGTCTGAAGCCGAGGCGATGATGCGCCGCTCAGGCATCCGCTGGCTGTCCACCACGACCAAATCGATCGAAGAAATCGCGACCACCATCCTGCAGGAAATCAAACCGGAGCGGCTGATTTACTGAACACCGGCTTCAGGCCAGCGTGGCGGCGATGCGCTCGGCACATTGGCGGGCCTGATCGGCATCACGGGCTTCGACCATGACGCGCACCAAAGGCTCTGTGCCGCTGGCGCGGATCAGGACCCGCCCCGAATCGCCCAGCTGCGCCTCGGCAGCGCGGGTGGCGTCCCACAAAGGCCGATGGCCTTCCCAGTCAAAACCCGGCTTCAGGCGCACATTGATCAGCGTCTGTGGGAACAGCGTGATGCCCTCCAACAACTGCGCCATGGTCTGCCCACTGCCCACACATGCTTGCAACACCTGCAAGGCGCTGACCAGGCCGTCGCCCGTGGTGTGCTTGTCCAGGGCCAGCAAATGGCCTGAACCTTCACCGCCGAGCAACCAGCCCTTGTCGTGCAAGACCTCCAGCACATAACGGTCGCCCACTTTGGCTCGAACAAATTGGACGCCTCGCTGCTTGAGGGCCACTTCCACCGCCAGATTGGTCATCAAGGTGCCCACCGCGCCGGGCACGGCTTCGTCCCGGGCCAGGCGGTCTGCGACCATCAAATACAACAGCTCATCGCCATTGAACAGTCGACCGCTGGCGTCCACGACTTGCAGGCGATCGGCATCGCCATCGAGCGCAATGCCGTAATCGGCACGGTGGTCCTTGACCGCCTGCACCAGCGCCTGGGGATGGGTCGCGCCCACGCCTTTGTTGATGTTCAGGCCGTCGGGCGAGCAGCCGATGGCCACCACTTCGGCACCCAACTCATGGAACACCTTGGGCGCGATCTGGTAGGCGGCCCCGTGGGCGGCGTCCACCACCATCTTCAGGCCCTTGAGGGTCAGATCGTTGGAGAAGGTGCTCTTGCAAAATTCGATGTAGCGACCTGCTGCATCGTCCAGACGCCGGGTTTTGCCCAACGCGGCCGAATCCACCCAGACCGGGTCCTCAAGCAAGGTCGCTTCCACGGTCTCCTCCCAGGCATCAGACAATTTCTGGCCTTGGGCGCTGAAGAACTTGATGCCATTGTCCGCAAAGGGGTTGTGGCTCGCACTGATCACCACCCCCAAAGAAGCGCGTTGCGCGCGGGTCAGGTAAGCGACGGCGGGTGTGGGGACCGGGCCCAGCAAGACGACGTCGACCCCGGCCGAGTTGAAGCCCGACTCCAGGGCACTTTCCAGCATGTACCCCGAAATGCGGGTGTCTTTGCCGATCAACACCGTTGGGTGCGCCTCTTGCGACTTCAAAACACGGCCCACGGCATGCGCCAGGCGCAAGATGAAATCGGGCGTGATCGGGCTTTGGCCCACCGTGCCGCGAATGCCGTCTGTGCCGAAATATTGACGTGCCATCTGAACAATCCTGATTTTTGTAATGACTGAGAGAATTTTAGTCGTCCAGACACACCGGAAAACTGACGGATACAAACGCTGAGCGCGTCAATGCGGCCTGGCGTTCTGGTTCATGGCCTGCCAGATCTTGAGCGCGTCCACCGTGTCCTTGACATCGTGCACCCGGACCACCGAAGCCCCCCGCTGCACCGCCAGCAAAGCCGCCGCCACACTGGCCACTTGTCTTTGGGCAGGTTCCGGCACTTGCCCATCGTGGGCCAGTGCAGCGCCCAAAGCTGATTTCCGGGACCAGCCCACCAAGACAGGCCGTCCCAGGTGCAACAAGTCAGCCTGCTGCGCCAACAGCTGAAAATTCTGCGCCACCGTCTTGCCAAAGCCGATACCCGGGTCCAGCACCAGCCGGGCAGCGCCCACCCCAGCATCCAGCAAGGCGTGCATGCGGGCATGCAAAAAGCTTTCCACCTCGCGCAGCACATCGCCCGCCATGGTCTCGATTTGCATGGTTTGCGGGTCACGGTGCATGTGCATCAGACACACACCGCAGCTTGGATGGGCAGCCACCACCTGCTCGGCCCCCGGCTGACGCAGCGCCCAGATGTCGTTGACGATGTCCACCCCCGCATCGAGCACCGCCTGCATGACTTCGGGCTTGTAGGTGTCCACCGATATCGGCACTTGCCAACGCACGGCTTCGCGCAAAAAAGGCCCCAGCCGCGCCAACTCCTGCTCCATAGGCACCACCACAGCGCCTGGGCGGGTGGATTCCGCGCCGATGTCCAGAATGTCAGCCCCATCGCGCAACAGTTGCTCGGCGTGGCGCAAGGCTTGGGCGGTTTCGACATGTTGTCCGGCATCCGAAAAAGAATCGGGCGTGAGATTGACAATGCCCATGACTTTGGGCTGCGACAGGTCCAGCTCAAATCGGGTGGTTTGCCAGTGCATGGCGCTGTTCGGTCGGGTCAGGGGGGTGTCCATCGGGGTGACTCCATAAAAAAAAACGGGGCCCGAAGGCCCCGCTGTGGTCAGGCACTGCCTGAGCCATCAAGCCGCAGTGGTGGCGGGCTCGGTTTGAACCGCAGGGGTTCCACCGCCGTTGCCGCCACCCGATGGGGGCGTGCGAGGTGTCCAGTCCTTGGGTGGCAAGGGGTCACGCCCAGCCATGATGTCGTCGATCTGGTCCTTGTCGATGGTTTCCCACTCCAGCAAGGCTTTGGCCATGGCGTGCATCTGGGCGCTGTGCTCCTCGATCAGGCGACGGGCCAGTTTGTACTGCTCGTCGATGATGCGGCGCACCTCCATGTCCACCTTTTGCATGGTGGACTCGCTCATGTTGGTGGTCTTGGTGACCGAACGACCCAAAAACACTTCGCCTTCGTTCTCGGCATAGACCATCGGGCCCAGCGCGTCGGTCATGCCATAACGCATAACCATGTCGCGGGCAATCGATGTGGCACGCTCGAAATCGTTGCTGGCGCCCGTGGTCATCTGATTCATGAACACTTCTTCCGCAATGCGGCCACCGAACAGCATGCTGATCTGGTTCAGCATGAACTCCTTGTCGTAGCTGTAGCGGTCTTGCTCGGGCAGGCTCATGGTCACACCCAAGGCGCGGCCACGGGGAATGATGGTGACCTTGTGCACCGGATCGCACTTGGGCAGCAGCTTGCCAATCAAGGCGTGGCCCGCTTCGTGGTAGGCCGTGTTGCGACGCTCGTGCTCGGGCATGACCATGCTCTTGCGCTCGGGGCCCATGAGGATTTTGTCCTTGGCTTTTTCGAAGTCCTGCATCTCGACCACACGGGCGTTGCGGCGTGCGGCCATCAGGGCGGCTTCGTTGCACAGGTTGGCCAGATCGGCACCGCTCATGCCGGGTGTGCCACGGGCGATCACGCCCGCATTGACATCCTGGCCAATGGGCACTTTGCGCATGTGCACGTTGAGGATCTGCTCACGGCCGCGAATATCGGGCAAAGTCACATACACCTGACGGTCAAAGCGACCCGGGCGCAGCAAAGCGGCGTCCAGAATGTCGGGACGGTTGGTGGCGGCCACCACGATCACGCCCAGGTTGGTCTCGAAACCGTCCATCTCGACCAGCATCTGGTTGAGGGTCTGCTCGCGCTCGTCGTTGCCACCACCCAGACCTGCGCCACGCTGACGACCCACCGCATCGATTTCGTCGATGAAGATGATGCAAGGCGCGTTCTTTTTGGCGTTTTCGAACATGTCACGGACACGGGCTGCACCCACGCCGACGAACATTTCCACAAAGTCGGAGCCTGAAATGCTGAAAAACGGCACCTTGGCTTCTCCGGCGATGCCCTTGGCCAGCAAGGTCTTACCGGTTCCCGGTGGGCCCACAAGCAACAAGCCACGGGGAATGCGACCGCCCAATTTCTGGAATTTCTGCGGGTCCTTCAGGAAGTCCACCACTTCCTTGACTTCCTCTTTGGCTTCGTCACAACCTGCCACGTCCGCGAAAGTGACCTGGTTGTTGTTTTCATCGAGCATGCGGGCCTTGGACTTGCCAAAGCTGAACGCACCGCCCTTGCCACCACCCTGCATCTGGCGCATGAAGTACACCCAGACGCCGATCAGCAGCAGCATGGGTCCCCAACTGACCAGCAGGGTCATGAGCAGCGAGCCTTCCTCGCGGGGCTTGACGTCAAACTTCACGCCGCTGTTGATCAGGTCACCCACCAGACCGCGGTCCAGGTAGGTGGCAGTGGTCTTGATGCGGCGGTCATCGTTGGTGATGGCCAGAATTTCGGTGCCGCCAGGGCTCTCGGAAATGGTGGCGCTCTTGATCCGGTTACCGCGAACCTCTTCCAGAAAATCTGAATAGCCAATGGCACTCGCACCAGCGACACCACGGTTGTCAAATTGCTTGAACAAGGTGAACAGCACCATGGCAATCACCATCCAGACGGCAATTTTGGAAAACCAGGGGTTATTCAAGAGGGGCTCCAATCGAAAAAAATGACTGTTCTCATTCTAGGCCTGTAGAAGGCGGCCATGGCACCCGAATCGGGTTTTGGCCCTCTAAAAGGCAGGAATTACGACATCAAACGCCGTGAATCAGGCCCATGCCCACCAAAAAAGTCTCCGCGGACTTGTCCCGGGAGGATTTGGGCTTGATCGGCTTGACCACCTTGAAGGTCTCCTTGAACATCTTGACGATCTGGCTGTATCCACTGCCGTGGAACACCTTGACCACCAAAGCACCCTGCGGTTTCATGTGGTTTTGGGCGAATTCCACCGCCAACTCGATCAAATGCTGGACACGCGCCGCGTCCGAAGACCCGATGCCCGACAAATTGGGGGCCATGTCGGAGACCACCACATCGGCCTGGCGGCCTTCCAGCGCGGCTTCGAGCAAGGCGGCGACCTCGTTTTCACGGAAATCTCCCTGAATGAAGTGCACCCCTTCCACCGGGGCCATGGGCAAAATATCCAGCGCGATGATGCGGCCGTTGAGTTCGCCCACCGCCGCGCCATCCGGCGACAAACGGCGGCGCAGGTACTGGCTCCAGGCGCCCGGGGCCGAGCCCAGGTCCACCACCAGATCACCCGGACGGATCAAGCTCAGGGTTTCGTCGATTTCCTTGAGTTTGTAAGCCGCCCGCGCCCGGTAACCCTCTTTCAAGGCCAGTTTCACATAGGTGTCGTTGACGTGGTCGTTCAACCACGCTTTGTTGACCTTTTTACTTTTGGTTTTGACTTTCATTCTTTTGCGTCCTTGCGGGGATAATACGGGGATGCCCCAAATACAACTCACACCTGCCGAGCGCAAAGTCTTTCGCGCCGATGCCCACCACCTCGATCCCGTCGTCATGATCGGCGGCGATGGGCTGACCCCTGCCGTCATCAAGGAAACCGAAGCGGCCCTGAATGCCCACGGCCTGATCAAAATCCGTGTGCTGGGCGATGACCGTGCCGCACGTGAAGCCATGTTCGCCCAACTGGCCGACCAGCTCAGCGCCGCGCCCATCCAGCACATTGGCAAACTGCTGATCCTCTGGCGGCCTCAGCCCGAAAAAATCAAGGAGCACGACGAAGACCGCAAAGCCGGTCCACGCGACTTCAAGATCCTCAAATACAGCTCACGCGGCGGCCAACGCCCTGAAGTCAAAACCGTTCGCGTCCTGGGCAACCAACGCCTGGCCGCTGGCGGCCAGATCAAGCGGGCCAAGCCCAAGCAAAAGTCGGTCAAAAAAGGCCGCCACGACTGAAGGGCCGAAGCGCCCGCACCGGACGGGCACCCACCACCAAGGCCGCTGAACAGCGGCCTTTGTTTTGCCTCAAACGTAAGACACGCCCACGATCTCGTAACGGCGCACACCGCCCGGAGCCTGCACTTCGGCCACATCGCCCTCTTCCTTGCCAATCAAGGCGCGTGCAATCGGGCTGCTGATGTTGATCAGCCCCAGCTTCAAATCGGCTTCGTCCTCGCCCACGATCTGGTAGGTCACAGACTCGCCCGTGCTCTCGTCTTCCAACTCGACCGTGGTGCCAAACACCACGCGCCCACCCGCATCCACCGATGCCGGGTCGATGATTTGCGCGGCCGACAGCTTGCCTTCGATTTCCTGAATCCGGCCTTCGATGAAGCCCTGACGGTCTTTGGCCGCATCGTATTCGGCGTTCTCGCTCAGGTCGCCCTGGGCACGCGCTTCGGCAATGGCCTGGATCACGGCGGGACGGTCCACGGTTTTGAGGCGGTGCAACTCGTCCTTGAGTTTTTCGGCACCACGTTTGGTGATCGGGATGGTTGACATGTTCTCGTTACTCCAAAAGGAAACCGCCGAGCGATGAGACTCGGCGGTCATTGGCAACATTATGCCCCGCACCCGGGTCGGGGTGCAGGACGAGGGGCCAAAGGTCAGGCGGCCAGTTGCGCGTGCATTTCCTGGATAGAAATCACGCCCAGTTGGTCCATGTACTTCATGCCCTCCACAGCCGCTTCCGCGCCGGCAATGGTGGTGAAGGTGGTGACGCGGTTGAGCAAGGCCGAGGTGCGGATGTGGCGCGAGTCGGCGATGGCGTTGCGGCGCTCTTCGACCGTGTTGATCACCAGCACGATTTCGTTGTTCTTGATCATGTCCACGATGTGCGGGCGGCCTTCGGTCACCTTGTTCACCGTGGCACAGGCCACGCCTGCGGCCTGAATGGCCGCAGCCGTGCCCTTGGTGGCCACCAACTCAAAGCCCTGGGCCACCAACTGGCGGGCCACTTCGATGGCGCGAGCCTTGTCGTTGTTTTTCACCGAGATGAACACCTTGCCCGAGGGCGTGCCGTCGGCCTTGGTGGGACGCGGCAGCTTGGTGCCAGCGCCCAATTGGCTCTTCACAAAGGCTTCGCCAAAGGTCTTGCCCACGCCCATGACTTCGCCCGTGGACTTCATCTCGGGGCCAAGGATGGTGTCCACACCCGGGAACTTCACGAAGGGGAACACGGCTTCTTTCACGCTGAAATAAGGCGGTGTGACTTCTTTTGTGATGCCTTGCGACGCGAGAGACTGGCCCGCCATGCAGCGCGCAGCCACCTTGGCCAATTGGATACCCGTGGCTTTGGAAACATAAGGCACAGTGCGAGAGGCTCGGGGGTTGACTTCCAGCACGTAAATGACATCTTTGCCGTCCACATGCTGGATGGCAAACTGCACGTTCATCAGGCCCACCACGTTCAGCGCACCAGCCATGGCGGCCGATTGGCGCTTGAGTTCGGTCACGGTGGCTTCTGACAAGGAATAAGGCGGCAAGGAACACGCCGAGTCACCGCTGTGCACGCCCGCCTGCTCGATGTGCTCCATCACGCCACCGATGAAGGTCTTGCCTTCAGGGTCACGCAGGCAGTCCACATCGCATTCGATCGCGTCGTTCAGGAAACGGTCGAGCAACACAGGCGAATCGTGCGACACCTTGACCGCTTCGCGCATGTAACGCTCCAGATCGCGTTGCTCGTGCACGATTTCCATGGCGCGGCCACCCAGCACGTAGCTGGGGCGAACGACCAAGGGGTAACCCAAGGCGGCCGCTTTTTCCAAGGCTTCGGCCTCGGTGCGTGCTGTGGCGTTGGGCGGCTGGCGCAGACCGAGGTCTTGCAGCAGTTTCTGGAAACGCTCACGGTCTTCGGCCGCGTCGATCATGTCGGGGCTGGTGCCGATGATGGGCACGCCAGCGGCTTCCAAATCGAGCGCCAGCTTCAAAGGCGTTTGGCCACCGTATTGCACGATGACGCCTGTGGGCTTTTCCTTGTCGACGATTTCGAGCACGTCTTCCAAAGTCACGGGCTCGAAGTACAAACGGTCCGAGGTGTCGTAATCGGTCGACACGGTCTCGGGGTTGCAGTTGACCATGATGGTTTCGTAACCATCTTCGCGCATGGCCAAGGCGGCATGCACGCAGCAGTAATCAAACTCGATGCCCTGGCCGATTCGGTTAGGACCGCCTCCCAACACCATGATTTTTTTGTTGCTCGTCGGCTCGGCTTCGCATTCGCCGTCTCCGTTGCCTTCGTAGCAGGAGTACATGTAGGCGGTGTCGGTCGAGAACTCGGCCGCGCAGGTGTCCACGCGTTTGTAAACGGGGCGAACGTTCAGGGCATGTCGGCGTGCACGCACCACATGCTCGGTGGTTTTGAGCAGCTTGGCCAAGCGGCGGTCCGAAAAGCCTTTCTTCTTGAGCGCACGCAACTCGTCGGCCGTGATGGCTTCGAGCGTGGTGGTTTCCAGCTCGAGTTCGATCTTCACGATCTCTTCGATCTGCACCAGGAACCAGGGGTCGATTTTGGTCAAGGCAAACACCTCGTCCACACTCAAACCCATGGCAAAGGCATCGCCCACGTACCAGATGCGCTCGGGGCCGGGTTCGCCCAGCTCCTTTTCGAGCACTTCACGGTCCTGGGTTTTCTCGTTCATGCCGTCCACGCCGACTTCCAGGCCGCGCAGGGCTTTCTGGAAAGACTCCTGGAAGGTGCGGCCCATGGCCATGACCTCGCCCACCGATTTCATCTGGGTGGTCAGGCGGCTGTCGGCCGTCGGGAACTTCTCAAAGGCGAAACGCGGGATCTTGGTGACCACGTAATCGATCGAGGGCTCGAACGAGGCGGGCGTGGCACCACCCGTGATTTCATTACGCAACTCGTCGAGCGTGTAGCCCACGGCCAACTTGGCCGCCACTTTGGCGATGGGGAAGCCCGTGGCCTTGGAGGCCAAGGCCGACGAACGCGACACGCGGGGGTTCATCTCGATGACGACCATGCGGCCGTCTTTGGGGTTGATCGAGAACTGCACGTTGGAACCGCCCGTGTCCACACCGATCTCGCGCAAAACGGCCAAAGAAGCGTTGCGCAGGATCTGGTATTCCTTGTCGGTCAGCGTCTGGGCTGGCGCCACGGTGATCGAGTCGCCGGTGTGCACGCCCATGGGGTCCAGGTTTTCGATCGAGCAGATGATGATGCAGTTGTCCGCCTTGTCGCGCACCACTTCCATCTCGTACTCTTTCCAGCCCAGCAGCGACTCTTCGATCAGCAGCTCATTGGTGGGAGAGGCTTCCAGACCGCGCTTGCAAATCGTCTCGAACTCTTCGGGGTTGTAGGCGATGCCACCACCCGTGCCGCCCAGCGTGAAGCTGGGACGAATCACGGTGGGGAAACCGACGCGCTTTTGCACGTCCCAGGCTTCTTCCATGCTGTGGGCGATGCCGGAGCGGGCGGAGCCCAGACCGATTTTGGTCATGGCGTCCTTGAACTTCAGGCGGTCTTCGGCCTTGTCGATGGCCTCGGGCGTCGCGCCGATCAGCTCGACCTTGTACTTTTCGAGCACGCCGTGACGCCACAAATCCAAAGCGCAGTTGAGCGCGGTCTGGCCGCCCATGGTGGGCAAGATGGCGTCCGGGCGTTCCTTGGCGATGATCTTTTCGACCGTTTGCCAGGTGATGGGCTCGATGTAGGTCACGTCGGCCGTGGCCGGGTCGGTCATGATCGTGGCAGGGTTGCTGTTGATCAGGATGACTTTGTAGCCTTCTTCGCGCAGGGCCTTGCAGGCTTGCACGCCGGAATAGTCGAACTCGCAGGCCTGGCCGATGATGATCGGGCCCGCGCCAATGATGAGGATACTTTTAAGGTCGGTGCGCTTAGGCATTATTTGTTCTCCTGGGCCGAGGCCATCAATGCCGTGAAGCGGTCAAACAGGTAAGCAATGTCGTGCGGGCCAGGCGAAGCTTCGGGGTGACCCTGGAAGCAGAACGCGGGCTTGTCGGTGCGGGCCAAGCCTTGCAAGGTGCCGTCAAACAAGGACACGTGCGTGGCACGCAAGTTGGCGGGCAAGGACTTTTCGTCCACCGCAAAACCGTGGTTCTGGCTGGTGATGGACACGCGGCCGGAATCGAGGTCTTTCACAGGGTGGTTGGCACCGTGGTGGCCAAACTTCATCTTGAAAGTCTTGGCACCGCTGGCCAAAGCCATGATCTGATGGCCCAGGCAAATGCCGAAGGTAGGGATGCCGGTTTCGATCAACTCGGAAACGGCGGCAATCGCGTAATCGCAAGGCTGTGGGTCGCCAGGGCCGTTGGACAAAAAGATGCCATCGGGCTTGTGTTGGAGCACTTCGGCGGCGGGTGTCTTGGCCGGCACCACGGTGACTTTGCAGCCGCGCTCGGCCAGCATGCGCAAGATGTTTTTCTTGACGCCGAAGTCATAGGCCACCACATGGAACTTGGGGGCGGTCTGCATGCCATAGCCAGCGCCCAGTTGCCACTCGGTTTGGGTCCAGTCGTAAGGCTGAGCCACAGTGACTTGTTGCGCCAGGTCCAGGCCGGCCATGCTCGGGGCCGCCTTCGCGGCAGCAATCGCCTGGTCAATGACCGCTTGGGTGACTTCCTGGCCTTTGGCCAAGCCCACGATCGCGCCGTTCTGGGCACCCTGGGTGCGCAAGATGCGGGTCAGCTGGCGGGTGTCGATGTTGGCAATGGCCACAGTGCCAGCGTCAACCAGGTAGGACGACAAAGTTTGGCTGGAGCGGAAGTTGCTCGCCACCAAAGGCAGGTCTTTGATGATGAGGCCTGCGGCATGGACTTTGTCAGCTTCGATGTCTTCCACGTTGACGCCGTAATTGCCGATGTGCGGGTACGTCAGGGTGACGATCTGCTGGCAATAGCTGGGGTCGGTGAGGATTTCCTGGTAGCCGGTGAGCGAGGTGTTGAACACCACTTCGCCGACGGTGGAGCCGGTGGCTCCGATCGAATTGCCGATAAAGACCGTGCCGTCTGCAAGCGCCAGGATGGCGGGCGGGAAGGTTCCCTGAAGAGACAAAAGCACTGGGTTCTCCGGAATAGTTCGGGTACGCCTCAGCACTCACCAGAGAGGGGATCTCTTTTTGGCTGCTTGTTCGAGGAATGGGCCTGGGATGGACTGTGGCGTACAGGTTGATGCGGGAAAGCCTCTCATTATAGCTGAGGACCGCTAGTAAACCCTGACAAAAAAGCCCTGCGAACGCACAGGGCAGGCCCTCAGAGGACCGCCGTTGCGCTGGCGTGCAGACAAATGGCCGCCGCCGTGGCCACGTTCAAGGACTCCTCCCCTCCGGGCTGGGCAATCCGGACTTTTTGCCGTGACAGCGCCATCAAAGCGGCACTCACGCCCTGCCCTTCATGACCGAAGACCCAAGCACACCGGGCCGTCAATTGACCGCGCTGCAACAGTTCATGCAAAAAAGGCCCTTCGTGTGAGCTGGTGGTCAGCACCGGTACCTGGAGCAAAGACACATCATCCTCGCTGACCGATTCAACCAGATGCAAGCCAAAATGCGCGCCCATGCCAGCCCGCAGCACCTTGGGTGACCACAAGGCCGCCGTTCCCTTGATCGCCAGCACCTGGCGGTAACCGAATGCCGAGGCGCAACGCAAAATCGCCCCTACATTGCCTGCGTCCTGCAAACGGTCTAGCACCACAGTCGATGCATCGGGCAACAAGGTGTTGCCCGATGGCCAGGCCACCACAAAACCCATGCGGGCGGGCGACTCCAAGCCACTCAAGCTGGCAAACAATGCATCGGGCATCACGATCAGCTGATCGCCCAGATCAGCCCAACGAGCCCCCTGCTCTGCCCAGAAAGATTCCGTCAGAACCACCTGCTCAGGCCGCACACCGCGCTCTGTGGCCGCACGGCAAAGGTGATCGCCTTCCAGCCAGAAACGTCCAGCTTTTCGGTAGCCCGTGCTGTCTTGCACCAGTCGACGCAAGGCCTTGACCTGAGGGTTGTCACGCGAGGTGATCAGGTTCATCGCAAGCTCCTGGTCACCGGCGCAAACGTCATGCGGTGGCAATCGGCCGGACCATGCGCCTGCAAAGCCGCCAGATGTTGCGCGGTTCCGTAACCCTTGTGCCTGTCGAAGCCGTAAACCGGATAGCGTTCATGCATCCGTTCACACAAAAGGTCACGGTGCACCTTGGCCAAAATGGACGCCGCAGAGATGGCTGGCACCAAGGCATCGCCTTGCACAATGGCTTCGGCCCGAATGTCCAGCGCAGGCAAACGGTTGCCATCGACCAGCACCATTTGGGGCTTGAGGCGCAAACCTTCCACAGCTCGCCTCATGGCCAGCATCGTGGCTTGCAAGATGTTGAACTGGTCAATCTCTTGCACACTGGCTTCGGCAATTGAAAAACACAAAGCGCGAGCCCTGATTTCGTCAAACAGCCGTTCGCGGCGCTTGGTCGTCAATTTTTTGGAATCGTTCAAACCCGCAATGGGTTTCAACTCGTCCAGGATCACGGCCGCAGCCACCACCGGTCCGGCCAAAGGGCCGCGTCCAGCCTCATCCACGCCAGCGATCAGGCCAGAGACGCCAAAATTGAGGGGCGCCTGCTCAGGCACCGAGGACTTTTTCGAGGGCATGTGTAGACAACTTGGCGGTATCGCGCTGCAAGCTCAGGTGCAGTTGTTCGAATCGGGACTGTAAAGTATCCACGCGGTCAGGCTGGGACAACCAGGCCAATGTGGCCTGGGCCAAGGCCTCTGGGGTGCATTGGTCCTGCAGGAATTCAGGCACTACAAAGTCTTCGCAGAGGATGTTGGGCAAACCCACCCAGGGCTGCAGTTTTTGACGCCTCATGATTTGCCAGCTGATCCAGTTCATGTGGTAACCGATGACCATGGGGCGCTTGAACAAGGCCGCTTCCAGGGTGGCGGTGCCGCTGGCAATCAGGGTGACATCGCAAGCGGCCAAGGCCTGGTGCGACTGCCCCTTGAGCACCTGCAGACCTGGTAAGCCACCTGCGGCCTGCACCAGATTTTGAATCTCGGGCAGCAAGCCGGGGATGGCTGGCAACACAAACTGCAGCAAAGGATTTTGACGCTGCATCACTTGCGCAGCCTGAATGAAGCGAGGCGCCAGATGTTCGATTTCCGAGCGACGGCTGCCCGGCAACAAGGCCACCACTTGCCGCGTCGGATCCAGCCCCAAAGCGGTCCTCGCAGCTTGACGGTCGGGCACCCAGGGAATGGTCTGCGCCAGTGGGTGGCCCACGTAAGTGGCGTCAATGCCCGCTCGTGCCAACAGCTCGGGCTCGAACGGAAAAATGCACAGCATGTGGTCCACGCTGCGCCGGATTTTTTCGATGCGCTCAGGCCGCCAGGCCCAGATGGAGGGGCAGACAAAATGAACGGTCGGAATGCCCGCAGCCTTCAGGTGCGCTTCCAGATCCAGGTTGAAATCGGGCGCATCTACCCCAATGAACACATCCGGGGGCTTGGCCAACAAGCGTTGCTTGAGCTGCTCGCGGATGGCCACAATGCCGCGGTAGTGCCGCAGCACTTCCACATAACCCCGAACCGCCAGGCGCTCATGGGGCCACCAGGCGTCAAAACCAAGCGCTGCCATGCGCGGCCCCCCGATGCCATGCCCCCGGGCTTGGGGCCAACGGGATTGCAGGCCTTGTATCAGCAAACCGGCCAGCAAATCGCCGGAAGCTTCCCCGGCCACCATGGCAAAGGACAAAGCCCCCGAAGGGGCTTGGTGGGAACTGTTGAAAAGGTCCAAGGTCAACGCACGATTCCACGCTGAGGCGATGCACTGCTCAGAAAGTCGAGCATCATCGTCACATCGGCTGCCGCATCAGGCGTTTTCTCGCTCAACGCCGCAATGCGGGACATCGCATCGGCCAAAGACAAACCATCGCGATAAAGCGCTTTGTGCATGGCCTTGACCGCAGCAATGCGCTCCGCTGAAAAGCCCCGCCGACGCAAGCCTTCAAAATTCATGGAACGGGCACTGGCGGGCTGACCTTGGGCCATCACAAAGGGCGGCAGATCGGCAAACAGGAGCGAGTTCATGGCCGTGAAGCTGTGCGCACCGATGCGGCAAAACTGGTGCACCACGGTGAAGCCGCCCAGGATCACCCAATCGTCGACGACCACATGGCCTGCGAGTTGCGTGTTGTTGGCAAAAATCGTGTGGTTGCCCACTTGACAATCATGGGCCAAATGCACGTAGGCCATGATCCAGTTGTCGTGGCCCACCGACGTCACCGCTCGATCACCGGGCGAGCCGATGTTGAAGGTGCAAAACTCGCGGATCGTGTTGCGGTCACCGATCACCAGCTCGCAAGGCTCGTTGTTGTACTTCTTGTCCTGGGGCACAGCACCCAAGGAATTGAACTGGAAAATCCGGTTGTCACGCCCAATGCGGGTGTGACCTTCGATCACGCAATGGCTGGCCACCGTGGTGCCGGCACCGATGCGCACATGGGGGCCGATCACGGTGTAAGGCCCAACCGACACCGAACTGTCGAGCTCGGCACCGGGACTGATGATGGCCGTGGGATGGATTTTGCTCATACCACTCAAGCCTGTGGAATTTTCCGCATGGTGCACATCAACTCGGCCTCGGTCGCGATGTCATCCCCCACCTTGGCCCGGGCCTTGAATTTGAAAATGCCCGCCTTCATCCGGTCAAGCTCCACCTCCAGAACCAACTGGTCCCCGGGCTCCACAGGGCGTTTGAAACGCGCACCGTCGATGCCTGCAAAGTAATAGACCGTCTGGTCATCGGGGGTCTCGCCCAGCGTGTCAAAGGCCAACAAGGCCGCCGCCTGCGCCAAAGCTTCAAGAATCAGCACACCCGGCATCACAGGACGGTGCGGGAAATGGCCTTGAAAATGAGGCTCATTGATCGACACGTTTTTGAGTGCCTTGATGCGCACCCCCTTTTCAATCTCCAGCACACGATCGACCAGCAAGATGGGATAACGGTGCGGCAGTTGCTTGAGGATTTGGTGGATGTCCATCATGTTCAGATTTCCTTGTTATTTTGAAGATTGGTCTCAAGCGCCTTGATGCGTTCGCGCAATCGGGCAAGTTGTTTCAGGCTCGCTGCGTTTTTCTCCCAATTGGCATTGGAATCCAACGGGAACATGCCGGTGTATTGTCCTGGCTGAAGAATGGAGCGTGTGACCACCGAGGCCGCAGAAATGTGCACATGATCGGCCAGCGTCAAATGGCCCAAAACCACGGCACCGCCACCCACCGTGCAATGTGCACCGATGCGCGCGCTGCCTGCCACCCCCACACAACCGGCCATCGCCGTGTGCGCGCCGATGTGCACGTTGTGGCCAATCTGAATGAGGTTGTCGAGTTTGACCCCATTTTCAATCACGGTGTCGTCCAGCGCCCCGCGGTCAATGCAGGTGTTGGCGCCGATTTCCACATGGTCACCAATGCGCACCGCACCCAATTGCTCAATTTTTTCCCATTGCCCCTGGTGCAATGCAAAACCAAAACCATCTGCGCCAATGACCACGCCCGAATGCACGATGCAATAGGCACCGATGCTGCAGCCTTCACTCAGGGTGACCCGTGACTTGAGCACCGTACCTGGACCCACCCGGGCACCACGCTCCACCACGCACAAAGGACCGATCACGGCATCCTCTGCAACGTGTGCATCCGGGTCGATCACGGCCGTGGGATGGATGCGTGAAGCTGAAGCCTGGCTGTGTGTGTGCTTCCACAAACGGGTCAGGCGCGCGAAGTACAGGTAGGGATCGTCCACCACAATCGCCGAGACACGGTTGGCAACGGCCAGCTCAAAGGCAGGCGCAACAATCACACAGCCAGCCTGGCTGTCCGCCAATTGGCTCTGGTATTTGGGATGGCTCAGAAAACTGATCTGATCGGGCCTTGCGGTTTGCAAAGGGGCCAAACCCTCGATCAGCTGATCGGGGCTGCCCATCAAACGACCACCCAGGCGTTCAACGATGGTGCCCAGCGTCAGCGACACAGTGTCAAACCGGTCGCGGCTTTACTTGCCAGCAGAGGCGTTGAGCGCCTTGATGACTTTTTCCGTGATGTCGTGCTTGGGGTTGATGTAAACCGCTTCCTGAAAAATCACATCGTATTTTTCAGACTCGGCCACTTGCTTGACCGCCCGGTTGGCACGCTCGACCACAATTTGCTGCTCTTCGTTTTTCCGAGCATTCAGGTCTTCCTGGAATTCACGGCGCTTGCGCTGGAACTCACGGTCTTGCTCGATCAATTGCTTTTGACGGGCCGTGCGTTGAGACTCAGCCAGGGTCGGGGCCTCACGCTCGAACTTTTCAGAAGCCAGCTTGAGGTTGTTGCCCGTCTCCACCAATTCTTTTTCACGACGAGAGAACTCTTGCTCCAGCTTGGCTTGCGCCTGCTTGGCCGTAGCAGCTTCACGAAAAATACGCTCTGTATTGACAAAACCCAACTTGAAGTCTTGGGCGTGTGCCATGCCGGCCCCAACAGCCGCTCCAGCCAGCAATGTCACAGAAAAATATTGACGCAACGTTTTCATTAGAAGGAAGTTCCGATTTGGAATTGAAGTCGTTGAATTCTATCGCCAGTCTGCTGCCGGATAGGCTTGGCCAGCGAAAAGCGCAAGGGCCCCATTGGAGAAATCCAGCTCAAGCCAAGGCCCGCCGAGGCACGCAAGTCGCTCAAAGAGACCTGTTCATCTTGACCGAAAGCACGTCCAACGTCCGTAAAGGCAAATAAACGCAGCGTCTTGTCGTTGCCCGCACCGGGGAATGGTGTGATGAATTCGGCATTGAACACGAGCTTCTTGGGTCCGCCCAGATAAATACCGGAAGTCTTGGAGGCAGGCCCCAAGGTGGATTGCTCAAAACCCCTGACACTGCCCAATCCGCCGACATAGAAATTCTTGAACAAGGGGTAGTCCTGCCCCTTGAGTCCCTCACCCCAACCCACATCCGTGTTGAGTGCAAAAGTATATTTTTTGGTGATCGGGAAGTACTGTTGGAATTGGTAATTGGCACGCACATAACGCACATCGCCCGCCACACTGACATCGGCGTTGAAACGCTGCAAAGAGCCACGCGTGGGCACCAGCGCACTGTCACGGCCATCGCGGGCCCAGCCCAAGGTCAAAGGCAATGCCGTGCTGACCTGACCAAACTTGTCGGCATATTCCTGGTATTCGATGGGCAAGCCTGTGCCCGCCTTGATTTCAGTTTGCTCGGCATTCACCCCCAGAAAAACGGTATCTGACTCCGTCACAGGTACGCCAAACCTCAAGCCGACGCCCGTATTGATCAAGCTGTAAGCATCGATGGCGCCGAGATACGGACGCGTTGTTCGGTGAAAAACATCGAAAGTTCGAGAAATACCGTTCTGGGTGAAATAAGGATCTGTGGTGCTCAGCACCAGATTGCGGTTGAACTTGCTGGTGTTGACCTCAACGGCCAGGTAATTCCCCGAACCAAACGCGTTCTCCTGGCGAATGCCAAAACTCAAGGCCACCTTTTCGGTCGAAGAAAAACCGGCCCCCAAGGAGATGCTGCCCGTCGGTTTTTCGGCCACTGTGAACAAGAGATCCACCTGATCGGGCGCCCCCGGAATTTCGACCGTTTCCACATTGACCTCGGTGAAATAGCCCAGGCGGTCAACGCGGTCACGAGAAAGACGAATCTTGTCGCCGTCGTACCATGCAGCTTCAAGTTGTCTGAATTCACGGCGAATCACCTCATCGCGGGTACGGTTGTTGCCGGCGACCTGAATGCGCCGCACATATGCACGGCGGGAAGGCTCCGCTTGCAAGACAAACTGCACCCGGTTGTTTTGACGGTCAATTTCGGGTTTGACGTCCACGCGTGCAAATGCGAAACCAAATTTGCCGAAATAGTCGGTGAATGCTTTGGTCGTTTCAGCAACCGTTTCGGCGTTGTAGGGCTGGCCCACGCCAATTTTGACCAAGGCTTTGAACTCATCGTCCTTGTCCAGGTAATTGCCTTCCAGCCGGACACCGGAGACCACGAATCGTTCACCCTCTGTGACGTTGATGGTGATGGCCATTTCCTGCTTGTCGGGTGACATCGCCACTTGGGTCGAATCGATGCGGAACTCGAGAAAGCCGCGCGAGAGGTAATAGGAACGCAGCGCCTCCAGATCGGCGTTGAGCTTGGTGCGCGAATAGCGGTCAGACTTGGTGTACCAGCTCATCCAGCCGCCCGTGTCCAGATTGAACAAATCGCGCAAAGTGGCGTCGGAAAAAGCCTTGTTGCCCACGATCTCGATTTGACCAATTTTGGCCGGCCCACCCTCGGTGATCGTGAACGTCAAATTGACGCGGTTGCGGTCCAGTGGTGTGGCCGTCGTGACCACTTGAGCGCCGTACAAACTGCGACTGATGTATTGACGCTTGAGTTCCTGCTCGGCCTTGTCCGCCAAAGCTTTGTCATAAGGCCGCCCCTCGGACAAGCCCACATCCTTCAGTGCTTTGGTGAGGACATCCTTGTCGAATTCCTTGAGCCCCATGAACTCCACAGCCGCCACGGAAGGCCGCTCTTCGACCACCACCACCAGCACATCGCCTTGCGTTTCCAGACGAACATCCTTGAACAAGCCCAAAGCAAACAGCGCTCGAATGGCGGCCGCGCCTTGATCGTCCGTATAACGATCACCCACTCTAAAGGGCAATGAGGCGAACACCGTGCCGGGCTCAATGCGCTGCAAACCCTCAACCCGAATATCGCGCACCGTGAAGGGGTCCACGGCCCAAGCGGGCAGACTCACCAGAGCACAACCCATGACCTTCAAGGCGGTCGGCAAAACAAAGGAACGTAGATCAGAAAAAATCATGGTGCAATCACAGATAAATCAAGGCCATCGGGGGTTCAAAACCCAGCCTTGCAGACAGGCTAAACAATCGAGAGCAGACACAACGAGAGCGGAATTTCCGGATCCAGACGCGCCCTTTTCAACAGGCAGACCCATGCCAAAGCCTGCAAAGATAATACAACAGTACTTCTGCTGATCCGTTGAAAATTCTGGCGCCCGGCGCAGCATCGCCAACTTAAACAAGCTTGGCAACCGCTTGTTGCGCCACCTGCCTGCTTTGGGTGTCGAGTTCAATCAAATCTTCCAGATTCTGGGGCGCATCAAAAGCCCACGCATCCAGTGTCTGGCGGTTGACCGCATGGATCTGATCGAATCGGATTTTCCGATTCAAGAACGCGTCCACCGCGACTTCATTGGCCGCGTTCAGAACCGCACAACTGCCGGGTGCCCCCTTCAAGGTTTCCCAAGCCAGCTTCAAACCCGGAAAGCGAAGAAGGTGCCCGGGCTGCTCCATGGACTCGAAGGTCATGGCCGGCAAGCCATGAAAGTCCAGCGCGCTGGCACCCGAGGTCATGCGCTCAGGCCAACTCAGGCCATAAGCAATGGGCACACGCATGTCGGGGGTCCCAAGTTGGGCCACCACCGAATGGTCCTGGTACTGCACCATGGAATGGATCACGCTCTGCGGGTGAATCACCACCTCCAGCTGCGCCGGCTGAAGGCCAAACAAGTAACGCGCCTCGATCACTTCCAGGGCCTTGTTCATCATGGTGGCCGAATCGACCGAGATTTTGCGGCCCATGACCCAATTGGGATGGGCACAAGCCTGCTCTGGTGTGACGTCTTTCAGAGTCAAAGGATCACGGCTGCGAAAGGGACCACCAGAGGCCGTCAGGATGATTTTTTGTACACGGCTTGGCCATGTCGAGGGGTCCTCCGGCAAGGACTGAAAAATCGCCGAATGCTCGCTGTCAATGGGCAGAAGACGGGCCCCACCTTCGCGAACAGCCTCCAGAAAAACCTCGCCACCGACCACCAGCGCCTCTTTGTTGGCCAGCAGCAAACGCTTGCCTGCACGCGCAGCCGCCATGCAAGGCGGCAAACCCGCCGCACCCACAATCGCGGCCATCACGGCATCCACATCCGGGTGTGACGCCACATCGATCAAGGCCTGGGCACCCCAACGAACCTCAACGGATAAACCCTCTGCCTTGACTTTATCAGCCAACTGACGGCCTGCCGACTCTTGAGCCATCACCGCCACAACGGGCTTGAACTGGGCGCATTGCGCCAGCATCACGTCCACTTGGCTCGAAGCCGTCAGTGCATGAACGCGGAAGGCTTGCGGGTGACGGCTCAGCACATCGAGCGTGCTGGTGCCGATCGAGCCCGTAGAACCCAAAATGGTGATGCTTTGTGGTGAGGTCATGAATATCGTCTCCAGATCAAATCCAGGCCACCAGCATCATGGCCAATGGCAAGGTCGGCAGCAAGGCGTCCACGCGATCCAGGACGCCGCCATGCCCCGGCAGCAAACCCGAGCTGTCTTTCATGCCGGCGCTGCGTTTGACCAGGGACTCCACCAGATCACCCACCACACTCATCGCGCACATGAACAGCAAGGCAGGCACCGCCACAATCGAGCCTTTGGCCAGCAACAAGGTGTAGAAGCTCGGTTGGGCGCTTTGCACCTGCCGATCGAAAGCTGACCATGCCAAGGCCACCAGAAAAACGCCCAGCATGCCGCCAAAAACGCCTTCCCAGCTTTTGCCCGGGCTGATGCCGGGCGCCAATTTGACGGGCAGCCAGCGCCCCCCCAGAGCACGGCCAAAGAAATAGGCAAAGACATCTGCGGCCCAGACCAGCACCAGCACCGACAGCAGAAAATTCACGCCCCTGTGGTGGGCCTGTGCCATGGCCAGCCAGGCCAGCGCCAACAAAGCCAGCCCAGCCAACCAGCGCAAGTGCCGAGGCCACAGCGCCCAGCCGCTGACACCGCGCTGGATCATCCATGCGCCAAGCAAAACCCACATCGAGCCCGCCAGCAACCAGACTTGTGGCGGTGTGCCTTGAATCCATCCTGCTCTTTCAGCAAGCCAACAAGCCCCCAGACACATCAGCGCCCCCAGCCATTGCCC
>Ga0255127_1000171_pt1 | contig 35088 bp, 26 predicted proteins | sample Law_Miss_RepB_8d_FD_188555 | JGI IMG/M metagenome (GOLD analysis project Ga0255127, IMG submission 188555) | Freshwater microbial communities from St. Lawrence River, New York, United States - Law_Miss_RepB_8d | ecosystem: Environmental > Aquatic > Freshwater > River | place: USA: New York...
GTTTGTTGGTGTGTGGTGTGGTTTGTGTAGATGGAGTTGATTGAGGTTTTTGTTTTGGATTGGGGGTTGGCGATGGATAGTGGTGAGTCGCAAAGTTTGTCGCAGTTGCAAGCGAGCGTAGATGGCTGGATTCGCGAGGTGGGGGTTCGTTACTTTTCTGAGTTGACGAATTTGGCTGTATTGATGGAGGAGGTGGGTGAGTTATCCAGGATTTTCGCGAGAACTTACGGTGAGCAGAGCTTTAAAAAATCGGATGAGGCCTACAATCTCGGCGATGAGATGGCAGACATCCTTTTTGTTCTGATTTGTTTAGCGAATCAGACAGGGGTGGATTTAGACGAAGCTTTTCGCGCGAATTTGAAGAAGAAGACGCAGCGCGATGCGCGGCGTCATCTTGAGAATCCTAAATTGGGTTCCGGGTCGGAGTAGGCGTCCGGTTCGTCGGAGTCGTTTGGCGAATCTGCTGTGCGGCGAGTCTGTCGCACGGCGAGTCTTTTAAGAGTTTGGGTTTCGAGTACTCGGTAGGTGGAAGAGAGAAAACGATGTCGTTGACCATAATGCGAAGGATCAAGTTTTGTGCGGGGCATCGGTTGCATCAGCACGGTGGGAAGTGCGAGCACTTTCATGGGCACAATTACGTGTGTGATTTTTTTGTGACGAGCGATACGCAAGACACGGTCGGCCGTGTGATGGACTTTGCCGATTTGAAAGCGCGTTGCAAGGGTTGGATCGACGAGCATTGGGATCACAGCTTTTTGGTAAGCCATGCTGACTCGAATGCGATCGCGTCTTTGAAGATGGTTGAGCCGAGTCGGTACTTCGTCTTGCCTTATAATCCGACGGCGGAGAACATGGCGAAGTATTTGCTTGAGGAGGTTTGCCCTGGATTGCTTGCCGGCTCTGGGGCAAAAGCTACGGCCGTTAGGATTTGGGAGACCGACGAGTCGTATGCGGAAGCTTCGCTGTAGGGCGATCTGCGTGGTTGCCCTTTAGGCGATCATCGAGTTCATCGCCAAGATAGTGCGAAGTTTGGTTAGGAATTCTTCGGTATTGGGTTTCCAAGGAGTTTCTGTAGCGACTTGGGTTTTGAGATCTTTGATTTGTACGATGCCTTGATCGAGCTCGCGTGAACCGGCGATTAAGGCGACTCGAAATCCGCGAGCGTCGGCGTATTTCAGTTGAGCGCCGAGTTTCTTTGGTTCGGGGAAAATTTCTGCGGAGAATCCGTTGGCGCGAACCATGGCTGCGAGGGCGAAGTAGTCGTCGATGCGATCGGGGTCGAAGAGTGGAATGAAGACATCGGCATTCGAGGACTGGGCGGGGAGCTTGCCTAGTTTTTCGAGTGCGGCTAGGAGTCGATCTAGGCCAAGAGATGCGCCCACTCCGGGGAGTTGCTGTTTGGTGAAGAGTTCAGCGAGGTTGTCGTATCGTCCGCCGCTGCAGACGCTGCCGATTTGAGGAAGTTCAAGAAGGGACGTTTCGAAGATGATCCCGGTGTAGTAGTCCAAGCCTCGGGCGATCGAGACGTCGATTTCAAAGCGTTCGCTTGGGACTCCGGCGGCAAGGATGGCACTGCAAACGGTATTGAGTCGTTCAATTCCTTTCGAGGCTTGCTCGTTTTCCTTAAGCAACGCGTGGAGTTTCGTAAGAACATCCTGGTGGTTTCCACGGATGGCGGCGAATTCGAAAAGCTTGGATATTTCAGGCGTATTGATTTGTGCGGCTTGGAGTTCTTTCGCAACGCCATCGGGGCCGATTTTGTCGAGTTTATCCAGTGCCCGAAGGACATGTGTGGAGCGATCGGCAAGTTGCAGCGAGTCGAGTAAGCCAGACAGGATTTGGCGGTTATTGATTCGGAGTCGAAATTCGCGGATACCGATCTCGAGCATAAGTTCGTGGATGACCAATGCTGTTTCTATATCGGAGACGACGCCCGTTGTGCCGATGGTGTCGAAGTCGCATTGTACGAATTCGCGGAACCTGCCTTCTTGGGGGCTTTCGCCACGCCAGACCGGCGCGATGTGATAGCGCTTAAATGGGGTCCCTATTTCATGCAGATGTTCGGCGGCAAAGCGAGCGAGTGGGACTGTCAGGTCGAACCGCATTCCCACGGGCCGTCCGCCGTTATCTTTGAAGTGATACATTTGCCGGTCGGTCTCATCGGAGCCTTTTCCCGTAAGGACTTCGAGGTGTTCGAGCGCGGGGGTGTCGATGGGCGAGAATCCGAATCGGCGGTAGACGGTGCGAGCAATGTCCATCAATCGCTCGCGTTGCCTCATGGCTGGGGGTAGGAAATCGCGGAAGCCTTTGAGTGTCCTGGGTTCGATGAGTGCCATGTTTTACTCTGTGTCCAAGCTTGCTAAGGGGCGTCGTTCGGCTGAAGATTCGTGTGCCCAGTGGAAATCGGTGATGTCAGGCTCTTCCATTTGCCACGAGTAGAACGCTGGTTGGTCTTCGATTACGGTGGGGAAGTCAATGATTCCGTCATGGGCCGAGCGGAGGATAACCCCGAGTCGTTCAAGCTCTTCGATGTAGGCTTCGAGGTTTACCGTCTGCGATTTCAGTTCGTCTTGGACTTCTGCGATCTCTTGGTCGTAGACTTGGAATTTTGACTTCCCCTGGTGTCCGCGCAGCATCCTTCGGAGCGTGGAGCGTCGTTCGGAGAGTTCTCGATGGGACAAGGAGATATCGGTAACGATAAGCCGTAGCAGGGGCAGCATCGCGCGAGCTTGTTCGATCGAGAAGCTTGTATGAGTGGTGGAAGCCAACCTCGGTATTCCTTATCCGTAAGAAGCGGTAGGGGGGGTCCGGCACGCCTGCAAGACGATACACCTTGGATGGTGTTTCGAAAAGCACAAATTAGGTCCCGATGACGTTGTGGGGTCTCGAAGTAGAGGGTGATTGCTCGGACTTAGTCTTCTGAAAGGAAATTTTTTCCGAAAACATAAACTCGCAATTTGCTAGCATTTTGCTTGGAGAAACCGTACGGAAAGTCCGATACAAGACTGAAAAAAACCAAATTTGCCTCCTTTTTTCGGTCGAATGAGCTTATGTGGTTTGACACTCGATGGCTAATCAGTTAACTTTAGATTGTCTATGCTGACCGCCAGGCCATTCCAGGTTGGGTTCGAGAAGCAGGAATGACCTAGTGAAAATGGAAAGAATGAATCTTTACTCTGGGGGTTTGATTATGGTTAGGGTTTTTGGTTTGTTGTTGGCGCTGGTTGCGTCGGTTCAGAGTGCCAATGCGGCACTGCTTGCCACTTGGGATTTTGCTACCGATGCTAGCGGCACGGTTGCTTCGGGCATTGATGGCACGGCTGGAGCTATGTCGAACACCGGGCTCACTGCTGCCACCGGCAGTCCTGGCCGGACGTACGGTAACAATGGAGCGCGTCAGTTGATCAGCAGCGCTGGTGTTTGGCGAACATCGGACTTCAATAATGTCGGCTCGGGCTCACCGCTCGCCGATCGTTATTCGTCCTTGTCGTTTACCAACACATCGACCGTTAATACGGTCAAGATGACTTCGTTGGAGTTGCTCGCTCGTAACGCTGTTGGTACGACCGGTCGTTCGGTTGTTGTTTCTTACAGCAAGACCGGTGCTGAGACCACTTTGGCGACGTTTGATCGTACTAGCACTACCTTCACATCTGGATCGACTGGGTTTTCCGGCGTGAAGCTCTCTATGGGAGAGACTTTGACTGTGTACTTCCGCTTCTTCAAGGATGCAGCGGACAACACCACCACCAACCGCCGGTTGGACTTGGATGACATCAAGCTCAACGGGGACATCGTTCCTGAGCCTGCTTCGATGGCTGTCTTCGGATTGGTCGGTCTCGGTGTAGCAGTTGCTCGCCGCCGCAAGAAGTAAGCTTTAGAGCTACGATTTGATACTCGAAAAGGGGGGCGATTCGCCCCCCTTTTTTTTATTACTGTCTGCAAATGAATTGATCTGAGGAGTCAGCAATGCAACTTCCGTTGGCAGTGGTCGGCTTGGGTTACGTCGGATTGCCCTTGAGCTTGCAGTTCGCCAAAAGGGGAAGTCGGGTTATTGGGCTCGATATCGACGAAGCGAAAGTATCGAAGCTTAACGGCGGGGAGAGCTACATTCATCACATTCCCTCGGCGGCGGTTGCAAAGGCGGTCGAGGATGGTTTGTTTGAAGCAAGTGTAGATTTTTCAAGGGTTTCTCAGTGCCGAGCGGTAGTGATCTGTGTTCCGACACCGCTCGGGAAGAATAGAGAACCCGATATCTCGTTTGTGCTTTCCACGGGGCGATCGATCGCGCCTCATTTGAGGAAAGGTATTTTGGTAGTCCTTGAGTCGACTACTTATCCTGGCACGACGGAAGACGAGTTGCGAATAGTGCTTGAGGAAGGCTCGGGGCTGAAGGCGGGGACTGATTTTCATCTTGCGTATTCCCCTGAGCGAGAGGATCCGGGTAATCCAAACAGTGATGTAGCGCGAATCCCGAAAGTGGTCGGAGGGTTCACGCCGGAGTGCCTTCGCATAGCCTCGGAAATGTATTCTTCGGCGTTGAATCGGGTGGTTCCCGTGTCGAGTTGCCGTGTTGCCGAAGCCACGAAGTTATTGGAGAACATTTTTCGTGGGGTGAACATCGCGCTTGTTAACGAATTAAAGTTGGTTTACGACGCGATGGGGATAGATGTTTGGGAGGTGATTGAGGCGGCTAAAACCAAGCCGTTCGGTTATATGCCTTTCTATCCAGGGCCTGGTTTGGGGGGGCATTGCATTCCAATAGATCCGTTTTATCTGACTTGGAAGGCAAGAGAGTATGGGATGAGTACCCGGTTTATTGAGTTGGCTGGGGAAATCAACACTTCGATGCCAGACTATGTGGTCTCACGGATGAGTGAGGCATTAAATGAGGTTGGAAAGCCGGTGAAGGGTAGCCGGGTCTTGCTCATGGGGTTGGCCTACAAAGCGAATGTCGATGATGATCGGGAGTCCCCCAGTTATGTGTTGTTGGAGAAGCTTTCTGCGAAGGGTGCGGTCGTATCTTATTTTGATCCATTCATCCCTGAGATTCGGCCTAGTCGGGAGTATGGGCATTGGGCGGGGCTTAAGAGTGTTCAGTGGGTTCAAGACGAGGTGTCGGCGGCGGATGTGGTGGTAGTGGTAACAGCGCATCAGAACGTCAATTATGACGAGTTGGGGGCTTGGGCGAGCCTGATTGTCGACACGCGTAACGTGATGTCCGGACGGGTTGTCGCAGGTCGATTAGTCAAGGCTTAGGGGGGCGAGCGGGGAAACCGACGTTTTCGACTTTGCAGGAAAACTTTGGCGGTTAAACTCAAACCCAGTGAAAGATTTTGGTGGGCATGCGTGCTGAATCCAAGGCTATAGGCTCTGCTTTTTGATGGGTGGTTTCTGCGATGCATCGGTTGTTGCCGATACGTTTCGCTTGGGTGGATTTTATGGGTGATAGTCTTCAGAAGACGGCGATCCGGGGTTTAGCCTGGAGTACTATCGAGCGATTCGGTCAGCAGTTTCTGCATTTCTTGTTCGCGATTATGTTGGCGAGGTTGCTAACTCCGAGCGAGTTTGGTTTGATCGCCATGGTGATGTTGTTTGTCGCCATATCCCAGACATTGGTGGACAGTGGTTTTGGGGCTGCGTTGATACAGAAACGCGACGCAAATCACTTGGACGAGTGTTCTGTTTTTTACTTTAACATCGCGATTGGTGCATTGGGGACATGTCTGATATTCCTATCTGCTCCTTGGATTGCAAAATTCTATTCCGAGCCACAGCTCGAGCCGATCGCTAGGTGGATGTCTTTGCTCTTGGTGATCAATTCCTTTGGGACGATTCAAAATCGTATTTTGATGAAGCGGGTTGATTACAAGTCGCTCTTTCACGTCAGTGCGATTGTCACGCCAATAAGCGGGTTGCTTGGCGTAGGATTGGCTTACCGAGGTTACGGTGTTTGGAGCTTGGTCATACAGCAATTGGTTTTCAATTCATTGTATGTTTGTTTGCTTTGGATGTTTGTGGGATGGAGACCGGGATTGAAATTCAGTCTTGCGTCTCTTCAATCGATGTTTGGATTCGGCTCGAAGCTTCTTGCTACGGGGATGCTCGATACCGTTTTTCAGAATATGTATGACCTGGTGATTGGCAAGGTTTTCTCGGCTGCTGATTTAGGGTTCTACACGCGTGCCAAGATGACCCAGTACCTCTTAGCGCAGAACTTACATGCGACGGTCAGTCGAGTGACGTTTCCGATATTCTCCAGCATTCAAAATGACAAGCCGCGATTGCGTGATGGGGTTCGCAAGGGATTAACTTATTTAGGAACAGTCAATTTTCCGTTGATGGTGGGGCTATGCGTGGTTTCGAGGTCCTTTGTCTCGGTGATCTTTACGGACAAGTGGCTACCTTGCGTTCCATATCTTCAGCTTTTGTGTGTAGTCGGGTTGTTGCATCCCTTGAGTTCCATCAATTTGAACGTGTTGTCAGCGCAAGGTCGTTCCGATTTGACACTTCGGCTTGAGCTCATCAAGAAGTTTGTATCGATTGTATTGCTGGTGCTTGGTTGGCCTTGGGGGGTCATAGGGATTGTCATCGGACAGGTAGTCGCTGCGGTTATCGCTTATTACATCAATTGTTATTACACCGCACGCTTGATCGATTACTCAGTAGCAAAGCAGGTCAAAGATTTGCTTCCTATCCTCTCCCTTGCGTTGGTGATGGGGGTGATTGTTTCAATGGTGGGTTGGATGGATTTCTCCAGTGAGTCGATGCGTTTGACCATTCAGGTGCTTACGGGAGTAGTTTCCTATGGAATACTTTGTCGGGTATATCGCATTGAGACGTATCAGGTGATTGAGCGAATGGTAATTTCGAAGCTTGGGAAATTCCGTCGGATTCCGATAGCTTAATGGTGCAACCTAGGACTAAAGGGGTGTGGTAACGATGCTGGCGCAGATAGTTTTGTTTTACTACTTAGCGTTTTGCTTGGTATGTTTGTCGATGATTGATTATCGCAAGCGTCGTGGTTGGTGGTTGGCTGGGTTGCTGACGATCGTAGGGTTGGTGGTCGTTTCGGTAGTGGCGCGACAGACACGCGGTGAGAGTTTGTTGCAATCGTTGCTATTCGGATGGTATGCGGAAGGGCGTGGGGGTTTTTTCACGAGAGTCTCCGCGCTGGCGATGGGAGTTTTTTCGGCGGTTAGTTTGTTTGGGTCGGTCAGTCAACGATGGTTGCGATTGTTTCAGGTAGCCGCGCTGGCGGTTGGGGTTGGCGCAATCACACTTCTGTTGTTTCGGGACACATTGACCAATCTCGTTTCTGACCCGAAAGCCTCAGTGTCATCTGGATTTATTTCTGTTTCCTCTGCGAAGGGGGTGAAGGTTCGGCGCATTGACTTGCCCTTCTACCCGACTGCGGTGACGACGGGAAAGAATGTCGATGAGGTATTCGTCACTGGTTATATCGGAGCTTATCTTCAGGGTGGCGCAGTCTATCGGTACGACGTAGCGGGGGAGGAGATCAAGAGCAAGCAGGTTGCTAATGGTTTTACTAGGCCGCATGGTTTGGCGTACGACGGAGGGGATTTATTCGTCTCGCGGGCTGGTCAGTTCAACCGGGCGATCAAGGGTCGTATGGAGCAAGAAAAGACTGGCGCGGTGACGCGCATGAAGGACTTGGACTCCGACGGCGTGTTTGATTACTATGAGGATATTGTTTCGGGATTGCCTGGCGCTCAAATGCCAGACGGATTACATCAGAACAACGGAATTGAGATTTTCGACGGAAAGCTTTATGTGACTGTGGGTGTTTCAACGGATCACACGCCAGCGGTTTTGGATCTTGAAGGCACGATTATGCGATGCAACTTGGACGGGTCCGAATTGACTCCTTACGCGAAGGGGTTGAGGAATCCATACGGTATTTCGATCGGGCCGCATGGGAAGATTTATGTCACAGACAACGATCCGAATTTTGCGGAGTTGGGTGACAAATTTTGTTTGGTAGAAGAGGGGACGACCTTTCAATTTCCGTACGACACGGTCGAAGGTGTTAAGGTAGATGGCGGGGTGCCTCCGTTGAAGCGTTTTTCCAGTGCGCAAGGGATCAGTTATGTTCCGGCGGGTGAGAAAAATGCATTTGAGGATCGCATTCTGATGGCTTCGTATGGTGATAATGCATTGAGCGCGGTCCGGGTCACTCGCAACGCGCAGGGGGAGTATGAAGTTGACTCTGAGTTTGTTGCGAAGATCAGCCAGGTCGTCGATACTCATTATGCGGGTAGTAACGTAGCTTACGCTTGCAGTTACGCTGAAAAGGCGCTTTATCGGATCGAGTTCGACAACAAGCCTTAAGCGGCTGGTGGTTGCGTTGGTGGAACAAGGGCATTTACTGGGGCGAACCATGGGTTATCGAATCGCGGGAGTCGTGTTGTTTGCGATTTGTTCTGTGCTGATCGGGGAGATGAATTATTCTTCAAGGTTGCCGCAGGTACGACTGACGCAAGGGAAGGAAGGGTTCGAGAAGTACTGTCGCAAGTGCCATTCTCTTGAGGCTGGCGAGAGTGGGTTTGGGCCGACACTTCACCGCATCGCAAGTGTTGCAAGCACGCGACGAAGTGGACAGTCTGCTGTCGATTATTTATGGGAGTCCGTTGTCGATCCGGCGGCTTTCAAAGCGACAGAGGGGATTATGCCAGTGGGCTTGGCATCGGAGATCGGCCGGGAGAAGCTTTTTCAGATCATCAGTTATCTGATGTCCATTGAGGGGAATCGCGACTATGCGAGTCTTTGGGGAGTAGCGAGTAAATGGCAACCTGTCGCAAGTGAGGCCAAAGGGGAAGTCGAATGGTCTCTTGTGCGATTGAATCGCGGAAAAGAGCTGTTTTACGGAAAAGGAAAGTGTGCTGAATGCCATATTTTGAACCCGGTCAATTCGGCAGATTATTTGCTTGCTCCAAGTCTTTCTGGCGTGGGGGTTAACGACGAAGCTTATTTGAGGGAGTCCTTGAATTGCCCTTCTTGTTATTTATCTCGTGGATATCGATTTGGGAAGGCGATGATCGAGGACGAGTTGGTCTCTGGTCGATTAATTGAGCGAGAGGATGGGTTGGTTTTGATCAACCGCAAAGATTCTGGTTTTCTTGTTACAAAGATCAGCAAGGAAGATGACGTCGAGTGGAGTGAGACGAAGACCTCGCTGATGCCAGCTTATGCAGATGGAGCATTTAGCGGTGAGGAAATGGATGATTTGATTTTGTTTTTGAAGTCGCTTCGCTAGTTGTTTGTTTTTAATCGTGGTCGGATGCATGACGTTGGGTGATCGGAGGTAGGCAGCATGGGTGCACTAGTTGTTTGGGGTTTTTTGGTCATCGGGATCATCGCTGCCTTGTCACGGCCATGGCTTGGAATTGTCGCCTATTATTTCTTCGTGTTTCTGCAACCGAAATGGAATTGGCATTATTCGATCCCAAAAGATGTGGCTTTTGAAAGGTACATCATCATCGCGGTTTTGGTTGGAGGAGTGCTTCGGTGTCGCCAATTGCCACCGCTTCATCCTTGGGTACGCATTGGATTATTGGGTTTGATGGGTTGGATGGCGCTCGCGTTTTACGGGACGCTTGGGGCTCGGGATCCACGTATGTCGAACTTCGTATTCAGTGCGATGTGGAAGATTGTTTTGGTTGCTGGATTTGCGACCGTTGGTTTAGCTGAACCGCATCGGATGATCACGTTGTTGCGGATGGCAACAGTAGCATCTTTGTACAGTACATATCGGATCACCAAGGACTACTTGGACTTAGGATTCTGTCGGTACATTCAAGATGGTTGGGGATGGGGGACGGGAAGTAATCAAGCATCCATGATGTTCACGGGTTTGGCCATGATTTCGCTTTGTTTGACGTTGTTTGAAAAAACAATGTATTGGAGAGCGATTACGTTTATTGCATTTGTTTTTCAAATGCATGCTGTGATGCTTTTGGATTCTCGTTCTTGCATGCTGGGGGCGGTTGCTGCGGTCGGAATTATTGTTTGGATGGCGCCGAAGACAAAGCTTAATGTTTCCGTTTTGTTGGCTGGGTTTTTAGCTGGGCTTGTTCTTGCAGGTCCGAGCGTGGTCGAGGAGTTTGCATCGACTTTTAAGGGTGGAGAGGATTTGGACGTATCGGCAAAGAGCCGATTTGATTTGTGGGGGTATGGGTTGCGTGCATTTCAAGGGAGTCCGCTGATAGGTTTCGGCCCTGGGATGATTGGATACCAAGTTGCGGACTTGTTGCCGCAGGAAGCTGATGCTCGAAAGCACTTCGAGATTCGAAATCCTCACAACACACCGATCGAGGTTCTTGGAGACTACGGAATTTTTGGTTTTTGTGCGATGTATGGTTTTTTTGGATCGGTGATGCTGATCTCTTTTCAGTACTTGCGGCGCAATATGGGTTGTCCCGAGGAGCGGGTGACTTTATTGGCTAGTTTCTCCGGCTTGCTCGCTGTTTCCATCGCTTCTGTTTTTTCGAGTTCATTGATGGTGGAAGCTTACTATACGCTTGCTGGTGTGGGAGCGGCGGCCATTAACTCTGTATGGGCAATGAAAGACGATCAAGACCCCGAGGTGATCGAAGCAGAGTTAGTTACACAGGAGGAATTGATGGAGGAGTGGCAAGAGGAACCAACACCGGTGGGAGTCTGATTCGCCTTGGTTTTTTGATGGCCCGATGGCTGAGGTATTCAGTCGGATGGTGGCTGGTTGGGGAAGTGGCATAGAACCGCGAATTAAAGGGGCAGTTTGGAATGGATAGCTGGAGGGATGAGGGTTTCCGGGGCAATTTGTATACGATTACGGTCGACACTGAAGAGCAGTGGGACTGGTCGAGTGGATTTACGACGGATACCCAAGGGGTATCGAACATTGAAGGCTTGCCACGCTTTCAGCAGACTTGCGAAGCCTTGGGGGCAAAAGTCACCTATTTCGTGAACTATGCAGTACTTGCCAACGAGAGGTCGCGGGATGTGATTGCTCAGTTGAGCAAGAACCCTATGGCAGAAATTGGTTTGCATTATCACCCTTGGAATACCCCGCCGCTGTCTGAAAGGCGGGAGGTTCCAAGTCGAGATAGTTATCTAGCGAATTTGGACTGGGGGGTAGCACGGGCGAAGCTCGAATCCGTGATGGAGTTATTTGATGCAATGGGCATTAGCCCGAAGAGTTTTCGCGGTGGGCGATATTCAACGGGCGATAAGATCCAGCAGTACCTTTTTTCTAAGGGTGTTGTGGCTGATTATTCGTTTATGCCGTATTGTCGTTGGAGTGATGATGGGTCCCCGGATTATTCCAATCGGGGGTATCAAGCAATCCGAAGAGAGTTTTCTTCGCAGGGGCATGGATTTTGGGAGCTCCCGCTGACGCGAGGATTTACGCGGTTTGATTGGGACTTCATGGGGCGGTTGTTTTTGCGACTGGAGTCTTCACCTTGGAACAAACTGCGGCTTATCGGCATTATGGAGAGGCTTCGATTTTGTGAGCGTGTGTGGCTGAACTTCGAAGAAATGCGTGGTCAGGCGAATATCAAGCTTTTGCCAACATTGGTGAGCAAGCGTTTGCCTTACATCAATTTTACGTTGCATAGTTCCTCGCTGGTGGCCGGTTGTAATTCCTATGTGCCGGACGGTGCGGCATTGGAAGAGTTGTACAGGAACTTGGAGAGTTTTCTGAAGCCATTTGGAGGCAGTGGAGTCTATCAAGCCTCTACGGTCAAGGAGTTGGCTGGTGCATTGGAATCGCACTACTTGGATCAAGCCAATCGTTCATAGTTGGAAACTTTGTTTTTAGTTCGAAGAAATTGGAGTCGTCTGTGAGTGCGATACGTGAATTGGATATGCGTCCTATGTTTGTTTTGGGGTGTCCAAGATCTGGGACGACTCTCGTCGGAGGGTTTCTTGAACCGAGCCAATGGGGAAACGCAGTCGAGACGCATTTCATCACAAAGTATGCTCTAGAGGGTATGCAGGTCGACCTGAGCAAACCGGATGTTTTTAAGGGGCTTGCATCGAAGATCATTCGAGAGCGACCTATTATGCAATGGGGAATCGATTGGGACCTTGATGCTTTGTTTCGGGAGACGGAACCGAAGACTTATGCGTCGATGGTGGATAGGATTTGCATGAAGAGATCGGAAAAACTCGGCTTTCCTCGATGGGCGGATAAGACACCGACGTTTAGTTTCCAGGTGCCATTGTTGAAAGAGTTGTTTCCTAAAGCGAAGTACATCTTCATTTATCGCGATGGTCGAGATGTGGCTAATTCCCTGCTGGAACGCAATTGGGGACCGAATAACATTTGGTCGGCGGCGAGTTATTGGAAGGACTGTTGCGAGGCGCTGCTAAAGGCCGAGCAAATGTTGGATCCCAAGTCTTTCTTAAGCATCCGGTATGAAAAGTTGTTGTCCGAACCGGAGGTTTATTTACGAGAGCTACTCTCGTTCTTGGAGTATTCGGCTCCTGAGGATCAGATTGATCAGATGGCCAGTAAGGTCCGTTCGAACAATATGAACAAGTGGAAAACGACTCTCTCTGAATCTTCGATTCGAGTATTCGAGCAGACCGCAGGCGATGTATTACGCAAGCTTGGTTATCCCACCGGAGCGCCGCTCGATCCGTTGGGTGCGATTCCCCAGGCCTTCTATAAAGCTCACGACTCTTTGGTTTGGGCGAAATTCATGTTTGAGCAAAACGTCATCGATGGAATTCGAATAAAGTGCTTTGGCAAGCAGCCTTTCAATGAATAGCTTTTTTAAGGTGGCTTCGTGGCCAAGTATTCGAGGAGTTGTAATTCGATGAAACCAGTGATTTGTCATGTACTACACAGTCTTAACACGGGTGGAGCCGAAGTACTGGCTTGCGAGTTTGGACGACGGCATCGCGACAAGTATGACGTAATTTATGTATGTTTAGATGAACCTGGGAATCTTGCTCAGGTGCTCGAGTCGGAGGGGTTCAAGGTTTTTGTATTGGATCGAAAACCGGGATTTGATTATGGATTAACTAAGCGGTTCTCAAAGCTCTTGAAAGATCAGAGTGTTGCGTTGGTACATGCTCACCAATACGCACCATTTTTCTATTCTTCGATAGCCCGAGGAATGCTTCGCAAACGTCCGCCGATATTGTTTACCGAGCATGGCCGAGCGTTTCCGGATGTTCGTAGGCCTAAGAGGTGCTTGGCCAATCGTTTCTTGCTCAAATCCTGCGATCGTATTGTTGCGGTAGGAGAGCAGGTCAAGCGGGCCTTGGTGTCGAACGAAGATTTGCCGGCAAGCAGAATAGAGGTGATCTACAACGGAGTCGATGTAAGTCGCTACATGGTGACTTGTACGGATCTAGAGCGCAGGAGGGTGCGTGAGGAGTTAGGGGTTGGGGAAGAGACGCAAGTGGTGATTCAAGTTGCGAGGCTTAACGCATTGAAGGACCACCATACGGCTATCGAAGCGATGGCTCAAGTCATCAAGAAGATACCGAAGACAGAGTTTTGGATCGTGGGTGAAGGGGAAGAGCGTAGCGGAATCGAAGCCGACATTCAACGATTGGGGCTTGTCAATAAGGTGCGGATGTTAGGGAATCGAAGTGACGTGAATGTTTTGATGAGAGTCGCGGACTTGTTTCTTTTGACAAGCGTCTCGGAGGGGATTCCGCTTACGGTGATTGAAGCCATGTTTTCCGGGTTGCCATGCGTGTGCACCAATGTGGGAGGGTTGCCCGAGATCATCGAGCATGAACGCAATGGATTGTTGGCTGAAGCGAAAGATCCCCAAGGTATAGCGAGTATGGTGGAGCGAGTATTGACCGATTCGCGATTGTCGCTGCGGTTGGCTCAGGCGGGGCGAGAAGGTGCTTTGGCTCGATTTTCCGATGAGGCAATGCAAGGTGCATACGGGCGGGTCTATGAACAGATGCTTCAATGATCCGATCGATGTTTCCGTGTTGGATTGCAAGCGATCGAGTGAGATGAATGAAGTGAGTGAAAGGGTTGGCAGGTGGGAACGAAACAAGTTGCTGTTGGTCAGCGATCGAATGGGCAGATGTTGGCGAAACGCTTGGTTCAAGGTTGTTTCTTAATCTGGATAATGCCACGACTTTTGATTTACCGCTTATCGCAGAGTCTGTTCGGTGAGAGAGCTTTTTTGGGTGCGTCGGAGTCGATTGCGCGAAAGCCAGGGATGTGGGGCGTGTTTTTGAGGCAAGCGTTCTATGGTCAGCTTTTGTCGTCCTGTGGCAAGGATGTGTATATCGGTTGGGGGACCGTGTTTTCGATGAGAGAGGCGTCGCTAGGGGATAAAGCGTATGTGGGAAGAAATTGCAATCTTGGGTACGCGAAGGTTGGGCAGAACGTGATGTTGGCGGATAACGTGGTGGTGTTAAGTGGGGGCAGAGAGCACTCGACGGATGTGCAGGCTGGATCGATGCATGATCAGAAGCAGGTTTATTCTGAGGTTTCCATCGGTGATGGTGCTTGGATTGGTGCCGGTGCGATTATCATGGCGAATGTGGGTCGGGAATGCATTATTGGGGCGGGTGCTGTGGTGAACAAACCGATTGCGGATGGTGCGGTGGCAGTTGGAGTGCCAGCAAAGGTGGTTAAGTACCGCGAAGGATATGGAGAGAGAGCCGATGTGCGGAATTAGTGGAGCGTTGTGGTGGTCGGAGCGAGGATTCGTATCGGAGTCAACCTTTGACTCGATGACGGATATGATGTCGCATCGAGGACCTGATGGGCGAGGGGTTCATCGTCGGCAATACAGCAATGGGGTAGGAGTAGCTTTAGGGCACAGACGCCTTTCGATCATCGATGTCGAGGGTGGGGGGCAACCTCAGCACAACGAGACAAAGGATGTATGGATTGTCTTCAATGGAGAAATCTACAACTACGTTGAGCTGTACGATGAGTTAATTAAAAAAGGGCACCAATTCCAGACGCGATCTGATACGGAGGTGATTGTCCATTTGTACGAAGAGTACGGCGAGAAGTGTTTAGAGTACCTGCGAGGTATGTTTGCCTTTGCGATTTGGGATGAGAACAAGCAGCGACTATTCTTTGCGCGGGATAGGCTGGGGCAAAAGCCTTTTGTTTATCATCAGACATCCGAAGGCTTTTACTTTGGAAGTGAGATCAAAGTCCTGCTGGGATTGCCGTTCTTTCAAAAGAAGCTTCGAGAAGAATCCATCACGGAGTATTTGCTTTATGGTTATATCCCCCATCCGCATAGTGCTTTTCAAGGGATCAGCAAGCTGCCGCCTGCTCATTACGGAGTGATAGAGCAGGGGAGGTTAAGAATTCACAAGTATTGGAACCCTGAATTGGTTCCAAACTCTAGACTCGGACTTGCTGAATGCCAGGAGATGATCCGGCATCGTGTGCAAGATTCAGTCAGGACGCAGCTTCGAAGCGATGTTCCGTTGGGTTGTTTCCTATCGGGTGGAATCGATAGCACCGTGATTTCCGGAGCGATTCAAGAGCAACTCGATGCGCCGCTCAATACGTTTACGATCGGTTTTGGTGTCGAAGGATATGATGAGTCAAGCTTTGCCGCTGCTGCGGCGAAGCATTTGGGAACGAACCACCGATGTTTACAGGTTGAGCCCGATTCGATGGATATCCTCGATCGGCTTGTTTGGCTATTCGACGAGCCGTTTTCGGACAGCAGTGCGATTCCAACTTATTTCTTGTCGCGCGAGACGCGTAAGTACGTCAAGGTCGCGTTAACGGGTGATGGTGGCGATGAAGCTTTTGCGGGCTACGGGCGGCATAGGACTGCCGAGTCATTGACTCGGTTCGACCGTTTGCCATCTTGGTTACGCGGGATGTTGACGAGTCGCTGGGTGGATGCGTTGCCCAGAGGAAGCGCCGATTCAAAGGTTGGGAAGTTGAAGAATCGTTTGACGGTGCTAAGGAGAGATTTTTCCAAGCGTTATTTGGATTGGGTCAGCCCATTTACACTTGAGCATGTCGAAGGCTTGACCGGTTCAGGGCCTTTGCGTGGCAAGGAACGCGATGGGATGGGGTTCTTGTCGGGTTTAATCGCGGGTTTTAGTCCGATGAGCGATGGGCTTAAGGCGATGCGGGCAGACATGTTCAGCTATCTTCCGGGTGACTTATTGGCCAAGGTTGACATCGTAAGCATGGCGCACGGTTTGGAGTGTCGTAGTCCATTTTTAGATCATTTATTGATTGAAGATGCGTTGAGGATTCCATTTGAGCATTTGATTGCGGGGCAGAACGTCAAGCCGATGCTCTCCGAGACATTCAAGCAATGGATTCCGGAGGAATTGCGTCGACGTCCAAAGATGGGATTCCGAATTCCTTTGAGTTATTGGCTTAGAGGTTCCGAAGCCTTGGGGCAAAACCAGCTAGCCTCCAAGGATTCATTTTGTGCCCAGTACTTGGATCGCAAAGCGATCCAAGAAATTGTTGCCATGAATCAGACCGGTAAATGGGACTTCGGAGATCGGCTCTGGTCCTTGCTGTTCTTGGAACGTTGGGGGCGATTGCATTTCTAACGCACTGCGTTTTTCGTGTAGCTCGGAAGAATTGAGAGTCATCGGTGAAGGTAGATATTTGTGAGAGTCCAGAACAAGTCCGAGATTTGTTGGGGGAGTCGTGGGACTGGTCCAAGGTAACACCGGGTATTGGCTGGTGGGAAGCTTTAGTTCGGGGATTGCAATACAGACCTTACTACTTGGTCTGTAAGTCCTCCGGCCAAGCCATGGGCTGTTTGCCTTTGATGCTCGTAGAGAGTTGGTTGTTTGGCAAGTTCTTGGTCTCGCTTCCTTATTTGAATTCGGGGGGAGTGGTCTTGCAGGGGGAGCAGGGCGATGCGCAGGTGCATAAGGATGTTGCGTTCGCGCTGATCGATCGGGCGGTTGAATTGGCTGATTCTTTGAATGTGAAGCATTTAGAGTTGCGGCATGAGATGCCTTGGGAGCACCCTGCGTTTAATGCAAAGAGGGAGGACAAAGTCCATATGCGGATGGCTCTCCCTGAAGATTCGGTTACTTTGCTTGCAAAGTACAAAAGCAAGTTGCGCAGTCAGCTAAAAAAATCGGGCGAAAATGACTTCGAAATCGCATTTGGCGGAGAAGAGTTGCTCGATGGCTTTTATCAGGTCTTCTCTGAAAACATGAGGGATTTGGGTACACCTGTCTATTCTCGGGGGTTGTTTAAGGAGATTCTTCGCCGGCTCGACGCTTCGGCCTCCGGGGTCGCAAGTGCAGAGTTGTGTGTTGTCCGGCTGGGTGGTGCCCCGATCTGCGGAGCGTTATTGGTGCACCAAGGGGAGCGGTCGGAGGTTCCGAGCGCGAGCGCATTACGGAAATTTAATGCGACTTCGGTCAACATGTGGATGTATCATAAATTGCTTGAGCGAGCCATTGAGAAGGGTGCCAAAGAGTTCGATTTCGGTCGAAGCAGCGTTGGAAGTGGAACGTACAAATTCAAGGAGCAGTGGGGTGCGAAACCTCAGAGTGCGGTTTGGCAATACTACGTCCGAAGGGGGGATCCGGCGGATATGCGCCCGGACTCGCAGGGCAAGAAGCGGCTGGTTCAGATATGGCAAAAACTGCCGGTTAGACTAACGCGCTGGATTGGGCCGACAATCGTGCGTGGAATTCCTTAAATGAGGCCCATATCCAAGGAAAATTGCAGTTTTTGGGAAAAGGAATTCAAGGAATTAACTTCCTTAGTTATTGACCTTCGTATCAAGTCGCTTATGCTTTTGTCATCAGTATGACGGATTCTTTCAAGGTAAGCGGATAATGAGTAGTCGACGAAGACGGTCCGGAGCCCCACCCGCGATTTCGCTGGATCCCACGGTTCGGGGGTCTGATCCGTTGCAACTTACCCGTCGGAAACGATCTTCCGACTTGGTGGAAGACGGTGGTACTGTCCAAGAGAAATTACTTCTTGCTAGTGGTAAGGTTGATCCGGCCACTCTACGGTATCCTTGGGTTGCCGACAAGATCGCTTGGATTGGGTTTGGTTTGCTAGCTCTCTCGATCCTTTGGGCGTTTTTGCCTTCGTGGTCGAACCTTGTCCAAGCTTGGGAGAGAGAACCGGATTACTCGCACGGTTGGTTTGTGATTCCTATAGTTGCGTACTTGATGTGGACCTTCAGAGATTCCATGCCACCGCTGAGGGCTGGATTCCATCCGGGTGGATTGGTGGTGTTGGTGGCAGTGTTGCTTTTGCGACTTTTCTTCCAGTGGGCTTACTTGGATTTCGCGGATGGTTGGATGATTCCACTGACTGTGATTTCGATAAGCTGGGTGATTGGGGGGTGGGCCTTTGCGGTTTGGGCGTTCCCGATGCTGATGTTTTTGTTTTTCATGGTTCCACTGCCGTTTCGATTGGAGAATGAGTTAAGTCGTCCTTTGCAGTGGATCGCCACGCATGGTAGTGCGAGCGTGTTGCAATTGTTTGGTCAACCGGCGATTTCGCAAGGCACGACAATTCTTCTCGGGGAGAATACCCTAGAGGTGGAGCGAGCCTGTTCGGGGCTTCGGATTTTCATGGGGGTCTTTGCCTTGTCGTACGTGTACGCGATGTTGGCTCGGCGGACTTGGTGGGAAGGTTTGTTGATCGTGCTGGCGGCGATTCCTATCGCTTTGATCGCGAACATGTCTCGGATTGTCATTACCGGTTTGTGTTATCAGTGGCTCAGTGGAGAGGCGGCCAAGAAGTTTTCGCACGACTTGGCGGGTTATTTCATGATTGTTCTTGCTGGTTCGTTGTTTGCAATGTTTGTCTTTTATCTTCGGTGGTTAATTCAAGATGCTCAGACGATGGATCAAGTTGCTTTGCGGCGTGCTTGATCGTTTGGCGGTGTGTTTTGGGTTTGTGGGGAATGCTTGAGTTTAACGCGTATGCGTGGAGTAATTGAGTGATGGCAGAGCAAAACAGTGGCAAATTGGCTCGGGTTGGCTCGGTGTCGGTTATCGGAAACACGGGTGGTGCTTCTGGTGCTCGGCGGGCGAACGTGTCGAGCTTGCCTACGCTCGATGGGGCTTTCTTTTGGGGTTTGTTTCGCAAGAACTGGGCTTGGTTGATTCCGGCGATGTTCTTGTGCATCGCTGTTGCCAGCGCAGGGGTGCTGGCTTTTTTCCGTCCGTCATACCAAGCCAGATTTCGGCTTGAAGTTGATCCGAGCACCTTCGTGGTGTTTAAGGATGGATCTGTTCGCCCGTCGTCGGAATTTGTGGATCTTCAAAAGGCGATTTTGTTGGGGAATAGTGTACTAGAGAAAGCCGTTGCGGATCGCGTTATTGCATCGGTTCCGGCGGTTTCGCAAGCGAAGGATCCTGTTGCGTTTTTGCGAGAAGAAGTCCGTGTGACGAGCACCGCTGGGTATCGTTTGATGGACGTTCGGTTTGAGGATCCAGATCCAACTTCGGCAGCAAACGTTGTCAACACTTTGGTTGACGAGTATTTGAGAACTCGGCGTGCGATGGATGAAATCAGGACGTCTACGCAAGAGCGAAACGTTTTGGCGGCGTTGTCGAAAGCGGAAGCTGAAGTTGAAGCGGCCAAAGCGCGGGTGCGGGATTTGAGCGTTCAAGCGGTGAAGACCGACACGTTGGTTGGAGAGTCTGAGAGTGGTCGGATCGATACGTCCTACTTAGATGGTATCCGCATGCAACGCATGGAACTCACTAGTGAATTGGCAATTCTTGAATTGAATCTTGCGGAAGTCGAAGCGGCTTACAAGCGTGATCAGCAGTCGAAGTCCGATGCTGGTGTAGACGAGTCGAAGCCTGTTGAGATTACCGAAGAGATCCTGGACCGAGACGTTGTTGTTGGTGCGGTAGTGCAGCAACTCGAGAATGCGAAAACCGCTCTGCGAGACTTGGAAACGGCCACGAATGTCGGCGCGAAGAACCCAATTTACATCCAGGCTAGCCGTCGGGTGGAAATGCTTGAGAAAGAATTAGTAAGGACCCGAGAAAACCGTAAGGTTGAGCTTGCAACCCGAGGTGTAATGGCTTCGGCTGACGCTCGTCGCGATCGCATTAATGCGTTGCGGGACAAAGTTGCGCAGATGAAGACCAAGCGGGATGTGTTGGAGAATCAAGTTAAAGAGTATTTGACATCGCTCAAGCAATCGAGTGCGACTTCGGTCGACTTGCAGTTCGCTGAAGCTGATCTTCAAGAGTGGAATACCATTCGGGCAACGGTGCACAATCGCCGGATTCAGTTGCAAACCGAGCGGGATGCGATGGACTCGGTTCGTGAATTGGAGCGAGCGATCGCCCCTAGATTGCCTGTCGAGGAGTTGCCGTACAAGCAGCTTGCACTCGGAGCGATGGCGGGTGCCGCCCTTCCGTTTTTGATTGGATTGTTGTTGGAAATTCGCTCGCGTCGCGTTGACGACGCCGGTCAGCTTGAGTCCAGAACAAGGCTCTCCGTGTTGGGTGAAATATCAACCATTCCTGTGGCGACAAACGGCAAGTTGTCGAAGCGTAAGCGTTCTCACGCGAGGGAGTTAAGGTTGTTCGAAGAAAGCGTGGACTCTTTGTCTACGACTTTGATCCTGCGAGAAGATCTAAAGGGAGCTCAGGTTTTCACAATCACCAGTGCTCTTTCTGGAGAAGGCAAGACTAGCGTTTCCTGCCAGTTAGTTGTATCGATGGCTCGGGCGACAGGCAAAAAGGTTTTGTTGATCGACGGTGACCTTCGAGCTCCTGACGTTCACCACGTGTTCGGTCGTCAAATGACTCCTGGGTTGGTTGGTTATCTGTCGGGTGATGGCGATTGGCGGGACTACGTGGATCGCGAGTGGAATGAGTCGATTCACATTTTGTCTGCTGGGTATCTTAAGGGTAGTCCGCACCGACTAATGAGCAGTGGACGCTACGAGCGCATGATTGCCGAAGCTCGGGAAGAGTACGGGTTTGTGGTGGTTGATACTCCGCCGGTATTGCCTGCGAGTGAGGCGTTGCTGTTTGCCACTGCTGCCGATGCGGTACTTATTTGTGCATTGCGAGATAAGAGCCGCATTGAACAAATGATTCAGGCGTTTTCAAGAATGGAATCAGCGGGAGCGAAGGTGGCAGGATCGGTTCTCTCGGGTGTGCCTGTCAAGGAATACGCCAGCTATTATGGTGACTACTACGAGTCGAAGGCGTAGTGGTTAGTTGGCTCTAGCTCGGGTGAAAGTTTTAAAGGCGCACGGAGTTCTAAAAGGCTCATGCGCCTTTGTTTTGTTTAATCCACTGCAGATAATCGATGAAAATTCATAAACGCTCAACACCAGAGACACGTCAACGCCTTGTGCTTAATTGGCGATTGGCGATCGGAACAATTGTTTCGTTGTTGGTTCTGGTTCTCTCTGGTGTGATTTTACAGCGCGCACAGGTGTCGCGGGTAAGGAATGCGTTGGACTCGCAAGTTCGCGAGTTCACTGCGTTGGGGAATTGGGGTGAAGCTGCGAGTGTACTGGATACTTTGCTGCAACTTGAACCCACGAACACGCAGTACAAGGTTGAATTGGCTGAAGCTTACGATAAGGGTGCCGATAGTTTTCCGGATTACTCTCAGGCCGTTTCTCTGTTTGCAACGGCGATCGGAGCTTGCGAAGCAAGCATTGATTTCCGAGACCGCGTCCCTGAATTGCGCAATCGAATGATGGAGCGATTGTTCACCTTAGGTCGTTATGAAGACGCCATGGAGCAGATTCCTAGGCTTGCGGGTTCCGCAATGGATCCAGGGCTTCTGAAGTGGTTGGCTAGGTGTAGGTTCAAGCTAGCTGTTGAGAAGCGATCACATACCTTTTCAAGTGCATCTCAATCGTTGATGCCCGAGTGGTTGGTGACTGCTTCAACGATGCATTCTGTTGATTTATTGCTGAAAGCCTTGATTGAAAATCCGGGTGATAAAGAAATCAGCTATTCGATAGCTTTGGCGTGTTTGGAAGATGAAGCGTTCCTTCGGAATTCGCAATTGGGTAATGATAGCCCCAAGGGCTTGAAGGATCGGGCGCTGACGACGGTGGATCGGATGCTTGCGAGTCACCGTGAAGATGCAGAGGCTTGGTTGATTCATTATCGGGTTACTTCGGCTATCGACCGAATTGCAGCGGAGTCAGATATTGTGCAGGCGATGGTGCTTGCCCCGGAAGATCCTGAGATTGTGCTAGAAGCAGGCAACCATTATTTGGCGCGTGCGCGAGGAGCTTTTGGAGTCACTGAATTAGAGAAAAAAGATGAGTGGCTTGAGAAAGCCGAGGGCTACTTTAGGGCTTGCCTGGAAAAGAATCTTCGACGAGACGTGCAGACCTATTTGGGGCTTGGAGACACTCTGTGGGAGCGATCTAAGAAGGAAGAGGCCGTTGGGGTTTGGGAGAATGGTATTCGTATTGCCACGCCTCCGACATCATTGTTGTATTTCAAGCTAATTGAATATTGGCTTCGCGAAGGGGACATGGAAAAATCCCAATATGTCCTCGGCGAGATGGATCGCGTCTTGCGAGAGCAGAGTACGTTGGTTAGTAGTCGGCTTCAGGGATACCTTGAGAGGCTTGGCAAGCAGTCTTGGGCAAGCTATTACGTGTCTAAACGCGACTATGTATCTGCGACGAACTTGCTCGAGCAAGTCGTTGCAAGCAACCTTGAGATGGATGCTCGAAATCGTTCCGAGTTGTTTGCGTTTTTGGCGGGTTGTTACATGCGTTCAGGTCAGTTTGACCGTGCTGCGGCGTATTATGAAACAGCAGCTAATTTAACGCCCACGGAGGATGATAGGTATCGTGGAGCCGCGGAAGCTTGGGCGGCGGCAGGTCGATTTCGTGAGGCGATCGGTCAGTTGCAACGCATCTCGCTAAAGTCGGGAAAAGACAACATTAAGTTATGTGAATACATTTTGGCAACCCAATCGAGAAGCCGTCAGGACTTCAGGGATTGGTTGATTTTTGATGAAGCGCTTGAAGAGGCAATCAAACTGCAAACATCCGACCCTTACTTGGTCGAAAGGCCTTGGTTGATAGATACCGTCGGATTGGATTCGCAGGTTCTTAGGTCGGATCCAGATAGCGTTGATCAGGTCAAGGCTGCATCTGCGGATAAGTTGTTGGAGTTGAATTCTCAATATGCTTCAGATATTCAACTTCAGCGGTTTACCGTGGAGCGACTCGCGGATTGGGGTTTTGAGCAACAGTCCCGAGATCTTTTGACGAAACTAGTTGAAAAAGCACCGAAGGACACCGGAGTTTTCCTAGTGAAGATTGACCGGATGTTGCGCGATGGTTTTCAGGAGCAAGCAGCTCAGTTGGTCGATGAGCGAATGAAGCTTGAACCAGACAACGAGCAGTTGCAGCAGGCACTCGTGAGAGTCAATTCTAAATCCCTTGAGGTTGGTAATGTTTTTGCGGCAAATAACTTCCTAACAAAGAATTTGAGTGCTCTGAAGGAAGCTGGGCGTCTGGTCGTTTCCCGACCGATATTGATCGAGGAGAACGGGGATCCGGAGGAAGCGAAGAAGTTGGTTCTTGATTGGTGTAAAGACCTAGAAGAGCTTGAGCTGCGGTTGCGTGAGGTCGAGGGTAAAGAAGGTTCCGAGTGGCGTTATCTTCGTGCAAGACGATTGCTTGCGGTTGCCTCGCTTGAGGGAGGTGATGATTTTACGGAATTGAAAGAGTTGGTGAATTACCTCGATCGCCAACGTCCTTTATGGTCCGCTACCCATGCCCTTGCTGCGATGGTAGAGGATATACAAAAGAACTACTCCAAGGCGATCAAGGACTACGCCCGCTCGATCTCCCTTGGGGAAGACGACATTCGAATTTTCGAGCGACTTGCTGAGTTGTATATGGGCCAAGGGATGATTGCAGAAGCATCGTCTTTGATTGACCGCCTAGGTGAGCGGACGAATCGTTCTCAGAGACTTTCGTCTCTTTCGATTGGATTGGCGGGGAAAAATCAGTCCGACATGCTTAACGCTGCAAGGGCCGGTACTTTGGCTCGTCCTAAGGATCCGATGGCATGGGTCTGGTACGGTCAAATCCTTGAGTTGTCCTCTCGAAGTATTCCTCAGGATTTGCGAGAGGCAGAGTTATCGAAAGCTGAAGATGCGATGCTTCGCGGCCGAGATTTGGCAGAAGAGAAATCTGTTGCTGTTTTCAATGCATTGTTTGGTTTTTATTATTTGACGAAGCAGACCGACAAGGTTGAGCAATCGATTGAGTCGCTTAAGCGCAGTCAGGTTGAGAATACGGAGAAATGGGTGGCTGTATCTCAGATCTATCAGGTCATGGATCGAATTCCCGAGGCTGAGCAAGCATTGCTGGAAGCAAAACGAACCGCGAAGGATCCGATTGAAATCGATTTGAAACTAGCAGGGTTGTTGCTTGCTCAAGGAAAACAGGACGAAGCGATCGACGCGTATGAGAGACTTTGGAAGGGCGCACCGGATAACTCCGAGGTTCGAAGGGCCTATGTGACGTTGCTTGCCACCCGTGGCCAGGATAAGGATTGGGAATTGATTCAATCCATTTACCAAGCTAACTCCTCGGCAGATACACCTGATGATCGTCGATTGAGAGCTGAACTTTTCGCCCAACGAGGTACTCCGCGAGACTTGGCTCAAGCTCAGTTTCTACTGGAAGGCTTGGTTGAAGATCCTTTGAACCGAACTCAGGAAGACCGATTTCGGCTTGCGTCGGTTTACATGCGAAACGCAAATCTGATCGCTAGTCAGATAGCAGATGATCCACAAATTGACAAACTTATGATCGCGGCAGAGCGAAATCTCAAGGCTGCATGTCAAGGTGCTCAAACGCCGCCAGAATACCTCTACGGGTACGCTGACTTCTTGATCGAGCGAGAGAAGATAGGTGATGCTGGTGCGATTGCGGATCGAATGGAATTGGTAGCTCCCGAAGGCTTTTCGACCGTTCTGCTACGAAGTCGCTTGCTGAGACTTTCTGGGAAATCGGAACTGGCAATTCAGAAAATTTTGACCTGGAAAGAAAGTCAAGTTTCCAAGCTCGGCGCGAATCCAGATCGAACCCAACAAGCAAAAGTCTTGGTGCAGGCAGGGCAGGCCCTTAATGAACTTGGCGCGAGTATCGAATCAGAAGCATTGCTGCGTGAAGCTTTTGAATTGGACGTACGAGCGGGGATCGATTACGTGCGTGGCTTGGCAAGATCCGATGATCCTGTAGCTCGACAAAACGCCATTCGGTTTCTGATGGATAGGGTCAAGCGGGATCAATCGCCGGAAGTTGCCAAGTTGCTTGCAGGGATCCTCTCTGTTGGTAAGCAACCAATCGAATTGGTGCAGGAAGCAAGCGATCTGCTTGAGTCTGTCGAGTCAGCAACTTCTACCGATGGAGAATTGTTGTTGGCTATGGCCGACATGTGGTTGGCCCAGAACAAAGCTGAGAAGGCGGTACAAGCGTACCGGCGAATCGTTGAGCTTCGACCGAACGACGTTGTCGCACTGAATAACCTGGCAAATCTTTTAGCTGAACTTCCGGGGCAATCCGAAGAAGCGCTTGGGTATATTGAACGTGCTATTAGCATCTCAGGTCGGCAGCCATTGTTGCTCGATACTAAGGGTGTGATTTTGCTTTTAGCGAATCGACCCGCTGAAGCTGTTCCGATTTTGGAAATCGCCGCTTCTGGATCGCAAGACCCGCGGTTAGTATTCCACTTGTATATCGCACTGAAACGATCCGGTAGAGATCAAGAAGCTTCGCGATTGAGGGATCGTATTGATCCAGACCAATTGAGAAAAACTCTTTTGACTCCGGACGATCAGAGAGAATTAGAAATCTACGTTAACGAGTCGAACTAGACGTTGTTAAACCCAACCGGCTGATAAAGGGGACGAAAAATGTCGAACGAAGAACAAACCTATCCAGTAGATGGCGAGCAACCCAAGCCGATCATGCATCCATCCTCTCCGAGGATGACCAAGATTGATGCGACGGTCGTCGGTGGGTCGATGGTGGTCGGCGCTAAGCCTCAGGTTGAGGAAGAGAGCATCAAAGGCCCGGTGGCCGGATCAAAAGAACTGAACCGATGGTGGTTGGGTGTCTTGACCGCGATCGCGTTAGTCGTCTCGGGAGGTGTGTTGCACGGTCAATGGTCAAATCGTTGGGGAGTCAAGCAAGACATTGTCGCCTTGGGCAACAAACTTCGCACAATCCCAATGGAGATCGGAGATTGGTACTGCCAAGAAGAAGTTCAACTTGATGAAGAGGTTGAGGAGCTTCTTGAAGTTAATGAGACCAAAGGATACATCAGTCGCGTTTACACGCACCGTTCAACGGGTGAGGCTGTCAACGTGTTTGTGATCTTTGGCCCTAAGGGACCAGTGGCGGTGCACACTCCCGAAGTTTGCTACAGTGCCCGGGCTGTGAATCAAACCACTGCGCGTGAAGCGGTGGGATTTGATCTCGATGGCGAACCAGGAGAGCTTTGGAAACTCGCTTTTGAAACCAATACCTTCGACAAAAGAAGAATGAGTGTGTACTACGGTTGGTCCGACGGCGGGGCTTGGACCGCCGCGAAGAGCCCACGATTTTGGCGGACCGATTACTTGTACAAAATCCAGACCGCATGTCAGGCTAGCGGAAACAAAGAGGATTCCACCGACGAGTTCTTCAAGGTTTTCTTGCCTGAAGTGCGAAAGCAGATGCGAGAAAAGAGCTAGTATTTCTATAAGTGAATCTCTCTGGATTTGGGAGGGGGATTCTGCGAAGATTGAAGAGTCGATAGGGATTTTGAAATTCTCGGATGTTCTGGTTCTCCGGGAATTCCTTTCGGCTCCTTCGGTGGACGATTCATGAAAGCCTTGGTTTTCGAACCACAGTTCGTTGGTCATAATCTCGCTTACGCACGGCATGTGATTGAGGCTCTTTCTCAGGTCGGGGTAGAGAGTATCTTTTTGACCAGTCGGCAAGCGTTGGATTCCGAGGAGTACAGAACGCACATTGGTACTCTGAGTTGCGAATTTACCGTTGAGGTTTCGGATGTATTCGAATCCAAGAGATCGTCGCGAGGAGTAAGGGTTCAAGGACCACGTGGTTTATACTCGACGATGAGGGCACTGCTCGACGGACTCAAGGAGTTCTGCCCAGAACATGTGTATGTTCCGTTTGGCAACGCGTTGGCATATTCATTAGGGGTCCCGAATCCCGTCAGTCGCTTACTTCGTTCCCGTGGTATTGAGATAGAAGCGATCTTGCTGTTTGGAAAATATTCCTATCCTCATACCGATTGGTCATCTCGTTGGAAACAAGAACTGGCACTTAGGATGCTCGATCTTGGGCCCTGGACACGTCTTCACCATATTCTGCCTCACGCCGTCAACGTGATGTCGCAGCACTCTGCCAAACTTAAACAGATCACTGGGTTGCTACCCGATCCGATTGAAACCCCAGTGCACTTCGAGCGAACTTCAGCTTGCAGGCACTTAGGTTTAAATCCCGACCATCGTTACCTTTCGTTGCTCGGTGTAATCGACCGTCGAAAGGGAATCCATGATCTACTTGCGGCAATACGTTGTGTGGAGTCTGATCTTCGTGGCGACGTGAGATTTTTGGTTGCGGGCAGATGTGCCTCAGATGTTCGATCGGTGTTTCAAGGGGAATTCAAGGATTTGGTCGATAGCGGGCGCATTGTTATTCGAGATCAACATTTGAGCCATGAGGAATTGTGGGCTGCTTGCTATGCTTCCACGATGATGCTGTTGCCATATCCCGAGCATCAATACTCAGCAAGTATTCTTATCCGTGCAGCGGCGGCGCAGGTACCGGTGGTTTGCAATTCCATTGGTTGGATGCACGAGACAACGCAGCGGTTTAACTTGGGATGGACATGTAACACTCGCGATCCATCGGAGTTTGGCCAAGTTCTTGTCGAGACGGTCAGTTCTTGCGATAAGTTTTTGGCCGGCGCAGGTGCACAAGAATTTGTTTCCTTCCATTCTCTGGATAATTTTCGAGCGAGAATCACGCAGCGAATTCGCCAAAGGATCTCGGACCGTTCTCGGCTTGCGAATGACGTTCAGTACGCTTGATTGAGAACAATCGGATGTCTTATGGGCTCGTTTCCCCGATCAAGTCAGGTTCGATGACTCGTTTCTGTTTCCAGCCACCCTGCAGATAGCGAGTGGTAAAGAAGATTGCAAGTACGATGACCCAGATGCTGATGACGCTCCACCAGTAATACAGTCCATCCCATCCGAGTAGTACGTGCCCGAGTACAGCCAATCCGACGGTTCCGATCCCTGCAACCGCATGACCTAGCAACACCATCATAGTGTCCCCGGCGCCTTTCAAAACCCCTGCGAAGATCACTTGGAATGCATCGAATACACAATATGCAGCGATGAAGTACAACAGCGGTTTGAGTTGCGGCCGAATCGCTTCGAATCGCTCAGGATCGTTTCCGATTGCATAAATGTTCATTACATATTCCGGGAACAATCCATACAGCACTGCGAAAACACTGCTGTAAGCGATCCCGATAATCAATGCAGCATGTATCACTCGGTGTGCGCGGTCGACTTGCTGCTGCACAAGGTACTTTCCGACAAGCACGCCGACGGCGATGCCTAGGCCGATCAGTGGGATAAATGCCAAGACGTTTACACCGAGTGCAAGGGTCGTTGCCGCCGCCGCTTGTTCCCCGAGATTTCCAACAATCATCATGATGATCGCAAAACTCCAGGCTTCTGCGACCACAGAGACCCCTGCGGGCCAACCGAAATGAATGAGTCTCTTCATCAAGGGCCGATCAAATGTCAGGACACTCGACGCTTGAGCCATTATGGTTGTCTCACTGTTTGTCTCGCTGGTTGTACCACTGATTGTCTCACTGGTTGTTTTATTGGGCCACGGTCCAAATTTTCCTCGGCGGATAAAAATGACTGCGAAGACGACCAGCAGGACACATTTAAGGATTAGCGAGATACTCGATGCCATGGCTGCTCCTTGTACCCCCAATTCCGGCGCACCGAGATTGCCAAAGATCAATGCGTAATCGAGTACGACATTCGTAAGGGTCGCAAGCCCATCGCAGTACAGAAGGACGATCGCTCTACCTCCTCCTGCAAAGAGTCCTACTAGGGCGGAAGCTAGGATTGTGGCGCAGGCCCCTGGAACGAGTCCCAGAAAGAAATCGTATTCGTACTTAGCCAACCCTTCGGCGTGTCCGAACGCACGAAATAGCCAATACGAGTAAAGCCCCAAGGCTACTAAAAAGGGAATGAGTGCGATGGCCAGTAAGCAACCTTGCCAAACAACATGCAAGGCCTTATCCAATCTTCGCACCCCAAGATACTGTGCGACAAAGGTACTTGTATATCCGCAGATTCCCACCGGCATACAGGTGACGGACCAGAACAGAGTGCCGGCCGACATCGCAGCCGCTGCGGCTGCATCGGAGTATTGGAACAGGAACAATCGGTCGATGAAAAGAGTAATCGAGAACAGGCCTGTAGAGAGCATCAGTGGCCAGGCGGTCTGAAGCAGTTCAGCGCAGTCTTGCAGGCGAGTGGATTTTTGCACGTTCAGTGGTTCTGACTATTTAGCCTTGGATGTGATCGATGGGAACTCGAAGGCCTTGCCCGTTTTGGCGATAAAAACATCCTCGAGACTTGGTCTTCCAATCGTAACGCTACTGCATTTTTCCGATAGGTCGCGATAAAGATCCGTTAAGGCGATGTTCTTATCGTTGAGAATAAAGCGTAAAGAATTCCCTACTTGTGTTCCTCGTACGCTCAGATGCGACTCCATCCATGGAAGGACTTCTTCGGGGCGGTCAGCGACGACTTGCAGCACGGTTTGACCGGTTTGGATTCGAAGGTTCTCAGGGGAGTCCCAAGCTGCTAATCGTCCTTCATCGAGAATCGCGACACGATCGCACTTGTCTGCTTCGTCGATCAAATGTGTCGTAAGTAAAATGGTCGTTCCATGCTCACGGCGCAACTGCTCGATGGCTTGCCATAATTCAAGCCGCGAAGTTGGATCTAAACCGGTAGATGGTTCATCGAGCAGAAGCAATTGTGGATCGTGTAGCAAACCTTTTACTAACTCAACACGTCGCTTAAGCCCCCCCGACAATTTCTCTACTCGGGTGTGCAGATGCTCTTCGATGCGGAACAGCTTCGAGAGCTCCGCGATCTTGCGCTGAAGTGTTGAACCACGAACACCGAGCAATGCACCTTGAAATGCAATGTTTTCGTGCGATGTTAACTTCCGATCCAAGCTCGGGGATTGGAACACAACACCGATGAGCTTTCGGACATCAGCAAGCTCTTTGCTGACGTCTTTGCCGTAGATTCGGACAACCCCTTCTTGGATTGGAACCAATGTCGAGAGCAATCGGAAAAACGTTGACTTGCCACTTCCGTTTGGACCCAAGAGACCCACGATGGATTTTGATGGGATCGCGAGGGAGAGTTTGTCGAGCGCAAGGCGATCTCCGTAGCGATGCGACACTTCGACTGCTTCAATAGCATCTTGCATTAGAGCAAGCCCCAGCGAAGGACGACTAAAAGGAAAATCGCTGGCAAGAAAAGGAGCGATGTGCGAAGGAGCTTTTTGGCGGTGAGGTTGTCTCGCTGCATCAAGAATTTGATGGAAACCCATGATTGAAGGCTGGCAATCAAAACCGCCGGAAGTGTCAGCGCCCAAGTCGCAATCGAATTCGGATCGAGTACGAGAATCGAAAGTGGAATAAGTAGCATTGCGGGGATCACGGCATGCCAGCCTGCAGCCAGACCTGTTGGTTCTTCCCGGGTCAGCATCCGAAAGCCTGCTTGGGAGTACTGGTCTTTGAATAACCAAGCGATTGCCATGAAGTGCGGAAACTGCCAAAGAATCACGATTCCAGTCAGCGCCCAAGCTTTCCATGAATCAAGGCTTCCACCGGCCGCGGTCCATCCAATCATCACTGGTAGCGCTCCGGGAAGGGTGCCCACCGCGGTGTTCCACCACGACCAGACCTTCATCGGGGTGTAAACCCAACAATAGATAAACCAAGTCGCAAAACTGACGGCTACCGCCGTAGCGTTCGTACCCAGGTACAATAAGGCGATTCCTGCAACAAAGAGCAACCAACCGAAAACGCTCGCCTCGCTCGTCGTAAGTCGACCGCTGGGCAAAGGCCGCTTCTGCGTTCGAGGCATCTTCGAATCGCGATCTCGTTCATACCATTGATTCAACACGCTGGCGCTCGCGGCTACCATGCTTGTGCCTATCATCGCACTGATCCACACCAGTGGTGCCACCGAGACATCGAGAATCCTGCCAGCGAAAACGATCGCAACTGCAACCGTCATCAAAATCATCAAAGTGATTCGAGGCTTTGCAAGGACGAAGTAATCTCGCCACGTCGACTTTTCCCAAACGACTGCGTTCGGTTGCGGTTGGGTCTCGGCGTGGGTCAAGATATTGGCTTTCCAGTAAATATTCGGAGGCTCATCGGCCGGTGACACACTGCTCATCTGGCAGCAGGTTGCTCCGAAATCCTTTGATTATCTAGGTTTATGGTAGACGAAGTCTGGGAATCGGCAAGCGGAACTAGTCGCCTGCCTACGCGGCAAATCAGCCATACCGATAGACTTATCAACAGTGAACCGGTGGCTTGGTGTGCAGTAACAATCATCGATTCCCAATACCCTTTGGCTGCAATTGCATATTGAGCTAGGCTAGGGGAAAGTCCACTCCAAGGTAAAGCGTAATTGACGAACCAAGTCCCTAGTCCAAGTCCCAGTTGGACGAATAGCAGTCCTACCAGCCAGTTTGCTGGGGTCCGAATTCGGGCGAATTCCAACGAATCGCGAGTACCTTCACTTCGAAGGAAATCGATTCGAATCAGCACAGAGATCGCTAGGATTAGAATCGTCACTACTGCGGCGAAGGTTAGATGCAAGTGAACCATGGCCATGAACGATGTAGGGCTAGTGTTTGGGAGCGCGTGTCGCAGTTGCGCACCGAGAACCAACTGCGTCACGGTTGCGATCAGCAGCAACCAGGATGCTCTCCATACCCTTCGGCTTGGAACCCCAGGTCTCGTTTCCCGCCAGGAACCTGGTTGAGCCGTTCGCCAATCGGTGGAAGCGGCGATAGCTAAAAAGGAAGCGAATGCGAATACAAGGGGTCCTCCGCAACCATGCAGCATGGCGATGGTTCGCTCATCGAGCACCACCCGAAATCCACCAAGGAGCCCTTGAGCGATGACTGCAAGCAACAACCCCAGGCTTGCCCATCGATACCACTTTCTCGATTCGGTGGTCCAAGCAGCGATGTTCAGCCCAATTGCCAGGAGACCAACCCAAGAGCCGAGCAGACGATGGCCATGCTCGATCAGCAAGTCGAATGGGCCGTAGAGCCAAGTGGAAATTGGGTAGAGAAACAAGTTGTACCCATAGGTTCCAGGCCAATCTGGGACTGCCATGCCGGCATCATGTGTAGTTACTAATCCACCGACCCAGATCAGTGGAAAAATGAATAGAGTGGCCAAGGTTGACCAGAGTCGCACCGAGCCGAGGGTTGCCTTGAAGTTCCTCTCAAGGTCGTCGCTTGATTCCGTGGCGGGGGCGGGGTGGCTATTGTTTTTGAGGGATAGGTTTTTGCTGTTTTTCATGATTTACTCCCCTTTTCCTCCACGCATCACCAGGGTGGAGGATTCAGAGGGCTGCACCTTGTCCTCAGCTTTTTGCATCGATTTGGGATCGCTTGTGTTTAGCGAACTTGCGGCGGCGGATTGAGTGTTTTGAGGAGTGGACTCTGCGATTCGCTGGGCTTGACCAAGTTCCTGGACATATCCAACCAAACACCATATTTCTTCTTCGTTTAAACCGGGATTTGAGTTGCTTGACCGGGCTACCGGAGGCATTGGTGTCCCTTCGATTCCTAATACAATTCGCTTGTAGATCGAGACTGGATCAGATCCTCCGTGGAGGCCTCCCCATTGCAGGTTCCTCGGTTTCGCTATTACCGGTTTGAGGGCACCATAGGGTTTCATAACCTTCCAAGCCCCTGGCTGCTTGGGATCTATTCCAGCTAGCACGGTCCAGTCTTTGGTCCACTCGTCGTAATCTTGGGACGCCCCATCGCCGCGTCCGCTTGGGCCATGGCACTTTGAGCATGCAGTCAGTTCGCTACCGAAGAGTTCTTTCCCTTTCGCAACAGCCTCCGATCGCTCCTTGTTTTGAGTTGGATCGGTAAGCCAGTTGGGGATGCTTGGCGTGGGAAAAGCTTGATTTGGCGCATCGCTCCACTTTTCGACGACGGAGCGAAGAATGTCCAAGGGCCACTGGGATTCCGGCGTCAAAGGCTCCGAGTCTCGCAGCAGTTTGGTCAACATTCGCCGTTCGACTTCTCCGCGTATTGCAAGAAACTGAACATACTGGCTGAGATCCTCAACATCGTTGGCAAATTCTTCGGATTCCTCCAGGGCTTGAAAAGATGGCATTGAGGTGCCGGGAATCCCGTGGCGTAGGACGTGTTGAAGGTCATCGGCGGTCGGTTTCGATCCCGCGGGAGTCGATTTGAATTTGAATGTGCCGCGGCGGAAGTCGCGAGGATAGGGATCGAGGAACATTGCGGCCGGCCCGCGTCCGTCGCCACTAAGGCCATGGCAAGTCACGCAGTGTTTGCGAAAAATTCCCCGTTCGACTTTGTCTTCTAATCGCCCTACTGGCCCCGCACAGCGTACCACAGCTTTCATATTTACCACTGGAACGTCCGCCACCGGACTCGGCCAAATGGGGGCATCGATGGTTCCAAACCAATTTTCGAGCCATTGCGAAACCGAACTAGCGGCAGCTTTTGGGGAGGAATCTGCCGATTCATGAGTTAGACTAGCCGCGTGAAGATCATTCGGTTTGTAGGAAAGAACCGAAGAATTGCACCCTATCAAGGGAACTAGCGATAGGGGAACTAGCAAGCACAGAATCTTCCAGCCATTCGATCGCATAGGAGCCGTCGCTTTAGGGATTCGAAAACCACGAGGTTAAAGGATTTTCGGATTACCCGCAAATCCAGCTCTAAGTTTCCCGGAAATCGAGTGGATTCGTAGTGCCAAAATGCCGCACTTGTACGGACAAGAACTTCGGCGGACTTGCGAACCATGCCCCACGATACGATAGTGGGCATCCCAATCAACTTCCTTTTACCCAAAGACTGCCCAACGGGCCAACGGATGAAATTAAAAAGCTCCCCGGAAGACTTCCGCGTCGACGAGATTACTCAAGTTAAACCCTCGGAGGGCCCTTTCGCCCTTTATAAGCTCAGCAAGCAAGGGCTCGGTACGCCGGAAGCCATCGCTGAGGTTCTAAGCCGTTGGAATCTAGCTCGCCACCAAATAAGTTACGGGGGCTTAAAGGATCGGCACGCTACGACGGTGCAATATTTCACCATCGCTAGAGGGCCACGCACTGATTTCCATGACCGCTCGATGAGTGTCGAATACCTTGGACAGACATCTCACCCATATCATGCGAAGGACATTGCGGCCAATCGATTCGAGATTCGGCTTCGCAAAATCGATCCAGCGATTCGTCCCACCCTCGAGCAACGAGCCGATGCTCTCGGAGCCTTTGGGGCGATAAACTATTTTGATGATCAGCGGTTTGGCTCACTGGGTGAATCCGGCGAGTGGATAGGCTTGCATTGGTGCAAATCCAACTATGAACGGGCGTTGTACCTTGCACTCGCCGAACCCAACCCGCATGACCGTCCGCGAGAAAAGGAACAGAAAGAGATCCTTCGAACCTACTGGGGGCAGTGGGATAAATGCAAAGCGATTCTCGATCGCTCGCATCGCCGCAGCATCGTTACCTATTTGGTCGACCACCCTGTCGATTTCAAGCGGGCTCTTGCACTTGTCCGTCAGGATTTGCGAGGCATCTATATCTCCGCATTTCAAAGCTGGATGTGGAATCGTTGGTTGTCGAGTTTGCTCGAGGAATTCAACGATCAAAAAACGCTTCATTATTTGGACTCTAAATGCGGTCCGCTTGCACTGCCGAACTTGCACACCCAAGAAAAACAGTCGCAATGGAAAACTCAGTGGAGCCGTTCGCTGCCGCTCCCATCG
>Ga0255127_1000174_pt1 | contig 34504 bp, 25 predicted proteins | sample Law_Miss_RepB_8d_FD_188555 | JGI IMG/M metagenome (GOLD analysis project Ga0255127, IMG submission 188555) | Freshwater microbial communities from St. Lawrence River, New York, United States - Law_Miss_RepB_8d | ecosystem: Environmental > Aquatic > Freshwater > River | place: USA: New York...
CAACGAGACTCCCAATGAGGCTGCTAAAGCAATGTTGAGAAACGCACCGGCGGAATTCCTCGATACAAACACGGAGAAGGATGTGCCATATCGCAATCCCAACGCATTTACACTTTGTCTGTTGAATGCACCGATCACCCCGTAAGCACCCACCAAAACCCCTAAAAGGGTAATTGCGAGCAGTATCGACGGATAAAGTTTTCGGTGCCCCCAAACTACCGCACTTCCCCAAACCAACATTGCGCAGAGAAATAGACTGCTCGATGCCCCCACGGTTGTCATCGGCTCGACACTCATCGCCAATTTCGACCCGACCAAGTCCCCAAGAAGATCACCACCTAAAGCCCACTGCTGCATCGCTATAGATTGCAGAGGCCAGGGAGCTGCGATCTCGGCACCCCACCACCGATAAGCTTGCACTTGCGCGAAGCTACTCCGGGGATCTTTTGATAAGAGGCCGACGCACCCTGGGTCCCCGACGCATCCTGGGCACCCGAGTCACCCCGGGCACCTGTCACATTGGCTCCGATCACCCGCCAACCAAGTAGCAACGCGTAGGGAACCGCAAACCAAAACAGTATCCATTGAAAAGACCAATTCGCCCCCGCGTACATCCAAGGCGAGATCAGCAGCAAGGCCAATGTCCAGAATCGAATCCATCGATCCAAATTCCCTTTTTCTACCCCTGACTGCTTCACGACTCCTCCTCTGGCGGCCCCCGGCAAATTACCAATTCTCAGCCGATTACCTGCTGTTCTCCTCTTCCATCGATCCATCAACCTCCCTAGCGCAACGAAAACGGTGAATTCCCATCACGAGAAAATGGAAAACAACAAAAAGGCGCAATTCCAGTCATCACCGCGACAATCATTAAATTCGTAACAACCCGAAGGCGATATTACGAAGCAGGGAATATGGTACCTATCCGGAACTATACCCACGCCTTGCTAGCAATACAGCAGTACGAAACGCATTAAAGGGGATTCGTCGATGTCGCTTAAACGACGAGAAAATGAAACCGGGTCGAACCTGTCGATCCGCAAACGCTGGAAACTAATCGCCGCCGTTTGCCTCAGCTTGGGAGTCGCTTCCAGCTCAGGTTGTACTGCGATGACAGGTATCAATGACCTGTTCCGCTACAACAACGAATGGAACGAGTACATGATGGGCAATCGTGCTAACTCGCTTTCCATGAAAGCTTGGCACAGCCGCAAGCATTGCTTTGTCGATCAGAAATATATCAAAGACTTCAAACGTGGTTTCCGAGCCGGATACCTCGCCGTCGCTGACGGTGGTGACGGGTGCACGCCAGCATTCCCGCCACGCGAGTACTGGAACTGGAGATACCAATCCGCCGAAGGCCAAGCTCGCGTAGCGGCTTGGTTCGCCGGATTCCCTCATGGTGCCCAAGCTGCTGATCAAGAAGGCGTCGGATCATGGCATCAAATCCAAACCTCATCAGGCATTCAAAAACAATACGTCGACCATCAGTTGATGCCGAACCAATACAACGGTGTCTATCCCGTTCCAAAGTACGACTTGAACCGAAGCCTGCTTGACCCAAGCGTCAATAACGCTGCACCGGTCGAGTTTTTCGACTCGGAAGTCGTTGCTCCACAAGTCTTACAACAAGGCGATGCACTACAGCAAGGTATCGGAGGCGCAGCACAAAACGCTCTACCGAACACGATACCGCCTCTCGCCCCAAACAAACCGTTGCTTTCTCCTCTTCCAGACGCCTCAGGAATCATCAATCGCCCTTAATTCTTCTCTGACCCACCTGGTCTGCAAACCAACCAAGTCATCCTGAGAAGCAACAGCAAGCGAGGTAATCACTCATGAACAAATGCTGGAATCCAATGCGAAAATCACTACCCATTAAATCCGAACTTTGCCGCTGGGTTCGAAAAGCCAGCACCGTCGGCTTGATCCTCCTCGGAGGACTGAGCACCGGCTGCTCGACCATCACCCAACCCATCTCGGGTATCCCGGCAAAACGTCTGCCACCACAGTTTCTTGCTCAAAGCAAAAACAACTTGGTTCCTCTAGATCCTTCAAGGCTCTCGCAAGAACCACCTCGCGATTACCTGCTTGACGAAGGGGACATCCTCGGGATCTACATCGAAGGCATTCTGCCTTATGTACCACCCGATCGTCCACCTGAGCCACCGCCAGTGAACTTCCCAGATGCGACGAGCCAACTCGATCCATCCCTCGGGTTCCCTGTCGCGGTCATCAACGACGGTACGATCCAACTACCAAACCTTGAACCGATCAAAGTTCGCGGGCTCACCATCGATCAAACTCGAGACCTGATCCGCAAGTACTACCTTGATTCAGAGATCCTCAAAGAATCAAGCCGTCTGCAACCCATCGTCACCCTGATGAAGGAACGCACTTACAACGTGATCGTTGTTCGGCAAGACATGGGATCAAGCGGAGGTGGGGCTGCAGCACAGGGATCAAGCAACAGCTTCACCCGTGGTGCCGACCAAAGCGCTACCGGCCGAATGGTCAAACTCAAAGCCTACCAAAACGACGTTCTCAACGCGTTGATCGAGTCCGGAGGACTACCCGGTGTCAATGCACGAAACGAAGTCAAAGTACTCCGCGCATCACGAGCTGATCAACGCCGACGCGATGAATTCGTACAACAGTTCTACCAACAGTACTATTGCAACCCAGATCCATGCGGTTGCCCTCCTCCACTCCCAGAAGATCCATCGGTACTGAAAATACCAATGCGTCTACCTCCCGGAGTTATCCCTAGCTTCCGACCAGATGACATCATCCTCGAAGACGGAGATATCGTTTACATCGAATCCCGCGAAGCTGAAGTCTTCTACACCGGTGGATTGCTCCCCGGCGGTGAATTCAAGATTCCTCGCGACTACGATCTCGATGTCGTCGCTGCGATGGCTCTGACCGGCGGCGGGATCTCCAGTCCTCAACAAGGTGGCGGCGGCGGTGGCGGGATGGGCGGTATGGGCCGACTCTTCGGTGGTGTTCCACCAGGAATGCTCTACGTCCTACGAAAAACCCCTTGCAACGGCCAAATCACCATCGAAATCGACCTTGCAAAGGCTAACGTAGATCCTCGCGAACGAATCCTTGTTCAACCAGGTGATATCCTAATCCTGCGATACAAACCAAGTGAAGAAATCCTGAACTTCGGTCTCGGTACCTTCTTCACCTTCGGTATCCAGTATGCCCTCAGAAGCCTCTAACAACGAAGCTTGAAATACGAAATGAAAAACCGCCGACGTAGCCCGTCGGCGGTTTTTTCTTTTATCCACCAAACTCTCTCTCCTCACGAACCGCCAATCCTAACGGCCCGCCAAACTCTTCGCCCTTCGCATAATGTTCACACACTCGCGACGCAACGGATCCTCTCCACTGGCTTCATAAGCTCTTGCAAGCATCCGATCCCAGTCCATCTCCGGAGCCAAGCCGCTGCGACGCATCAGCAACCCAAACTCGGCAACACTCAGCGCCCAGTTTAAATCGCGAGACTCTTCTTGGCTCACCGCAACCTCACCTTCCCCGGTGTCCTCCAATACGAACTCTTGCTTCGTACTCTCCGAACCCTCCGGCCTCTTGCTGCGAACCTTGAGTAACAACCACTCCTTCGCAATCGCCGAACTTACCTCCCCATCCTTCTCTTGAATTCTGGCGTCAGTCCCCTGCAACTCATCCGACTTAACCTGCCCCTTCCCTCCTGGAACACCCGCGTAACGAAGCTCGTCAACGCTCCCGGGCACGGAACCTTCTTGTCCAGCAGGAACCACTTCATACAAAGCGGTCACACAATGCCCCGCTCCGATCTCCCCCGCATCCTTCCGGTCGTTATTGAAGTCCGCGGCAGCAAGCCGACGATTCTCGTATCCAAGCAATCGATAAGACTGAACCTTGCGAGGATTAAACTCGACTTGAATTTTCACATCCTTTGCAACCGTCATCAAATTCCCATTCAACTGCTTGCCCATCACTCGCCTTGCCTCTAACTCGCTATCGACCATCCCATAAATCCCATTCCCCTCGTTGGTGATCCTCTCCATCATCGAGTCGTTGTAGTTACCGCTTCCGTATCCCAAGCAAGTCATAAAGACATTCCCCTTGGCTTGCTCGCGAACAAGTTCAACCAGAGCATCATTGCTGGTAACCCCTACGTTGAAATCGCCGTCCGTGCAAAGAATCACGCGATTCACTCCACCCTCTATGAAATTTTCTTTGGCCAATCGATAAGCCAACTCGATACCCTTGCCACCATTGGTCGATCCTCCAGATTGCAACTCATCGATGGCAGCCAAAATCCGATCGCGCTGATCCCCTGTCGTACTAGGCAATACACAACCCGCAGCACCCGCATACACTACAATCGCAACGCGATCTTGTTCTCGAAGCTGATTTGCTAACAGTGTCAAAGTCCGCTTAACCAAAGGTAGCTTATTCGCATCCGCCATCGAACCAGATACATCGATCAAGAAAACCAAATTGCTAGCTGGCCGCTCCTGCGACTCAACTCGCTTGGCCTGGATCGCGACTCTCACTAATTGATGACGCGCGTTCCAAGGACACTTGGCCATTCTCAAATGCGCCGCAAATGGCTCATCTCCCTTCGGCCCCGCATACTGGTAATCAAAATAATTGAGCCATTCTTCAATCCGAATCGATTCGGGTTGAGGTACCACGTTCTGCTCCAAAACATATTGACGAAGCTTTGTGTAAGAAGCCGTATCGACGTCGATCGAAAAGGTCGAAAGCGGCTCGGACTTCGTCTCCACAAAGCCATTCTCGACAACCTTGTCGAACCGATCCCCACCCTCCTTGAAGTAAGATCTGCTGCTCTCCAATTCCCGAAGACCCAATTCTCGCAGACCCTGGCCTCGAAGACTCGGTACGTTTGCTCGAAGCTCGTCAGGTACTTCCCTATCAAAATACAACCTGTCGGCAAGCTTCGCGGCTTCCCCGCTAAACGCATCACGTTCTAACACCCACTCTCCCGAGTTATTGGCTTCTCCTCCTCGGCTTCTATACAACCTCATCCACCGACCATCATCGGATTGGCTTTGAGGTTCCTCAGCAAATCGAGGAGCTTTCCAGGTTGCGCTGGGCGTACTTTCAGCACCACCTCCACCAGCACCAGGCAGTCCACTTGGACTCGGCAGGCTACCTCCAAGGGGAGAGCCTCCAGATCCAGCACCTAAACCACCACCAAACCCAAATCCACCTGAAGCAGCACTTGCACCACCGGCAGCAGAACTCAACCCAATCGGAACAGAACTTAACCCATCGGGACCAGAACCGGGCGGCATTCCATACTCAGCCTCCGAAAGCGATTTCCCAGCTTCCGACAGCCTTCGATTAAGCCCCTCACCATCAGAAACACTTTCCTTGACCGCTTCCGTCTCCGAGGTCTCATTCACTGGAGAGGAAACCACTGGTCCAGCCGAAGCGTTCTTTTTCAATGAAAGCTTCACTGCATCCGCTTGATCCGCTTGAGCCTCTTGCTTGATCGACGGAGCGGGCATCACAGATGCAATCTCGTCCATCACAACCGCACCCTTCGAATCTGCTTGCTCACGTCCAAACCGATTTTCCGTAGCGGACGACGAAGCATGTTCGATCAGATCCTGTTTCACCGGCCGAACCATCCAAAGCGTTCCGCCGGCGAGCGAAGCGGCCAAACCGGTCAACAGGAAAGCCGCGAATCGCCCGCGTCGATGCGATGAATAGCCATCTACCGTTTTCGCTTCTTGCGATATTTCACTATCAGCGACTAAAGCACCGGAGAGAGGATCAGCATTGCGAACATCCCCGACTCGAATCGGAATCGCATCTTGCGACCGAGCAAACTCGACCTCGACTCGATCTGCCATGGAGCGAATCGATTCGACTTCGGAGTTGCACTCAGGATGAAGTTTCAAATAATCATCGACGACCCGACGCTGCTGATCATCGAGTTCGTTCAATACGTAGGCGGTAAGCATCCAAGGTTCGAATGCACTGTTAGAATTATGGTCCATGTTAGTTACCCTTAGTTTGTTGCCCCGGAAGTCTTATTCATCGATCCTCGCAGTCTCCCCAAGGCTTGATGCAGTAGCACGCCGACGTGCGAAACGCTCAATTCCATGACTTCAGCGATTTGTTTATACGAAAGTCCTTGTCCAAGCCGCAGCGAGAGAGCTTCGCGTTCAAGCGGTGGCAATTGCGAGATGTTTCCTTCAAGCGCTGCGCATTCTTCATCTCGCGAAACCTTGTCGCTTGGATCCAGTTCGCGAGAGCGAACCCGCAAGGTGGCTTCCGTTTCCAATTTCTGCCCCATTCGAGACTCCTGACGATGGATATCCATCACAATGTTTCTACAAGTCTTAAACAGCCAAGCATCCACGTAAGATTCCACTGCCGAATACTCGGTGTGGCAAAGCCGAACAAAGGCCTCTTGAACACAGTCGTGCGCCCGATCCCAGTCTTTATTCAACAGCCGACCGCAATAAGCCACCAAGGGCCGCTGCAGCCGATCAAAGACCGACTGCACCCACTGCCGATGCTCCTGATTGCCCGGTTGTTGTTCTAGTGCCACGATTGCTCAAAATCCAAATTCGTTCTTCCGTTCAAGCTCACGCAAGGGAAACGCAAAAGAAGTCGTTTTATTAAGGGTAATTTCGAAATTTTCTAAAGAATGGGGGCCCTTCGCGTTGCCCCCGACAAGCGGTAATATAGTCGACCGCAGAGTTGACACTATTTTTCCACCATCCACTTTGAAATGGTTACAAAACGATGACAGCCACAAAATCCCCAGTTGCAATCATTACCGGTGGAGCCACCGGAATCGGCTTTGGGATCGCCGAAGCCCTCGTACAAAGTGGTTATCGAGTCGCCATCGGATCGCGGCGGAAAGACGTTGTCGAAGAAGCTGCCAGTCAGTTGCAAAGCTTGAAAAAAGGCCAAGTCATCGGTTTACCTTTGGATGTTACCGATCGGGCCAGCGTAGCTGAGTTCGTCCAAGCCGTAGGCAAGCACTATGGCGAGATCGATATTTTGGTCAATGGTGCGGGAGTGAACATCAAAAACCGGACCATCGGCGAAATGCGTCCCGAGCAGTGGGACCAAGTCGTCGCGATCAATGCGACAGGTGCTTACAACATGATCCACGCCATCTTGCCACAGATGCGGCAGCGCAAGAGTGGGACGATCATCAATATCTCCAGCGTGACGGGCAAACGAGCGTTGGCACTTGGCGGAGTCGCATATGCCGCAAGCAAATTCGCCATGACAGCCCTTGGGACCTGCGTAGCGAACGAAGTTGGTGTCGAAGGAGTGCGAGTCACGAATATCTATCCTGGCGAAGTCGATACGCCGATTCTCGAGCAGCGTCCCGTACCGGTATCCCAAGAGCAACGCGACTTGATCCTTCGTCCAAGCGATGTAGGTCAAGTCGTACTCTCGATCGTATCGTTGCCGGGCCGAGTACACATTCCTGAATTGGTCATCAAACCAGTACATCAAGGGTACGTTTGATCCCTGCATCCCAACTTCATCTCCCACCCTGCGGGAAATCGGAAGCGAGGCATGGACTTCCAGGTCCGTGCGTGTAATGCGAGTGTGACTCACTCAAAGAAGCAAAGACGCAAAGGGTATGGTGAAGTGGTCGGCCAATGACTTCGCTTACCACGGCGACGGGAATTCTTACTCGATTTCATCGGCCTTTTGTATCTTCGCACTCTGTGATGGACAATTGCAAACGCTTCGGGTCTGGACCGCAATAATCGCAACGAAAATCGAACCGGTAAAAATGGCCGCCGACGTTGCCGTTAGCATCGTGCTTAGCTGAAGTGCGGCTGCTTGCGTGCCGTTCAAAGGCCCATCGATAGACTGAAGCGTTGTAGCGTTCAGGTCGCGAGCCGAGACAAGAACCCAAAATGCGAATGCAATCGATGCCAATGATGCTAGAGCGATCAGCGTCTTCTTTTTGTTTAGCGATCTCATGTTCTGTCCTGAGTTGTAAAGTTGCGCAATCCTCAGATTGAATTCGCCAACCAGTTTGCTCCCTGACAGCCCAACTGTGGTAGTGTCTTCGACAGGGTTCAATTGTGTGCGCGAATATCCATGGCATACCAAATTCGTCGATCATCGCAATCCGAATCGTGGTTTTTCGATCTAGCATCCGTTTCATAAACAACCTCGATTCACGATGGATGACGTAGACTCTGAGTTCGGTCGATGAGTGGTACAGTGCGGCTTATTATGATGCCGACAACAGCGTTTACCACGATTACCCCAAGGAAGCAACACCGCGCCCACTAGTGTCATCAACCCGCTTTACAATATCAGCACGTATTAAAAACCAATTTCAGAGAGCCTTATCGACAAGATGACTCAAGCTACGAAGTCGCTAGTGACTATGCGGTGATCGAGCCTTTGGCACAAGGTGAGATGGGGCAAGTCATGGTCGCTTGGGACCATGACCTCAAGCGACGCGTCGCGTTGAAAGAGATCCACCCCAAAAACACCGATGATCCGAGGTATCAACTCCAACGAACGCCCTTTCTACAAGTTGCGACTGGTGGCTGGTGGTAGGGCCAAATCATTGCACCACGCGATCCAGGAGTTCCATCGATACCCGCCGGCCGCAACTCCGGTGCAACGCTCTGTTATGTAGCCGCTTCACTCACTGCTGTCGCTCAGCTTGACACTAAGAATCAGGATATCCGCCCCCGGATTGGCTTTAATCAGTGCCTCTGGTGAAGAACCGGAAACAACCTTCCCATTTGTCACTCGCATCAGCCAGTAGAGCGGATAACTGCCATCCGCGTTCCGATCAGGCTTCGGCCAATGACTTTTGCCGTTCGCGCGAGACACATCAAATTTGGTCTTTGGAATATCGACTTCAATCATGGCGAAGGACGATGGTTCATCTGTTGTGCGATCCGTTTCAATCCTCAGGCAACAATTCATATGTGTGTCGCCTTCCCTTGCTGGAAGCAGATCACCTAAATTGCCGTTCTGAAGCTCGATTGTCACAGATTCATGGATCGACTGGCAAATCAGAGTTGCTGTCTTGGATTCGACCTTCTTACCGTCGCGAAAACAGTCAATGGTGGCTTCCACTGCTCGGTATGGCTTCGACGCAACGCAGACTGATTCAAACTGAGCCACATGCAGGAACCTTGCGAGCCGATCCTGCTCCATGCTGCTGGTGACTGATTTCAGCGAAATCGGTTCGCTCGCGAAAGACGACAACACCAATGAAACGGTGGCGAGTCCAAATAGAACGGTGAACAGAACATTCATTCTCATGGTGTTTTTCCAAATAACAACCGCAATGACCTAGTCGCGGACGAAAGGTATCCATCATCTAACGGCCGATCCGCGACTTAGGTCCATCGCTTGGTTATGGCAATTGTTTTCGGGCTGTTACAGCAATTGAGTCGAGGATGCTAGCACCAATATACATAACAAATACGAAGACGATGTAAGCCAAGAACAACATCCCCTGACGCGAAGGCCCAACTCCAATAGGAGCAGGACCAGCGGCAACTAGCTCGGGATTGAAAACGACATTAATGCAAAGCATCAGTCCAAGGAATTGGACAAGCCAAGTGGAAACGACCCAAATTGCGAATGACAGTTTGCTTCGACCAAGCGACAAACTTGATCCAAGTAAACCAGGCAATGAGGGCACTAAGGGAGGTACAAGAGCTAGCGATAGTCCCGTCAAAATGTCCGTTAGTGCATGCGTCCGCGCGTTGACAGCCAATGCACACAAAAGAATCGATGATGGGATGAACGCAGTAAGCCAAAGTAGGGAAAGGATTCGAGAACGCGGCATTGCCACTTGCTACCACCTTCCACGCTGTACAGTGATTTGTAATGCCAGAACGGTGGCGACCACCCATGTCGCCGCAAAAAACAATGATTCGAATTCGCGGCCGACCGGCGACTTGGGTGCTTCGCTTGGTTATCCGCTATGGTCACCTCGCCTACTTCACGGTGATCGGATTTGTAATGTCAAGAAAGTCCTTAACGTCAAGCGTATAGCCGACATCACCTTCATTGCTACCGTAGCAAACGACCAAAAATCGACAACGAGGTAGTTGGCTTGGGTCAGCAGAAAAGGAAACCGTAGTAAGATCCTCGGCCTGCCGATGGTGAATCGGATTTGGCTGGAGCTTAGCCGAAATCAAGTGCTTGCCCTTTTCATCAATCATTTCAAATTCAGCATAAGTGAATTTTTCTAACCACCCCTTCTTTTTGAATTCAAGCCAGACCATGATGCCAGCATCTCCGTTTTGCCGAGCATGCATTGTGATTCCGTATTTTTCTTTGGCCTTGACTTTGGTGAGCGGTCCAATGCTGATCATCGCCAGACATACGCTTGATGTCGCTGCAGTGAGTAGTAGTGCAAAGAGGATCACTGAGAGGCGACGATAGGCCACGAATCGCGTGAGAAAGAACGCTTTGGATTGGTGCATCAATTGTACCCTCTGGTGTTTGCGTGAAATGGGCTCCAACATCTGGAAGACGCGTCAGCACTCGGTTCCTTAGGAAGATTCGGCGGTTTTCTTCGGATAACGCCACCGATAACCCAGCGGCGGCAAAAGCATTGTGATTTCAGCAAACGCCTGATCCGCCGCTTGGGTTCATCGGATTGTTCGTCCGTATCTTTCGCTTCAGGATCTCGAAGTTTTCATCTTCTCGCCAACCGAATGAACGAAAGCGAGTATCCGCGATTATATCATCAATCGCGAAAGCAACATATGTTTTCGGATCGACAGGATTGGCACGTCGTTTCGACCAGGAAAAGGTATGGCGGGGTTTCAAACCAAGTAGCCAATGCTTGTCGATGTAGGAGTATAGCAATATGCATACGCTTGTTTTGGAATCTTGGTGTCGGACGCTAGCGTACCAGCCCCAGTCTTCCATAACAGGACAACATTCGACAGTGAGTTGTTGATCAGCAAGAAGCCTCGCATAGATCCAGCCGAGACAATCGCCACCAAGAAGCCATCGATTCAGATCATCGTCTGATTGATGGTCCAAAAATAGGTCAGTGGCAAACAAGAGCCAGTTACGTTGTACGCGATCGTTCACTGATGCTGGTAGGAGCAAACCTTGAAAGGACGAACTAGTTTAAACCCTCGACATGGCGCGATGCCATGTTCGCTGCGTTGAAATGTTCGTCGGCTTACGCGACAAAGGCAATCGCGTTCGACGAAAAACCGAGAGCGGACCCAAACCTCACTTCGCTCATGACGCATGCCAACGCGAACATCCGTTGCGTTGCAGCAACTTGAGCGTAATCAGCATGTCAAATCCGCCGATCTCCGTCAATTTACCGAACGCAGATTGTCATCCAGTCAGCCTAAGTCCGATGAACTTGTTTTTAAACGGATCAGCCTAAACTTTGTAGACCGCTTCAATACAGCCTATCACGCAAGCTAGCCTCGATCCGAAGTTAAATGATATCAGGAACTTGCAAGCGGATCGAGAGTTTTATGGAGTGATAGGCTGTTTCGATCTATCCTCGCCATCCCCGCGCTTCAAGATATCACCCTATTCGTTCGAATCCTACCGCCTCCAAGGGTGTCGATCGGGCCAGAACCGAAACATTCAAAACCCCAGTCCAGGAAGTCCCTGATCTTGCATCGGCAAGATTTCAGAGCGTGAGCCAGAGGGTGTGCCGCGACGCGTCGAGAGTATGCTGGCTGCCAAGATCCTCGGTAATGCGATCGATCGAGACGACGATCCACCTCACTGGTTTTTAAACCACGGGACACACGGAAACCAATCCAAGCAACTTCAAGCCTTCCTTCCATCTGTTCGGTGTGTTCGGTGGTTGTTTGCATCCCTGGTTCGTTGACCTTCGGCGACAAGCTCGGGTATGTAGTCGCAGCACAGCGGAGTGTGCCTGCTACTTTCTCGCAGACGACGAAAACTGGCTACGATTCCTCCAATCGATCCGGGCTCGCAGGTAACCCCCACCACCTTGGCTGAATCATCCGGACGAATACTTACCGATTTTCCATCTTTGTTTCCCCTCGGATCGTTTCCTAATTGGTGTAAAATCCATATCTGCACTACCCTCGTTGCAAAACCCCGAAGCCCCCCTCAATCGCTTCGCTCCACATTCCCTCCCAAACCAACCACACTATGAACTCCCCCCTCTCACACCGCTGCTTACTCGCTCTCCTCGCCACTCTCGCATTCTCTTCCCCATCACCAGCCGAAGAACCACAAGGCACGGTGCACTCCTTTGAGCGTCAGTCCCTCACGCAAACCTATTTCAGCGAAGGTGCCGCAGTGGGAGATCTCGACGGAGACTCCCATATGGACGTGGTCTACGGCCCCTACTGGTTCGCTGGACCGGACTTCAAAAAGTCCCATGAGATCTATCCTGCAAAACCTCAACCCATGAACGCGTACGCAGATCACTTCTTCGCGTGGGTTCATGACTTTAACGCCGACGGACATAACGATATCCTCACCGTTGGCTTCCCCGGTACACCCGCATTCGTTTATGAAAACCCAGGTAAGTCTGTCCGCGACCATGGCCATTGGACGAAACACCAAGTCTTCGACTGGGTGTCAAACGAGTCTCCTGCTTTCACCGATATCACCGGTGACGGCCTCCCCGAACTCGTCTGCACCCGTGCCGGTATGTTCGGCTACGCAACCCCCTCGAAAAACAGCTTTGAACCTTGGACCTTCACCCGCATCTCCGAAGCCGTCGCACACGAACGATTCGGTCACGCTCTCGGTGTCGGTGACGTCGATGGCGATCAACATCAAGACATCTTGATGAACGCCGGTTGGTTCAAAAACCCCGGTTCCAACAAAGAAGGACTATGGGATTTCCAAGCAGTCCCCTTCTGCCCAGGCGGCGCTGATATGTTCGCCTACGATGTCAACGGCGATGGACTCAACGATGTCATCACCAGCCTCGATGCGCACGGATACGGCCTGGCTTGGTGGGAACAACGCTTGGATCCAAACGGCCAACGCGAATTCATCAAACACCTGATCATGGGCAGCAAACCCTCCGAAAACCCCTACGGTATCCACTTCTCTGAACTCCACTCTGTTCAGCTCGCAGATATCAATGGCGATGGACTTCAAGATATCGTCACCGGCAAAACATATTGGTCTCACCACCGCCAAAGCTCCAACTGGGATGCCGGCCCAGTAGTCTATTGGTTCGAACTCAATCGCAACGCAGATCATTCCGCACAATGGATTCCTCACCTCGCCGATGATGCTTCAGGTATCGGACGACAAATCGTCGTCGCGGACATCGACGGCAATGAGTCTCCTGATATCGTCGTCGGTGGCATGCTCGGCTGCCATGTGCTGAAACATCAAACGGAACAACTCTCCGGCATCCCCTTCACTGCCGCTCAACCAAAAGCTCGCAAGGAACTCAAAGAAGACCTCTCAGGCACAGACGCCGCTGCACATATGAGTGTCCCTCAAGGCTTTCATGTACAACTCGCAGCCGGTGAACCTCAAGTCCACCAACCCGTTGCCATGGCCTTCGACCACAAAGGTCGACTCTGGGTCGCCGAAGCTTACACCTACCCTAAGCGAGCCCCCGAAGGCCAAGGTCTCGACAAGATTATCATTCTCGAAGACACCGATCATGATGGCGTATTCGATTCACGCAAACAATTCATCGAAGGATTAAATCTCGTCAGTGGTCTCGAAGTCGGGTTCGGCGGTGTATGGGTCGGTGCAGCTCCATACTTGATGTTTATCCCCGATGCAAACGGCGATGACACCCCTGATTCCCAACCACAAATCCTTCTCGATGGCTTCGGTTACCAAGACACCCACGAAACGTTAAACGCATTCAATTGGGGCCCCGACGGTTGGCTGTATGGCTGCCACGGCGTATTCACCCATAGCAAAATCGGCAAACCTGGCACACCAGACGAAGACCGTATTCCTATGAACGCCGCCGTCTGGCGATACCACCCCACAAAACACACTTTCGAAGTCTTCGCTTGGGGCACCAGTAATCCATGGGGTGTGGACTTCAACGACCACGGACAAGCCTTCATAACGGCGTGCGTCATCCCACACCTCTACCATGTGATCCAAGGTGCTCACTACCAGCGTCAAGCCGGTGAGCACTTCAACCGATACGTCTTCAACGACATCAAAACCATCGCTGATCACCTCCACTACGCTGGAAACATCGGCGACCACGCTTGGTGGGGCCATGAACCTGGTATCCAAGACGACACTTCCGATGCAGGTGGCGGTCACGCTCACTGCGGGGCTATGATCTACCTCGGTGACAACTGGCCTGATCGATACCGCAACCAAATCTTCTTCAACAACGTACACGGCAATCGCGTCAACATGGATCGCCTTGTCCGCGATGCAAGCGGCTATATCGGAAAACACGGCGACGACTTGCTCTTGGCCAACGATCGCTGGTTCCGAGGTATCAACCTTCGCACCGCTCCTGACGGTTCTGTCTACCTGATCGATTGGTACGATCGAAATGCATGTCACCGTGTGAATCCAGAGATATGGGACCGCACCAACGGACGGGTCTACAACATCGCTTACGGTGTTCCGAACCGCCAAAGCACCGATCTATCCAAACTCTCCGATGCCGAACTGACCAAACTTGCTTGGCACAAAAACGACTGGTTCGTTCGCACCTCTCGCCGCATTCTTCAAGAACGCGCCGCTAACAAAAAACTCGATCTCGCAAGCGTATCTGGTGAACTTGATAAACTCCTCCAAAGCGATGACGAAACACGCGTCCTTCGTGCTCTTTGGCTCGGTCACGCCATCAACGCTTGGGACTCCCCCAAACTCCAGTCATTCCTCGATCACCCCTCGGCATTCGTCAAAAGCTGGGCGATCCAACTCCTCTGTGAAAACCGTAAAATCGACGATTCGACTCTGTCGAAATTCCTCGATCTTGCAAACAACAAATCGATCGATCCCGTCGTACGACTCTACCTTGCGTCGGCTTTAAGCCGCCTTAAGAACGATTCGGTATGGGGAATTGCTCAAGCCCTTTCCCTGCATGCCCAAGATGCAAACGACCGGAATATCCCACTCGTTACATGGTACGGTTTGGAACCCCTTGTCGCTCAAAACCCAACGCGCGCTATCGAACTTGCGAAATCCAGCCAGATTCCACTTCTGACTGAATACATCATCCGCCGCTGTGCAGCAGACGAAAAAGGTCTCGAAGCCCTCATGGCACAAGTAAGGACTTGGACCCCCGAGCAGCAACGCTCTGCGCTCGAACAAGTCAGCCGGTCGATGGAAGGACGTGTAAATGTGCCTCAACCGACTTCATGGAAGGACGCTTACGAAACGTTCGCTAAATCGGAATCCGAAGAAGTCCGAGAACTAGCGCTTCGACTTGCTGTTGCATTCGGCGACCAACGCGCATTTCCTCAATTACGCGAACTTCTCGCAAACCCCAAACGCCCATCCGCAGAACGCCTTCGCGCTTTGGATATCCTTGTTAAAGGCCGCGACAAAGAACTCGCCCCTACCCTCTATCAAGTCCTCGACAACGAAGAGCTGCAATCGCCAGCAATTCGCGCATTAGCTTCTGTCGCTGATAACCAAACACCTGAGAAACTGCTTGGTATTTATAACAAACTCTCCAAGCCGGCCCGCGAAGATACTATCGCAGCCCTCGCTTCCCGCGCACCATTCGCTCAGAAACTGCTCGATGCGATCGAAGCGGACAAAATCGCTCGATCCGACGTCCACGCTTTCCATGTTCGACAAATGGTCAACCTCGGTGATGCTCCTCTCCTTGAACGCATCAACAAATCGTGGGGTAAAGTCGGTACATCCAACGAAGAACAAAAAGCAGCGATCGAGAAGTACAAAGGCTTACTCACCAAAGCATTCCTCGCAAAGGCCGATACGAGCCACGGCCGAACGCTGTTCAATAAACACTGCTTGGCTTGCCACCAATTATTTGGTGCTGGTGAAAAAGTCGGACCGGATCTGACCGGATCGAACCGCGCTGATTTGAACTACATCCTTGAAAACCTCGTCGCCCCTAACGCAGTCGTAGGCAAAGACTATCAAATGACACTCCTACAACTCGATGACGGACGAGTACTATCGGGACTAATCACCAAAGAAACCGATAGCGCTGTCACCCTCAAAACGATCAATGACTTAGTCGTTGTCCCCAAAGACGAGATCGATCAGCGCAAACTCTCCGAACTCTCACTGATGCCAAACGGACTCCTCGACCCAATGCCACCCGAAGAGATTCGAGACCTGGTCGCCTACTTGGCAAGCCCATCGCAAGTTCCCCTGCGAGGTCCAAAACCAAACTTCGATTCCAAGGGTAATGTTCCGAATGCTCTTGAAGGTGAGAGTATGAAGGTACTATCGAAGTCGCGAGGAAACACGCAACGCCAAGACATGCGAGCTTTCCCTAAAGACAAATGGAGCGGCAACGATCACCTTTGGTGGACCGGCGCACAACCTAAAGACAAACTCGAGCTTGAATTCGAAGTCTCTGCGGAAGGGACCTACAACATCGCAACCGTTCTTTCCAAAGCTCGAGACTACGCAATCATCCAAATCGCAATCGATGGACAACCTCTAGGAGAACCAATCGATTGCTTCAACACTCCAGATGTGATCACCACAGGTCTGGTCAACTTGCCAACCAAGAAACTCGCTCAAGGTGCCCATACTTTGGAAATTCAAATCCTTGGTAAGAATCCTGAAGCAGCACCTGGTTTCATGGTAGGCATAGACTTTTTACTCCTCACCCCAGCTTCCAACAACTAATCCACTAACAGGAACCTTTCCTAGCTATGCCTACCTTGCTCGATCCCTTCGTTCTGAAAGACACCAAGCTCCGGAACCGAATCGCCGTGGCACCCATGTGCCAATACATGTCTATCGATGGCTTGGCAAACGATTGGCACTTTGTCCACTACTCCTCTCTGGCTCGCGGTGGTGCGGGATTGGTCATCGTCGAAGCCACTGCGATATCTCCAGAGGGACGCATCAGTTGGGGAGATGCGGGTTTGTGGAACGATGCCCAAGCAGCGGCGCTTGAGCGAGTCGTCCACGAGATCCGCAAATGGGGTGCAGTCCCAGGCATCCAGCTCGCTCACGCTGGCCGAAAAGCCTCCGCGAACCGACCTTGGGAAGGGGATAACCATATCGAAGATGGACAACCGAACTCTTGGACCACCATCGCTCCCTCAGCGATTCCATTCGGAGCCAACCTCAATAAGGTTCCTCAAGAGATGAGTATCGCGGATATCCATCGCGTCCAAGCCGACATGAAGCGGGCGGTCGAACGCGCTCGCGATGTCGGCTTCGAATGGCTCCAACTCCACTTCGCACACGGGTACCTCGCGCAGAATTTCTGGTCCCCCCATTCGAACAAGCGAACCGATCAATACGGTGGAAACGCACAGAACCGAGGCCGCTATCTGCTTGAGACACTCGATGTCGCTCGCAGCGTCTGGCCAGCGAATCACCCGCTTACTGCAAGACTCGGCGTAGTCGATTTCGATGGCAACGATGAACAAATGCTCAGTGAATCCATCGACCTATTGAAAACTATGAAAGCCAATGGACTCGACTCCGTTGACGTCTCCATGGGCTTCAACACCCCCAATGCATCCGTCCCTTGGGGTACAAACATGATGGTCGACATCACGTCCCGCATCTTGAAAGAAACCCAATTGCCTGGGACTACAAGCTGGCTTCTCGATGAAGCGCTCGGCACAAACCAATTGATCCTCGACGGGAAAATCGATTTCGCAAGCTTCGGACGTAGATTGCTCGCCGAACCCCATTGGCCATACCGCGCTGCCAAGGAAATTCTTGCGAATTCCCAGTCACTTAGCGACCAGCAACGCGCCTCGGCCGCTTGGGCTACCCTGCCTGCCCCCTACGCTCACTGGCTGGCTAACTACCGCTAAACTCTTGGCGATCGGCTTGAAACTCCACCCGCTGCCCAGTGAGCGGATGGAGGAAACTCAAACGCCAAGCGTGAAGCAACATCGGTTGGACGTCCTTGTTTTGGCTGACCTCCGCACTCAGACTTGGTTCTCGAATGCTGAGGTCGCCATACAACTGGTCCCCTTCGATCGGATGCCCAAGGGCGGCTAGGTGCAATCGAATCTGATGCGTTCGCCCGGTCTTTGGCTCGATATGCACCAAGGTTCGATTCGGTTCCTTGCGAACGACGCGAAAGAAAGTTTCCGCGCTCTGCCCGTTGGGGTCAATCTGACGCCGCCCGTTTTGTAAGGTGACGTCCGAAATCGGCAAATCGCAGGACGTCTGTTCCCAGCTCGGCACACCATGGATCCATGCCAAGTATGTTTTGATCACTTCGCCGCTAGCGAACTGCGGCTGCAGCGCCGATGCAAACTTGTATTTGCGAGTGAATACTACTAAGCCTGTAGTCATCGAATCAATACGATGAGCTGGTCGAAGTTTTTCAGGGAAGTAGGCTTCGTGCAATATCCACTCCAGCGAGTTTTTGTGGTAGCGACCGGAGGGATGTAGAGGCAGCGGTGCACCTTTGTGCACCACCACAATCGCTTCGTCTTCATAAAGTAACTCAATTTCAGGGTCGATCGCAGGTTCGCTATAACCTTGTATTGCATGAAGAAATCGCTCCCCCTCACGAACTTGTTGATCAGCAACTACGCTTTGCGTTTGCCAATGCGATTTCGTAGAAGCAGGCGAGGTAATCTCTCCCGTACGAATCGCATCGAGCCACTGCTCAGTTGTGTAGGGTGGATAGAAGGTATGCAAAGCATCGATCAGTCGCATTCCGGCGCATTGCTGTGGAATCGATATCCATCGTCGATTCTCATAAGGCGTACAGCCCGGTTGTGTCCTTGCAATCGATTGGATCTTAAGCTGCCTTGCCTGACGACGATCCTCCTGACTCTTCTCGGGATCCTTGTAACAATGCGGGCAGCTAACCCCTTCGCGGTACTTCGGCGAACTGCAATCCTCTACCGTCAAGACATGCTTGCAAGCAAAGCACTCATATACGTCTGTCGGAGCTAACGAAGGATCCACAGCGACTCTTTGATCGAAAACAAAACACTCCCCTTGATAATGATCCTGAGCGCATTCCTCGAAGTACTTCAGAATGCCACCTTCGAGTTGATAAATATTCTCAAAGCCCAAACCTTTCATGTAAGGCCCGATCTTCTCACATCGAATGCCCCCGGTACAAAACATCACCACCGGTTGTTTGCGAACCTCTTCGGGTAAGGCTGCTGCTGCCGAAGGGAACTCACGAAAGGTCTTCAACTGCAAATCAATCGCCCCTTCGAATGTCCCTAATGCGACTTCGTAGTCATTGCGTGTATCCAGAAGTGCAACAGGTCGCCCTTCATCCAGCCATTGCTTCAACTCTCGAGGAGCTAACTTGGGCGAAGCCACAGGATCTGGATCGATACCGGTACACCCAACCGGAATAATCTCTTTTTTGATCTTCACTAACATCCGATTAAAAGGTTGATACTCCGTTTCGCTCTCCTTGACCAATATCCCAGAAAACCCAGGGAAAGAGCGTATCACCCCCAACACTCGCTCGACGCCCTCCCTCGCCCCGGCAATAAATAAATTCACCCCTTCGCGACTCAGTAAAATCGTCCCCTTGAGACCCAATTCAAAACAGATCTCCCGCAACTCCACACGGCGATCTTGAAGTTGGTCCAACGGATGAAAATGATAAGCCGCTACGTTGAGAATCGACATAAAATCCCGCAGAAACGCAAATCCTAGAGTCGTAAAAGCCGCGAACCGAAACCTACCGACTACTGCCATCCCACCGGTCGCAGCATCTGCCCAATAGGATTCCTTGCGGTACCATAATAAAACCAATGGCGTGAAAACCTTCAGTCTTTGAAGGCAAATACCCCTGTGAAGTTACATTCTTAACGGAATTCGTCCAGAGAGCTATGCCCGTATCCCCACCTGTTGCCGGATTATCCCAAGATGACATCGCATGGCTCGAATGGTTTTACGCATGCGAACCGCTCGATGTGGCCCATAACGATTCCCGTTGGATCGAACGGGTTATTCGAACAAGCCCCGCCTCCGAACCACTCCTACGCGCAGAAGTATTGGGGGGCGACCAAGCTGCTGCGGGATTCGCGATCCTCGCTCGAGGAGCCATGGCCGTCCACGGACGCAGCGCTCTACGCCCCGCCTCCTCATTTCACACCCTCCCAAAATCTACCACCCCGGGCATCCGATCCGAACGACCCTCACCTGACCCGACGACCACTCTATCCCCCCAGCCAGCACTCAACATCAAGCCCGCATCCAATATTGATACCAATGAATTGCTCGATGCAGCGAACAAGCTTCTTGTCGCTCAAGCCTTTCACAGAGGAGCAGAAATCTATCACTCCCTCACCCCAATCCCCCTTCCGACCACTCCCGTAACGCCTGTAAATCTCGCTTCTTGCGCCCCCCCTGCTGAAAACAAAAGCTGCCTGCGTTTCATCACCACATTGCTTCGATTCGAAAACCTAAACCCCGCTGAGACCCTTGATAAAATCCCGGCCTCCAAACTGCCACCCAACAGCAGCGGTAACCTACGCTTCGAACCCTACCGAAAACTACCCTTTCATCAGTGGTGCTCGTTGATTCGCGACGCCTACCGGGACTCCCTCGATGTACCGGAAATCGAAGGTGTTCGCTCGATCGAACAAACACTCGAAGGCTACGCCGTCAATCAACCTTCCAACACCGATGCTTGGTTCGCGATCTCAATCAATCAATCGCTCGCAGGATGCTTGATCCTCTCGATCCCTTCACGCCGCCAAGCCGAAATCACGTACCTTGGACTCCATCCACAATTCCGCTCCAAAGGTTACGGATTCGAAATCATGCGATTCGCTCTTCAATGGATGAGCGAACAAAACATCGAGATCGCATCCCTAAGTGTCGACTGCCGAAACACGCCGGCAATCCAACTCTACCAACGCTTCGATTTCAATCCGACCGAAGCCTATCACGCTTGGGCAACCACCCCGCAGTGGTTTGCTGCAACGTTAAACACCGCTACTTGAACACAACTACCTTGAAACACCTGCTTGAACACCACTATAGACAACTAGCTATACTACTACGACATTCTGATTTCTTATCGGCTCAAAAAGGATCCCGCAAATGCGCAAAGGTAATCGCAACGGCAATAAAGTTTCCGCGTTGTTCATGGCAAGCCTTCTCGGGGGATTATCCCCCATATCGTCCAACCTAGCAGTCTCTGGACTTACTGTCGGCGGCTTGTCGCTATGCACCTGCATTGCACTTCAAGACACCGCCACAGCCGCCCCTCCAACGCTTGTCACCACCGTCGAAGGTGTCAGCGAATTCCGCTTTGACAACGGGGCACGATTGCTCCTATTTCCTGATGCATCGCGACCAACCATCAGCGTCAACATGACGGTCCTTGTCGGTTCCCGCCACGAAGGGTACGGCGAAGCCGGGATGGCTCACCTCCTCGAACACCTCGTGTTCAAAGGTACCCCCACGTTCCCTGAAGTACCAAAAGCACTCCGTGACCACGGTGCGAACTTCAACGGTACAACGAACGTAGACCGAACCAACTACTTCGAAACACTCCCTGCCACCGACGAGAACCTTGACTTTGCGATCCACCTCGAATGCGATCGACTCGTCAACAGTTTCATCAAACGCGAAGACCTAATGTCGGAGTTTACCGTAGTACGAAATGAATTCGAGAACGGTGAAAACAGCCCCCAGCGAGTCTTGTCCCAACGCGTTCAAGCCGTCGCATACGAATGGCACAACTACGGCAAGTCGACCATCGGTAATCGATCCGATATCGAACGAGTCCCCATCGATAATCTTCAAGACTTTTACCGACGTTTCTACCAACCCGACAACGTTGTGCTCATCGTTACCGGAAAGTTCGAAGTCCCCAAAGCGCTCGAACTGGCAACGAAGTATCTCGGTTCGATTCCTAAACCAGAGCGAAAACTAAACGCTACCTACACCGAAGAACCAGCCCAAGACGGCGAACGAACGGTGATCTTGCGCCGGGTCGGTAAAGTCGGCTCACTGATGGCCGCATACCATATGCCCGCAGCATCCCATCCCGATTGGGCACCGCTCTCAATCCTAGCAAGCATCTTGTCGGAAGACAAAATTGGTCGACTCGACAAGAACCTTCTCGAATCGAACATCGCCACGAGCGCAAGCGCTTTTGCTGACAGTGCCCACGATCCAGGCCTGTTCATGTTCTCCGCTCAACCGGCAGAAGGCAAAATGGAGGAGACCGAAAAAGTTCTGCTCGATGTCGTCGAGAACATGGCGAATCAGCCCTTTACCGCCGAGGAAATCGAGCGCGCTAAAGTCCGTGCGAAACGAGGCTACGAAAACTCAATCACCAGTGCGGCTTCGATGATGCAAGCCCTCTCGTCGGCTTCCGCACTCGGCGATTGGCGATTGTGGTTCCTCCAACGCGATCGAATCGCCGCCGTTACACCAGAAGATGTCAATCGAGTCGCCAACACGTACTTCAAAACCCACAACCGTACGATCGGACGATTCGTTCCCGTCGATCAACCTCAACGTTTAAGCGTACCGGCTGTCGAGTCCATCGCCGACATGGTCAAAGACTATAAAGGAGGTGCGGCGGTTGAATCAGGAGAGGAATTCGATCCAACCCCAGAAAACATCGACGCAAGAACCGCTTTCGCAGAAGTCGGCGGCGTCAAAGTCGCGATGCTCCCGAAAAAGAACCGCGGCGATACGGTCAACATGACCCTCACCCTGCGATACGGAAACGAAGACTCCCTGAGAAACCTCTCGGCCGCAGCAAGCATGCTACCATCGATGCTCATGACCGGCACGAAGAACCTCGATCGACAAGCCCTTCGGCAAAAACTAGATGACCTTGGCGTACGACTCAGCGCCGGGGGTGGAGCGGGTGGTCGTCGCGGTGGAGGCCGAGGTGGTCGTGGAGGCTCGGGCGGAGCAGCCGGCTCTCTCTCCTTCAGCATCGAAGCGAAAAAAGATTCTCTCGCCGATGGAATCAAACTCCTCGCTGAAGTGATGAGAAACCCAGCTTTCTCCGAAGAAGAATTCGAACAGATGAAAGCACAGTCTCTGGCGATGATGTCGCAGATGACCACCGAACCTTCCATGCTCGCCAATAGCCAATTATCCCGCGCACTCTCCGACTACGAAAAAGGAGACGTACGCTACGCTCGAAGCGTCGAAGAAACCATCGAAGAAATGGAATCTCTCACACTCGATCGCGTCATCTCTGTTTATCAAGACCAAGTCTCCTCGGCGGTAGGTGAAGTTGCCATCGTCGGCGATTTCGATCCTGAATCAGCCCTCGCAGAGATCGGTGAAGCTCTCAAGGAATGGGAGTCGTCCACCAAATATAAATCCATCGAACGAACTGCTAAAAAAGGACAGGCAGGCTCCAAAGGAGATATCAACACTCCCGATAAAGCCAACGCAGTCTTCCTCGCAGGACTCTCGTTCCCTATGAACGAAGATTCCGAAGAAGACATCCCACTGGAGATCGGTAACTTCATCCTCGGGGGTGGAACTCTATCTAGCCGTCTTGGTGATCGTATCCGACAAAAAGAAGGATTGTCCTACGGTGTAACTTCTTCAGTCTCGATTCCTTCACGCGGCGACGATGCTCGCTTCTCCATCAACGCGATCACCAATCCTGAAAACATTGATGCCGTTGAAAAAGCAGCCATGGAAGAACTCACACGCTTCATCGAACAAGGGCCCACCGAAGCCGAACTCTCTGACGCTAAAAAAGCCTATCTTGAATCGCGAAAAATTGGTCGCGCGTCGGACGGTGCAATCGCCGGCCAACTCGCATCTAATCTCGATCTCGGACGATCCATGACCTACGTAGCACAAGAAGAAAAGAAAATCGAAAACCTCACCGTTGCCGATGTTCAAAAAGCGTTTAAGAAGTTCATCGACCCGAAGAAGCTGATCATCATCCGAGCAGGGGACTTTAAGAAGTAGTAAGTAGCAACTGAACTTCTAACCAACTCGCAATTAATCAGCTTTTGCGTGTCAGCTTTTGCTTGGGAGCAAACACCTTGCACTTCCTGTTGCTTTACAAGGTTCTCGACGACTATACCGTGCGGCGAGAACCTTTTCGTGCAGAACATCTCGCTCTTGCCCACGAGTTCCATCGCCGCGGAATTCTTGAGCTCGGCGGTGCTCTCGATCAACCGGTCGACATGGCTGTGTTGCTCTTTCGGTGCGATTCCCAAGATCCGATCGAGGAATTTATCCAACGCGATCCGTATGTCAGAAATGGACTGATCGCCTCATGGCAAATCCGCCGCTGGATTACTGTGGTTGGTGACACCGCCCAATCCCCAATCAATCCAAAAGATCTACCCTAATTAACAGAGGGCAGCTTCAACTCCACTTGCAACCGCCCTAAGCGATCTCGCAATTGGTCTATCAAATCCTTCGTTAAGCTTGCGTGCAAATCGTTACCGACTATTTCAACTGCGCGCTGCATAATCTCGTCGCGGACCTTCAAGTTCGTAGCTTTCGCCGGTATCAACGCATCGAGAGCCAACAGCAAACATCGCGCTTCGTTTTGGGTTTCACCAAGCCGACGGCAACACGTTGCTTGCCCCAAATATCCCGACAAGAGCAGCGCATAGTCACCTCCTAAACTGCTGACTGGCCGTCCGTTGCTCGATAAGTGGTGCAAGGCATATATCAATTGCGAATAGTAATCGCATGACGATTCCCAGCGTTGCTCTTTATAAGCCAATTCAGCAAACGACAGATGGACTTTCGCAAGCCCCGTTCGATGCGCAAGTACTTGCGGATGCTCTTGAATCAGTTGCTCATAGCTCAACTTTGCTTGTATCAATACGTCGTAAGCTTCCGTCGAACAACCTGATCGAGTCAGCAATTGACCAAACAAATTTTGGCTTGCGGCAACCCCATAAGCAAACTCCGGTGAGTCCGGAAACCGACTTCGCAATTCTTCTCGTGCCGCAACCAATCGCCGGCCAATCGAAATCGCTTCGCCAAGTCGCTCCTGTAGCGTCATTACCCCCAACTGATTGCTCAGAGTGTTGATCCAATAAGAAGTATATCCAGGTCGATTGGGATACCGCTCAGCCAACAGCCGATAGATTTCCTCCGCACGCTCGAAGTTTGCAGACGCTTCTGGAAATTCGCGAAGCTGAAGATATGCAACACCTAACGAACCATAGGCTGCGGCGTAATCCAACTGCATCTCAGGATACTTTGGATAGGCTCCAACTATTTTCTGCTGCTGCTCTAACGATCCTGAAAGAGCATCACAAGCCTCACGCCACTTTCCCTGGTCGTTATAGGTCGAACCAAGGGCCTGCAATCCCAGACCTAGGGCCCGCCATGCTTCCGTTTTGTCAGGATATTGATCAAGGAGACTTCGAGCTGCCTCTACGGCATGTAAAAGAATCTCCAACGCTTCACGATGCTGCCCCTGAAGCCTCAGGACATTGGCTAACTTACACTCGCAAACACACCGCTGCTGACGATATTCCAAATCGATATCAGCATCCCATCTACTGCTGTCCAAGACTTCGATCGCCTTGTGAAACTGCTCTTTACCTAACTCTAATTCCTGCACCCTAGATAAAATCGTTCCATAATCACGCCGAATTCGGCTGGCCGTCAACGCAATTCTAGCATCCCCATTCGACCTCTCTAAAGCTTGATCAACCCTCAACAGCGCGGCATCAAAGGTCTTGGTCGCATCTGCGTTCTGACCACGATGAAACATTAGTTTCGCAAGTTCGTACAAAGCCGACGCATAATAATGTTGGTACTCCGAATTATTCTCGAAGCGATCGCATAACGCCTGATATTCCTCACACGCTTTATTAATCTCTTCCTCTGCTTGAGCATTCCTACCCAGCATTCCATCAATCGCTCCAATCCTCCAAAGCGATTCTGCTCGTATCGACAAACTCTTCTCGTCTTCACCAACGACCTTCGCGAAGGTCTGCCAACGCTTCATGTTCTCTTCAAGGATCTTGTACTCTTTGTCTTCTTTCTCTGGCGTCGCACCATACAACCTATCCGAAGACTCCTCCATGCGAGCTCGAAGCTCTTCGCGCGTAATACCCTCGACCATCTCCACTCGCTCAAGAGTACGCTCAGTTTCCTTCGATCTCTCCTTTAAAACACTCTCAAGCTGACGATTATGCTCCTTGGTTGTCATCGCACCAACTCCGAAGAATGCCAGCAGTGGAATACTAACTCCGGCAACACCCGCAACACCCGGATGTCGATAACTCCACTTCCAAAGGCGCTCAGCTATTCCCATCCGCCTCGCTTGGATCGGTTGATTTCCAAAGTAAGCCCTCAAATCCGATGCAAAACTCGCCGCAGTTCGATAACGCTGTGCGGGGTCTTTCCGCATGCACTTCAAACAAATTTCATCCAAGTCCCTCGATATTTTCGAATCAAAATGGCGAAGTGACTTTGGCTCTCCTCTTTGAATCGATTTAAGCAATGACTCCCTATCGGTCGCTGCAAAAGGTCGTTTACCAACAAGCAACTCATGGAGGATCACCCCCAGAGAATAGATGTCAGAGGAAGGAGCAATTTCAGGAAAAACATCAACAGACCCATCCCTCGCCACCGTCCGCTCGGGGGCCATGTATGCAAGGGTCCCTGCATCAATCCCCTGAAACGAGTCACTGGAATTGTGCTGCAATTTCGCAACTCCAAAATCAATGACCTTCAGCTCCAAATCCTCTTTCTCTCCCCGAACAAGAATATTGTGCGGCTTCAAATCGCAATGAACCACTCCCCGTTCATGCGCATGAGCAACAGCCTCGCCGACCAATGCCATCAACCTTGCTATCTCCTTGCGACTAGGCCGCTGCTCCCTACACCAATCAAGCAAAGTAACACCCGGAAAGTACTCCATCACAATGACAGGAGCATCCCGGTAGACGATGACGTCAATCACTTGAATGATATTGCGGTGCGACAATGCCCCCATCGCACGCACCTCCTGCAGCACCCCTTCGGCACTCGGTCCGAATCCCAGCGAAGCCACCTTCGAATTCGATATGAACTTCAAGGCGACGGGCCGCCCCGTTACAAGCTGCTCCGCTTCGTACACCGTACCCATTCCACCTTCGGCTACCCGACGAACGATACGGTAACCGCTCAAATCCACTTGGGACGGTATTGCTCCATCGAATGCTGATGCATCACGAGGTTGATCCTCAGATTGATCAAGCTTCTTTCGAATGGACTGCGTTAACATTCCGCGGCATGGTGTACATATCGCAAAATGGTCAGTTATCTCCGAGACAATTGCAGGATCAAGTCGATTCGAAACATATTGCTCGACCGTGTGCCAGTCCACGTGCTCATCTTCATCGCGTTCGATCATAGCCCCACCCAAGACGCATCAAACCGACGACCGCTCAGAAGCTAATTCCTGGAGTGCTTCCGCCAATCGTTCTTGGAACCTACTCCTCGACTTATAAATCACATCCACCGAAACACTCAATATCTCAGCAGCCTCTTGCCCACTTCTTCCCTCGATCGCTGTAAGCCGGTAAGCATCCCAAAGCTGAGGATTGACCCGCCGCTGGGTACACTCTAAAGCATACTGAAAGTACTCCTTTTCAATCAACAAATCGATCTCTCGGTCGATCGACAACATCGTCTCCTCCGATAGACTCGCCTCCACATCCAACGAAGTGTGCTTGCCAAATGCTGATTGCTGAACCACCTTCAACCAACAACTCCGCGAAACTTTTTTCAGCCAAGCACGAAAAGTTCCAGGACCACGATGCCTGAAGCGATGAACATTCCCAAGGATCCTTAGATAAGTATCTTGCAGAATATCCTCGACCTCATCGACAGGGATCTTCCATGGCTTCATCCAACGACGCATCATCCGCGAATAATGGACCGCAAAATCCTCCCAAGCTTGGGGATCGTGATGACTGAGCCGAACCACAAAGGATGTGGCTGTATCTAGTGACTCTTCCAAATCCATGTCTCTGATCATCCCCACTTTATTCACCGAACGACCCACGCAAACAATGTGTCCATCCGCATCGTTCGTCTCATACGTGTCAACTTGAATTCACGGTGACGCTTGATTTATCTCAATACAAGCACAACATCCAGTCGCCCTTAGCATCACTGAGTCCCTGGGCGTTCCGTTTCGGACTTTTATTAAACCACCAATTAAGCCTACATCCCAGCACCCGGCAATTAAGCACAATGACTTTCCGACAAATTCTTGCGAAAAACATCCGTACGGCAGGAATCTTACCCCCTCGAAAGTTATCCAAAGTCTATCGAGTTCCGCTTGGTTTTTTCCAAAGCCTATGACTCCCATTGACCCGATAATTCCAATACCGTATCCCCCTTGAAGAGTACCCTGAATCACCCGCCGAAAAACCAACTGTCTAACCTATTCCCCCTAAACTAACTTGCACCCATGACGTTCCCCTTTGCCAACTCAGAGCCCAAACGCAAAAGACGTCAACAGCACGCTAGCTTGCGCCGCGCTACGCGAAACCGTAAGCCCTTTTTCGAGACCCTCGAAGAACGCCGGGTCTTTGCAAGCCTTCCGTTCGGCGCCACCCCCCAAGACACCGGCGAGTTCATGCTTGGACGTATCGCTGTGACCCCTGTGCTCCTCGAAAGCACCGGCGGTCTGAGCACCGAAGACTGGTCCGATTCCCACGTTCAAGACGTGATGAATAACATTCAGACTGGACTGCAGTGGTGGAACAAGTTGCTCGCAAAGAAGTCCTCTGTCCACACTCTCGAATGGGTCATCGATCGAACCTATGTCGACAACCGACTGAGCACCCCCTTCGAACCGATCAACATGACCTCCGAAGGTTACCTGCAATGGGGGCCAAGGTTCCTGCAGGACATCGGTTACACCCAAGCATCCGGCGCGAACTTCGAATCCTCGCTCCGCGCTTTCAACCACGCTCAACGCGAAAAACTCGGAACCGATTGGTCCTTCACCATCTTCGTTGTCAACTCCGCACGCGATACCGACGGCAGCTTCGCACCCGGAGGGAACTTCTCTCGCGCCTTCGCATTCGCCGGAGGACTCTTCGAAGTCATCCCATCGAAACGCCCCGACTCGACTTATACACACGAGACCGGTCACATCTTCTGGGCACGCGATGAATACATCGGAGGAGGAAACTACTACGATCGACGCGGCTACTACGATGCTCAAAACACCAACGCTTTCGATTTGAACCCCACCCCGAACTTCGTCCAGCAAGCGAGCATCATGTCCTCGGGCGGCTCCCTCTCCGCTGCTTACTCGCTGGTGATCTCACCCGAAGCAACTCTGGCTCAAATCGGATGGAAAGATTCCGATAACGATGGGATCTTCGATGTCCTCGACGTTCCACTGAAACTTCAAGGCACAGGCCGATACTTCCCCCAATTCGGCGCCTATAGCTTCTCCGGCCAAGCCTCCGTGCAGACCCTTCCGAACCGAAATTCTTCCGGCACCCAAAACGACATCACGATCAACAAGGTCCGTCGTATCGAGTACCGAATCGATGCTGGGAACTGGACGGAAATCCTCGCAACCAACGATTATTCAGTTAACCTCAATCTCCAAATCCCCATCCTTCCCGCACAAGTCGGCAAGACCATCGAAATCCGCGCTGTGGAAACCGCCCTGGGAATCACCAGCAATATCTTCTCCGGTGTCATCTCCGATGCTCCCGATGTGACGACCCAAGTCGGTATCCAAGGCTTCCTGTGGAGCGATGCAAATCAAAACGGAAGTTGGAACTCGAACGAATCTGGAATACCGAACGGACTCGTTACTCTCGTCGATGCAAATAACAACCCACTGAACCTTCAGTCCCTCATCGATCCCGACGCGTTCCCAACCGGCAACCTTGCCGGATACCTCGGCCCCTCCGGAAACGCAGTGCGCATCGATACAGTAGGGAACGACTCCCAAGCCCTCATCGGTGTCTATCCACTGGATAACATCTCCGGACCAAAATTCTTTAAACCCTACTCCTTCTGGGCCCGTCGCTACGTCGACTCCTTCACCGGCGAGCAACTCCAACTTCGCGCTCGTTTCGATCAACCTCAATCCTACGTGTCCATCGAAGCCGTCGCCGTCAACGATGCTTCACGCGTTCGACTCGATGCCTACGACTCCAACGGAAACCTCATCGGCCGCGCAGAGCAAAGCGGACTGCTCCGCAACCAACGCGTAACGCTCGAAGTCCAAACCGGATCAGCTCGAATCGCATCCGTGATCGCCCGTGGATTCCAAGGATCCTCGGTCATGCTCGACCACTTGCGATACGGACCGAAATCTCAAACAACAACCGCAAGCGACGGAAGCTACGTACTACCAAACCTCCCTACAGGTTTCTATCGACTACTGATCGACCCGAAAATCCCAGGCTTCATCCACACCAATAGCAACAACGGTATCCTTGAAGTCAATTACTCAGCAGCCCCGGTCGTACAACACGTAGACTTCGGTGGCTTCTCCCCACCGAGCCCCTGGCAGAATCCTGTCATCGCAGAAGATATCTCCGGTGACCAAAGCGTCAGCCCCCTCGATGTGCTTACCCTCATCAACGATATCAACACCAACTCCGCGCGGTCCCTTCAAGGCTCTCCCTCGGGTCAAGCACCCTTCTTGGATCCCAATGGCGATCGCTTCATCAGCCCCCTCGATGTGCTGACGGTGATCAACTTCCTCAACCGAGCCGGCAACGCCGAAGGGGAATCGGCCGCCCCAATCGAACAATCCAACGAATCTTCACAAGACTCACAGCGACTTCCTTCGTTCGCTTTCGACCTTATCCCCAACGCCCCAACACGCATTGTCTATCAATCAAACCAATGGCAACCAAGAACACAAGGCCCGGATCGATGCGGTTGCCCAAGCTGCTGCTCTGCTCTCACGGATCCGTCCGCTGCCGAAGGAGAATCGAACGCAGTGCCACTTCACTGGCGAATCGACGATGCTTTCTCAACAGAAAGCCTTGAGTCGCTACTAAAGAACTAACAGCAACCTCGACGGCCGATTAAGCCGGCGATTGAGGAAAAATCGTCGCCAGTATGATTGCGATTCGGGCCCAATTTCGTGCTCGTGCTCGTGCTCGTGCTCGTACTCGTGCTCGTACTCGTACTCGTGCTCGTGCTCCTGCTCGGATAACGGGAAGGGTTTAGTTGCATTCAGAGTTAGATTGCTTTCGATTGCATACACAAGCGCCGTTTCACCGAGCACGAGAACGTATCGAAACACCGACCCCCATCAATACCAGCCACTAAAATCCCTGCATAACCATGAATGCAAAAAGGGAGGATAAAAATCCTCCCTCACAAATTCAATTGCACGGTTTCAATGCACTGCGAGCTTTCGTATCAAGCAACGCCCAGACTGGCAAACTAAGCCAGCGAAGCCTTCTTGACGAAGTGATTCAAACGGCTCTTGGCACGCGACGCCTTGTTCACGTGAATGATCCCCTTCGATGCAGTCTGATCAAGCAGCTTGCTTAGCAAACGAAGTTGCTCTTTGGCCTTCTCAAACTCCTTCGCCTCAACACTCGCTTGCAACTTGCGAATCGCGGTCTTGATCGTCGACTTAGCAGCACGATTCCGAGTTCGACGCTCGAGGGACTGACGAAGACGCTTTTTTGCACTCTCAATGTTTGGCACGTAAATAACTCCTCAAGTTTTCCAAATTGCCGTTCCTACACCGACCTCGCATGCCCTGGAACAAGCCTCAACGAGCATTCAGGGGGCTTGCAAGCACTGCGGTGGCTTGCGAACACTGCGCTGACTTGCGAACACTGCGGTGGCTTGAAATGCGGTGTTCGCCGAACGCCTTACTTCATGCCAAAATATAATCCTGTCTATCAGGGCTAAACATCTTGCCAACACCAGCCCTTTTTGTCCAGCCCTTTTCCCGAGCGATTCCCCCAATTTTGCTTTACCAAGCCGTTTTGTGTGCAACTTGGACCCGCCACCCTATCCCTGATAATCCGTAAACTCGCCCATCGGCTCGCAGGTCGCTCCGGTCGCTCCGCGCGATTCCAAGGAATCTTGCCCAAACCGACCCCTTTTGCATTTTTTTTGAAACGAAAAACCACCCAACCACTCGAAAAAGTTCTTCAGGTATTTCGGTCGATTGTCCCGTAAACTTAGCTAGAATCTGTCACTTCCGCTGACTAATCTATTTAAGGGGACTTTGACGATTTACCCACCAGCAGACGCATACACACAAGCAACTGCTCCCCAGTAAAACGTCCGTCCCTGCAATCGCAATCCGCAGTACTGACAGCACACCCTTAGTCCCACTCTCTTCCTGGTTTGAAGCGAAGGTTCCGGAATGGCCAACTACGTATCACTCGACGAAGCCGCAAAGATCCTTGGTATTTCCACCGACGAGCTCGTAGAAATGCGATCCAGCGGTGAAATTTTCGGCTATCGCGACGGTGCAAGCTGGAAATTCAAACAAGAAGAAATCGATCGCGTGCAAGCCGAACGAGAAGATCTACTAAGCAACGATGACAGCGACGATGATATCGCCTTGGATTCCGATCTGAGACTCGCAGACGATAACTCTCCTGGTAGCGACGTCGCTCTCGTTCCAGACCCAAGCAGCGATAGCGGAGTGAAACTCGTCAACCGCTCCTCGAAAAACAACGACAATAAGAACGCAGGCTCTTCCGACTTGAAACTGCAAGCCGCCGAAGGCAGCGACGTTGAACTCGGTAGCGACCTGATGCTCGATGACGCCAGCTCCAGCGGCTTGGACCTCGCGAGCAAAGGAAAGAAACAATCGATCGAGAACTCCGCAGGCTCAAACGTCTTGGGCTCTGACCTCGGACTTCCCAGCGGCTCGAAAGCCTCCAAAGGTAGCGGCAGCCTCGGCGGAGAACTTGAACTCGCCGGAGACGACGAAGATGATCTCGTCCTTGGATCTGATTCCGCAATCGGACTCGGCTCCGAAAGCGGCATTAACCTGATGAGCCCATCCGACAGCGGACTCTCCCTCGAAGACGAACCGCTCGATCTCGCTGGTACCGGTATCTCCGGTCTCGATCTGGGCGCTGAACTGGCCGCCGACCCATCCGCAGGCTCTAAATCCTCCGTAAGCAACGCGAGCGGAATCGGTGCTTCCCTGGTCGATCAAGACGAAGAATTCCAACTCACCCCATCGAACAGCGTCGAAATCGACGATGATAGCGGCTCGCAAGTCATCGAACTCGAAAACTCCGAAAGCTTCGGTGGCGTTGGTCTACCCGATGACCTTGGTGTCGATGGCGTCGTCCAAGAAGCTGGACTCGATGATGGTGGATTCGGGGCCGAAGACCTCGCGCCAGCAGGTGCCGCCATCGCCATGCGGGGAGCTGCCGAAGTCCCTTACGCAGGTTGGCAAGTAGGCATGCTCGCACTTGTCCTACTCTTGATGGGGCTGTGCGGAATTCTTACCACCGATATCCTGCGAAACCTATGGGCGTGGGACGGTCAAACCGATTACTCCACAGGCTTGACCTCGATGCTTGTCAACGCGCTCGGTAGCAAGTAAATCGCTCGGATCCCCGATGGCGAAACAAACGAAGCAAAGTCCAGCTGAACTCGAACGAATCGAACTCCTAGAAACTCTTCGGAATCGTCCCACCGCTCGTCGACGTTCCGATGTCCCCTCGTTCGTTCGCAATGCTCTAAACCACGGCTGGATCGAAGCGAGAAACCTCGTTGAATGGCTCTGCGTCGATCGCATAGAACTCTTGGTCAACCTCTCGAAGGAGTTTCAGTGGGAACTCGACTTCGAGCACGACCTCAATCCAACTTCCCTCGCGAAGCTTTCAAAGATCCAACAGTCCAAGCAGATCGCGAAATCACTCGCTGAACTCTTCCACGCTTCAGGCCCGGAAATTCAATTGCTCCTGAACCACCCAAGCGACGTTGCTCGCGAATGGGGGGCACTGATCGTCGGCCTGTGGCATGAGATGCCCTTCCCCCGCCGACTCGCTTGGATCAAACCTCTTGCCGATCACGACAATGCAGGCACCCGCGAATTCGCTTGGATGGCCCTAAGACATCATGTCGCCGAAAACCCAATTCAATCCATCGAAAAACTCGTGCCTTGGACAGGTAGCAGAAGCGAACGACTGCGCCGCTTCGCTTCCGAAATCACACGCCCACGCGGCGTATGGTGCACGCACATCCAACTGCTTAAAGACTCCCCCGAAATCGCTCTGCCTATCCTTGAACAGCTCCTTGCAGACTCGTCTCTGTACGTGCGAAACTCAGTTGCGAACTGGCTTAACGACGCCAGCAAATCGCAACCGCAATGGGTCCTAGATCTTACCAACCAATGGCTCTATAGTTCACCAACACCCGAAACGAAATACATCGTCCGACGGGCTCTAAGGACACTCCACAAAGCCGCCGATCAATAACGCACTAACACCCACAT
>Ga0255127_1000177_pt1 | contig 34326 bp, 34 predicted proteins | sample Law_Miss_RepB_8d_FD_188555 | JGI IMG/M metagenome (GOLD analysis project Ga0255127, IMG submission 188555) | Freshwater microbial communities from St. Lawrence River, New York, United States - Law_Miss_RepB_8d | ecosystem: Environmental > Aquatic > Freshwater > River | place: USA: New York...
CCGTTGACCCCACGCGCTGCCCGCTTTGCGGAGGCGACAACCGCTGCGCCATGGAAATCGAACGCGCCACCGGCCAGGCCCAGCCCCCTTGCTGGTGCACCACGACCACCTTCCCGCCCGACCTGCTGCAGCGCCTGCCCCAGTCGGCACGGGGCCAGGCCTGCATCTGCGCGGCCTGTGTGCAAGCCGCCCTGGCGGAGGCACCTCGCGCATGACCCGCCACCCCGACACCCTGGCCGCCATGCGCGCACGGCACGGCGAGAACTACCGCTGGAAGCTGCTGCTGGCGGTGATGGTGGGCACGATTGCCTCGGTGATGTCGTCCACCATCATCAACGTGGCCATCCCCGACCTGAGCCACCACTTCCAGCTCGGCCAGGAACGCGCGCAGTGGGTGAGTTCGGGCTTCATGGCGGCCATGACGGTGTCCATGCTCACCACGCCCTGGCTGCTGACGCGTTACGGCTACCGCGCCACCTACACCGCCTGCATGTTGCTGCTCATGGCCGGCGGCCTGGTGGGCGGCTTTGCCAACCACTACCCCCTGGTGCTGGCCGCCCGCGTGGCCGAGGGCCTGGCCGCGGGCGTGGTGCAGCCCATTCCGGCCATCATCATCCTGCGCGCCTTCGACCCCAGCGAACAAGGCCGCGCCAGCGGCGTGTTTGGCATGGGCGTGGTGCTGGCCCCCGCCGTGGGCCCCAGCGTGGGCGGCCTGCTGGTGGATGCCTTCGGCTGGCGCTCGATCTTCTTCATGGTGGTGCCGCTGTGCCTGCTGTCAATGTGGCTGGCGCGCCGCCTGATCCCGGCCTCGGCACCGGGCGGCGTGGAGCCCAACCCCGAAGGCGCGCGCCTGGACTGGACCGGCTTGGCCCTGGCCACGGCCGGCACGCTGTGCCTGCTCAATGGCCTGGTCGAGCTGCACGGCGGCACCGCCTGGGGCGCCGCGCTGCTGCTGGGCGCCGCCGTGGCGCTGGTGACCACCTTCGTGGTGGTGCAGCGCCGCACCCTGCTGGCGCGCCGGCGCCACCCGCACCAGGGCATTGACCCGCTGATGAACCTGAGCCTGTTCCGCGACCAGCGCTTCGCCATGGGCAGCGTGGTGTCGTTCATCTATGGCGTGGCGCTGTTCGGCTCCACCTACCTGCTGCCGGTGTACATGCTGCTGGGCCTGGGGCTGTCGGCCTCTTACGTGGGCACCATCCTGTTGCCTGCCGGGCTGGTGCTGGCGGTGTGCATCGCCCTGGTGGGCCGCCTGGCCGACAAGCAGCCCACGCACCGGCTGGTGAGCTTCGGGCTGGCGCTGCTGGCCGCCTCGTTCGCTTTGATGGTCACCATCAAAGTGGACCAGCCGGCGCGGGTGATTCCCTTGCTGGTGACCTGGGCCATTTTGGGCCGCATCGGGCTGGGCTTCATCTTGCCCTCGCTCAACATCGGGGCCATGCGCGGGCTGGACCGCACGCACATTCCGCAAGGGGCCAGCGTCATCAACTTCGTGCGCATGCTGGGCGGCGCCACCGGCGTGAGCCTGTGCGGCATCGCGCTGGAGTGGCGCATCGCCGCCCATGGCACCAGCCTGATCGGCCCCAACAGCCCGGCGCGCATGGCCGCGTTCGACGAGACCTTCCTGATGCTGGCCGCCGTGTGCGCCCTGGCCATGCTGGCGGCCCTGCGCCTGAAGCCCGCGCACCACGAACGCTCCACCGGCCACTGAGCGCAAGGCACAATCGCCGCCATGTGCCAACTGCTCGGCTTGAACTGCGCCACCCCCACCGACGCCAACTTCAGCTTCACCGGCTTTCGTGAGCGCGGTGGCAACACCGACCACCACGCCGATGGCTGGGGCATCGCCTTCTTCGAGGGCAAGGGCCTGCGCCTGTTCATTGACCACGAAAGCGCGGCCCAGTCGCCCATGGCGGCGTTTCTGCAGAGCTACCCGCTCAAGAGCCGCCACATCATTGCCCACGTGCGCAAGGCCACCGTGGGCGAGGTGGCGCTGGAAAACGCCCACCCCTTCGTGCGCGAGCTGTGGGGCCGGCACTGGGTGTTCGCCCACAACGGCGACCTCAAGGACTACCACCCCAAGCTGCACAGCCACTTTCAGCCCGTGGGCAGCACCGACAGCGAACGCGCCTTCTGCTGGCTGATGCAAGAGCTGGCCAAGTCGCACGCCGCCCTGCCCACGGTGCAAGAGCTCACCCGCACCCTGGCCGAGCTGGTGCCACAGGTTCGCGCCTTTGGCACCTTCAACTTCCTGCTCTCCAACGGCGAGGCGCTGTGGGCGCACTGCAGCACGAACCTGCACTACCTGGTGCGCCAGCACCCCTTTGCGCCCGCCACGCTGAAAGACTGCGACTGGACGGTGGACTTCGCCCAGGTGAACCAGCCGGGTGACCGCGCCGCCGTGATCGTGACCACGCCGCTGACCACCAACGAAACCTGGACCGCCTTCCAGCCCGGCGAGCTCAAGGTGTTCGTGGACGGCCTGCCGCAGACCTTCGGCGCCTGAGCGCCTGGTGGATCGCCGCGTCAGCGCACCGGGCGCTGGCCCGCGCGGCGCTGCTCGCGCAGCATGAAGAGGTAAAGCCCCTCCACCTTCTCCCGCGCCCAGGGCGTCTTGCGCAGAAAGCGCAGGCTGGACGTGACGCTGGGGTCCACGTTGAAGCAGCGCACCGGGATGCGCTCGCCCAGACCACCCCAGCCGTAAAAGTTCACCAGGGCCGTGACCATGGCCTCCAGCGTGACGCCGTGCAGCGGGTTGTTCGCTTGGGTCGGTTTCTGCTCGTCGCTCACGCGGGCACTTTCAGCGCCGCTTCCAGCGCATCGACAAACATGGCCGGCACGTCAAAGCCGGTCTGCTGCTGAATCTCCTGGAAGCAGGTCGGGCTGGTCACGTTGATCTCGGTCACCTTGTTGCCGATCATGTCCAGGCCCACCAGCAGCAGGCCACGCGCGGCCAGCACCGGGGCCAGCGCCTCGGCCACCGCTCGGTTTTCGTCGCTCAGCGGCTGGGCCACGCCCTTGCCACCGGCGGCCAGGTTGCCACGCACCTCGTTGCCTTGCGGGATGCGCGCCAGCACATAGGGCGCCACCTTCCCGCCGATGAGCAGCAGGCGCTTGTCGCCCGCCGCGATCTCGGGCAGGTAGCCCTGCACCATCACGCTGGTGGTGCCGCCGCGGTTGAGCGTCTCGATGATCGAGCCCAGGTTCATGCCGTTGTCGGTGACGCGGAAGATGCCCATGCCGCCCATGCCGTCCAGCGGCTTGAGGATGATGTCGCGGTGCTCGGCGTGGAAGGCCCGAATGGCCTCGGCCGAGCGCGTCACCAGCGTGGGCGGTGCGTACTGGCCGAACTCCATGAGGGCCAGCTTCTCGGGGTGGTCGCGCAGCGCGCGCGGGCGGTTGAACACGCGCGCGCCCTCGCGCTCGGCCTGCTCCAGCAGGTGGGTGGCATAGAAGAACTCGCTGTCGAACGGCGGGTCTTTGCGCATGAGGATGGCGTCGAAGTCTTTCAGCGCCACCTCGTCCTCATGCTCGATGGTGTACCAGTCGTCCAGCGCGCCGGTCAGGCGCACGCGCTGCACCTGGGCCGTCACCACCTGGCCGGTGCGCCACTGCAGGTGCTGCGGCTCGCAGGCCGCCAGCGCGTGGCCGCGGCGCTGCAGCTCGCGCATCATGGAAAAGGTGGTGTCTTTGTAGGTCTTGAAAGACGACAGCGGATCGGCGACGACGAGGATCTGTTTCATGCGCATCAGGCTTTCTTGGAGAGTCCGTACTGTTGCACAAACAGCGCCAGCGCGCCGGCCACCACGCCCCAAAAGGCCGAGCCGATGCCGGCAATCACCACGCCGCTGAGCGTGACCAGGAAGGTGATGAGTGCCGCCTCGCGGTGCGCGTCGTCTTTCAGCGCGGCGTGCAGGCCGCCGCCGATGCTGCCCAGCAGCGCCAGGCCCGCGATGGCCAGCACCAGCTCTTTCGGGAAGGCCAGCAGCACACCCGTGACCGCCGCGCCCACCAGGCCAATGGCCACGTAAATGGCCCCGCACACCACCGCCGCGGTGTAGCGCTTGCGGCGATCGGGGTGGGCCTCTTCGCCCATGCAGATGGCCGCGGTGATGGCGCTCAGGTTCAGGGCATAGGCCCCGAAGGGCGCCAGCAGCAGCGTGGCCACGCCGGTCAGGGTGATGAGCCGCGACACCGGCATGTCGTAGCCCGCTGCGCGAATGGCCGCCACGCCCGGCAGGTTCTGCGAGGCCATGGTCACCACGAACAGCGGCAAGGCCAGGCTCACGAAGGCCGCCCAGGAGAACTCGGGCATGGTGAACACCGGGCGCGCCCAGCTCAGCGAGACGGCCGCCGCGTTGAACTGCCCGCGCGCCACCACATAGGCCACGGCCACCAGCAGCGTCAGGGGCACCGCGTAACGCGGCACCCAGCGCCGGCCCAGCAGGTAGGCCAGCAGCATGCACAGCACCAGGGGCAGCGCCGTCTGCGCCGCGGCGAAGGCCTGTAGCCCGAAGCGCGCCAGCACCCCGGCCAGCAGCGCCGAGGCAATGGCCATGGGGATGCGGTTCATCACCCGCTCGAACCAGCCGGTGGCGCCCACCAGCACGATCAGCCCGGCGCTGGCGATGAACGCCCCCACCGCCTGCGGCAGGCTGAAGCCCCCGGCCAGGCCCGCCGAGGCCAGCACCGCCGCGCCGGGCGTGCTCCAGGCCACCATGACAGGCTGGCGCAGCACCAGCGAGGGAATGGCCGAGCACAGGCCCATGCCCAGGCCCAGCGCCCACATCCACGAGGCAATGATCTCGGGCGTGGCACCGAAGGCCAGCGCGGCCTGGAACACCAGCGCCACCGAGCTGGTGAAGCCCACCAGCACCGCCACGAAACCGGCGGTGGCCGCCGAGAGGTTCAGGTCACGAAAGAAAAACATGCGGCGATTGTGCCGAGCCAGCGGCACTCGCCCCGTCCCCTCTGCGCGTCCAGCGCACGGCGCAGGGGGCGTGCTAGATCTCTACCTTCGAGCCCAGCTCGATCACCGCGTTGGCCGGCAGGTTCAGGAAGGCCGCGGCCGCCCCGGCGTTGTGGTGCATCTGCGCAAACAGCTTCTCGCGCCAGGGCGACATGCCGCTGCCCAGCGTGGGCGTGACCACATCGCGCGACAGGAAGTAGCTGGTGGTCATGGGCTCCAGGTCGCAGCCATGGCCGCGCAAGAGCGCCAGGGCCTTGGGCACGTCCTGGTCGTTCTTGAAGCCGTAGTGCAGCGTCACGGCCCAGCAGTCGCGCCCCAGCGGGTGAATCTCCACGCGCTGTTCCAGACCAATCCAGGGCACCTCGTGGCTTTGCACGGTGACGAACAGGTTTTGCTCGTGCAACACCTTGTTGTGCTTGAGGTTGTGCAGCAGGGCATTGGGCACGATGCCGGTCTCGGCCGTGAGGAACACCGCCGTGCCGGCCACGCGCTGGGGCGGGCTCACGAACACCGCGTCGAGGAAAGATTTCAGGTCCAGTGCCTCGGCCTCATGGGCCTGGCGCATCAGGTTGCGCCCGGCCTTCCAGGTCATCATCAAAGTGAACACCACCCCACCGATGGCCAAGGGGAACCACCCCCCGGCGAACAGCTTGAGCAGGTTGGAGGTGAAGAAGGCCAGGTCCACCACGAAGAAGGCCCCGGTGGCCGCCACGCACAGCCACAGCGGGTAGCGCCAGCCGTAGCGGATGACAAAGAAAGTGAGCACCGTGGTGATGAGCATGTCCAGCGTGACGGCAATGCCGTAGGCCGCCGCCAGGTTCGACGACGACTTGAACATGCCCACCGCCAGCACGATGGCCACGAACAAGGCCCAGTTCACGAAGGGAATGTAGATCTGGCCCGTGTCGCGCACGCTGGTGTGGCGCAGGCCCAGGCGCGGCAGGTAACCGAGCTGGATGGCTTGCTTGGTCACGCTGAAGGCGCCAGAGATCAGGGCCTGCGAGGCGATCACCGTGGCCATGGTGGCCAGGCCCACCAGGGGCAGCAGGGCCCACTCGGGCGCCATGTTGAAGAAGGGGTTCTTCACCGCCTCGGGGTCTTCCAGCAGCAGCGCGCCCTGGCCGAAGTAGTTGAGCGTGAGCGAGGGCATGACCACGCTGAACCAGGCCAGGCGAATCGGCTTCTTGCCGAAATGCCCCATGTCCGCATACAGCGCCTCACCGCCGGTGACGCACAGCACCACCGCGCCCAGAATGATGAAGGTGGTGCCCGGCTGCGCCAGCATGAAGCGCAGCGCGTGGTGCGGACTGAGCGCGCCCAGGATCTCGGGGTGCCCCACGATGTGCGACACGCCCAGCGCCGCGATGCTGATGAACCACACCAGGGTGATCGGCCCGAAGAACTTGCCAATGCCGCCCGTGCCGCGCTTTTGCACAGCAAACAAGGCAAACAGCACCACCAGCGTCAGCGGCACCACGTAGCCCTTGAAAGCGGGCGACACCACCTCCAGGCCTTCCACCGCCGAGAGCACCGAGATGGCCGGGGTGATGACGCCGTCGCCATAAAACAGCGAGGTGCCGAAGATGCCCACCGCGAGCAAGGCCCCGCGCAGGCGAGGCTTGTCTTTCACGGCCTGCGAAGCGAGGGCCAACATCGCGATGAGGCCACCCTCGCCGCCGTTGTCGGCCCGCAGCACCAGGGTCACGTACTTGAGGGAAACGATGACAGTGAGCGTCCAGAACAGGATGGACAGCACGCCGTACACGTTGGCGTGGGTGAAGGGCACGTGGCCAGAGCCAAACACCTCTTTGACGGCGTACAGCACGCTGGTGCCGATGTCGCCATACACCACGCCGATGGCGCCCAGGGTGAGCGCGGCCAGGGACGATTGAGAGCGATTCACAAGACAACCCCGCGCCTGGCGCGGGGTTCCGTTGTCGAGGGATCGCCATTCTGCGCCGGGCGGCCTTGGCCGCCAATGGCGCACCCGGGGGGCCGGGATGGGAGGTTACGAAATGTTGCGGCGCAACAACTGGCGTCGGGTCACTCGTAAGTCTCGGCCTCGGGATCGGTGGCTTCCAGCTCGTAACTGGCCGCCAGCATGGCCAGGCGGCCGATCACGCCGTACATGTAGAAGCGGTTGGGCACGCTGGCCCCGGGCTTGGCGCCCGGCTGCGGCAGTTGCGCGGCCTGCTCGAAGGCCAGCGGCACGAAGCTGGAGCCGGGAGCATTGAGGTTTTCGTCCACGCCCCGGTCGGCGTGGATGCGGTAGAAGCCGCCCACCACGTAGCGGTCCATCATGTAGACCACCGGCTCGGCCACGGCGCTGTTGATGCGCTCGTGGGTGAGCACACCTTCCTGAATGATCACCTCGTTCACCGCCTGCCCGCCCTGCACCGTGGCCATGCGCGCCTTCACCTGGGGCGAGAGGGCGTCGATGTCCTTGGCGTCGCGCACGGTCATGATGCCGCGCCCGCCGGTGCCCCGGTCGGCCTTGATCACCACAAAGGGCTTCTCGTTGATGCCGTATTCCTTGTACTTGCGGCGAATCTTGGTGAGCAGGGCGTCGGTGTTGCTGCGCAGGCACTCCAGGCCATGGTCGGCGTTGAAATCGACCTCGCCGCACTGGCTGAACAGCGGGTTGATGAGCCAGTGGTCCATGCCCAGCAGCTTGCCGAATCGCTTGGCCACCTCTTCGTAGGCCTTGAAGTGGGTGCTCTTGCGGCGGGTGGGCCAGCCGGCGTGCAGCGGCGGCAGCAGGTACTGCTCGTGCAGGTCTTCCAGGATGCCCGGCACCCCGGCGCTCAGGTCGTTGTTGAGCAGGATGGTGCAGGGGTCGAAGTTCTTCAGCCCCAGGCGGCGCTTGCCGCGAATCAGCGGCTCCAGGGTGATCTTCTCGCCATTGGGCAGGTCAAAGGCGGTGGGCGCGGTGATCTCGTTGGACAGCGAGCCCAGGCGCACGTTGAGCCCGGCCATGTAGAAGATGCGCTGCAACTGTGCCAGGTTGCTCAGGTAGAACGGATCGGTGCTGTTCTCGGGCACCAGCAGCAGGTTCTTGGCCTCGGGGCAGATCTTCTCGATGGCCGCCATGGCCGCCTGCACCGCCAGCGGCAGCATCTCGGGCGTGAGGTGGCTCCAGCCGCCGGGGAACAGGTTGGTGTCCACCGGCGCGAGCTTGAAGCCCGCGTTGCGAACGTCCACCGAGCTGTAGAACGGCGGGGTGTGCTCCATCCACTCCAGGCGGAACCAGCGCTCGATCACCGGGGTGGATTCGAGGATGCGCTGCTCAAGCTCGTTGATGGGGCCCTTCAGGGCGGTGACGAGGTGGGGAACCATAGGGTTTGGACGCCCCCCCGCGCCGCCTGCGGCGTCACCCCCCACTGGGGGGCGCCAGCTGCGGCCCGGCAAAGCCGGTTCCGCGCTGGCCTGGACGCTCGCGCTGACGTTGCGTGTGGGCTAGGGTTGAAGTTATTGAGGGAGCCGCTGGCATGGGAGTATGGGGGCGAAAGCCGAGCTTGCAAGGCCCGATCAGCCGCGCACCTCGCCCTCGCCCAGCACCACGTACTTCAGCGAGGTCAGCCCCTCCACCCCTACCGGGCCGCGGGCGTGGAACTTGTCGGTGGAAATGCCGATTTCGGCGCCCAGGCCGTACTCGAAACCGTCAGCGAAGCGGGTGCTCGCATTCACCATGACGCTGGCCGAATCGACCTCGCGCAGGAAGCGCTGGGCGTGCACGTGGTTGGTGGTGAGGATGGCGTCGGTGTGGTGCGAGGAGTAGCGGTTGATGTGGGCGATGGCCTCGTCCACGCCGCTGACCACCTTCACGCTCACGATGGGCGCCAGGTATTCCTCGCTCCAGTCCTGTTCGCTGGCGGGCACCACCTGGGCACCGGCCACGCCGGCCAGCAGGGCCTGGGCCTCGGGGCAGCCGCGCATCTCCACGCCCTTGGCCGCGAACACGGCGCCGATCTTGGGCAAAAACTCGGCCGCCACGCCACGGGCCACCAGCAGGCTCTCGGTGGCGTTGCAGGGGCTGTACTTCTGGGTCTTGGCGTTTTCGGTGACCTTCACCGCCATGGCGATGTCGCAGGGGTCGTCCACATAGGTGTGGCAGTTGCCGTCCAGGTGCTTGATGACCGGCACCTTGGCCTCGGCGCTGATGCGCTCGATCAGGCCCTTGCCGCCGCGCGGGATGATCACGTCCACGTACTGCGGCATGGCGATGAGCTGGCCCACGGCGGCGCGGTCGGTGGTGGGCACGAGCTGCACCGCGTCGGCCGGCAGGCCGGCGTCCACCAGGGCGCGCTGCACCAGGGCGGCCAGGGCGCGGTTGGAGTCAATGGCCTCGGAGCCGCCGCGCAAGATGCAGGCGTTGCCGCTCTTGATGGACAGGCTGGCCGCCTCGATGGTCACGTTGGGGCGGCTCTCGTAAATCATGCCGAACACCCCGATGGGCACCCGCATCTGGCCCACGCGGATGCCGCTGGGCTGCTGCTTCATGCCCACGATCTCGCCAATGATGTCGGCCATGGCCGCGAGCTGCTCGCAGCCCTGCGCGCAGGTCTCAATGACCTTGGGCGTGAGCTTGAGGCGGTCCACCATGGGCTCGGCCAGGCCGGCGGCGCGGGCGCGCTCCAGGTCTTTGGCGTTCTCTGCCTGCAGGCTGTCCACGTTGGCGCGCAGCAGGGCGGCCAGGCCCTTGAGGGCGGCCACCTTGGTGGCGGCGTTGGCCTTGGCCATCAGGCGCGAGGCCGCCAGGGCCTGCTGGCCCAGGGTGTTCATGAGTTCGGTGGTGTTGCTCGCGTTCATGCCCGGGATTTTCGCACCTTGACCACGCGGCTAGGGAGCACCAAACCTGGTCGGGCCTCGGGCGCCCGTCAGTAGGACGCGCTCCGAGCGAGCAGCCCCCCCTCTATCGCGCGCTTGGATGCCTGACGACGCTCCTAGTGAAAGCCTTATGGCAACTCTGACCAGGCTGCTGCCAATCCATGGGCGCAGGGAAAGCGCAAAAAGGACGCTCCAAGCAAGGGGGCTCTATTCAAACTCGCCAGCCGTCACGCCCATCGAATCGGGCCCAAATGTGATGAGCTATCCCTAGGCGAGGCATGACCACCACAAACCCTCCACCCCATCGACCGCGCCGACCAACTCACAAAATACTCATGAATGCTTTTTATTTATTTTTTGTGATACAGTGCCGCAAATACATCTTTTGTATTACAATTTTGGTCAACCGACATGTGTCATGCGCTCGCATCGCGCGACACTTTCAACAGAGCTTGAATTTTGAACCCCATTCACCAACGCAACGTCCCACCGAATGCCATCAATCCTCGAGAAGAGATCGGTCATTTAGTTTTGGACCCACAACAGGCCAGTTATCTCGATCTGTTAACACAAGATCTGGCACATAGCGGTGACTCGCAAACCCCAGGTATCAGAGCACGAGCGGCAACGGCCGCCACCCAGCTCAAATTGCGAATGACTAGAGAGCAGGACGCGCTCATGTACGCTTACGCGCGCGGTAGCCTATCCGCCCTTGTCGTCGAGGGACTAAGTAATGTGTCGGCAGACCCCATCCCGTCTTCGCTCCCGGCTCTCCCCGACTTTGAGATCCGTCAGGACGTTAGGAGGCTGGGTCTTCGTCATCAGATACTCCTCGAACTGGTCGCTCATGATGCTTTCGCGTATGACTTAGACAACGAAGGCAAGATCGTTCGCATCGTGGCCAACCTAAAGGGCGGTGGATCAGTCTCTCTACCCTTGGAACCCTCAGATGTAGAACAAAGCTCACATTCCGGTCTGGCTCTCGGCCCTCACACAGAAGCACCGTATTGGTGTGCTGTAGAAGCTCAGAACGGCCATTCACCCTCGCCTTCGGCGCTGATATTAACGGCCCTTTGGAACCCCCAGCAAGAACCAACCGCCCTTATCCCCTTGGCACCAATCATTAAAGAACTGGGCATTGATCACTGTCTGGCACTAACGACTCCCTGGTTCCAATTCACTCGTAGCGACTCCTTTGTCAAGGGGATGGGCGAGGATGGGAAGAACGTGTCAATCCTGTCATTCGATGAGCATGGTGGTTTCGCCGTGCGCTTCAACGTGTACCGTTTTTCGGTGATGAAGGAGGCGCCGCAGTCTGTCAAGGAAGCATATGACGCTTTCCGGGCCGCCATCGATAGAACCCAACCGTTTCGGTACACACTTTCGCAAAGCACGGCGCTAATTATAAACAACACTCGTGCGCTGCACTGCCGAGACGTAGTTCGCGACAATATGCGCACACTAATTCGCGTATTTGGCTATGCCAAACACGTCAAACCGATCATCTGTTCGCATGATCCACTCCTTGTGAGAGGTTGATACAAAAAGCATGGATGTTGATCAAATTCTTCTACTCACAGCCATAGCATTTGCCGCCGGCTTCGTCGACGCAATCGCTGGTGGCGGCGGCCTTATCACGCTGCCAGCCCTACTTCTTGCTGGCATACCCCCCGTTAGCGCCATCGCCACCAATAAAGTTCAAGCTGCTGCGGCCACCATCTCAGCTGCAGTCACCTTTTCTAGGAAAGGTTTAATTAAGTGGCAGACGGGGCGCTGGCTGGCGGCGACATCCGTGACTGGAGGCGCCGTGGGAGCGCTATTAGTTCACCAACTTGATCAAACTTGGCTTCAGGGTGGCGTGCCGATAGCACTAGTTTTTGTTGGCATGTACTTCGCGCTAGCGCCAAAGCCACTCCCCGATAACCACAACCAGCGGCTTACTGTAGAAAAATTCGCGTTCACTATTGCGCCTTTGCTCGGTGCCTATGATGGCTTCTTTGGGCCTGGCGTAGGATCCTTCTTCATGATGGGATTTATTGCAATTTGTGGTCTCGGTTTCGTAGAGGCTATGGGATTCACCAAACTTTCAAATGCGTCCTCCAACATTGGTGCGGTCTGCGTTTTTGTCGTAAGTGGGGCTGTAATTTGGCCCCTCGCATTAATGATGGCGTTGGCTGCGTTCGCGGGCGCTCAGGGTGGCGCGCGCATCGCTGTGCGAGTCGGACCGACCCTAATCAAGCCAATGATCGTTCTTGTGTGCATAGCCTTAGCCGCCAAATTACTGTCGGATGCCAGCAATCCGTGGCACCGTATCTTGTCGATCGTGCTGAAATTTTGAACTGTTGAAACCTAACATCCGATACCGTCGTGACCGATTCGCAGCCTATATACATAGGGTTCAATGGGTATCGGTTGCCCGCCACCCATTGGCCGACCGCGAGCGCTTCATCCCTCCTGGCCATCCATGGCGCCAGGTCAGACCATCACCGACTTGACCCGCTCTTGGCGGCACTTCAGTCCCTGGGCACGGGCTGCCTGGCCGGCAGCCTGTCTGGCCACACCGTACGATCGCCACTGCCCCTCGACCAGACCTCCCTGGCCAGGAACCTGCACGAGGCGCTGCGGTTTGCCGACAGGCTGGGGCCTGACCTCAAGGCGGTGTTTGGCCACAGCCTGGGTGGCGCCCTGGCTATGAAAGTGGCCGAGCGGCATCAGTCGCGGGTGCGTACCCTCATTCTGAGCGGGCCGGCGCTCTACCCCGAGGCAGCGTTTGCCGTCGATGCCTATGGCCCTGCGTTCACCAACGCCATCTCCCACCCGTTTGGGTTTCTGGATTCGGCATCGCTGCGATTCCTGTCCCGATTTGATGGGCGCGTCGTCCTCGTGCGCGGCGAATACGACGGGCTCCCCGCGCACCAGCATGGCGGCATCGCGGGGCGTTCTGCGGGCCAGGTTCGGGTGAGCAGGCCCGACGGCATGGGACTAGATGTCTACAGCCCGATTCCCGCCGAGGTGTTCGACGCCATCGCCCAGGCAGCAGCAGGGCGCCTGAACGTCATCACGCTCGAGGAGTGTGACCACAAGTTGTTCGATCACCTGCGCCAGCACCCGGCAACGGCAGCGGCCCTGGCCGCTTGTCTGTGCGAGCAAATGCAGGCCACAACGGCGCCGCAACGCTGGCGCATCGCAACGGACGGGCAAGTCATCCCCGCGCCAGGCACGCCATGCCAGGCCGCAGTCGATTGAGCCATGCGCGGCGCACCTTGACCACCCAAGGGGGCAGGGCATTACCATGCGACCCCAATACACCCCCCAGTTTTGCCCCCCTTTTCGCAGGAGTTGCCCGATGAAAACGCCGCAAGACCTCGTCGCCGCCGCCAAGGCCCACGTTCAGGAAGTGCCGCTGGCCGAGGCCGAGGCGGCCATTCGCGAGGCGGACGCGCTGATCGACGTGCGCGAGGAAAGCGAGTTCGCCGCCGGCCACATTCCGGGCGCCATCCACGCCTCGCGCGGCATGCTGGAATTCAAGCTGGCCGGCAACCCGGCGCTGCAGGCGCGTGACATCAAGGTGGTGCTGTACTGCAAGACCAGTGGGCGCGCCGCGCTGGCCGCCGCCTCGATGCGCGAGATGGGCTACCTGAACGTGAAGTCCATCGCGGGCGGTTTTGACGCCTGGCAGGCCGCTGGCAAGCCGGTGGCCAAGCCCGAACTGCCTTCGTTCGGCTGAAGCACGGCCCTTGCCGCCACTTCGGTGGCGGCATACCCTGTGGGCGGGCGCTGCCCCGGGGTGGCGCCAGGAGGCGCACATGATGTACGGATGGACCTGGAACCACTGGCCTGGCATGGGGCCGGGCTGGGGCGGTCTGGTGATGCTGCTGATCTGGCTGGCCGCCGTGGCCGGGGCCGTGGTGCTGGCGCGCTGGCTCTTGCGGCGCGACAGCGCCTCGCCCGACGACCGTGCGCTCGCGCTGCTCAACGAGCGCTACGCACGCGGCGAGATCGGGCGCGACGAGTACCTGCAAAAACGCCAGGACCTCGAGGCTTGAGGCCCTGGCGGCCGTTCATCAGAACGGGTAGTGGCGCGGGGTGGTCTGCAGCGTGATCCAGCGCAGCTCGGTGAACTCGGCCACGCCGGCCTTGCCACCGAAGCGGCCCAGGCCGCTGCCCTTCACGCCGCCAAAGGGCATCTGGGCCTCGTCGTGCACGGTGGGGCCGTTGACGTGACAGATGCCCGAGTCGATCTTGCGCGCCACGTTGAAGGCGCGCGCGATGTCGCCACCGAACACCGCGGCCGACAGGCCGTACTCGTTGTCGTTGGCACAGGCCACCGCCTCGTCCACGCCGCTGACGCGCACCACGCACTTCACCGGGCCGAAGGTTTCTTCGCTGTAGATGCGCATGGCCGGGGTCACGTGGTCAAGCACGGTGGCGGGCATCAGGGTGTTCTCGGCCTTGCCGCCACACACCAGCTTGGCGCCCTTGGCCAGCGCGTCGTCGATGAGCTCGTTGCAGTGGTGCACCGTGCCCATGCCGATGACCGAGCCCAGCACCACCGGGTCGGGCTTGCGCGGGTCGCCCAGGGGGAGCTGGCTGGCCTTGGCGGCGAAGCGCTTGACGAATTCGTCGGCCACCTTGCTGTCCACGATGAGGCGCTCGGTGCTCATGCAGATCTGGCCGCTGTTGGCGAAGCTGCCGAAGGCCGCGGCGTTCACCGCGTCGTCCAGGTTGGCGTCGTCCAGCACCACGAAAGGCGCCTTGCCGCCCAGCTCCAGCACCACCGGCTTGAGGTACTTGGCGCAGGTCTGCGCAATGATCTTGCCCACCTTGGTGGAGCCGGTGAAGTTCACGCGGCGCACGGCCGGGTGGGCCACCATGGCCTCCACCACGGCGCCGGCGTCGGCGGGCGCGTTGGTCACGTAGTTCACCACCCCGGCGGGGAAGCCGGCCTCTTGCAGGGCCTCGATGATCAGGCCGTGGGTGCGCGGGCTGTTCTCGCTGCCCTTGAGGATGACGGTGTTGCCGCAGGCCAGCGGCGTGGCGATGGCGCGCACCGCCAAAATCACCGGCGCGTTCCAGGGCGCGATGCCCAGCACCACGCCCGCGGGCTGGCGCAGGCCCATGGCCAGCGAGCCGGGCACGTCGGACGGGATCACCTCGCCGCCCACCTGGGTGGTCAGCGCGGCGGCCTCGCGGAACATGCCGGCGGCCAGGTGCACGTTGAAGCCGGCCCACAGGCCGCTGGCGCCGGTCTCGGCGGCGATGGCCTGCACGAAGTCGCCCATCTTGGCCTCCAGCGCGTCGGCGGCCTTGAGCAACAGGTTGCGGCGCTCGGTGGGGCCGCTCTCGCCCCAGGTCTTGAAGGCCTCGGCGGCGGCCTCCACGGCCAGCACGGCATCGGCCGGCGAGGCGGCGGGCGCGCGCGTGGCCACGCTGCCGTCCAGGGGGTTGCGGCGTTCGAAGGTGGCGCCCTTTTCGGCGCTGACCTTCAGGCCGTTGATGAGCATGGACATATCGGACATGGCGATCTCCTTGATGGTGGATGAGCCTTTCGGCAGGCTCCGAACAACAGACAGAAAAGGGACGTCAAGCGATTAGGGCTTGGGCGCTGCGGCGGGCTCGGCCTTGGCGCCGAGGTAGGCCTCACGGACGACGCTGGAGCGCGCCAGCAGCGCGGCCGCGCCGCTGGCCACCAGGGCGCCGCGCTCCAGCACGTAGCCGCGGTCGGCCACGGCCAGGGCCTTCTTCACGTTCTGCTCGACCATGAGCACGGTGGTGCCGGCATCGGCGATGCGCCGGGCGATGGCCAGCAGCTCGTCCACCATCTTGGGCGCCAGGCCCAGCGAGGGCTCGTCCAGCATGAGCAGGCGCGGCGCACTCATCATGGCGCGGGCCACGGCCACCATCTGTTGCTCGCCGCCGCTCATGGTGCCGGCCATCTGGTGGGCGCGCTCCTTGAGCTTGGGGAAGTCGTCAAAGGCCTGGGCCAGGCGCTGCGCGCGCTCGGCCTTGGGCACCAGCCAGCCGCCAAGCTCCAGGTTCTCGGCCACCGTCATCTGCGGGAAGAGCTGGCGGCCTTCGGCCACCAGGGCCACGCCACGCTTGACGATGTCGTCGGTGCGGGTGGGCAGGTCTTCGCCATTGAGGCGCACCACGCCACGGCGCGCGATCAGGCCCGACAGCGCCTTGAGCAAGGTGGTCTTGCCCGCGCCGTTGGGGCCCAGGATCACAGTGAGGCCGGGGCGCACCTCCAGCGACAGGTCGCGCAGCACGAGGAAGGGGCCATAGCCCGCGCTCAGGCCCTGCACCTGCAGGTGGGCGCGCGGCGAGCCGCCCAGGGTGAAGCCTTCGGGGTTGTAGAACATCATGCGCTGGTCTCCGCCATTTCATCGCCCAGGTAGGCCTCGATCACCTCGGCGTTGCGCACCACCTCGGCGGGCGTGCCGTCGGCGATCTTGCGGCCCTGGTGCAGCACGATCACGCGCTCCACGTGGCGCAGCAGCGTGGTCACGGCATGCTCGATCCACACCACCGTGAGGCCCAGCTCGTCGCGCAGGCGGCGAATGAGTCGGGCCATCGCCTCCACCTCCGATTCGGTCAGGCCCGCGGCCACCTCGTCCAGCAGCAGCAGGCGTGGGCGCGTGGCCAGGGCCATGCCGATTTCCAGCAGGCGCTGCTGCGAGGGCGTGATGGCCGCCGCCGGCAGGTGGCCCAGGTGGTCCAGCCCGATCAGCGCCAGGATGCTGGCCTCGTCGCGCAGCAGCCAGGGCGCCTCGCGCCGACGCCCGGCGAAGCTCAGGCCGAAGCCGATGTTGTCTTGCACGCTCATCTCGCCGAACACGCGCGGCGTCTGGAAGGTGCGCGCCACGCCGTGCGCGGCGAAGCGGTGCGGCCCCTGGCCGCTGATGTCGCGGCCCTCGGCCACCAGTTGGCCCGAGGTGGGCGCCTGCACGCCCGAGATGGCGTTGAAGAAGGTGGTTTTGCCGGCGCCGTTGGGGCCGATGATGCCCACCAGTTCACCGGCGCGAAAGCTCGCGCTCACCGTGTCCACCGCCACCAGGCCGCCGAAGCGCACCGTGATGTCGCGGGCATCGAGCAGCAGTGCCTCAGCCATGGCGCTTCTCCCCGCCCAGGCCACGGGCCCAGGCCAGCAGCCCATCGCGCCAGCCCACGAAGGTGGAGCCGCGCAACGAGGCCAGGCCACCCGGCAGGTACAGCACCGACAGGATGAGCAGCAGGCCCAGGGCCATCATGTAAATCTGCGGCACCTGCAGGCGCAGGGCCTCGGCCAGCACGCTGAAGACGATGGCAGCGATCAGCGGGCCCCACAGCGTGGCGGCGCCACCGATCAAGGCGATCAGCACCGTCTGGAAACCAATGAAGGGGTTGAACACGGTGTGCGGGTCGATGTAGGTCCAGCGCACGCTCATGGCCGCGCCCACCGCGCCGGCAAAGGCCGCGGTGATGGCAAAGCCCGCCAGCTTGACCAGCTTGGTGTTCACGCCCAGGGTCTGGGCGCGCTGCTCGTCGGCGCCAATGCCGCGCAGCGCCAGGCCAAAGCGGTGGCGGCGCACCGCGATGGACACCGCCACCGCCAGCACCGCCAGGCCCAGCACCGTGAGGTAGATGGTGTCGCGCTCAGGCACCACCATCAGCACGCGGCCCACGGTGCCGGTCACCTGCTTTTCGAAGTAGCTGATGGCGTGGCGAATCAGCTCGGTCATGCCGAAGGTGAGCACCGCGAAGTAGGTGCCGCGCAGGTGCAGCACCGCCGCGCCCATGAGCACCGCCACGGTGGCGGCGATGAGCGCGCCCAGCGCGATCACCGACCACCAGCCCAGCGGCTCGATGAACAGCGCCGTGGTGTAAGCGCCGATGCCGAAGAAGGCCGAGGTGGCCAGCGACAGGTAGCGCGTGGTGCCGCAGAACAGGCTCCAGCTCGACGAGAGGGCCACGTACATCAGGCAGGTCAGGGCCATGGAGACCACGAACTCGCTGCCATAGGCCGGCAGCGCCAGCGCCCAGCCAGTGAAGGCCAGCAGCACCAGGCTGTCGCGGATGAGAAGTTGTCGGGAATCGCTCATGCTCAGGCTTTGCGGGTCTTGCGGGCGAACAGGCCCTCGGGGCGCAGCAGCAGCACCGCGATGAACACGGCGTAAGACAGCAGGGCCTTGAGGGAAGGGTTGGTGAAGTGCATGCCCACGGCCTCGATCACGCCCAGCAGCAGGCCACCGGCCAGGGCGCCGCCCATGCTGCCGAAGCCACCCAGGGTGATGACGATCAGGGCCGTGACGGTGTAGGGCTCGCCCATCGAGGGCGCGATGGTGTAGGCCATGGACAGCAGGCAACCCGCCACGCCCGAGAGGCCCAGGCCGATGCCGAACATCAGCGGGTGCAGGCGCCGGGTGTTGATGCCCACGAGCTGCGCGCCCACGGGCGACTGCATCAGCGCGCGCACGCCCTTGCCCAACAAGGTGGTGCGCAGCAGCACGATGAGCGCGCCCGCGAACACCAGGGCCAGCGCGAACACCAGCAGCTTGTTGGCCGCGAACTGCGCGCCGCCCAGCTTCACCGGGTCGGTGAGGAAGTCGTAGCCGCGCAGCTCGCCGCCCCACATCCACGAGGCAAAGTTCTGCACCAGGAACATCAGACCAAAGGCCACCATCAGGCCGCGCGCCTCGAACACATCGAGGTTGGGCGAGGTCTCGGTGAGGCGGCGGAAACACAGGCGGTGCACCACCAGGCCCAGGGCCATGAGCATGGCAAACGACACCGGGATCATCAGCAGCGGGCTCAGGCCCAGCGAGGTCTGCGCCATCCAGGTGAGGTAAGCGCCCACCATCAGGAACTCGCCGTGCGCGATGTTCAGGATGCGCATCAGCCCGTACTGCAGGTTCAGCCCGAGCGCGACGAGCGCGTAGATGCCCCCGGTGATGAGACCGGAGGCGAGCAATTCAAGCCAGGCGGAAAAAGACATAGGAGTGAAGGGCTGTGGTCCAGAACGCCGCGGCACCGGCTCTGCCGGACCGCTGGCGTTGCCCCCTTGAGGGGGAGACGCGCCGCCGGCGCGGCGCGGGGGTGGGCTTTACTTCCAGGCGGGTTTCACCGGGTTGAGCTTGGCCGTGGCGATCTTCTGTGGCCACACCACCTCGAACTCACCGTTCTGCCATTGGCCCACCGAGCCGGGCGTGCCCACGTTCTCGCTGCCCTGGAACTTGATGTCGCCCAGGATGGTTTTGTGCGTGGTGTTGGCCACGTAGTCGCGAATGGCCTTGCGGTCCAGGCCATGGGTCTTCACCGCGTTGGTCAAGATCTCCAGCCCGGCCCAGCAGGCGCCGCTGGCCCAGCGGTCGGGCTCTTTGCCGAACTTCTGGGTGTGCGCGTCGAAGTAGGCCTTGGCGCCCGGGCTGGTCTTGCTGTTCCACGAGCCCATGCCCAGCACACCCTCGGCACCAGCGGGCGTCATCACGTTCTTGTAAAGCTGGAAGGCGGTGCCCACCGAGGCGTAGAAGAACTTGGGGTTGAAGCCGATTTCCTTGGCCTGGCGGCTGGCCAGGATGGTGTCGGGCGGGTAAGTGAAGCCGATGAAGGCGTCGGGGTTCTTGTCCTTGATGGAGCGCAGCACCGGCGAGAGGTCTTTCACGCCACCGGGGTAGCTCTTGTCCTCAACCAACTGAATGCCCGTGCCCTGCAGCGCCACTTTGAGCGCGGCGTAGTTCTCTAGGCCGAAGAGGTCGTCCACGTAGATGCAGGCCACGGTCTTGGCGCCGTTGGCCTTGAGCATCTCCACCACCGCATTGGTCATGGGCGCGGGCTGCTGCAGCAGCGAGAAGAAGTAGGGCAGCTTCATCTCGATCAGGCGGCGCGACAGCGCGGTGGGCGCCAGGAAGGGGTCTGGAAGCGGTTGGCCAGCGGGGCGACGGCGAAGTTGGCGTTGCTGCCCCAGGGCGGCAGCACCAGGTCCACCTTGTCGCTGCCCATGAGCTTTTCGTAGGTGCGCACCACGGTCTCGGTGTCGCTGCGGTCGTCGCTGCTGATCAGTTCGATGCGGCGCTTGGCGCCCTTCACGTCCAGACCGCCCGCGGCGTTCTGCTGCTCGGCCCACAGCAGGTAGTTGGGCTCCTGGCTCACCTGCGCACCACCGGTCCAGGGACCGGTGCGGGAAATGGCATAGCCGATGCGCACCGGGGCCGACTGGGCCATGAGCTGGGGCGCCACCGACAGGGCGCCAATGGTGGCGGCGGTCTTCTGAATGGCCACGCGGCGGTTGACGTTCACCATGGTTTGTCTCCTTCTGGGTGGAAAAATCTAGCCATCTCATGCTAGGGCGCATGGGCCGTTCGTGCTTGACTGAATGCGCACGATTCGATTGCACAAACGCGCATCGGGCACAGGGTTTTCCCGGGGCTATCGGGGCAATAGGCCGAGCGGCGGGCCAACGGGGCTGCGGCTTGGCGGCTGGCGGCCCATAATCGTCCGCCATGTCCAGCCCCACCGAAATGAGCACCGACGTCGTGTCGCCGCGCGAGCGCGCGGCGATCTGGCGCGACTGGATCTGGACCCACTTCGGCGGCCTCGAATCCGACCTCTACGGCGACACCGACTTCGACGGCCACATGGCCGCCTCGCGCGCGGGCGACGTGGTGCTGACCAAGCTTGAGGCCAACCGCCACCGCGTCATCAAAAGCCCGCGCATGGCGCAGGCCGCCGAGCGGCCCTACCTGAAGGTGGTGGCGCCCTGGCGCGGCAGCGCGGGCGTGCAACAGCTCGGCCGCCAGGCCTGGGTGCGCCCGGGCGGCTGGGCCATTTACGACACCACCAGCGACTACGAAGTGGCCAACCCCGAGCGGGTGGAGCACCTGATCGTGATGCTGCCCAAAGACGCCCTCACCGAGCGCGGCTTGCGGCTGGAGCCGCTGATGGCCCGGCACGTGGGCGGCGTGAGCGGCATCGCCCGCGTGGCGCTGGAGACCATGCGCACCACCTACCAGGAACTGCCCGGCATGAGCGAAGCCGCCGCACGCGGCGCGGGCGAACTCATCCTGGAACTCGTGCGGCTGTCGCTGCAGGAACTCTCGGGCCGCGAAAACGGCGCCACGCAACTCGAGGCCTTTCGCGACCGTATCCGCCTGCACATTGGCCAGCACCTGCGAGACCCGGGCCTGAGCCTGGACCAGATCGCCAGCGCCCTGAACTGCAGCAAGCGCCACCTGCACAACGCCTTCCAGGCAGAGGAAGACACGCCCGCGCAGTACATCCAGCGCCAGCGCATCCAGGCCTGCATGCGCGAGCTGGCCGACCCGCTGCGCGCGCAGCGCACCATCACCGAGATTGCGCTGTCATGGGGCTTCAACAACGCGGCGCACTTCAGCCGCGTGTTCCGCGAGCACACCGGCCGCTCGCCCAGCGACTACCGCGAGGCCGCGCTGCGGCACGGGCCGCAGGGCTGAGGGAACGCGAGGGAATCAGCGCGCCGCGCAGCCCTGCGCCACGCGCATGGCGAATTGCTGCAGCGCCTGCCACGGGTCGGTGGGCCAGCCCTCGGCCTTCAGGCCCTTGACGATGCCGTCCACCGTGTGGGCGTCTTGCAGCCAGCGCGACAAGGTGCCCGCGCCCAGGTTGGGCAGCACGCGCTCCATGAGCTTTTCTTTCGCGCCCCACACGCGGCTTTCGCGCAGCGCCACCGGCAAGGGCTTGCCCGTGTCGAGCGCGGCGCGCACGCGGTAGAGCGTGCGCACGTCATCGGCCAGGGCCCAGTGCACCAGCACCGGCGCTTCGCCCTCGGCCTGCAGGCCATCGAGCATGCGCTGCACGCGCGGCAACTGCCCGCCCAGCACCGCCTCGGCCAGCTTGAAGGCGTCGTAGCGCGCCACGTTGAGCACCGCCGCCTCCACCTGCTCGAACGACAGCTCGCCCGGTGGGTGCAGCAGCGCGAGCTTCTGAATTTCCTGGTGCGCCGCCAGCAGGTTGCCTTCCACGCGGTCGGCGAAGAACTGCAGCGTGCGCTGGCCTTCGTCGCCCGCGGCCACGCGCTGGCCTTGCTGCTGCAAGCGCTGCGCGATCCAGTTGGGCAGGGCCTTGCGGTCCACCGGCTCCACGCGCACGGTCACGCCGTGGGCGTCCAGCGCGGCGAACCAGGCGCTCTTCTGCGTGGCCATGTCCAGGCGCGGCAGCACCACCAGGGTGAGCGCGGCGTCGTTGCCGGCCGCGCCCTCGGCCAGTTGCTGCAGGGCCTGCGAGCCGTCCTTGCCGGGCTTGCCCGAGGGAATGCGCACCTCGATGAGCTGCTTGTCGGCAAACAGGCTCATCTCGGCGCCACTGGCCAGCACCGCGCTCCAGTCAAAGTGCGCGCCGGCCACGGTGTGCACCGTGCGCTCGGTGAAGCCTTGCGCGCGCGCGGCGGCCCGGATGGCGTCGCCCGCCTCCTGCACCAGCAGCGGGTCGTCGCCGTGCACGGTGTAGAGGCTGCGAAGGCCGCGCTGCAACTGCGCGGCGAGTTGGGGGGCCGCCACCTGCATGGTCAGATGGCCGGGAGGGCCGCCAGGCGGCGCAGCACCTGGTCGGCGATGTCGGCAATCATGTCGCGGTACAGGCGCTCTTCTTCGGCTGCCTTGGACAGCACGATGGTTTCGTTGAAGCTCAGGTCACGCTCCAGCAGCAGCTCGGTGTCGCCAATGAGGTCGCGCCCCGAGGCGCTGCGCAGGCGAAAGGCGAAGCGGGTGCGCAACTGCAGTTCGCGCACCTGCCCGGCCGCCGTCTGGCCCACGGCCACGCGCTCGCGCTGGTCGGTGAGCACGGTGAGCACCACCTGCGGCGCGAGGTCGCCCTCGGCATTGGTGGGCGTGGCGGGAGTGAACACCTTCAGGCCGTTGATGGCCAGCAGGCGGCGCAGCTCGCTGGTCACCGGCGTGCCGTTGCCGCCGTCGACGCGAATGGCCTCGAAGGCGAAGCGCGGCGCCTGGCGAAGCTGAAAGCCGCAACCGGCCAGCAACGCGCCAGCCCCCAAGGTGAGCAGCCAGTGGCGGCGAGCGGCGCTGGCCATGTCAGACCACCACGTTGACGAGGCGGCCCGGCACCACGATCACCTTCTTGGGCGCGGCGCCGTTGGCGATTTTCTGGAAGTCCTCGCTGGCCAGGGCGGCGGCCTCGATGGCGGCCTTGTCGGCGCTGGCCGGCACGGTCACGCTGCCGCGCAGCTTGCCGTTGACCTGCAGCACGAGTTCGATCTCGTCGCGCTGCAGTGCCGACTCATCGGGCCGGGGCCAGGGCGCGTCCAGCAGCTCACCGAACTGGGCGGCGTAGCCCAGCTCGCGCCACAGCGCGTGGGCGATGTGCGGCGTGGCCGGGTACAGCGAGCGCAGCAGGATGCCGAAGCCCTCGGCCGCGGCGGCCTGGTCGCCCGCATCGGCGGGCTTGAAGTCTTCCAGGGCGTTGAGCATCTTCATCGCGCCCGACACCACCGTGTTGTATTGCATGCGCTGGTAGTCGTAGTCCACCTGCTTGAGCACGGTGTGGATCTCCAGCCGCAGCGCCTTGGCCGCCTTCGACAGGACCTGGCCCGACATGCCGGCCGCCAGCGCGCCCAGGCCACCGATGGCGCTGAGCTTGTGGCCGAAGCCCCAGACGCGGCGCAGGAAGCGGTAGCTGCCCTCCACCGCCGCGTCGTTCCACTCCAGCGTGGCCTCGGGCGGCGCGGTGAACATGGTGTACAGGCGCGCGGTGTCGGCGCCGTACTTCTCGATCAGGTCTTGCGGGTCCACGCCGTTGTTCTTCGACTTGGACATGGTGCCCACGCCCTCGTAGTCGATGGGCGTGCCCACGGGCAAATCGCCCACGGCGTTCTTGAGCTTGGCGCCCACGATCTTGCCGCCTTCATCGAGCACGTGCTCGACGTCGTGCGGCCAGAAATACTCCTTGCCGCCCTTCTCGGTGCGGCGCGAGTAGATGTGGTTGAGCACCATGCCCTGCGTGAGCAGCTTGGTGAAGGGCTCGTCCACCTTCACCAGGCCCAGGTCGCGCATGACCTTGGTCCAGAAGCGCGCGTACAGCAGGTGCAGGATGGCGTGTTCAATGCCGCCGATGTACTGGTCCATCGGCATCCAGTAGTCGGCGCCGCCGGCCACCATCTGTTCGGCGTTGGTGGGGTCGCAGTAACGCATGAAGTACCACGACGAGTCCACGAAGGTATCCATGGTGTCGGTCTCGCGCCGCGCGGGCTTGCCGCAGCAGGGGCAGTCCACCTTCAGGAACGCCTCGCACTTGTTCAGCGGGTTGCCGCTGCCGTCCGGCACCAGGTCTTCCGGCAGGCGCACCGGCAGGTCTTTCTCGGGCACGGGCACCGGGCCGCAGCTCTCGCAGTGGATGATGGGGATCGGCGTGCCCCAGTAGCGCTGGCGGCTGATGCCCCAGTCGCGCAGGCGGAAGGTGGTCTTCTTCTCGCCCAGGCCTTTGTCGGCCAGCAGGGCGGCGACCTTGTCCACGGCCGCCTTGTGGCCCAGACCGTCGAGCGCGCCCGAGTTCACGCACACGCCCTTTTGCTTGTCGCCGTACCACTCGGCCCAGGCGTCGGTGCTGAAGGTCTCGCCCTCCACCGCCACCACTTGCTGGATGGCGATGCCATATTTCTTGGCGAAGGCGAAGTCGCGCTCGTCGTGGGCTGGCACGCCCATCACGGCACCGTCGCCGTAGCTCATGAGCACGTAGTTGCCCACCCACACCTGCACCTGCGCGCCAGTGAGGGGGTGCGTGACGAACAGGCCGGTGGGCTTGCCCAGCTTCTCTTGCGTGGCCAGTTCGGCTTCGGTGGTGCCACCCTTCTTGCACTCGTCAATGAAGGCCGCCAGGTCGGCGTTGCCGGCAGCGGCGTGTTGGGCCAGCGGGTGCTCGGGCGCCACGGCGCAGAAGGTCACGCCCATGATGGTGTCGGCGCGCGTGGTGAACACGTAGAGCTTGCCCTCGCCGATCAGCGCGCCATCGGCGCCTTTGATGTCGTGCGGGAAGGCGAAGCGCACGCCCTCGCTCTTGCCGATCCAGTTTTCCTGCATCAGCCGCACCTTGTCGGGCCAGCCGTTGAGGGTGGCCTTCTCGTTGCCGATCTGCACGTGGTTGAGCAGTTCATCGGCGTAGGCGGTGATGTTCAGGTAATAGCCCGGGATCTCGCGCTTTTCCACCAGCGCGCCGGTGCGCCAGCCGCGCCCGTCGATCACCTGCTCGTTGGCCAGCACGGTCTGGTCCACCGGGTCCCAGTTGACGACCTGGGTCTTGCGGTAGGCGATGCCCTTCTCCAGCATCTTCAGGAACAGCCACTGGTTCCACTTGTAGTACTCGGGCGAGCAGGTGGCGACCTCACGGCTCCAGTCGATGGCCAGGCCCATGGCCTGCATCTGCTGCTTCATGTAGGCGATGTTGTCGTAGGTCCACTTCGCCGGCGGCACCTTGTTCTTCAGCGCCGCGTTCTCCGCTGGCAGGCCAAAAGCGTCCCAGCCCATGGGCATCAACACGTTGTAGCCGTTCATGCGCAGGTAGCGCGTGAGCATGTCGTTGATGGTGTAGTTGCGCACGTGCCCCATGTGCAGCTTGCCGCTGGGGTAGGGCAGCATCGAGCAGGCATAGAACTTCTTCTTGCTCGCGTCTTCGGTCACGCGGTAGGCGTCGGTGGCGACCCAGTGGGCGTGGGCGGCGCGTTCGACTTCTTGGTGGGCGTATTTGTCTTGCATGAAGCGAAGCCGGGCAGGCCGGCGGTTGGGGGCGCAAAAAGGAGCGCGCGGCGCGCGCGCAAAGCAACCGGGGATTTTAGGCCGCGCCCGCGCCTCAGCGCGCAGCAGCCGGCTGGGCCACGAAACCCATGCGCGACAGGCCCGCGGCCTGGGCCCAGCCAATGAACTCGGCCACCTGCCCGTAAGGCACGCGGCTGTCGGCGCGCAACTGCACCTCGGTGTCGGGGCGCTGGCGCCCGGTCTCGGCCAGGTGCTCGCGCAAGGCGTCGACGTTCACCGGCCGATCGTCCAGGAACCACTGCCCCTGGGCGTCGATGGCCACGGCCAGCACGGCAGCAGCCGGGGCCTCGGCCTTGGGCGTCTGGGCGCGCGGCAAATCCAGCGCGAGGCGCCCGGCCATGATGGGTGCGGCCACGATGAAGATCACCAGCAACACCAGCATCACGTCCACCAGCGGCGTGACGTTGATCTCGCTCATGGGCGCGTCGCCCTGGCGGCGCTCCAGCCTGCCGAAACTCATGCCCCCACGCTCCACCGCTGGCGCGGGTCGCTGCCCCCCAAGGGGGCGGATTCGCCTTGGGGCGGCCCGGCGGCGAATCGGCCGTTCATGCCCCCACGCTCCACCGCTGGCTCGCCAGCAACTCACGCAGGTCGCGCGCAAAACCTTCCAGATCGGCCTCCAGCGTGGCGATCCAGCGGCCCATCACGTTGTAGGCCAGCACGGCGGGTATTGCCACCGCCAGGCCAGCGGCGGTCATGGCCAGGGCCTCGCCCACGGGGCCGGCCACCTGCTCGATGCGAAAACCCTCGTCCATGCCGATGGCGGTGAGCGCGTGGTACACGCCCCAGACCGTGCCCAGCAGGCCCACGAAGGGCGCCGTGGCGCCCACGGTGGCCAGCAGCACCTGGCCGTATTGCAGGCGCGCCAGCACGGCGTGCAGGGCGTCGCGCAGCACCCGGGTGAGTTGTTGCGCCCGGTCGCCGGCCACGGCCAGGGTGTGGGCGGGCGCATCGTCCAGCGCGCGGGCGGCCAGCAGCAGGGGCAAGGCCACGCGAGTGGCGTCAAAGCCTTCCAGGCGGCGCTGGGCGTCGTCCAGGTCAGCGGCTTGCCAGAAAGCGGCCACCGCCTGGGGCAGGCCGCGGCGCACGCGGCGCAACCACCACACCTTCCAGAGAATCACCACCCAGCTCGCCACCGACATGGCCAGCAGCAGGCCGGCCACGCCCCGCCCCAGGGTATCGGCCTGTGCGAGCGCCTGCCACATGGGGTGGAGACCCGGTGCTCAGCGCAGGCCGAGCACGTCAAACATGTCGTACAGGCCGCTGGTCTTGCCGGCCAGGAAGCGCACCGCGCGCAGGCTGCCTTGGGCGTAGGTGGCGCGGCTGCTCGACTTGTGGGTGATCTCGATGCGCTCGCCGGTGCCGGCGAACAGCACGGTGTGGTCGCCCACGATGTCGCCGCCACGGATGGTGGCGAAACCGATGGTGGACGGGTCGCGCTCGCCCGTCACGCCTTCGCGGGCGTACACCGCGCAGTCCTTGAGGTCACGGCCCAGGGCGTCGGCGATCACCTCGCCCATCTTGAGCGCGGTGCCGCTGGGCGCGTCCACCTTGTGGCGGTGGTGCGCCTCGATGATCTCGATGTCATAGCCGGTGGACAGCGCCTTGGCCGCCATCTCCAGCAGCTTGAGCGTGACGTTCACGCCCACGCTCATGTTGGGCGCCATCACGATGGCGATGCGCTTGGCCGCCTCGGCAATCTCGGCCTTCTGCGCCTCGGTGAAGCCGGTGGTGCCAATCACCACGTTCACGCCGTGCTTCACGCACTCTTGCAGGTGGGCCAGCGTGCCCTCGGGGCGGGTGAAGTCGATCAGGAACTGGCTGCCAGCCAGGCCAGTGGCCAGGTCGGCCGTGATGGCGACCCCGGTGGGCTGGCCCGACGAAGCGCCAGCGTCCTGGCCGATGGCGGGGCTGGCCGCGATGTCCAGCGCGCCCGACAGCACGCAGTCGCCGCTGTGGCGCACGGCATCCACCAGCATCTGCCCCATGCGGCCACTCGCACCGGCCACACACACGCGGAACATCGGGTTGCTCATCGAGAAGACTCCAAGGGCGGGAACTGGGTGGCGTGGGCAGCGGCGCGGCCGGTTTGTTGCGGGCCTCGAAGGCCTTGAGCTGCTCTTCGGTGGCCTGCAGGGGTGGCACCTCAGACGAACGGCGCTTCACGTCCAGCGACGCCACGAACTCGTTCTCGCTGGGCAGCTCGTCGGCCTCGAAGCGCTCCATCACGTCGCCCTTGAAGAACACCGCCACGCGGCGCTGCTGCGGCTCTTGGCCCTGGCGACGGAAGGTGAACACGTAGTCCCAGCGGTCGGCGTGAAACACGCTGGTGAGCAAGGGTGAGCCCAGCACGTTGCGCACCTGGTCGCGTGCCATGCCCGGCTTGAGGGCCTGCACCTGCTCGCGGGTGACCACGTTGCCCTGAACGATGTCAACTTTGTAGGGTGTGACCAGGCTGGTCACCGACGGCATGCGCTGGCTGAGGCCGGAACAGGCGCTCAGCAGCGCACCGACACCAAGAACAAGGGCCAGACGGCCAAGCGCCCGAAGGCGAAGAGGGGGGTGAAACATGAATCAAGCCCGCAGAAAGCACCGCCGCATCCACCCGCACGGCGCAGGGGCACAGGGCGCGATGGCCAACGCCAGCGGCATGCTGGCGATATCATCCGGCCATTGTAGCCCCGGGGGTCTTGTCGATCGGCCCGGACGCCCACACCCCGAGAGCGCACGCCATGACCAATATCGAAGAACTCAAGAGCACGGGCCTGAAGGCCACGCTGCCGCGCCTGAAGATTCTCGAGGTGTTCCAGAACGCGCGCCAGCGGCACATGACGGCCGAAGACGTGTTCCGCGTGCTGCTGAACGACCGCTCCGACATCGGTCTGGCCACGGTCTACCGCGTGCTCACGCAGTTCGAGCAGGCCGGCCTGCTCACCCGCAGCAATTTCGAGTCGGGCAAGGCGGTGTACGAACTCAACGAAGGCCAGCACCACGACCACCTGGTGTGCCTGGACTGCGGCCGGGTCGAGGAATTCTTTGACCCCGAGATCGAAAAGCGGCAGCAGATGGTGGCCCAGGCGCGCGGCTTCGCACTGCAGGAGCACGCCCTCTCGCTCTACGCCAACTGCACCAAGACCGACTGCCCGCACAAGGCCGCGCAAACGGGGCGCTAAGCCCGATATCGCAGCGGGTCAGTCGCCGCTGCCCATGGCCGCGCGGTGGCGCGCCACGAATTCCTGGTAGGTGTCAATGCCGCGCAGCTGCAAGATGGTGTTGCGCACCGCCGCCTCCACCAGCACGGCGATGTTGCGACCGGCCACCACCTGAATCACGGCCTTGCGCACCGGTACACCCAGCACGTCCTGGTAGAGCGGCTCGTAAGGCATGCGCTCGTAGTCGCGCTCCATGGTTTCGCGGCGCACCAGGTGCACGATCAGTTGCAGGCGCATCTTGCGGCGCACGGCCGTCTCGCCAAAGATGGCCTTGATGTCCAGCAGGCCGATGCCGCGCACCTCCAGCAGGTTTTGCAGCAACTCGGGGCAGCGGCCTTCGATGCTGGTCTGGTTGATGCGGTACAGGTCAACCGCATCGTCCGCCACCAGGCCGTGGCCGCGCGAGATCAGCTCCAGCCCCAGCTCGCTTTTGCCCAGACCGGATTCGCCGGTGATCATGACCCCCATGCCCAGGATGTCCATGAACACGCCGTGCATGGTGGAGCGGTCGGCGAAGTGGCGCGACAAATACGCGCGCAGCACGTCGATGACGAAAGCCGCCGACTCGTGGGTGGCGAACATCGGAATCTGCGCCCGCTCGCACATCGCCAGCAGATCGTCGGGCACCGGCTGGTCATCGGCCACCACCAGCACTGGCGGCTCCAGCGTCAGGATGCGGGCCACCCGGCGACGGTTGTCCTCCACGCTAGGGCTGGTGAGGTACGCCACCTCGCGCTCGCCGATCACCTGCAGGCGATAGGGGTGGATGTAGTTCAGGTAACCCACCAGGTCGGCGCCTGAGCGGGCGGCGCGCACCGCCACCTCGTCAAATCGCCGCTCGGAGGCGCCCAGCCCGGCCACCCATTGCCATTTCAGAGAGTTGCGATGGTCCTCAAACAGGACGTCGGCACTGACAACGGTTGGCTTCATGGGCTTGCGCGAATCGGGTTGACGGCAGCCAAGGGGACGAACTCCCCCTCAGCCTCAGCGCCCCGGCGCACCGGGGGCGCAGGAGGGGAATCAGGCCGCCGCGTGGGCGGATTGCCAGGCCGAGATGAGGCCGTGCAGGGTGGTGGCCGAATCGGCGTTTTTCATCTGCTCGCGCAGGGCGCTGTCGCTGAGCAGCTCGGCGATCTCGGAGAGGATCTCCAAGTGCCGCTGCGTGGCGATCTCGGGAACCAGCAGAAAGATCATGAGGCGCACCGGCTGCTCATCGGGGGCATCGAACCCGATCGGATTGGCCAGTTGCAGCACCGCGGCCAGGGGCTGCTTCAGGCCCTTGATGCGGCCGTGCGGAATGGCCACGCCGTGGCCCAGGCCGGTAGAGCCCAGTCGCTCGCGGGTGAACAGACTGTCGGTGATGAGGGAGCGGTTCAGGGTGTTCTGGCTCTCGAACAGCAAACCCGCTTCTTCGAATGCACGCTTTTTGCTGGTGGCGTCAACGCCAACCAGCACGTGCGTCAGGGGCAAGATGGCAGAAAGTCGGTTCATGGGGGCCCTTTCGGACCGCAAATTATGCCCACTTACCCCTTGCTGACTAGTCCAGCGAGTCAAAAAAGGGCCCCTGCGGTTGGGCGAACATGCTGCATTGCAACAAACTCACGAACAGGTTCTGGGGCAGCGACATCAGAACGAGAACCCACGCCTTACAAACGCATTCCCCTACCTTCAGGTGGGAAATTGGGCGCACTCCACGGTTGACCTCAGTCGCGCGGGCAAAAAAAAGCCGACCATGAGGTCGGCTTGGCGACGGCCAGGCTGCCAAGGCAGCCCCGGCGCGCGGCTCACATCAGCCGCTTGGCGGAATCGTGGTGATGGTCTTGCGTCCGATCCTTGTGGCGCAAGACCTGACGGTCGAGCTTGTCGGCCAGTTCGTCAACGGCGGCATACAAGTCAGCGTGGGAGCTTTCGGCGAACAAATCGCGCCCTTTGACGTGGATGTTGCACTCGGCGCGCTGACGCTGGTCTTTCTCCTTGAGGTTGTCCACGGTGAGCAGCACCTTGATATCGACCACTTGGTCGAAGTGCCGGGAAATTCGCCCAAGCTTGCTGGTGACGTAGTCGTGAAGGGCAGGCGTGACCTCGAGGTGATGGCCGCTGATCGTCAAATTCATGGAAGAGCCTCCTGTTCTCGCTCGGGTTGACACAGATTACCGCCTTGAGGGCGGCAACCAAGGGAATGCCTTGAGACCCACTATGCCGGTGATTCCAGGCTTGTGCAAGCCGGCCAGGGCAACAAGGCGTGACTTCTTGAGCTGGCGCAAGGCAAAAACTTTTGTATGAAAAGAAACTTATTTGGTATCCATGAAAGAATTGAAAAAAATTCAAAAACACAAAAAAATTATGTCGCGTGCTTTCTAAAGCATTCGACAGCACAAGATGCACACAGGGGGTTGACTGGCTCATCCAGCCGTCGGACACGACAGCGGCTGCGGAGATTGACATGGACGTCCAACCCCACATCGCACATGAGAAGGATTTGCTGACGCACCAGCTGGAAATCCTGGCGCATAACATGGTGGGCGTCACACTGGGCAGCCTGTTGCTGGCGTCAGGATCTGCCATCATGTTGGTGTTGTCGGGCATGCCGATTCAGCGCATCCTGGGGTGGCTGCTGGTCAGCAGCGCGTATCAGATGATCAGGCTGGGGGCTTTCTATCGGTTCAAGCACGTCGCCATCACGCCTGCCAACGCCAAGCGCTGGGCGTTCGGGGCCACCACCGCCTCGGGGCTGGCCGGGCTGTCCTGGGGTGCATTGGGCGTGCTGTTCTTTGACGCCGACAATCCATTGACGTTGGCCATTCTGGCCATTGTGCTCAGCGCCATGATGGCCAGCGCCACCAATTCAGTGGGCGCCTACTGGCCCGCACACTTGGCCTTTTCGCTGCCTTGCAGCCTGCCATTCACCATGCAGTGCCTGCTCGCGCCAACACTGACCATCCAGGTTCTTGGTGGCCTGAGTCTGCTGTATTTCGGGTTCACGACCAGTTACGCCAGGGGCATCGCGCGTTCGATCCGCGAATCGCTGTTGCTTCGCTATGAAAACGCCGCACTGGTGGAAAGCCTGCAGAGGGCCAAGGAATTGGCCGAGGCTGCCAATCAGGCCAAAACACGCTTTCTGGCAGCCGCCAGTCACGACCTTCGTCAACCGATACATGCCATGAACTTGTCTTTGCCGGTTCTGCGCAAGTTGGATCTTGGCTCGCCACACGCACCAAGAGCAATTCAGGAAGTGACCGGACGTATGCAGGTCGCGCTGGACACCATGGGCAAGCTGCTGCACTCGCTGCTTGACGTGTCGCGATTGGAAGCAGGGTATCTCGTGCCGCAACTGCAGCCCTGCTCGGTAAGTTCGGTCATGAATACGGTTGTCGATCAGGTGCGCGCCCAGGCAGAGGCGAAAGGGATAGACATCCGTGTGGCAGACCAAGGCGAATGGGTCTTGTGCGATGAGGTCATGTTGCACAGCATGGTGTCCAACCTGGTGCACAACGCGGTCCGCTACACCGATCAAGGTGGGGTGCTCGTTGGCACGCGCCGAAGGGGTGATCGGATAGCGATCGAGGTATGGGATACCGGCCGCGGCATTCCCGCCGAAGAACTGCCCAGACTCTGCGAGGAATTCTTCCAGGCGAGCAATGCCTATCTGGAGCGCAGCCCTACCCGCGGCTTCGGCCTCGGGCTGGCCATTGTTAGGCGCATGGCTGCCCTCACCGGCGGTGAACTCACAATTCGCTCGCGGCTGGGGCGCGGTTCACGTTTCTCGATTGCCTTGCCAGCACGTGCCCCCGTCTGCGCACGACCAACGATGATCAACGGCGACGCAACACGATCGCGTTCGCGCACGCTGCTGGTCGTTGACAACGACGTGCACATCCTGGGGGCAATGCGGGAGCTGATGACCAGATGGGGGCATCGCGTACTGGTAGCGCGCAACATGGAAGAGGCACGGAAGCAGGCCTCGGATCACGCCGCACAGATCGATATGGCGCTAATCGATTTCCACCTGAACGACCAGACCACGGGCCTGGAGGCCGCGCTGATCATGCGCGAACTGATCCGGCAAGACCTACCTCTGGTCGTGATGATGGGGGATACACCAGGCGACGTCACCCAAAAGGCGCAACAAGCTGGCATTTGTGTGTTCCACAAGCCCGTCAGCCCTACCGCGCTGGAGGGCATTATCGAGGCAGCCGGAAAGCCCTTGATGCCATGTCGCTAGACACGTTGATCTCTCACAACACCTTGGCCCCCACTCTCCCTAGCGGACCGGGCGATGCATGCGCCCTCGTGCTCATGGGGGGCGGAGCGCGAACGGCTTATCAAGCCGGCGTGCTCATGGCCATTGGAACGATGTTGAGTCGTCAATCGACGGCTGCAGTATTCCCATTCCGATGGCTGTTCGGCACATCAGCGGGCGCGCTGAACGCTGCCTTTCTGGCCGCGCGAGCGGATCAGGGCGCCGACGCACTGGGCAGCGTCTCAAGCTTCTGGCGCACATTACGCTCGCATCAGGTGTACCGGCTTGAAGCGCCCGGCTGGGTACGCGCCAACAGGCTGGTGGCGGGCTTTGTGCTGGCTCGGCAAGTGCGACGCCACCGAGCCTTGCTTGACTCGCTTCCCCTGGTGGACACCTTGCACCGAGCGATCGACCTGCGCCGCCTCGAGGCCATATTGGAGCACGGCCATGTGCAGGCCCTAGGGGTGACAGCCTCGAGCTACAGCACGGGTGAGCATTGGACGTTTTGTCAAGTCAGCCCCTCACATCAAGGGCATCCCTGGCACCGACCGGGCCGGCGCGCCGATTTCCAACCCGTCACCATCGAGCACCTGATGGCCTCGGCCGCCATTCCCTTTCTGTTCCCCGCCGTGCCCCTGTGGGTGGACGGCCACCGCGAGCACTTTGGCGATGGCTCCATGCGCCAACTCTCGCCCCTGTCACCCGCCATCCATTTCGGTGCGCGGCGCATCCTGGTGATTGGTGTGGGGCAACCGCAGCGCTCAGGCCTGGGGGTGCGAGCCGGCGGCGAGCCCACGGCCGGCACCATTGCCGGCCACGCCATGGCCAGTGTGTTCCACGACACCCTGCAAGCCGACGTGGAGCAGACCACCCGCGTCAGCGAGACCCTGGCGAAATTGCCTCCCGACTTGGCCGCGGCCCTGCCGTACCGACCGGTGCGGGTGATGGCCATCCAGCCCAGTCAGTCGCTGGACGAGCTGGCGCAAAAGCACATCAACGAACTGCCGGCCGCCACCCGCAACACCTTGGTGGGGCTGGGCGCGCTGGACACCGAGCGCGGCGCGGCCGGCAGCGCGGCCGCCCTGGCCAGCTACCTGCTGTTCGAACCGGGCTTCGTGCAGGCGCTGATCACCCTGGGCGAACACGACGCCTGGCGGCGGCGCGACGAATTGCAGGCCTTTTTCGCTTCAACGGCGGCCGAACAGGCCAGCCCCCGGTGACATAATCGCGCCGTCATCCCCCTGGAGAATCTGCATGGAAAGCACGCCCCCCAGTTGCGTGCTTTCCATGCAGATTCTCCAGGGG
>Ga0255127_1000187_pt1 | contig 33377 bp, 36 predicted proteins | sample Law_Miss_RepB_8d_FD_188555 | JGI IMG/M metagenome (GOLD analysis project Ga0255127, IMG submission 188555) | Freshwater microbial communities from St. Lawrence River, New York, United States - Law_Miss_RepB_8d | ecosystem: Environmental > Aquatic > Freshwater > River | place: USA: New York...
CCTCCCCTATCGCCCAAGGCCAACGGCCTGGCCTTGCTGGGCCTGGGCGTGCTGGCGCTGCTCCTGAGTGTGGCCGCCAGCCAGCACGCGGTGCTGGCGCCGCTGCTCACCGCGATCCGCGCCCTGGCCGTGGGGCTGGTGGGGTTGGGTCTGCTGGTGTTGTGGCTGGCGCACCACCGCGAGCGCCGCCAGCAAGCGGTGGCGTTCCTGCCCACCATCGCGCCGCTGCAGGTGTTGGCGCCGCTGGGCTCGGCCGAGGCATCGGCGCCCGTGAAGGCATCGCCCCCCCAGCCCAAGCCCAGGTTGGTGGCCACGGCCTGGAGCGACGAGGTGTTGGCGGCCATCGAGTGGCGCCGCTTTGAAGCCGTGTGCGAGGCGCTTTTCGCCCAGGCCGGGTTTCAGACCGACAGCCAGTCGCACGGGCCAGACGGCGGGGTGGACATCTGGCTGCACTCGCGCCACGCCGACCGCGCGGTGTCGGTGGTGCAGTGCAAGCACTGGCGCAGCCGCCCGGTGGGCGTGAAAGAGGTGCGCGAGTTCTTTGGCGTGATGGCCTCGCACGGGCTCAAGCGCGGCACCTACGCCACCAGTTCCACCTTCACGCCCGACGCCCTGGCCTTTGCCCAGGCCAACGGCATTCACACGCTGGATGGCGAGGGCCTGCTGGCGCTGATCGCCCGGCGCACACCCGAGCAGCAGCAGGCCCTGCTGGCGGTGGCGCACGAGGGCGAGTACTGGCGCCCCACTTGCGCAAGCTGTGGCTTGAAGATGGTGGAGCGCGCGCCGCGCGAGGGCGGCGCGGCCTTCTGGGGCTGCCCGGCCTACCCGCGATGCCGCCGCACGATGGCCATGGCGGCAGGCTGACGCGGGCTCACTTCAGCACCGGGTTGGCCGTGAGCGACTCGGCCGCGAAGGCGCGCATGAAATCGCGGGCCTTGTCGGGCGTGCTGGCGTTGAGCCAGGCGCTGTAAGCCCCTTCGCCCAGGATGGCGGGCATGCGCTTTTCGCTGCCGGGCTGTTCGTAGCGGTGCATGAGGGCGTGGCTGTTGGCGTTCACCGTGAGCAGGCAGAAGCTCACGATGGTCTCGCCGTCCTTGTGCCAGTGTTCCCACAAGCCGGCCACGCCCATGGGCTGGCCGTCCACCCGCGAGATGCGCGTGGGCACGGCACCGCCCTTGCGGTAGTCGTCCACGATGAAGGCCATGAGCGGCACGATGCAGCGTTGCGCGCCCAGCCAGGCCTCGCGGAAGTTGTTGGAGGTGGTGACGATTTCGTGGCGCGCGTTCACCAGCTTGGTCGAGCGCAGCTTGGCGTCCGACGCCGACTTGACCCAGCGCGGCACCAGGCCGAACTGGCCGCGCACCAGCTCGCGGCCGGGGGCGGCCGGGGTCTCGGGGGTGTTCTCAGGCGTGTCCTGGGGCATGTTCTCAGCGGCATCCACGGCGGGCCTGGCCGCGCGGCGAATGAACAGGCCGGGCTGGCGCGGCCAGATCTTGCGGCCCACCGGCTCGGCGGGGGCCTCGACGCCAAAGGCCTCGGCGTACAGGGTGTCGGGATGCAGGCTCTCGTGTTGCGTGGTCATGGGCCATGCTAACCGGCGCGGCAGGGCGCAGGCGTGGCGCTCAGCGCAGCACGGCCCCGCACAGCTCGCGCTCCAGGCCCTGAGGGTCGGCCAGCCAGCGCTGCTGCAGGCCCACGCCAATGGGCATGTCGGGCACGTGGCGCAGCAGGTGTACCGCCTCGCCCGACGCGGCCTCGTTGTTCACCACGGTGCGGTAGCGAATGCCTTTGGCGGTGTAGCGCGTGCCCGTGCTCAGCGCCACCTCTTCGCTGTAACGCTGGCCCACCAGTTGCCAGTGGCCCACGTGCACCACCTGGCCCGGGGCGCGCGGCACGCACAGCACCACGCGGGGCCAACTCACTTCGCTGTCGGAATTGAGCACGCCCAGGCGCGAGACCACGTAGGCGCCGGGTGGCAGGCGGCGGCGAAACGCACCGTCGCTGGCGCGCACCTCGCCCATCACCTGCGGGTCACCGGTGGTCAGGCTCAAGGCCATGAAACGCGGGGTGGACCAACCAGGCTGGTCGTAGGGGGCCATGGGTTGGCCATCCACCACGTAGTTCAGCCGGCCGCTGATGACGGTGGTCTTGTCGTCTGAGCGCTCGGCCTCGGTGGCCTGGGGCACCCAGGTCAGGGCGCAGCCGCCCAGCAGGGCGCTGCCGATCACGGTGGCGGTCACAAGGCGGCTGTGCATGGCGACTCCTCAGAACAAGGCGTGTTGCACCGGCGCGGGTGGCGCACCGCGGGGGGCGGGCTCGCCCACCAGCAGCTCGTCGGGCGTGCGGCGCATGAAGGTGGCGGCCTGCTCGGGCGTGGCGTCGAGCCAGCCTTGCCAACGCTCGGGCGGCACCAGCACCGGGGTGCGCTTTTCGTCGCCGGGGCGGTGCATGCGGCCCAGCAGGGGGTGGCCGTCGGCGTTGACCGTGAGCAGGGTAAAGCTGTGCACCACTTCGCCGCTGGCGCGGTCGGTCCATTGCTCGTGGAGGCCGGCCACGGCGAAAGGCTGGTGGTCGGGGCGGTGAAGGCGCCAGCGCACCGATCGGTTGCCGTGAAGCGCGGCGTCTTCCCAGCAGGGTTCGAAAAAGTCCAGCATGGGCACCAGGGCGAAGCGGCGCTCGCGCCAGGGCTGGCGAAAGCTGGGCTTCTCGGCCACGGTCTCGCTGCGGGCGTTCAGGGTGCCCCGGGCCAGGGTGCTGGCGTGGGCCGCGTCGCGGGCCCAGCGCGGCATCAGGCCAAAGCGCGCCACGCTGGCCACCACCTCGCCCTGCGGGTGGCGGTGCACGATGGGCGCGGCAAAGCCGGGGTAGGTTTCGGCGGGCCAGGTGTCGGCCGGCAGGTGGCGCAGCTTCAGGCCCGGCAGCGTGCCCAGGTGCTGCGGCGTGACCGGCGTGTAATTGGTGCACATGGCCGCGCATTCTGGCAGGCGTGCCCATAATCCGCCCACCATGGACATCTCCTCTCTCTTCCCTTTCGGCTGGTCGCACTACCTGGTGGGCGGCCTCATCATCGGCCTGGGCGTGGCCCTGTTGTTCGTGTTCACTGGCCTGGTCGGTGGCATGAGCTCGGTGTACTCGTCCACCTGGTCTTACCTCGTCAAGCGGCCCTTCTTCCAGCAGGCCAAGTTCACCCAGTCGCGCGCTTGGCGCCTGGTGTACGCGGCGGGCCTGATCGTGGGCGCCCTGGTGTGGTGGCTGGCCTTCTCGGACGGCACGGCCCAGCACACCGGCGTGCCCGCCTGGCAACTGGCCGTGGGTGGCTTCATTGCCGGCTATGGCGCGCGCCTGGGCAACGGCTGCACCTCGGGGCACGGCATCTGCGGCCTGAGCTCGCTGAGCCTGCCCTCGCTGGGCGCGGTGCTCACCTTCATGGCCACCGCCTTCCTCACCGCCAACCTCTTCGCCTGGGTGCAAGCATGAAAGCCGCGCATTACCTTGTCGTCCTGATCGCCGGCGCCCTGTTCGGCTTCGGCCTGTCGTACTCCACCATGGTGCGGCCGGAAGTGGTGCTGGGCTTCTTGAAGTTCCAGGACTGGGGCCTGATGCTGGTGATGGGGGGTGCGGTGGCCGTCACCGTGCTGGCCTACCAGTTCGCCCCGCGCCTGATGCGCGCGCCGCTGCTGGGCGGGCGCTTCGACACCAAGGCCATTCCCTGGAACCGCGACACCGCCGTGGGTGCCGCGCTGTTCGGCGTGGGCTGGGGCATCGCGGGCGTGTGCCCGGGTCCGGCGATTGCGGGCCTGGGCACCGGCAACTGGGACTTGCTCTGGGCGCTGGGTGGCATGGCATTGGGTGCGCTGGTGCAAGGCTGGCGCGCCAAGGCCTGAGGCCCACACCAGGCCAGCAACACCCCGTGCCACCGTTTGCGTGGCGGTGGCACGCCGTTTACAGGGCCGACACACAGGCCCCGCAGCATCAAGGCTCCTTCATCCCCCACAGGAGACCGCGATGAACACCCGTCACCTCATCACCGCCGCCCTGGCCGCCGCCACGCTGGGCATGGCCGGCACCGCCAGCGCCGACGATGACCGCCGCCACGGCCCGCGCGGCGAGCGCTGGGAACACCGCCACGATGACCGTCGCTTTGACCGGCACGATGACCGCCGCTTCGATCGCCACGGTGGTTACCACGTGCAACGCGACGTGCGCATCGTCCACGAGCACCGCTACGGCCCGCGCGCGGCAGGCCCTCGCTGGCACCGGGGTGGCTATGTGCCGCGCGAAGTGTGGCAGCACCGCCGCGTGGCATGGAACCACCACCACCACCCGCGCCTGTACGCGCCGCCGCGTGGCCACCAGTGGGTGCAGATCGATGGCGAGTTCCTGCTGGTGGCGGTGGCCACCGGGCTGATCGCCAACGTGATCCTGAACCGCTGAGCCACACAGCCCTTATTGGCCGACAATCACCCGATGCAAAGACGCCACTTCACCCTGGCCCTGGTCGCCACCACCGCGCTGGCGGCCTGCTCTCGCCAGGCCGACGCGCCCGCCCAGCCCCCCATCGACAAAGCCCAGGCCCTGGACGCGCTGGCCACACAAGGCAAGGGCTTCAGCGTGGGGGCGCTGATGGCCAAGCAGTCGGTGTACGTGCTGTTTGACCCGCAATGCCCGCACTGCGCCCACCTGTGGGAAGCCTCTCAGCCCCTGCTGCCGCGCGCGCGCTTTGTGTGGCTGCCGGTGTCGCTGCTCAACGCCAAGAGCCTGCCGCAAGGCGCGGCCATTCTGGGCGCGGCCAACCCGACAGAAACCATGGCGGCCCACGAAAAAAGCCTGATCGCGGGCCAAGGCGGCATGGCCGCATCGTCGAGCATTCCCGCCGACATCGAGGCCGCCATCAAGACCAACACCGCCCTGCTCGACCGCCTGGGCGCCACCTCGGTGCCCTTCCTGGTGGCGCGCCACGCGCGCACCGGTGAGACCATCACCCACGCCGGCGCCCTGGGCACGCAAGAGCTGGCCTTGCTGCTGGGCCTCTGAGGCCAGCCGCCTTCGCCTACCATCGCGCCTTCGCGCCAGCATTGGCGCGCCACCCCAGCAACCGGAGAACACCACCATGGGCAAAGAACAGCGCAACGAAAAAATGAGCAAGAAGCCCAAGAAGGACACCTCCGCGCCCACCAAGGGCCCGGTCTCGTCCGACCGACCGGTGGCACCGGTCACGGCCGTGATGCCGCGCGGCAAAGACAAGAACAAGTAAGGCCTGCAGGCCGTCGCCAGCACTTAGCGGCGGGCGACCAAAGGGGCCCCACTGGAACACCCCCCGGGCGTATGCTGAACGCCTGTCCGTTTCCGTGGAGCTCAACCATGAAAACCGTGTCAATGGCCACGCTCGTGGCCCTGGCCCTCTCGGGCTGCACCAATCCTTATCCACCCCAGCATGGTCGTTATGGACCGCCCGGCGACGGCAGCGCCATGCCTGGCCCAGGGATGGGCACGGGCATGGGCATGGGAATGGGACCAGGCATGGGGATGGGGCCGGGCCCCATGGGCAGCGGGCCACCCACGCCACCGGCTCAAGTGAGCGCCAGCGTGCAGCACCTGCCCTCGGGCTACCACAAGGCCGCCGCGCCAGCCGGGGCCAGCGTGTACTTCGTGAACCTGCGCAACGGCATGGTGGTGAACAACCCGGTGCGCGTGGTGTTTGGCTTGAGCGGCATGGGCGTGGCGCCCGCGGGCGTGGACAAGCCTGGCACCGGACACCACCACCTGCTGGTGGACGTGGCCGCCTGGGACGCCAATGCCCCGCTGCCCGCCACCGACCAGCACCGGCACTTCGGCATGGGGCAGACAGAGGTGACGCTCACGCTGCCGCCCGGGCCGCACACCTTGCAACTGGTGCTGGGCGACCAGAACCACATTCCGCACCACCCGCCGGTGATGAGCGAGCGCATCACCGTGCAAGTGCGATAGACCTCAGGCCCCCTGTGCGCCCAGCGCGCGCAGGCGCTGGGCCCAGCGGTCCACCCCGCGCTGGCCCAGGCCGTCCACCTGCCCGATCAGGTTGGTGTGAATGGGCGCGAACCCCACGAAACCGAGCAGGTTGCGCTCCAGCGAGCGCACGCTGTGGGCGCGGTAGAACCAGCGGTAGGCCAGGGCCGGCATGCCCATGGTCACCACCACGCGGGCCGATCGGCCCGCCAGGGGCTTGTGGGCAAAGGGGTTCTGGCGGTCAGCGGCCATGAGCGACCCCGGGCGAACCACCTGCTCCAGATAGGCCTTGAGCAAAGCCGGCATGTCGCCCATCCACAAGGGGAACAGCAGCACCAGGTGCTCACACCACTGCAGCGCCTCTTGCGAGGCCTTCAGGCTGGGCGGCACCGGCTCGCGCTCCCAGGCCTGCGCGCTGCGCAGCACGGGAAAATCCAGCGCGCCCACCGCCAGGCGGTGCACCAGGTGGCCTGAGGCAGCCGCGCCCTCGGCGTAAGCCTCGGCCAGGCGGTGGTTCAGGCGCTCGGGCGAGGGATCGGGGTGCCCCTCAACAAGCAGGATGCGGCGTGGTTCGACCATGGTGACCCTCCGGCAAAAACGCCATGGTCAATCGAATTGCGCGCAACGGGCTTACGCACGCTCAACGGTGCGACGGGCGGCGGCCGGTGGGGCGTTGTGCCTGGCGCTCTTGCTTCAGGCGCTGGCGCTCGGCATCGGCGGCCTTGCCGGCTTTCAGCCAGGCCAGGAACTGCTCGGGCGTTTCCAGCGTGATGCGCCCCAGCAGGCCGCTGCGAAAGTCGGCGATCACCTGCTCGGCGGCCTTGGTCATGTTCACCCGGCCGCCGGCCACCAGGGCGCCGCGCTGGCGGCCCACGGCCTCCAGCAACTGGTCATCGGTGGACGCCGCCACCGCGTCGAGGGTGAGCTTGTAGCGCTCTGCCAGCAGGGCCGGGTAGTCGCGCCGCAGGTCGGCAATGAGTTCCAGCGCCACCACCTCGTCGTCGTAGGCGTTGCGGCCCACCGCGCCGCTGGCGGCCAGGTGGTAGCCGCTCTCGGGCACGACGATGCGCGGCCACAGCATGCCGGGCGTGTCGAAGAGGTAGCAGTCGTCGGCCAGGGCCACGCGCTGCTCGGTGCGGGTCACGCCGGCTTCGTCACCCGTTTTGGCGGCGCGCTTGCCCATGAGGGTGTTGATGAGCGTGCTCTTGCCCACGTTGGGAATGCCGCAGATCAGCACGCGCAGGGGCTTGGCCATGCCGCCGCGCAGGGGCGCCAGCTCGCGGCTCTCCGCCACCAGCGCCTTGGCCGGGGCGGTGTTGCTTGCGTCCAATGCAATGGCGCGCGTGTCTTTCTGGGCGTTGTAGTGCGCCAGCCAGAGCGCGGTGCGCGCGGGGTCGGCCATGTCCTGCTTGTTCAGGATCTTCAGCGTGGGCTTGTGACCGGTCATCTCGCCCAGCAAGGGGTTGGCGCTGGAGCCCGGCAGTCGAGCGTCAAGCATTTCGATCACCACGTCAATGCTCTTCACCCGCTCGGCGATGGCTTTGCGCGTGAGGTGCATGTGACCGGGGAACCATTGGATGCTCATGGCGTGCTGCTGGTGAAAAACGGAGCCGGCATTGTGCCTGTGTCGCGACGCGCGCATGGGACTGCCCGAGCGCGTGTGGACAATCGCGCATTTGTCCCCGGGAAATGGGGAAAAGGGTGTGAATAACTTTGGGTCATCGCTGTACGGCTGATCTAAGTCCTTGTCGCCCAAGGGAATCCACTGGATTGCTTAATGTTTGAGCACGATACGAAGACTTGGCGCCTGACCGTGGCCGCCACCGGCCAGACCTTGCCCGCCCCAGCCGGCCAGACACTGCTGCGAAGCCTGCTGGACGCGGGCGTGGCGTGGCCGGCCTCGTGCCGCAATGGCACCTGCCGCACTTGCATCGGGTGGGTGGAAGAAGGCCGTGCGCGGCACGGCATTGAGTGGCCGGGGCTGCTGCCCGAAGAGAAAGCGCAGGGCGCGGTGCTGCCCTGCGTGGCCTACCCCGAGAGCGATGTGTGCCTCGGGGGGCCTGGCCTCAAGCCGTGACGGCGGCCTCGGCGGCGCTGCGCGGCTGGCCCAGGCGCGTGGGCGAGGTGTATTCCTGCCGGTAGAGCTCGAAGGGCATGGTGTCGGCCGCTTCGATGGCCTTCTGGTCGGCCACCGAGCGCTCGGCCATGGCCTCGAAGCGGGCCTGTTGCTTGGCGCCCCAGTGCAAGCCCAGCAGGTGCTGGTGCACCTGTTGCGAGCGTTCGCGCACAAAGCCCACGAAGGAATTGCCGTGCTGCGCACCCATGGCCTGCAGCACGCGGGCCGAGGGCAGCGTGTCGGGCGACAGCAGGGCGGCGCGGGCATCGGCCACCGCTTTCGCGTGCACCTCGCCACCGTCCAACGCGTCCAGCCGGTCGGCGATGGGGCCGAGCTGGTCGATCACCTCCAGCGCCCAGTCCATCAGCGACACGCTGTCGCCGTGGCGCAGCAGCTTCAGACCAGGTTCGCGACCGCGCGCGGCCGTGTGGTGCTGGTTGTGCGCCATCTCGCGGATTTCCTCGGGCGTGTCCGGCGGGCTGTCGGCCAGCAGGCAGTGCAGCAGGAACACGTCAATGAAGTGCAGGGCAGACGCGCCGATGCCGATGGGCTCGAAGGGGTTGAGGTCGAGCAGGCGCACCTCGATGTATTCCACGCCACGCTCGCGCAGCGCGTGCAGCGGGCGTTCGCCCGGGAAGATCACGCGCTTGGGGCGGATGTTGCTGTAGAACTCGTTTTCGATTTGCAGCAGCGTGGTGGCGAGCTGGATGTACTCACCGCCCGGGTTGCGAATGCCCAGCGCCTCGTAGGCGGGCCAGGGGCGGGTGAGTGCGTCGTGCAGCGAAGCAGCGTAGCCCTCCAGGCCGTTGTAGCTCACGGCCAGCGTGGCCTGCGCTTCGCTCTGGTAACCCAGGCGCCCCATGCGCAGCGAGGTGCCATGCGGCATGTGCAGGGTGCCGGTGGCGCCCAGGGGTTGCAGCTCGTGTTGGCGGCCCTCCACAAAGCTGGAGCACACCGCGGGCGAAGCGCCAAACAGGGTGAGCAGCAGGAAGGCGTGGCGGCGGAAATTGCGGATGAGGGAGAAGTAGCCCTCGTTGTCGATGCCCGGCATCGACCAGTTGTAGTGAATGCCCGAGATGGTTTGCATGCGCCGGCCATAGCGGTGGCCCAGGCCCATGCGGTACACGCTCTTGGCGCGGCCCACGTTGGACGAGCCATAGCGCCCCAGCGGAATGGTCTCGTCGGTGGGCAGGCCGCACGGCATGCTGGACACCCACAGCATTTCGTCGCCCTGCGCGCGCAAGGCGCGCACGGTGTACTGGTGAATCTCGGTGAGCTCGGCCAGCATGGCGTCGACGCTGCCGTGCACGCCGGTGATGAGTTCCAGCTGCGACTCGCTGTAGTCGGTGGTGATGTGCGGGTGCGTGAGCGCGCTGCCCAGCGCAGCGGGATGCGGCGTGAGCGCCAGCTTGCCGTCGGCTTGGGCGCGCAGGCTTTCTTTTTCCAGCCCGCGGCGCATGCCACGAAGGCGCTCGGCGGTCAGGGCATCGAGGCGCTGTTGCAGGGAAGTCATACTGGGGCGGGTTCTTCGGATTCCGGGGGGAGGGAAGTTAACACGGTTGCGCCAACTCTGCAGACGGGCCCAAAACCGCATTGGCGACGCCCGTGGCACAGGCCAGCCAGGCCTCGATCGTGGCCGGGTCGTGCACCAGGCGCAGCTCGTCGAAGGCGGCCTGGGCCTCGGGGTAACGTCGGCGCAGGCTGTTGAGCCATTGCTTCAGGCGCCCGGCGCGGTGGCGCCGCTCCACCCGCGCGCTCACCTGGGTCCAGAACAGAGGCAGCAGCGGCAGCACCTCGGCCCAGGGCACGGGCGCCTGCCCGGCGATCTCGCGCGCCAGGCCCGGGTCGGCCACCTGGCCGCGCCCCACCATCAGGTGCTCGCAGCCCGTGGCCTCGCGGCAGCGGCGGGCGTCGTCCACCGTCCAGATTTCGCCGTTGGCGATCAGCACCGGCCGCTGCGCCGGCAAGGCCTGCGCCACCTCGGCGATGCGTTCCCAGTAAGCGGGTGGCTTGTAGCCGTGGGCCTTGGTGCGGGCGTGGATCACCAGCTCGTCGGCACCGGCCTCGGTGATGGCCAGGGCGTTGGCCTCGGCCACGCCACCGTCGTGGTAACCCAGGCGCATCTTGGCCGACACCGGAATGTGCGCCGGCACCGCGCGCCGCACGGCGCGCACGATCTGGTGCACCAGCCAGGGCTCGTCCAGCAGGATGGCGCCGCCGCGGCTGTTGTTCACCGTCTTGGCCGGGCAACCAAAGTTCAGGTCAATGCCGGGCGGGTTGAGCGTGGCCAGCCGCGCCGCGTTCTCGGCCACGCACACCGGGTCAGACCCCAGCAACTGCGGGCGCACCGGCACGCCCGCGCGCGTGCGCCCGCCATTGAGCAGTTCGGGCACCACGCGCGTGAAAGCGCGCTCGGGCAGCAGGGTCTGGGTGATGCGGATGAACTCGCTGGTGCAACGGTCCACCCCGCCGGTGCGGGTGAGCACATCGCGCAAGGTGGCGTCCAGCAAGCCTTCCATGGGCGCGAGCAGGAGCATGGGCGGTATTGTCCACGCGCGGGCGATACCCCCATGGGCTGGGCTACGATCCCGGCCATGGCACACGAACCCCGCCTCACCACCCTGTTGCGCGAGCTGCTGGCCGCGCACCGCGTGGCCGCGCTGGCCACGGTGGACGCCGACGGCGCCCCCGGCGTGTCGATGGTGCCCTTCGCGGTGGACCCGCAACAGCGCTGCCTGGTGGTTCACATCAGCGCGCTGGCGCCACACACCGCGCAACTGCAGCGCGAGCCGCGCGCCGCCTTGCTGGTGGCACAAAGTGAGACCGCCGGCGAGCCGGTGCACGCCCTGCCCCGCGTGAGCGTGCAGGTGCTGGCCCAGACCGCGCAAGGCGAGGCCCTGGCCTCGGCCCGCGCGGCCTACCTGGCCCGCTTTCCCGAGGCCGAGCCCATGACCGCCCTGCCCGACTTCCGTTTCGTCTGCCTGCACCCGCAAGCCGGCCGGCAGATCGTGGGTTTTGGCGCGGCGCGCACGCTCGACGCCGACACCCTGCGCGCCGCCCTGGGGCCGGCACCATGACGCTGGCGACCGGTCTGGACGTGGTGCACGAAGACGAGCACCTGCTGGTGCTCAACAAGCCCTCTGGCCTGCTGGCCGTGCCCGGGCGTGGGCCCGACAAACAAGATTGCCTGAGCGCGCGCGCTCAGGCCCGCTGGCCCGATGCGCTCATCGTGCACCGGCTGGACATGGCCACCTCGGGCCTGCTGGTGCTGGCGCGCGGGCTGCCCATGCAGCGCGCCCTCAGCAGCGCCTTCGAGCAACGCCGCGTGCACAAGCGCTACGTGGCGGTGGTCAGCGGCAAGTTGGCCAACCCCGCGCCCGACAACGGCTGGCAGACCATCAACCTGCCGCTGATGATCGACTGGATGAACCGCCCGCGCAGCATCGTGCACTGGGGCATGGGCAAGCCCAGCGTGACGCACTGGCGCCTGCTCGACGCTGGCCATGCACAGGCCGTGGGCACGCGCATCGAGCTGGAGCCCCTCACTGGCCGCACCCACCAGTTGCGCGTGCACCTGCAGGCCCTGGGCCACCCCATCGTGGGCGACCCGCTCTACGCCAGCCCCGAGCAGCAAGCCCTGGCGCCGCGCCTGCTGTTGCACGCGGCCGAACTGTCTTTCACCCACCCGGCCACGGGCCAAGTGCTCTCGCTGCACAGCCCGGCCCCGTTCTGAGCACCCGCGATGCCGCGCCACCTCACCGTTCTCACTGGCGCCTCGCGCGGCATGGGCCTGGCCATGGCCCGGCAGTTGCTGGCGCCCGATCGCACCTTGCTGTGCGTCTCGCGCCACGACAACGCCGCCCTGGCCGATGAGGCACGGGCGCGCGGGGCCACGCTCATTCAATGGCGGCAAGACCTGGCCGACACCGAGGGCGCACGCCAGCGCCTGCATGACTGGCTGGCCGCGCAAGACCCCGCCACGCTGGCCAGCGCCACCCTGATCAACAACGCGGGCGTGATTCCCCACATCGGCCCGCTGGACACCGTGCCCGCCGAGCAGCTCGCCACCGCGCTGCGCGTGGGGCTGGAAACGCCCATGCAGCTCACCGCCGCCTTTCTGCTCGCCACCAACGCCTGGGTGGCGGGCGGCTGGCGCGGGCCGCGCCGGGTGCTGAACGTGTCCTCCGGCCTGGGCCGGCGCCCCATGGCCGCTCAGGCGGCCTACTGCGCGGCCAAGGCCGGGCTGGACCACTTCACCCGCTGCGTGGCGCTGGAGCAGGCCCCACTGCCCCACGGCGCGCGCCTGGTCTCGCTGGCGCCGGGCGTGATCGACACCGACATGCAGGTGCAATTGCGCAGCGGCGACCCGGCCGCCTTCCCTGACCGCCAGCGCTTTGTTGACCTGAAAGCCCACGGCCAGCTCAGCACGCCCGACGCCGCCGCCCGGCAGGTACTGGCCTGGCTGGACCGGCCCGACTTCGGCCGCGAGCCCGTGGCCGACGTGCGCCAAGCCTGAAGGAGCCCCGCATGCGACGCCGCACCTGCCTCATCGCCGCCCCGCTCGCCCTGCTGCGCCCGCCCGCCTTCGCCCAGGCACCCGACTTCTGGGCCTTGCTGCGCGAGGGCGGCGTGGCCGTGCTCATTCGCCACGCCCAAACGGAACCCGGCCTGGGCGACCCGCCGGGCTTTCGCCTCGGCCAATGCCAGACACAACGCAAGCTCAGCGCCGAAGGCCGGGCCCAGGCCAAGCGGCTGGGCGAGGCCTTTCGCCGCGCCGGGGTGCGCGTGGACGAGGTGCGCAGCAGCGCCTGGTGCCGCTGCGTGGACACCGCCCAACTCGCCTTCGGCCAAGCCACGGTGTGGCCGGCGATCAACTCGTTCTTCCGCGACAACGGCGGCGACGCCCAGACCGCCGAGGTGCTTCAGGCCTTGCAAGGGCTGCAGCGCCCGCGCAACTGGGTGCTGGTGACGCACCAGGTGAACATCACCGCCCTCACGGGCGAGGTGCCGTCCATGGGCGAGGTCTTGCTGGCGCGCACACAGCCAGGCCAGGCGCGGCTGCAAGTGCTGGCGCGGCACGCCTTCCACTGAGCGCCAGGCGGTCGCCGGGGCGCCAGTACTTGGGCAGGCGCGGGGGTAGGATGCCGGTTTTTCACCATCCTGCTACGGAGTCGAGAACATGAGCCGAGAAGTCGTTGTCGTCAGCGCGGTGCGCACCGCCATTGGCACTTTTGGGGGCAGCCTGAAAGACATTCCGCCCACCGAACTGGGCGCCCTGGTGGTTCGCGAGTCGCTGGCCCGCGCCCAGGTGGAAGGCAAGGACGTGGGCCATGTGGTCTTCGGCCACGTGGTGAACACCGAGCCCAAGGACATGTACCTCTCGCGCGTGGCGGCCATCAACGGCGGCTGCGCCGAAGGCACGCCGGCCTTCAACGTGAACCGCCTGTGCGGCTCGGGCCTGCAGGCCATCGTGTCGGCCGCGCAAAGCATTCTGCTGGGCGATGCCAACATCGCCATTGGCGCCGGTGCCGAGAACATGAGCCGCGCGCCCTTTGCCAGCCTGAACATGCGCTGGGGCGCCCGCATGGGCAACACCCAGATGGTGGACATGATGGTCGGCGCCCTGCACGACCCCTTCCACACCATCCACATGGGGGTGACGGCCGAGAACATCGCCGCCAAGTGGGGCATCACCCGCGAAGACCAGGACAAGCTGGCCGTGGAAAGCCACAACCGCGCCCAACGCGCCACCGAGGCCGGCTACTTCAAAGACCAGATCGTGCCGGTGATGCTCAAGAGCAAGAAGGGCGAGGTGGCCTACGCCACCGACGAGCACTTCCGCGCCAACGCCACGCTGGACGACATGGCCAAGCTCAAGCCGGTGTTCCTGAAGGAAAACGGCACCGTCACCGCGGGCAACGCCTCGGGCATCAACGACGCGGCCGCCGCCGTGGTGCTGATGGACGCCGACACCGCCCGCGCCCGTGGCCTCAAGCCCCTGGCCCGTCTGGTGGGCTACGCCCACGCTGGCGTGGACCCGAAGTACATGGGCATCGGCCCGGTGCCGGCCACGCAACTGGCGCTGAAGAAGGCGGGCCTGACGGTGAACGACCTGGACGTGATCGAGGCCAACGAGGCCTTCGCCGCCCAGGCCTGCGCCGTCACGCGCGACCTGGGCCTGGACCCGGCCAAGGTGAACCCCAACGGCTCGGGCATTTCGCTGGGCCACCCGATTGGCGCCACCGGCGCGCTGATCACCGTGAAGGCCCTGCACGAGCTGCAGCGCGTCAACGGCCGCTACGCGCTGGTGACCATGTGCATCGGTGGCGGCCAGGGCATTGCCGCCATCTTCGAGCGCACCTGATGCGCCCGGCTGGGGCGCTGGCCCCAGCCCCCTTTTCGCTGGCTCAGCCGGTGGCCAGCGCGGCGCGCCAACGCTGAAGTTGCGGCAGAAACTGCCGCTCCTGGTTGCGCTGGATGCGCTCGAGTTGCTCGTCGATCTCCAGCACGGCCTGCTCGCGGCGGCCCAGCTCGGCCAGGATCTCGGCCTTCAGGCAGACGAACCAGGTCTGCCAGTTCTCAAAGCCGGTGGACTGCCACAGGCGCACCCCCTCCTCCAGATCGGCCAGGCCTTGCTCGGGCTGGCCCCGCCGGGCCGTGGCCCAGCCGCGCACGATGCGCGCCATGCCAATGAACTCGGGGAAACCAAACTGGGTGGAGAAGCCCACGCATTGCTCGGCAAAACGAAGCGCCACCTCGGGCTCTTGGCGCATGACGGCGATGTTGAAGTTCGCCAGCATGGAGAAGCCCAGCGAGTGCGGCTGGTTCAGGCGCTGCGCCAGGGTGTAGGCGTCCAGCGCGTGCTGCTGCGCGGCCTCGGCCTCGCCACAGGCCATGTGGGCCAGCGCCAGGTAGAAGCGGCCAAAAATGCCGAAGTCCATCAGGTACACCGGGTACAGGGCAGCGTCGCGCTCGGGCTGGTACAGCGAGACCGAGCGCTGCAGGTGCGCCAGCGCCTGCACTGACTCGCCCCGGTGGAAGGCGATCATGCCGTTCATGTTGCACGCGGCCATCACGGCCTCGTGCGGGGCCACGCCCAGGTCCAGCTCGCCGCACTCGATGGCGTTGGCCGTGTGCAAGAGCTGCTGCGCCAGGGGCAGGGCCTGGTCGAACTCGGCGCGCCCCCAGTGGTAGAGGCACAGGCCGTAGGTGATGGGGAACTGGCGGGGTTTGCCCGGCAGCGACTGGCACAGCGCATGGGCGCGCTTTTGCACCTCGCCAAACTGGGCGCTGCCCGGGCCCATCAGCACCATGGTGGTGGGGCCCAGCACCGACAACAGGCCCAGCTCCACCTCGGCGCGGGCCGGCCCTTCGACCACGCCTTGCAAGGCCTGCAAGCCGGCTTTGAGGTGCTCGGCCGCCTCGCGCGGCGCCCCGCCCTGCAGCGACTGCACGCCCGCTTGCAGCAGGTAGCGCGCGGCCTCCAGGGCGCGGTTGGCGCGGGCCAGGTGGTGGGCCAGCAGTTCGGGCGCGCCCTGGGCCAGCGCAGCGAACTCGCCCTGCAGGCACTCGACCACGCGCCCGTGCAGCGCCACCCGCGTCTTGAGCAGGGTGGTGTCGTAGGCGGTGTTCTCCACCAGCGCGTGCTTGAACTTGAGCTGGCCCGGGCCGTGGGGCAGCAGCAAGCCAGACGCGAGCAGGCGGTTGAGCTGGTCTTCAAAGGTGGTGGCGGGCAACTGGGCCACCGCCGCCAGCAAATCGGTGGGGAAGGTCTGGCCCAACGCGGCGGCGGCCTGGGCCAGCGCCTTGGCCGGGCCCAGGCGGTCCAGGCGCTCGGTGAGCAGATCGAGCAAGGTGTCGGGCACGCCCAGGCCTGCGCTGCCCAGGCCCAGGCCGCTGCGCACGCCCTGCACGTCTTGCACCATGCGGGTCATCTCTTCGATGAAGAGGGGGATGCCGTCGGTCTTGCTCAGGATCAGGTCCACCGACGAAGCCGGCAGGTCAATGGCGTGACACAACTGCGCCACCATCTGCCGCGATTGCCCGGCATCCAGTCGCCGCAGCTCGATGGTGGGCACCCGGGCTTGGGGCGGGAAGCGGTGCTCGAAGCCTGGGCGCGCGGTCAACACGAACAAGGTGTGCTGCAGGCGCGCGGTGCTGAGCAGCTTGTCCAGCAACTCCAGCGAGCTGGGGTCGATCCAGTGCAGGTCATCAAAGACGATGAGCAGCGGCTTGCTGCGGGTGACGCCCCGAAAATACAGCGCCAGCAGGGCCTCGGTGGAGACCATGGGCACCTGGCTGGTGAGCTCGGCAAAGTAACGCACCAGCAGCTCGCCGGCCAGTTGCAGCCGCGCGGGTGGCGGCATTTCCAATGGCGGGTAGCGGCCATCCACCGGGATGTCCAGCAACGACGCCATGAGCGCCAGGTCTTGCGGCTCGCTGATGCCGGCGATGGCCAACTGGGCCTCGAGCTTTTCGATCTGCGCCTGCGGCGAGTCGTGGCGCGCGAAACCGGCCGCCGCCATCAGGTGCTGCACAAAGGGGTAGAGCACGCTGTTGGTGTGAAAGGGCGAGCACTGCAGGCGAATCACCAGGTGCGGCTCGTCGTGCAGGCTCTCAGCCAGGGCGGTGGCCAGGCGCGACTTGCCCAGCCCGGCCTCGCCCATCACCAGCACGGCTTCGCCCGGGCCGTGGCGGCAGGCCTCCCAGGCTTGGCGCAGGCGGGCCAGCTCGCGCTCGCGTCCGATCATGGGCAAGGCGCCATCGCGCCCGCGCCAGGCCGAGCGGCTGTTGAAGCCCTTGACGCCCGCCACCGCACTCAGGCGCACCGGGTCGGCGAAGCCCTTGAGCGCCACGGGCCCGAGGTCGTCGTAATCGAACTGCGGGCCGGCGATGCGCCGCGTCACCGGCGACACCAGCACCTGGCCCGGCTGGGCCTCGGCCTGGATGCGGGCCGCCAGGTTGGGCGTGGCCCCGGCGATGGCCAGGGTGTCGGTCTGGCCCACGGTGACGCGCCCGGTGGCCAGGCCCACGCGAACGCCCAGGCCGTAGGGCTTGCCATCAGGGCCAGCCAGCGAACCGATGCCTTCCACAATGGCCAGGCCGGCGTGAATGGCGCGCACCGCGTCGTCTTCATTGGCCATGGGGTAGCCGAAGTACACGTCCACGCCGTCGCCCACCACCTTGGCCACATGCCCGTTGAAGCGCACGGCGATGCGCTTGACCAGCGTGTGGTACGCGCGCAGTACCTCGAAAAGGTCTTCGGCGTCCAGGGCTTCGGCCAGGGTGGTGGAGCCCACCAGGTCACAAAACAGCACCGTCATCTGTCGGCGGGAAATCTCACGCGCAGGCGCCTCTGGCGCCGGCACTGGCACGGGCAGGCGGGCGCCGCACTGGCCGCAGAAGCGGCTCGGCGCCATGGCCCTCACGCCGCATTGGGTGCAGAACATGACAGCGAACCCTCAGTGAACGCGCAGGCGCCGGGGCGCGGTGTGGGACAGCCCGCCCGCGGCGGCCTCGGCGGCGCCCACGGCGAACATGATGAGCATGTCGTAGTCCAGCGCCACCGCGCCCGGGGTCTGCGGCGTGCGGCCGCTGCGGTTCTGGAACCAGCGGTTCCAGTCAGTTGAGCCGGGCGGGTACAGCAGGAAGGTGCCGCCATCGGGCGGAAAGGCGCGGTTGGGCGAGGGGTAGAGGTTGGCCATGAAGGGCGACTGCGCCGTGCCGTGGCAGCTCATGCACGACGACGCGCGCTGCGTGCCGCTGCGGGGCTGGCCGTCGGTGTAGATCACGCCGTGGCGCTTGGCCACGTCGATCGGGCCAGACAGGCGCCCACCCCAGCCGAGCTGCTCGAGTGCATAAGCGGGCGCGCCTTCGCGGTTGATCCAGGTCTCGGTGAGGGGCGGCAATGGCACGCCGGGTGGCAGCGCAGCGATCTTCGGGTCATTGCCCCACTGCGCGCCCAGGGGCACGAGCTTGTCCCAAGTGCCTTTGCCGGGCGCCTGGGCGTGGTAGACGTAGGTGGCGAACACCCAGCCGGTCTGGGGCGCGGCCACGCTGTCTTTCACGATGATGTCGAACTGCAGCACGCGCAGCGGCACCAGTTGGGGCGGTGGCACCGGCGCGCCGGGCTGGCGGCTGGCCTCATACGCGGCCTGCGCGCTGGGGCGCCACACGTGCCACTGGGTCGAACCCGCCACCACGGGCCACTGCTCTGGCGTGGGGGTGACGGCACCGGCCTTGATCACCATCGCGCCTTCGGGAAAGTCCACCACGCCCAAATTGGGCCGGTAGGGGTTGGCCCACAAGCGCTTGAGCATGGTGGCGGAAAGGCGGTCGTAATAAATCACCGTGTGGTTCTGCAGGGGCACGTCCAGGCCCGGGAAGGTGCCCGGGGCCAGCACCTGGCCCGAGTAGGAGCCCAGAATGGCCTCGCGCCCGGAGGCGGCGTCACCCTCGGCTTGCCAGGGCATGTCGTACCAGCCGGTGGCCTGCGGGCTCCAGCCGCTGGGGTCTTCAATCAGTCGGCGCAGGCTGGGCTCGACGTGTGCCTTGAGCCGGCGCACGTACTCGGGGGCCGACGACACGGTCAGGGCCTGGCGCGGGACTTTGGTCAGCCAGTCGCTGGGCGGGGCGTCGGCGGGGTAATCGAAGTTCGACACCCGCAGCGGCCCGTTCCACAGCAGGCGGGCGGGCTGACCGGGCGCGGCACTCGCCACCGGGTACAGGCCGTTGTTGGCGGCAAAGGGGTCGGCCGCCAAGGCGGTGGTGGCGGTGGTGGCGCAAACACCGAGACCAGCGCTCAGCAGCGCGGCCCAATGCCGAAGGCGGCGCACCGCGCCGCTCGGCCATGCAATCGTTGGCATGTCAATCTCCCTGGTCTTCGAATCTCCCCAATATTAAGGGAGCCCCAGGGGGTATTTTTTGCCACCCGCGTCGGCGGGCTCAGGCTCAGCCGGTTCTGTCGCCAGGAAAGCCGCCGGCGCGGCAGGTCACCACCAGCGTGTCGCGCCAGCCGTAGGCGTCGGGCACGGCGGGCTGGATGGGCGTGGTTTCGTGAATCACGCGCTGGTCGTCCAGCAGCAGCAACGACCAGGGTTCTTGCAAGGTGAAGCGCTGGCCGCGCGGGCCATGGGCCTCGAACACCCGGCTCTCACCGCCCTTGATGCCCTGGCGCGCCACCAGGAACACGGCCACCAGGTCCACGCCGTCGCGGTGCGCCCCCTCGGGCGTGGGGCGGCCGATGCCACCGGCGGTGTCGATGCGAAAGGTGTGCGCCTCGGTGTACCAGGGCTGGGTGCCGCGCAGGGCGCTGGCCGCCTCGCCCAGGCGCACCAGCAGGCGCTGCCACAGCGGCAGGGCCAGGGTCTGCGGCAGCATGGGCTGGAACCAGCGCTGCATGCCACCGTGCAAGGCGTTGTATTCCACCGGCTGCCAATGGGCACGGTGCGGCACCAGGTCCACCCGCTCGCCGTCCACCACGAAGCAACTGTGCCGGCGCTTGCGGTAACGTCCGCCGTCCTTGAGGTACTCGTCGGGCGGCAATTCGTCCCAGGCCTGCTGCAAGTCCCGCCACTCGGCCGGCGTGGCCGCGAGCCAGCGGCTCACGCTGGCGGAATCGAGCAGGGCAAAGCCTGTGTCTGACAAGGCCCGGTCGAGTTCGGCCAGGGGCACGTAGGGTGGCGGGAATTCGGGTGTCATGGGCCGCCAGTGTAGCCATGGGGAAAACCATGATCCGCCTCGTGGTCAGGGGCGCCGTCGCTGGCGCGATACTGTTTTCAGAGCAGGAGACCCGCATGTCCGCGAACGCGACCGACACCCCAGAACAGCCCCATCCACCAGAGAACACCCCCGCCTCGCCGCCCGAGCGATCGGTGTTTGACCTGCGCATCGCCAGCCTCACCCCGGCCGCGCCGCTGCGCTGGCTGCGCGCCGGCTGGGCCGACTTCCGGGCCTGTCCGCGCATTGGCCTGTTCTACGGCCTGTGCTTCTTTCTGATGGGCCACGCCCTGATGGCGGTGTTCCGATTCGCCCCGGCCTATGTGCTGGCGCTCTCTGCCGGCTTCCTGCTGATGGGCCCGTTTTTGTGCCTGGGCCTGTACGACGCCAGCCGCGCCCTGCAGCGCGGGCAACGGCCGTCGCTGCGCGCCTCGCTGGCGGCCTGGCGCCCCACCAAGGGCACCATGGCCATCTTCGCGGGGGTGCTGCTCATTCTGGAAATGCTCTGGGGCCGTGCCTCGCTGGTGGTGTTTGCCGTCACCTTCAACACCATGCCCAACACCGAGCACCTGCTGGCGCAACTGTTCAGCGCGGAGAACCTTGAATTCCTCATCACCTACACCCTGGTGGGCGGCGTGTTCGCCGGGCTGATCTTCGTGACCAGCGTGGTGAGCATCCCCATGATCCTGGACCGCCAGACAGACGCCATCTCGGCCGGCCTCACCAGCATCCGCGCCAGCCTGAACAACCCCGGCGTGATGCTGTGGTGGGGCGCGCTGATCACGGCGCTCATCGGGCTGTCGATGCTGCCCTTCTTCCTGGGCCTGTTTGTCGCCGGCCCGGTGGTGGGCCACGCCACCTGGCACGCCTACCGCGAGGTGGTGAACGACCCGGTGTGAGCGAGGGCCACCGGCGGCGGTGACATACTGGGGGCCGTATAAACCCTCCCGACCTCACATGAACTTCTGGGACCAGAACTTCGCCGGCACCGAGTACCGTTACGGCACCCAGCCCAACGCCTACCTCGCCCGCCAGGCCCATCGCCTGGCACCCCGCAGCACGGTGCTCGTGCCCGGCGATGGCGAGGGCCGCAACGGCGTGTGGCTGGCCCGCCAGGGCCACCGCGTCACCGCCCTTGACCTCTCCAGCGTGGGTCTGGACAAGGCCCGACGCCTTGCACAGGTGCAAGGGGTGGCCATCGACACCCAAGTGGCCGACCTGGGCCAATGGACGCCAGCCCCCGCCAGCGCCGACGCGGTGGTGTTCGTGTTCGTGCACCTGCCCCCCGGCGTCCGCGAAGCCGCGCACCGGGCGGCGGTGCAGGCGCTGCGCCCAGGCGGTCTGCTGATCTTGGAGGCTTTCACGCCGGCGCAACTGGCCTGTGACAGCGGCGGCCCGAAGGCACCCGAGCTGCTTTACACGCTGGACCTGTTGCGCCAGGACTGGGGCACCGCCCTGGACGAGTTGCACGCCGAAGAAACCACCACCACGCTCGACGAAGGCCCTGGCCACCAGGGGCCAGGCCAGGTGGTGCACGGCGTGTGGCGCAAGCGGGCCCTCTGACTCAACAGATGTGGCGAAAGTGCTGGGGGCCATCGCGCACCAGCGCCTGAAGCCGCGTAACGGCGGTCGCCAACGCGGCCCGGTCAGGTGCTGCGGCAACACACACACGAGCAAAGGCCGGCTGCTGAGCCGGGTCGGCGGCGAAAAGCGCACCAGCGGCCACCCCCACCCCTGAGTCCCTGGCGGCCGCGGCAAACGCTTCGCTGCGCCAGTCGCCAATGGGCATCCACCAGTGAAAGGCGTCGGGTGGCGGTGCCGGCGCGGCCTTGGGCAGCAGCTCACGCAGCCAGGCCTGCCGCTCGCGCACCTGGGCGCGCCGCGCCTGCGCCAGGGCCGGCATCTGCCCTTCGCTCACCAGCCGGCACACCAGGTCCACCATGGGGGCGGCGGCCATCAGCGTGGTGGCGCGCAAGCCGGCGCCCAGGCGGTGCATGAGATAGGCCGGGGCTCGCACCACCCCCACGCGAAGACCGGGCGCCAGCAGCTTGGAAAAGCCGGTGAGGTAGACCGTGCGCTCTGGCGCCAGCGCACACAGCGGCACCACCTCGGAGCCGCCAAACAGGCCGTACACATCGTCGTCGATCAGCACCGCGTCGTGACGCCGGCACACCTGCGCGATGGCCTCCCGCCGCGCCAGGCCCATGGTGCGGGTGGTGGGGTTGTGCAGGGTCGGGTTGCAGTACACCACCCGGCCCTGCTGTACGCGCAAGGCCTCGTCCAGCGCCTGGGGCAGCAGGCCTTCGGCGTCCATGGCCAGCGGCACGAGGCGCCGGCCCAGGAAGTGCGCGGCCGACAAGAGGCCGTAGAAGGTGGTGCTCTCGCACAGAACTGCTTCGTCGGGCCGCGTGGTGGCCTGCAGCGCCAGCAAGATGCCGTGCTGCGCCCCGGCGGTGATGAGCACCTCGTCGGCACTGGCCTGCACGGCACAACTCGCCAGCCACTGGGCCAGCGCCTCGCGCTGCGTCGGCCGGCCGATGTCGGCCTGCAGCGACAGCGCCTCGGCGCCCGCCCAGGCGCTGCGCTGGGCTGCCTCGATCCAACCGATCAAGGGATGGGTTGGCGCCCCGGCGGGGAAGTTGTGCGACAGGTCAATGAAGGCCGAGGCGTCGGGCGCGGCCTGCAGCAACGAGAGCGGCGCATCGGGCTGGCGGTCGCCCACGAAGGTGCCCCGCCCCACCTCGCTGCTCACCAGACGACGGCGCTTCATCTCGGCATAGGCCCGGCTGACGGTGCCCACGTCCACCCGCAAGCGGGTGGCCATCTCGCGGATGGCCGGCAGGCGCTGGCCCACCCGCAACACGCCACGCTCCATGGCCTCTTCAAACGCCTGCACGATGGCCAAGTAGCGCGGCCCGGGCAACTGCCGGGCCTCACGCTCGATCTCGGCCATGCCGACCAGGGCCACTTCCCGCGTCATGCCATCGCCTCCTCTGCCAGGTCACGCACGGGGACGCCGGGCGATGAAGTCGATCTCCACCCGCGCCTGCCGCGCCAGACCGGTGGTGCCGATGCAGGTGCGCGCCGGAAAGCGGCCGCTGGGGAAGTACGAGGCGTACGTGGCGTTGAAGGTGGCGTAGTCCTCGTCGAAATGCGTGAGGAAGGCGCGCGCGCTGACCACATCGTCCAGGCCCAGGCCCAGGCCTTTCAGCACGATGAGCAGGTTGTCGAAGGTTTTGTGCGTCTGGGCCACGATGCCCTCGGGCAAGGGCGACGGCTCGTGGCCCGGGTCGATGGGCAGTTGCCCGGTGACAAAAACCCAGCCTTCGCACTCGGTGGCGTGTGAGAAAGGGGCCACTGGCGCGGGTGCGCCGGCAATCATGTGGTGAAGGATGTCGCTCATGGAAAGGTCTTTCGGGTAAAGAGAAACAGATGAGACCGGCAAGCGGTGCCGCTCATTGGGTGGAGGCCAGGAAATCGCGCACCCGCTCGGGGGCCTGGGGACCGAAGAAGGTGTCGCGGTCGGCCTGCACCGCGATGGCGCCGGCCTCCAGAAAGGCCACGCTGTCGGCCACGCGCCGCACGAACGCCATGTCGTGCGACACGGTCAAGGCGCAGGCCTGGTGGTCTCTCACGTAGGCCTGCATCAGCTCCACCACGCGCTGCACGTTCACAGGGTCTTGGTTGGCGGTGATTTCGTCGAACAGCACCACGTCAGGCCTCAGACACAGCGAGCGGGCGATGGCCACGCGCTGCTTCTGCCCACCCGACAGTGCCTGGGTGTTCTTGTTGCGGTGGTCGAGCAGCACCAGCCGCTCCAGCAAGTGCTCGGCCCATTCGCGGGCCTGCGCCCGGCTGGCCCCGCCCAGGTGCACCTGCGGGTGCGTGAGGTTTTCCAGCACGCTCATGTGCGACCAAAGGTTGGACTGCTGGAAGGCCACGCCGACGCGGCGGCGGTCCAGGGCGCTCAGCGCCTTGCCCTGCCCGTGCTCGATGGCACCGCGCGCACTGCCCACCGCCATGGCCACATAGCCAGCGTCGATGGGGTGCAGGCCGGCCACGCAATTGAGCAAGGTGGTCTTGCCGGCCCCGCTGGGTCCGACGATGACCATCACCTGCCCCGCCGGCACGCGCAGGCGCAGGTCTTGAAACACCGGCACGCGCTGGCGCCCTGCCCCGGCGTGCGAGGCGCTCATGCTCGCGATGTCAATGCCCCAGGGGTTCATGTGCGCTCCACGAAAACACGGTCCTCGTACCGCTTGGCCAGCAGCGCGAAGGGAATGACGATGAGGGCGTAGCACAGGGCCACGGCGGTGTAGACCTCCAGGGTCTTGTAGGTGGAGTTGATGACCTCTTGCGCGGTGTTGATGATCTCGAACACCCCGATCACCGAGGCCAGCGACGACATCTTCACCGTGGTGTAGTACTGCCCCATGAGCGGCGGCACCGAGTTGCGCAGGAACTGCGGCAGGGTGAAGTGCACCAGGGTCTGCCACTCGGTGTAGCCCATGGCGCGCGCGGCCTGCAGCTCGCCGCGCGGCATGTTGCGAAGGCTGGAGCGGAAGATCTCGGCCGCGAAGGGCGAGAGGTTGATGCCCAGGGCGATCACCGCCGTCCAGTACGAACTCAGGCCGATGCCGAGCAGGGGCAGGCAGTAGTACATCCACACCAGCAGCACCAGCGCTGGAATGGCGAGCTGCAGGTACACGTAAAAGGTGCTCAGCGCCCACAGGGGCCATACCCATGCACTGGGCTTGTCGATGGCGCGAATGCCGCCCACCAGCACGCCAATGGCCGTGCCCAGCATGATGGACAGAAGAGAAATCTCGACCGTCAGCAGGATGCTGCGGCCAAACACCCAGCGGTATTCCCATACCCGGGCGAAATCGAATGCGTAGTCCACGGAATGCCTTGGATGAATAAGACCAGGCGCAGGGCCGGAGCAAGCCCCGGCCCGCGGGCTCAGTTGGCGGCTTCCAGCTTGAGTGGCACGGTCATGAAGGGCACATCGGCGTACTCCTTCTTGTTCATCAGGGCCTTCAGGCGCCCGGTGCTCTCCAGGTAGTCGATGGAGGCGTTGAGGAAGTTCAGCAGCTCGCTGTCATCGGCGCGAACGGCCCAGGCAATGGGCTGCACGTTCCAGGGCTGCGCGGCGAACAGGTCGGCGGTGCCGGGGTTCTTGGCCACGAAAGAGCGCACCACGTAGTGGTCGGACAGCGCCACGTCGGCGCGCTTGGCCGTCACCTCCATCAAGCCAGTGGCCAGATCGGCCGACTTGATGACCGTGACTTTGGCGTTCTTGAAGTTGCTCTTCACGAAATCGTGGCTTTGCTCGCCCGAGACCACCGACACCGTCACGTCGGGCTTGTCCAAGTCCATCACGCTCTTGGCCTTGGCCAGCTTCGGATCGCCCTTTCGAATGACCGCCGAGTTGCCCAGATAAAAGATAGGGCGGGTGAAGGCGGCGGCACTGGCGCGCGGAATGGTCTTGAAGGTGCCGGCGATGCTCAAGTCGTACTTTTTGGCCTGCAAGCCAACGGCGAAGTTGCTCCAGTCGGTGGCCACGTAGGTGATGTTCTCCGGCTTGATGCCCACCTCTTTGGCAATCGCCTCAATCAGGTCAGGGAAAAAACCCACCACCTTGCCGGACGCCAGGTCGCGGCGGGTGAGGTCGTCGTAAGGGATGTAGCCCACGGTGAGCTTCTTCTCCGACATCACTTTGGCCAGCGTGTCGCCGGCCTGGGAAGGCAGGCTCACCAGCGAGAGAGACAGGGCCGACAGCGCCAGAAGCGCAGCGCGCCGACCGTGTGGGCGCGGCGATTTCGCGAACTTGAACATGGGTGACTCCAGATGAGAGCTGAGGAAATGCCAAGACACCAACAACAGTGTCTGCACACACCTCCGCAATCACCGTGCCAACGCCATGGGGCCTTGCTGGGCCTGGATTTGCGGCCTATGGCGGCCCTGATGCACCGAAGCCAGCCGCCTAGCGCTCAATCGTCGGGCCCCCCGCACAAGATTGCAGACATGTCAGGGTGTGAATCCCCACACCCATCCACGCCACCAGCCACGGCCGAGATCACGCCGCCTGCGCCTGCCGCGCCGCCTCCTGCTCTTGCAGCCAGCGCCACATCACCTTGCCGCTGCCGCTCTTGGGCAGCGCGTCCACGAACTCGACGCTGCGCGGGCATTTGTAGGCCGCCATGTGCTCGCGGCACCAGGCCAGCACGCTGGCCTCGTCCACCTGCCCACGGGCCTCGGCGCGCAGCACCACCACGGCCTTCACGCTCTCGCCGCGGTACGCGTCGCGGGTGCCAATGACGCAGGCCTCGGCAATGGCCGGGTGTTTGAACATCAGCGCCTCCACCTCGGCCGGCCACACCTTGAAGCCGCTGGCGTTGATCATGCGCTTGAGGCGGTCGGTGATGAAGAAATAGCCCTCGTCGTCCACCCGGCCCAGGTCGCCGGTGCGAAAGAAGCGGCGACCTTCCAGCTCGATGAAGGCGGCCGCCGTGGCCTCGGGCCGGCGCCAGTAGCCCTCGAACACCTGCGGGCCTCGGATCACGATCTCACCCGCCTCGCCTGGTGGCAGCTCGGTCAGGGTCTCGGGGTCGATCACCCGCGCCTCGGTGCTCAGAAAGGGAATGCCCAGGCACTGCTGCTTGGGCGCATCGGGCGGGTTGCTGTGCGAGGGCGCGGCGGTTTCGGTCAGGCCATAGCCTTCCACATAGCGCAGGCCAAACTGCTCCCACAGGCGCTGGGCCACGGCGGCTGGCATGGCCGCGCCACCGCCGCCGATGTAGACCAGGCTCGACAAGTCGTACCGCGCGAAGTTCGGGCTGGCCAGCAGGTCGATGACCATGGTGGGGATGTTGGTCCAGTGCGTCACGCGCCAGCGCGAGATCAGCCGCCCGGCCAGTTCACGGTCCCAGCGCGGCATGAGCACCAGCGTGGTCCCGGCGTACAGGCCCGCGTGCATGCCCACCACCATGCCGGTGATGTGAAACAGCGGCACCACCAGCAGTTGCACGTTGTCGGGCGCACCGTTGCTCCACAGGCTGCACGCCACGGCGTTGTGCATGAGCGTGCGGTGCGGGTGCATGCAGCCCTTGGGCAGGCCGGTGGTGCCGCTGGTGTAGGGCAGCACGGCCAGGTCGTCGGGGCCCCGGTTGTGGGCCGGCAGGGCCTCGCGGCACGCCAGGGCCTCGGCCCAGTCGGCCACGCTGCCCCCGGGCAGATCGGGGCGCGGGTGGCGCGTGCCCAGCCACGTGGCCCACACCTCGGGCACCTCGGCCTGCGGGCCCATGGCGTCGGCGTAATGGGTCACCACCAGGTGGCGCAGGCGATGCGCCTCGGGCACGGCGGCATTGGCCTGCAGCAACTCACCGGCCAGGTCGGCCGCGCACACCGCCACGCGGGCCTCGGGGTCGGTGATGTAGTGGCCCAGCTCGTCGGCCCGGTTCATGGGGTTCACCGGCACCACCACGGCATTGGCGCGCAGGATGGCGTAGTACGCCACGATCCACTGCGGGCAGTTCTGCAGGTAGAGCAGCACGCGGTCGCCGTCTTGCACGCCGTTTGCCCGCAGGTGCGCGGCCATCGCCTCGGCCTGTTGTTGCAACTGGGCGTAAGTGACGTGACGATCAAAGAACACCAGGGCCGGCTTGTCGGGGTAGCGCGTGGCGCTGACCTGCAGGTTGAACCACAGCGAGGTGGCCGGCGGCTCGATGCGGTGCGGCAGGCGGCGCGGCCAGGCGCGGTGGTGCAAAGGCAGCTCAGGGGTGAGGCTCATGGACGTCGGCTCCCATAACAAAGCAGGCCTCAGCATAGAAACGCTGCCCCAAGCCCACCACCGGGAATGCCCTGGGGGGCATCGGCCAGGCTGGCAGAATGCGCGCCAGATCCACGTCCATCCGGCCCCATGAAACGCCCTGCCCCACCCCTGGCCCACGCCGCCACGGCCATCGCGCTGCTGCTCGGCCTGATGGCCGCGCCCGCGTCGGCCTTTGATCTGCAAGGCCACCGGGGCGCGCGGGGCCTGGCGCCTGAGAACACCCTGGCGGGCTTTGAGCGCGCGCTGGCCGTGGGCGTGAGCACGCTTGAGCTGGACGTGACGCTCAGCGCCGAGGGCGTGCCCGTGGTCACGCACGACACCACACCGAACCCCGACATCACCCGCGATGCCCAGGGGCAGTGGCTCAAGGCACGGGGCCAGCCGTTCTGGCGGCAGCCGCTGCAGGCCATCCAGGCGCTGGACGTGGGCCGCATCCACCCGGCCAGCCGCTACGCCCGAGACTTTGCCGCGCAAGAGCCACGCGACGGTGAGCGCATCCCCACGCTGGCGGCGGTGTTCGAGCGAGTGAAGGCACTGGGTGCCACGCAAGTGCGCTTCAACATCGAGACCAAGGTGAACCCGCTCAAGCCCGACGAGTCGCCCTCGCCTGACGCGCTCACGCGGGCCGTGATCGAGGTGATCAAGACCCACGGGGTGGCAGAGCGCACCACGCTGCAGAGCTTTGACTGGCGCACGCTGCAAGTGGCCAAGAAGCTCGCGCCCGAGCTGCCCCGCGCCTACCTCACGGCCCACTTGCCGCGCTTTGACACGGTGAGCAGCGGCGACTGGACGCTGGGCCTGAAACTGGCCGACCACGACGACGTGCCCGCCATGGTGGCGGCCGCCGGCGGGCGCATCTGGTCACCGCACTTTGGCAACCTCAGCCGCGCGGCCATTGAGCGCGCACACGACCTCGACCTGCACGTGATCCCCTGGACAGTGAACGAGCCCGCTGACATGGAGCGCCTGGTGGACTGGGGTGTGGACGGCCTCATCACCGACTACCCCGACCGCCTTCGCCACGTGCTGGCCCAGCGCAACCAGCCCTTGCCACCGGTGGTGTCATTGCCCGCCGCTTCCTCACGCACCGCGCGCGCCGAACCATGAGCCTGCACACCCACCTGCCCACCCTGCAACACCTGGCCCAAGACCTGGTCGCCCTGCGTGAGGGCAAGCTCGGTGCCCACGCCTTCAGCCAGCAAGCGCGCACCCACACCGAGCTGATCGCCGCCCTGCCGCCGAAGTTCGCGCCGGTGCTGCACGGCCTGCTGGACCGACTGGAGTCAAGCGCCCTGTTCGACGCCGAGAGTTGCTCGTTCAGCCAGCGCGACCTGCTCGACAGCCTGCAGCTCTGGCTCGACAAGGCCGAGCAAGCCTTGCGCGCCTGAGCCGCTCACACGTGCCGGCGAGCGCCCGCACCCGCCTTGGGCAAGGGCGAATCGGCCCGCTGGTGCAGCGCCTCGATGATGCGGCAGTGATCGCCCGAGCCGTCGCAGCGCTCGCGCAGCGCGCGCAAGTCGCGCTCCAGCGCCCGCAATTCGCTCAGGCGGGCGCGCACGTGGGCCAGGTGCTCGTCCAGCGCGCTGCGCGCCGTGGCGCAGTCGGCCTTGTTGCCCAGGTCAAGGTCCAGCAGGGTGCGCACCTCGTCCAGCGACATGTCCATGGCCCGGCACAGGCGAATGAAGCGCAGGCGATGCAGGTCGGCTTCGCTGTAGAGGCGGTAGTCATTGGCCCCCCGGGCCTGGGTGGGCAACAGGCCCTCGCGCTCGTAGTAGCGGATGTTGGCAGCCGACACGCCGCTGCGGCGCGCGGCTTCGCCAATGCGGTGCACAGGGGTATCGTCAATGGGTTCGCGCACGGGCTTGACCTTGTAGTGGCTTGAAGGTTTCCAATCATGGCACTCAGGCGATTTCGCCGCCAACCTCAACTTCAGGAAACCCCATGGCCTGCGCCCACGACCATTGCCACGACGACCAACCCGATGCCACCACCGACCCACGCTGGCGACGCGCCCTGTGGATCGCCCTGGTCCTGAACCTGGGCATGTTTGTGGTGGAACTGGGCGCCGGCCTCAGCGCCAACTCGGTCTCGCTGCTGGCCGACGCGGTCGATTTCGCGGGCGACGCGGCCAACTACGGCCTGTCGCTGGCGGTGCTGAGCATGGCCCTGGTGTGGCGCAGCCGCGCGGCCTGGATCAAGGGTGCGTCGATGCTGGCCTACGGCCTGCTCGTGGTGGCCAAGGCCATCTGGGTGCTGCGCAGCGGCACCGTGCCCGAGCCCATGACCATGGGCGTGGTGGGCTTTGTGGCCCTGCTGGTGAACGCTGGCGTGGCCTTCATGCTGTACGCCTTTCGCACCGGCGACGCCAACATGCGCAGCGTGTGGTTGTGCTCGCGCAACGACGCCTTGTCCAACGTGGCGGTGATGCTGGCGGCCCTGGGCGTGTTTGGCACCCAGTCGGCCTGGCCCGACCTGCTGGTGGCCGCCGTGATGGCCTCGCTGGCGATCAGCGCGGGTTGGTCGGTGCTGCGCCAGGCCCAGGGCGAACTGGCCCTGCACGCCGAGCGCGCCCGCGCCTCTTGACACAAGCGCATACCCCCTGACCGGGAACCTCAAGCCCCCCGCCCGTATCATTCGCACCATGCGCTTCTGGATCGTCGCCCTCATGATTGCCCTGCTGCCCCTGCGCGGCTGGGTGGGCGACGCCATGGCGCTGGAGCGGCTCGCCCACACCCCCGAGGCACCTGCCGTGGTGGCGGCGCTGGTGCACGACTGCCACGAGGCAGCGGCGCCCGAGGCCAGTTCGAGCGCCACGCACGCCACGCACGCCGACAGCCATGGCCAGGCCGCCCACGCCGACCAGGCCCCGCACCACAGCCACCTCAGTTGTGACCTGTGCAACGTGCCCGCGCTGCACCCACCCGTCCCGATGCTGGCCACCGACACGGCGCCCCACCCCCTGCGCGTCATTTCGCAAGAGCACTTCGCCAGCGTCGAGCCGCAACGCGACCGCAAACCCCCCATCGCCTGAGATTTCACACCCTAGGTGCGCCCGAAAACCGCCAACAGCGGCGTCGAGGCGAACGCTTTCGTGATCTCAGGAGACCCACATGACCCCATGGCGGCGGAGCTTTCCGCCCATTGACCTGCGCCCCCTGGCGCTGGCCGCCGGCCTTCTGGCCAGCGCGGCCCAGGCCCAGTCAAACCCGGCCGAACTGGCGCTTTCGGCCACCAACCCCAACGTGGCCAGCACCGCCCCGGCCATCCCGGCGCTGCCCGAACCGGTGAACGCCAGCGCCCCGCCCCTGCCGACCGATGCCGCCGAGGCGCTGGCCATCTGGCGCCGCGCCAACGCCCGCGTGGCCGAGTTCCCACGCGGCCATGTTGACCTGCTCAAGCAAGAGCCCGCGCCGCCCGCCGCCGCCGACCGGCGGGTGCCCCCCCTGACCTGGGCCGAGGCCCTGCAAGACGCCTTGCGCACGCGCCCCGATCTCTTCGTGCGCCTGGGCAGCAACGCGCTGGGCCGTGGCCAGGTGCAGGCCGAACACGCCGCCTTTGTGCGAGAGGTGCAAGCGGCCTGGATCGACGCCATCGCGGCCACCCAAAGCGCGCGCTACCGCCAAGAGGCACTGGAAGCTGCCCGCGTGGGCACCGAGCTGGGCCGCCGCATGGTAGTGGCGGGCAACTGGCCCCAGGCCCGACTGATGCGCGAGCAATTGGTGGAAGCCAGCGCCTGGCAAGCCGCGGCCGACGCGCAGGCGCGCGCCCAGCAAGCCCTTGAGCGCCTGGCGCAAAAACTCGGCCTGTGGGACGCGGCTGCCGTGCAGGCCCTGGCCCAGCGCCTGCCCGATGGCCTGCCGGCACTGCCCGAGCAAGCCCTGCCCGGCAAGGACTTGCGCGTGACCGACATCGAAGCCGCCGCGCTGCGCAGCGACCCGCACCTGGCGCAGCAACGCGCCGAAGCGCTGGCCGCCATGCAGGCCGTGCCCGCCGAGCGCTGGGCCGCCTGGCAACAAGCCACCGACGCCGCCATCGCACAGGCACAAGCCCAGGGCAAAGCCCCCGAGCTGACCGACCGCACGCTGGTGAACGACCACGCCTTGTCCAACGCGGTGCAGGCCCAGGCCGAGCTGCTGCGCCGGGGTGCCCAGCGCCGCGCCGATGCGCGCCTGGCCTGGGCGGCCGTGCCGCTGCGCCACGCCAGCGCCCGCCACGCCGAACAAGTGATCGGCCAACTGCAAACCGCCATCGAGCAAGACACGCTGCAGCGCTACAACGGCATGCTGCTGAGCACCTGGGACCTGCTGGCCAGCGCCCGCGATCGCCTGGCCAGCCTGGACGCCGCCCTGCAGGCCCGCGCCGAATTCTGGCTCGCCCAGGCCAACTGGCAGGCCGTGCTGGCCGGTGCCGACCACGCCGGACGCGAGCCCGCCTCTTCTTCTGCGGCCGCCCCGGCCGCCAACGCCGCAGGACACTGACCATGAACCTCCAACGCCGACACTTCTTCGCCGGTGCCGCCACCGCCGTGGCGGCCGCCAGCGTGAGCCGCGTGGCCCTGGCCGCGCTGCCCGAGGCGGTGCAACAAACCTCCGCCGACACCGCCGGCCCCTGGACGCCGCCTGGCGTCACCGGTGCGGGCCGCCCTTACCAACCCGTGGTCACGCTCAACGGCTGGACCCTGCCCTGGCGCCTGAACAACGGCGTCAAGGAATTCCACCTGGTGGCCGAGCCGGTGGTGCGCGAAATGGCGCCCGGCTTCCTGGTGAACATGTGGGGCTACAACGGGCAGAGCCCCGGCCCCACCATTGAGGTGGTGGAAGGCGACCGGGTGCGCATTTACGTGACCAACCGCCTGCCTGAGCACACCACCATCCACTGGCACGGCCAGCGCCTACCCAACGGCATGGACGGCGTGGGCGGCCTGAACCAGCCGCAGATTCCAGTGGGCAAGACCTTTGTGTACGAGTTCACCGCGCGCCGTCCCGGCACCTTCATGTACCACCCGCACGCCGACGAAATGGTGCAGATGGCCATGGGCATGATGGGCTTGTGGATCACCCACCCCAAGGGGCGGCACCCGCACATCGCCCCGGTTCAGCGCGACTACGCCTTCCTGCTCAACGCCTTTGACGTGCAGCCCGGCAGCTTCACCCCCCAGGTGAACACCATGCTGGAGCACAACATCTGGGCCTGGAACAGCCGCGTGTTCCCCGGCATCACCCCCCTGGTGGCCCGCCTGGGCGACCGCGTGCGGGTGCGCGTGGGCAACCTCACCATGACCAACCACCCCATCCACATCCACGGCATCGAGTTCGAGGTGACCGGCACCGACGGCGGCCCCGTGCCCCCCAGCGCACGCTGGCCCGAGGTCACCACCGACGTGGCGGTGGGCCAGATGCGCCAGATCGAGTTCATTGCCGACGAGCCCGGCGACTGGGCCATGCACTGCCACAAGAGCCACCACACCATGGGCGCCATGGGCCACGGCGTGCCCACCATGATCGGCACCGACCACAGCGGCCTGGTGCGCCGCCTGCAGCGCGCCAGCCCCGACTACATGGTCATGGGCGAGCGCGGCATGGCCGACATGGGCGAGATGCAAATGGAACTGCCCCCCAACACCTTCCCCATGATGACCGGCACCGGCCCCTACGGCCCCATCGAGATGGGCGGCATGTTCACCACGCTGAAGGTGCGGGCCGACCTGGGCGCCAACGACTACCG
>Ga0255127_1000193_pt1 | contig 32926 bp, 25 predicted proteins | sample Law_Miss_RepB_8d_FD_188555 | JGI IMG/M metagenome (GOLD analysis project Ga0255127, IMG submission 188555) | Freshwater microbial communities from St. Lawrence River, New York, United States - Law_Miss_RepB_8d | ecosystem: Environmental > Aquatic > Freshwater > River | place: USA: New York...
GTATTCCACAGAAGTCACAATGCGGCCTGCCTTGTCCTTCAGTTCCAAACGCTCACCGCCATTGTCCAAAGAGCCTCCGAACCAACCGGAAACCGGCACGCCCGGATAGCGCTGGCGGAACAAGACGGGATTGGAATCGTTGGCCAGTACGATGCGGCCACCGGCCGGAATGGGCAGGGTCGGGGAGGGGAAACGAAACTGGATTCCCGTGAATTGAAAACCCGATACATCCGCAGGCAGCGAACCCGAATTGTAGAGCTCGATAAACTCGTAAGCGTCGCCGCCGACCGGGTGGTATTGGATCTCGGAAATCGACAACGGCGCAGCCATCGTGGCGGATTGAAAACTGACAGAAATCAAAGCGCTCCAGTTGGTTCCGCTCAGAGTCCGAGCCTGGATTTGAACCGGAGGTTGCAGCAACAGGGCATCGGCATAGCGACGGGCCTGAGGGGCTACTTCCGAGGAGAAGGCCATGCGAGGATCGATTCCATTGGTGGTGTACCAAATGGTCCCGGTTCTGCGGGACATCGTCAGTCGGGTTCCGGGCATCACGCGGCCGCCGAAGAGGTTCAACACCGGGGCATTGGATGAGGCCAAAAACCCAGCTTTCTGAAAGGAGTTGGTCACGTACCGTCGGCGATTGTTGATCCAAGGGGTGATGACATCCGAGAAGCCTGGGATGGACGGGGACAGTCGCGATCGGAGCGCCGTGTAAGTGGCTCGGATGCGCTCGTCTGTGAGGGGGCCATCATTGAAAAACGCTCGATGGACCCGGTCGGCGAACAGCAGTCGGAACTCTGGAGAACGCTTCAGGGCGTTGAAGATCAATTGGTAGTCGGTCGTACCCCAAGGAGGTGAAAGGCTGGAAAGGGTATTGGCGATGGTGTCGTAGGTGACGTCGTGCGAACCGAACGAAAACTCCGTATCCCACGGATAAAAGCGAAACTTCGAACCGGCCACACGCTCCCGTGCAGCGCGGGTGTTGTTATGGGGCCAATCGTCATTGTCGGACCAGATGTGCGGCAGCAGGTAGTCGATGAAGTTGGTCATGTCCATCCGGGCGGCCACATCGAGGTAGTTGGCCCGAATCGTGAGATCCTTTCGAGCGGCTGCTCGCAGCGCCGACCAAGCCTGGGTGTCGCCTCCCAGCGCAGCGTTGGCTGGACCGATCACATCCCACAGAGGGCCACCGCCATGATAGGCTTGGAGGAAGTCTTCGTTGACCCGTTCGGTGGGATTGTAAATGCCGCGATAAGCTCCATTGAGGAAGAGGTTCACGAAGGTGCCATGACTGGCAACGATGCCCACTTGATCGCAAAGAGATCTCACGAATTCGTCCTTCAGCAGGGGGTTGCTGTGATCGTTCATACCAGCCCGCAAGTGCAGGGTGTCGAACTCCGAAATGGTGGTTCCTGGGAACACCGGATACCGCAATCGTCCCTCCCCGTATTCGCCTCGGAAATAGAGCCGGAAGGAGTACTTGCTCTGCGGCAAAGCCGTTGTGTTGTAGGCGTAGAGACCGCGGATGTAGTCGCCGCCCGCTACGCGGATACCGGCGTCCACCTGAAACCCACCGTTGTCCTCGGGCCGAATCCATTCCACCGAGACGGGCCGCTCCCAGGCGAGCCCGTGGTTCTGGGTATTGCGTGGGTTGAATTCCATGATGCCGGTTCGGCCATACAGATTGTTGGTCGCCGTCACCAATGAAACCACGGGTAGAAGACGACGAGAGTTCGGGAGGTTGTAGAGGTAACTGTGGGTTTGTACCCGGGAAGGCAGTTGGTTGGAGGCGAATCCGGCGGCTCGGATGACCCGACTGGCATTGATCGCGATGGGCTGAGTGTAGGTGATCCCATTGGTCAGAGTCGGGATGCTGCCATTGGTCGTGTAGCGAATCAGCGTTCCCGGCTGGGCTGACGCGATGGACAGCGAAAAGGGGTAGGCAAAGAATCCGCGGGGCACGCTGAAGTGCAGGTCTGCGACCGCATTGGTCAGGGTGCTGATTCCATTGGGTTGGGAGGGTGTCGGCTTGGCAAAGAAACGGAACTCGCGGACGGACGCGTTTCCATTAAGTCCGTAAGAGAAATTGGGGGCCTGCGTGGGATAGTCGAATTGATCGACCGCCAGACGGGGGAGTTCGGGTCCCGACAGTTGGAGGAATCCGCCATTGGGATTCAGCTTGAAGTTGGTGTGCAAGTACCGGCTGGGTAGCGAGTTGGTGCGATCCTTACCTGAGGCCCAAACCAGCGTAGAACTGGATGGCGGTAGTATGAGGCTGGGAAACACCCAGAGTCCTGGGGTGTCCGAATCGTTGCTCAGGCTCCATCCGGCCAGATCCACTTCGGTGTCTCCGGCGTTGTAGAGTTCAATCCAATCTTCCGGATCCAAGTCTTCGTCTTTCAGGCCCGAAAGGTTTTCCGAGAGCATCTCCCGAATGATGATTTTTCGGTCCGGCATGAGCGGTGCCATCGGGTAAGACCAACTGGTTCCATCAAACTTCCGCGGGCCATCACCCTCGGTCTGGATGCCGTGATTGGCGGCCCATGTCAGCGAGGCGAGCCCCGGCCCGACTGAAGCGAACCGAAACAGGTAGGGTCCGGCCCCGAGCCCTTCGACCTGTAGAGCCGGGATGCCATTCAGCAGCAGGTCGGTGGCATCGATTCCGTTCACGGGCCGGTTGAACTGGATCTCAACCTGCCCCAGTTGCTTCAGGGTCACGCCGGGAGGGGGGAGTACCGAAACCAATCCCGGTGGCCTTGGGTCGGTCAGCGCGTAGTTCCAACTGGCACCCGCCACCGAGGCATCGAAGCGAACGGGTGGCTGACTGAGATCCTGGATGGTGTGCAACGGCCCCCAGGTAATGGTCACCGGACCAAACGGTGGGGTCTTGAAGACGAAGTCGTAGGAGCTCCCGGAGCCGGTCGCGGATGAGGCTGGAATTCCATTGATCAAAAAATCCGCCGGGCTGACACCGCTGACCGGTGCGCTGAAGGTGACCGTGATGCGTTCCAGCGACTCAACGGTTCCTGCGGGAGGATTCACCGAGACAATTTGCAGTGCACCCAACAGCCTGGGGACTCCGAGGGTGAGGATCAGCAAAAACTGAACGATGGCCTGAGTGGCTCGAAACATTCGGGACATGAGCGGGGATGCTAGGGATACATCTATCGAGACAACATCAAACACAGTTGTCGAGTGTATTCATGGGCTGAGTTTGGTAAAAGATGCGTGACCGTGCCAAAGCTTGAATCGGGCAAAACAGTTGGCAAGTTGAAGGACGGGTTTTCAGCTTGGATCCAATTCCCGATCTCGTTCTGCATTTCCAAGACTTTTTTCTCATGGCCGCGAGTCGCATGCGATTGAGGGATGGGCGACACCAAAAGGTGCACTTTGATTCCTTTCGGCAAATAGGATCGAAACAAGGTGCACTCATTTTGGATTCGACGAGCAATACGATAATCAGAAGAACCGTGGGAAATTGATGCATCAAATTTCCTGGTCTCTTCCATGAATCCACCGGAAGAAAAAACCTCATCCGTTAGGTTGTGCGTAAAACCGTATCGAAACCCTAACTGACCTTTGATAGGTGTGGGCAGCCAACCATCTAAAAGCCGAGAGCTAAATTCATCGACTGTGATTTTTCGAAGGTTGCTCAATTGAAACGGCGTTGAACGATCCGTCGATTGGTTTAAAGCCTCCATTAGAATTTTTCGATGTTCACTGGATGAAGCAACCATTCGGATGCACTCTGGATGAAGAACGACAAAAATTTGAGCATCGGGTTTGTCCTGGCAGAAACGCTGTGCCAGGAGTCCGAACGAATCAATCCCCAGATAACTTAAAGTACCGAGGTTAATGGCTTCAATCCCGTTCTCTTTCATGGTGGGTATATGAATATTAACCAGGCATGACGAATCTCCGACGAATGCAATGCGCTTTTTACTTGAGGTGGCCGCCAGTTGCACCTTGGTCGAAATAATGGTGGAATCAGGATCGCCTAATTGATATTTTTTTCCCAAAATGCCACTCCCGTTAGATATCCACATTGCAAGAAACAGCGCGAGAACAATCAATAGTATAGACGCGAACTGTTTTGCCAGGGCAACGGGGTTTACCAAGTAAACATGACCCACCTCTTGAGGAACCGCGGATTGGTGCTTTTGATGCAACATGGGTTCAGAATTGAAAATAGATGAAGCTTGGAGGTTCTTTACCCCAACGGGCGACAATGAAAACTAACAAAATAGATTTCACAACGATTCGTAATAACCATGGCCAAGCACTAACCCGCTCCCAATGGAAATGTTTATTGAAAACATCGTAAAACCACACAGCCAGCAGTCCGAACGATACAGCAAGAGCGTAGTTCGTGCTCCAACTCGGGGGTTGATCGTTGGTGACCGCTTGGATCATATCCCAAGCATGTGAAACCGAGGTGGCTCGAAAAAAGAGCCATCCAAGACCTACAATCAACATCGTCATGCCCCATCCCGCAATTTTTGGAATTCGAATGCTGGCGCTCATTTTGGATGTCCGCCAGAGCCGATAGCATCCCAGAGCCAATCCGTGACAGAGTCCCCACAATATAAAGGTCCAATTTGCGCCGTGCCATAATCCTGCCAAAATAAATGTGAGAAAAATGTTAAAAAATGTTCTAAACGAACCAAGTCGGTTACCGCCTAATGGAATGTACAAATAGTCCCTAAACCAAGTTGACAATGTTTGATGCCACCGTCTCCAGAACTCTTGTATGTTGGAAGACAAATAAGGATGTGAGAAGTTTTGTGATAACTCAAAACCCATCGTGTTAGCGAGCCCTATTGCAATCAGCGAGTAACCGGCAAAATCGCCGTAAATCTGACCGCCAAACGCCAAGGGTGCAAGGATATTGACAGAACCTCCCAAGTGTTTGACATTAAAAACCATGTCTACTAGCGGAGCGAAGTAATCAGCAATAACAACCTTTAGGAAGAAACCCCATAAAATAAACCAGACACCCCGTAAAATTATAGACTCGTTGATGGTTCGTTTCTCGCGAAATTGCGGTAGCAGAAACGATGCTCTTTCAATAGGACCGGCCACAAGCTGAGGGAAAAATGTCAAAAACGCAAAATACTTGACCGGGTTAGTCTCAACTTTGATGTGGCCTCGGTACACATCAAGGGTGTAGGACAACGCCTGAAATGTGTAAAAGGATATACCTGCCGGTAATATTATTGCCAAAACCGGGCGTGTGGATTGTAGGCCGAAGATTTCGAGAATATGAAGAGCTGAGTCCAGAAAAAATCCAGAGTACTTGAAAAAGCCAAGGGTGCCCATGTTCGAAACAATACTGAACATAAGCCAGCGCTTCTTGGTTGTTTGTTGAGGGTTAATGCTAATCTTGTAAGCGCAGACAAAATCAATCCCTCCAGTTATAATTAATAATCCCAGAAAACGCCAATCCCAAGTTCCGTAAAAAATAAAACTCGAAACTACGATGAGCCAGTCTCTGTATCCTTGATTATTCCGAATCAACCAATAGAGCAATAGGACTGCCGTGAAAAATAGAATAAAAATATTGGAGTTAAAAATCATCTCCTATTAATTTTAATTTATTCACCTGCGAAACCGTCTAAACATTTGTGTTGATAAAATTTATTACTGTTTTAGTCGCTGATTGTAAGGATTACCCTTTCAGATCAAAACGAATATCCTTCAATTCGGGTTTCAAGAAGGGGGCGTTTTTCGGAGTACGAGGACAGGATGGTAGTTGAAGCCTTCGCTGGCTTGGTGTCAATTCACATCACTATGCCCCGTTTGGATTGGATCGTCCTCTTGGCTTCCTCCTGGTTCTGGTTCCTTGTCCTCACGACTGACGGAGCAGAGGGCGGGGGACCGGTTCCCCCAGTCCCGCCCGGTGCGTCGGTGGGCGTTCCGGCAGCCGTGGCCAGCTTTCCAGCAGTCGGGAAAGACACCCGGACTCTTTCTGCGGGATCCAGCGTCACCGTGACACTCGGAACGAACCGTTGGACCGTTCGTTGGGTGCCTCCCGGTCGATTTGTCATGGGCAGTGCGGTGGACGAGGCCAACCGGGACAAGGACGAGGTGCAGCACGAGGTCGAGTTCAGTCGGGGGTTCTTCATGGCAGAGACCGAGTGCACCCAAGCCCAGTGGGAAGCGGTCATGCCGAAGAATCCCAGTCATGGGAAAGCTCCGGATCAGCCGGTCAATCAAGTCAATTGGAGAGAGGCTCAAGACTATTGCCGGGCGCTGACCGAGCGGCATCGGGCTCAGGGGCTCATTCCGGCCGGTTGGGGGTGGGATTTACCCACTGAGTCCCAATGGGAATACGCCTGCCGCGCCGGGACGACCGAGGCCTTTGCCGGTGATTTGCCGTCGCTGGCTTGGATCGAGACCAATTCCGAGGGCAAGCCCCACGCGGTCAAGACCCGTCAACCCAATGCCTGGGGGCTCCATGACCTGCATGGCAATGTTTGGGAATGGTGTCGAGATTGGTACGGCGACTACGCTACGAATCGAGTGAAGGATCCATCGGGGCCATCGGCAGGAAGCTTTCGGTGTTATCGCGGTGGAAGCAGGATTTACGGAGCGCGGCGCGCGCGGTCGGCTATCCGAGGTGCGATGACGCCGGAAATGCGGGGTGACTATCTGGGATTCCGCCCGGTCTTGTTGCCGTCGCCCTAATCGGGCTCATTCCGCAGCTGGGCTGCTGGGCGAGCGCGGGGCCGTCGCTTTACTGGGATTGCCGAAACCCGGTTCAGGGCCTTCGGGTGCTGGGTTGATGCGGAGAGCCCAAATCACCAGCAGGAGCAGAATACCAACAGCGAATCCCATCTTTGCCATTCTCCCCATGACGGCGACACCGAACCGGAAGGCCTTGAAGGCGGGCGCTTCGCAACCGCAATGACTACAGCGGGTATCTGAATCCAAAATGAAGGCCCGGCATGCGTTGTTGGCGCAGTGACGAAGCCGGGCTCTGGCAGGAATGGGAGCCTGAGCGCTTTGCCCTGATCCACAACGGGCACAACGAGAATCCTCGAAACGGACGGTCGCCCGACAGTGTCGGTTGGAGCAGCGGACCCATTGGGATCGGTGTGCGATGAGGCTCATGGCCGGCAATCGAAGCGGATGAGGGAAGGTGTTGGAGAAACCATCCGTGCTGCAACTCGAGATTGCCGCCAGCAATGCCGAACCTCTAGTCTCAGCCCATCTCCCAACCACGGGTATCTATGGCTAAAAAACAACTCCGCATCGGTCTCATCGGCTACGGCTTCATGGGACGCGCCCATTCCAATGCATTTGCTCAGGTCGGACATTTCTTCCCGTCGAGCTACGAGATCGTCCTCAAGGCGGTTTGCGCGCGCGATGCGGCGAAGGCACAAGAGTTCGCGGATCGCTGGGGCTATCAGTCCATCGAAACCGATTGGAAGAAGCTCATTGCCCGTGACGACATCGACGTGGTGGACATCGCTGTTCCGAACAACCTGCACGCCGAGATCGCTATCGCCGCCGCCAAAGCGGGCAAGATGATCTTGTGCGAGAAGCCGTTGGCGCTGAACTCCAAGCAGGCTGAAACCATGGTGAAGGCCATCGAGAAGGCCAAAGTTCCGAACATGGTTTGGTACAACTACCGCCGTTGCCCGGCCGTGGTGCTGGCCAAGCAACTCATCGATGCCGGCAAGCTCGGCAAGGTGTTCCACTACCGCGCCAATTTCCTGCAAGACTGGACCATCAATCCCGAGTTGCCGCAGGGCGGCGCGGCTCTCTGGCGCTTGGACGTGAAGGCTGCGGGTTCCGGCGTCACCGGCGATTTGCTAGCGCACTGCATCGATACGGCCATGTGGCTCAACGGCGGCATCAAGGATGTCAGCGCCATGACTGAGACCTTCATCAAGGAGCGTAAGCATACCTTGACCGGCAAGGTCGAGAAGGTGGGCATCGACGACGCCTGCGCCTTCATGTGCCATTTCAACAACGGTTCGTTGGGGTTGTTCGAATCCACCCGTTATGCGCGCGGCCACAAGGCGCTCTACACCTTTGAGGTCAATGGCGAGAACATGAGCCTCAAGTGGGATCTGCATGATCTGCACCGCCTCCAGATTTTCGATTACAGCGATTCGGGCCCCGAGCGGGGTTGGAAGAGCATCCACGTGTCCGACGGCGACCATCCGTACACCGGCAAGTGGTGGGTTCCGGGTCTCCAATTGGGCTACGAGCACAGCTTCATCCACCAGGTCGTGGAATTCATCTTGGGGCTCGAGAGCGGCAAGGGTGCGAAGCCCGACTTCAAGGACGGACTGGCCACGGATTACGTCGTGGACGCTGTGCTCGCATCGGCCAAGACCCGCAAGTGGGCCAAGGTCAAGCAAGTGAAGGCCTGACAAATTAGTGTCTTTAGGTTTTTTCCCCCGGACCGGCCAAACCGGGCCGGGGGAATCTCTGCTGAACTTCCGTTTGGCCTTCGGGGCGTCTCGTGGCATACCAACAGCCGCATGGAATACGAAGCGGTCATCGGTCTGGAGACCCACGTCCAACTCAAGACGCAATCGAAGATGTGGTGCGGGTGCGCCAACGCCTTCGGTTCCGATCCGAACACCAACGTGTGCCCGATTTGCTTGGGCATGCCCGGAGTCTTGCCGGTGCCGAATGCCGAGGCTCTTCGGTTGACAGTGCTGACTGGATACCTTCTCAACTGCGAGATTCCGCGCTTCGCGAAGTTTGACCGAAAAAATTATTTCTACCCGGACTCCGCCAAGAACTACCAGTTGACCCAGTATGACAAGCCGTCGACGGCCAATGGGTGGCTGGAGTTCGAGTTCGATGGCCTTGGATCTGTCAATGGAATGTCCCGCGTTCGGATCACTCGAGCGCATCTCGAAGAGGACGTAGGCAAGAGCAGCCATTTCGATCGCTTCAGCGGCGTTGATTTCAATCGGGCCGGTGTGCCGCTGCTTGAGATCGTCTCGGAACCGGACCTCAATGGGCCGGAGATGGCGTACGCCTACCTTCGGGCACTGACCGATGTTCTGTTCCGCGGCGGCATCAGCGACTGCGATCTGGAGAAAGGCATGGTGCGCTGCGACGTGAATGTGTCGGTGCGGCCCAAGGGGACGACGAAGCTCGGTTCCAAGATCGAGATCAAGAACATGAATTCGTTCTCCGGAGTGCGCCGCGCCCTCGAGTACGAAATCCCCCGCCAGATCGAAGCCGTGAAGCGCGGTGAGACCCTGCGTCAGGAAACGCGTCGCTGGGATGACCTGGCGGGCATCACCGAAGCCATGCGTTCCAAGGAAGATGCCCACGACTACCGCTACTTCCCCGAGCCCGACCTGATGCCGCTGGTACCCACCGACGAGTGGTTGGCTTCGGTAAAGTCCCAGGTGGTCGAACTGCCGCTGGCCCGTAAGCAGCGCTTCATTCGGAACTACGGTCTGCCCGACGGTGATGCCGAAATCTTTCGGGATAATCTGCCGCTGGCGACCTTCTTCGAGAAGGCCATTCAAGGGGCCACCCAGCCCAAGGCGATCGCCAATTGGGTGATCAACAATTTGCAAGCCCGTGTGAGCGAATCTGGGATCGCCGTGGAGGATGTCCGCATGCAACCAGAGCAGGTGCGCGATTTGGTGGGACTCGTCGAGAGCGGTGCCATCAACAGCAAGATCGCTCAGGACGTGTTCGCCGAAATGTTCACGACGGGCGAAGCGCCTCAGGTGATCGTGGAGCGCAAGGGTTGGTCGCAGGTGAGTGACGTTGGGGCGCTGGAAGCCCTGTGCGATCAGGCCATCGCCTCCAATCCAGGACCTGCTGCGGATTTCCGCGCTGGAAAGGCGGCCGCCCTCAACGCCCTGAAAGGTCAAGTGATGAAGCTCTCCAAGGGCAAGGCCAACCCGGCACTGGCCGGTGAGATTCTGGAGCGAAAGCTGCGGGCGTAGCCTGGCAGATGCGACCGAGACGTCCCGGGATTTGGGTCCGGATTGTCAGCAAAAAGGCCCCGGGAATCGTCGGATTCCGCGGGGCCTTGTTGTTTCAGCCGGACGTGTTGAATCCGGTATTGTCGTTCAGCGAGTCGGCGAATAATCGGTCGGCACGAGGAACACCGACTTCACACCGCCGTTCACCGTGAGCGAACCGCCTGCTGCCTTTTCGCTGGCCTCACGAGCCGCTTTCCAAGCCGGATCCTTGCCGAAGGCGGCGAAACTGGCCTTGGCGGCGTCCTGAGATTTGTGGGTGAGGAAATAGAGCAGGGTGCGGTCTCCTTCAGGCTGATCGGCCATCTTGTGGAAATATCCCTGATTGCCCATGCCGTACTTCGCGAAGAGTCCGATGGTGTGGTTCCGGAAGCGCGCGTCCAAATGGGACAGACGTTCCGGGGTGCTGGTGTAAGTGCGCATTTCCCAGACGCCGCCCTTGGAGACGTTTCCAGTGCGGACCTTGGGAGAATAGTCGGTCTCGACCAGGAACGGATTCTCGGCCTTGGCCACGATGGGGCCGGCCGCTTCGCTGGCCTTCTGAGCGGACTTCCAGTCGGGATCCGATGTGAAGGCCTTCCACATGGTTTCGCGGGCCTCGCGGCTCGGATAGCGCAGCAGGAAGTGCAGCCGCTGGTCGGCCGTGTCGGCAGGCATCCAGTAGCCAATGCTCTCGATACCGTGCTTCTTGAAGAGCCGCAGGGTGTGGTTGCGAAAACGGTTGTGCAGGGCTTCGGCCTTGCCGGGATGGATGGTGTAAATGCGCAGCTCGTATACCGAGGCAGTGTGGCTCGTGCCCAAGGTGTGGCATCCGGTGGCCAATGCAGCGCCCGCCACAGAGGCGGTTTTGAGGAAGTCTCGACGGTGGATCATCGGCAGGAAGCCTCCGTCCATGGGCGAGGCCGTCAAACAAAAACCTTGTTGCGGACCCCGTCGGCCGTTACCGCTTGGCCCGCATGACCGAGCGGCGCGCCAAGATTCAGCGGAAGACCAGCGAGACCTCCATCCGGGTGGAGCTCAACATTGATGGCAAGGGCCGGGCCAAAGTGAAGACCGGAGTCGGGTTCCTCGACCACATGCTTTGCGCGTTCGCCAAACACTCGGTTTGCGATCTGAACTTGCGGTGTTCCGGGGATCTCCACATCGATGCTCACCACACCGTAGAAGACTGTGGCATCGCTCTCGGCCAGGCCTTTCTGCAGGCCTTGGGAGATAAGCGCGGCATTCGGCGTTACGGCTCCGGCTTCGATCCGCGTAATCCATTTACCGGGGAGGCCCATGTCCCCATGGACGAAGTGTTAGCCCGTTGCGTGATCGACTTCAGCGGTCGCCCCTATCTGGTTTGGCGTGGCATGGATTCGTTGGCCCAGCGCCGCATCCCAGAGGCCGATCGGGATCAGGACATGTCCTCCCGGTTTCGGTTTGGTTTGGCCCGCGAATTCTTCCAGGGCTTCACCAATGAAGCTCGGTGCAACCTTCATCTCGAACTCCTTTACGGAGGGGAGCCTCACCATGTGGTGGAGGCCCTTTTCAAGGCTTTCGCCAAGTCGGTGGATTTTGCCTGTCAGCGCGATCCCCGCATCGCAGGCGAAATCCCTAGCAGCAAGGGCAAGCTTTGAGCCCTCACTGTGCCATGATCTTCCGGAACCCAGCTCTCCAGTTTGGTTTCAGTGGATTCAAAACTCTTCCTGAATAATCACCGAATCACGCCGTCAATGCCTGGGTCGGTGAAACATGATTATCCGTCAGAAGCCGACGACGCGTTGGTGAAGTGGTCTCAACAGGGAGACACCGAGGCGTTCGAGCAGCTGGTCTTCAGGCATCGGGACAAGATTTATGCCCGTGCCCTCATGATGATGAGGAATGAAGATCAGGCGTTGGAATATTCACAAGAGGCATGGGTCAAAGCGTGGCAACGTTTGGTACAGTTCCAGGGCGAATCCAGTTTCGCCACGTGGGTGACGCGCATCGTCATCAATTTGTGCCTCGACCAGTTGCGGCGGCAAAAGCGGGTGCGGACCGAGTCCATCGAGGCGATGGACGAGGAATCCGGCGGTGTGGAACGTCAATTGCCGGCTCCCGAAACCAATCCGACCGCCGGACTCGAGCAAGACGAACTCCGGAGGCGCATCGATGAAGCGCTGGGGAAACTCACCGACGCCCACCGGACCGTGGTGGTCCTTCATGAATTTGAGGGGCTGGAATACAAAGAGATCGCCAAGCGCGTGGGCATCTCCATCGGGACGGTCATGTCGCGCCTCTTTTACGCGCGCCGCCGGTTGGCATTCCTTTTACAATCTTTGAAGCGAGAACGATCCGAATGAAAAACACCGAACAACTGTTGGACCTTCAGGCCTACGTCGATGGTGAACTGTCCGAGGAACGTCGCCGCCAAATCGAGGCCACGCTCCCGGCCGATCTGGATGCCCAGGAGTTGGTCGCCGGTCTCCGGCAACTGGGCACGCTCATCCGGGCGCACGAACCCGTTGCGACGGTGCCCGCGGCTCGTGAATTCTATTGGAACCAAATACGTCGCCAAATCGAGGCGGAGCAGCCCAAGGCGCCCGCGGCTTCCGCGGCATTGGGTTGGTTGCGTTGGTTGATTCCGGCCATGGGTGTCGCGGCGGTGGCCGTGGTGGTGTCTACCCAACAAACCCCTCGCGAAATCACCTTGGCTGGCGGCGGAGACGTCACGGCTGTTGATGTTTCCTCCACCGTCTTCCGTTCCGAGAGCGACGGAGTCACAGTTCACTGGATCCAATAACGCATTAAAGTATTGGCGACCGTCCTCGTGAATGCCTTGATCCTCCGATTGAAGTCCTGATGAAACATCTTTGGATGATCCGATTGGGGTGCCTCCGTCTGGGGTGCCTCTTGATAATGGGGCTGATGCTTCCGGCGGCATCGGTGGCCGGCGACCTGAAACTCCGCCTTGAGTTGGCTTGGGGCACAGATGGCACACCGCCCGACGGTAAGAATCTCAAGGAACTCGACACCAAGGGGCGCGAGAAGCTTCGACACTTCCGTTGGAAGAACTACTGGGTGGTGAAGTCGACTCAAATTGATCTCGACTCGAAGGCCAGCCAAAAGGTCCCACTCGACCGCTGTCAGGTAGATCTCAAGACCACCGGAGATGGCCAAGTCGAAGTTCGACTCCAGAGCATCAACGACGCCAAGGAAGTCAAACTGGTAAAAACCCTCCACCATTCCCTGGAAGCGTTCAAACGCGGTGAATTCCTCATCATCGCCGGTGACGACAAGGAAAAGTGGAATGATGCGTGGTTCGTGATCATTCGCGGAGAGCCCTGATTTCTCGGGCACCCCATCGAACTATGGGGTGTTTTGGTGGGGAGTTTTGTTGTTTATACCACAATCGATTGAGGTGTGGTTTGGTTGACACAACAACGGGTTGTGTTTTTTCGAAAGCTGTTGTCCTCCTCTGGTTTTACCGGCTATTGTGACAGAAATCTGTCCTGCGGCTTCATCGCGGGCAGTAGTCCGGATACTTCATTATGGCCGATAACGCTCCGTCGAAGGAAACCTACAATAGTTCCCAAATCAGCACCTTGGAGGGTTTGGAAGCGGTCCGGAAAAAGCCGGGCATGTACATCGGTGGCACCGATGAGCGAGCTCTCCATCACTGCGTTTCGGAAGTTCTGGACAATTCGGTCGACGAGCATCTGGCCGGCCACTGCATGAAGATCGAAGTGGTCATCCACGTGGATGGTTCCATTTCCATTCGGGACGACGGTCGCGGCATTCCGGTGGACATGCATCCCCAGAAGAAAATGCCCGCGGTCGAGTTGGTGCTGACCACGCTTCATTCCGGCGGAAAATACGGGCAGGGCGGCTACAAGTTCTCGGGTGGTACCCACGGCGTCGGTGCCAAGTGCGTCAACGCTGTCTCCGAATGGTTCGAGGTGGAGGTCAGCCGTGAAGGCAAGATCCACCACATGGAGTTCGAACGTGGGAAAGTGACCAAGAAGCTCGAGGTCATTGGCAAGGCGAAGGGTCGCGGAACCCTCATTACTTTCAAACCCGATGCCGAGATCTTCCGCGATACCATCGAGTTCAAATCAGACCGGATCACTCAGCGTCTTCGGGAGTTGGCCTGCATCAACTCGGGGCTGGAGATCACCTTCCTGGATGAACGCCTGCCCGACCCGAAGCTGGAAACCTTCCTGTACAAAGAAGGTTTGGAAGAGTTCGTTCGGCAATTGAACAAGAGCCGGATCACCCTGCATCCGAAGCCCATCACCATTCTCAAGGAGAGCAAGACCACCACGAGCGAGAAGGAGGTCGAGATCCATATCCACGTCGTTCTGCAGTACAACGACAGCTACAACGACCAGGTGCTGTGCTACACCAACACCATTCACAATCCGGATGGCGGCACACATCTTTCCGGTTTCCGCACGGCTCTGACCCGCTCGGTGAACCAGTACGCCAAGTCAAACAGCCTGCTGAAAGATAAGGATCCGCAAATCACCGGCGACGACGTGCGCGAAGGTTTGACTGCGGCGATTTCGATCAAGCACAGCGACCCGAAGTTCGAGTCCCAGACCAAGGTAAAGCTCATCTCGCCGGAGGTGGAGAGCATCGTGGGTTCATCGTCCTACGAGGGGTTGATGAACTACTTCGACGACAATCCGGTGGTGGCCAAGAAGATCGTCGAGAAAGCCCTGAATGCGGCCCGTGCCCGGGAGGCGGCGCGCAAGGCACGCGAGGCGGTCCGCAAGACGGCCCTCACCGGCGGCGGACTCCCCGGCAAGCTGGCAGACTGTTCCGACCGCGATCCAGCCAACACCGAGTTGTACATCGTTGAGGGCGACTCGGCAGGTGGCTCGGCCAAGCAGGGACGGGATCGAAAGTTCCAGGCCATCCTTCCGATCCGCGGTAAACTCATCAACGTCGAGAAGGCTCGTCTCGACAAGGTGCTGCAGAACAACGAAATCCGGACGATGATCACCGCCATCGGCACCGGAATCGGAGCCGGGGAGGGCGAGGGGGCCTTCAAGATCGAGAATCTCCGCTACCACAAGGTCATCATCATGACCGACGCCGATGTCGACGGATCCCACATCCGCACGTTGCTCCTGACCTTCTTCTACCGCCAGATGACCCAGCTCATCCGGGACGGCTACGTGTACATCGCTCAGCCGCCGCTGTATTCCATCACCCGCAAGAAGCGGACGGATTACGTCGACGACGACAACCAGCTCAATCGGATCCTGCTCCAGAACGGTACCGAAGAGGTCCGACTGAAGAACCTGGCCGATGGTAAGGAAGTTCCCGCCAAGCAGTTGGAGGAAATCCTGGGGTTGCTCGAAACCCTCGACAAGCATGCCACTTTCATCCGCCGGCAGGGCGGTGACTTCGCTAAATACGTGGCCTGTCGCACGCCGGACGGAGCATTGCCGCAACATTTGGTGAAGGTTCGCGAAGGCAACGCGGAGACCGTTCACTATTTCATGACCAACGAGGAGCAGGAGGCCTTCAAGACGGCCAATCCTGACCTCTTCGGCGACATCGAGGCCAAAGAGCGCTTGGAGAAGGCCAAGGGCCAGAGCCGCCGGGCTTCTTATGTTCATTTGCACCTTGAGTCACGGGCGATCGGCGAACTTCTGGCGAAGCTGACCAAGAAGGGCTTGGCGATCGACCACTACGCCGCTCAGGACAAGCCCCTCTTCGAGTTGATCGAAGGCGAGGGTGAAAAGGCCCGTGTGACTCCGATCTTCTCGATTCCGCAGATCCTCAATGAAGTGAAGGAGGTGGGTAAGAAGGGCATCCAGATTTATCGCTTCAAGGGATTGGGCGAAATGGACGCGAAGGAGCTTTTCGAGACCACGATGAACCCGCCAAAGCGCAAGCTGCTGCGGATCGAGTTGTCCGATGCGGTCGAGGCTGAGGAAATGTTCACCCGCCTCATGGGCGATGTGGTCGAACCGCGACGCCAATTCATCGAGGACAACGCGCTCAACGTCCGCAACTTGGATGTCTGAGCTGAAGCCGCCCAACCCATACCGAATCCGTTTCATCCTCCCATTTCTGTCCCATGTCTGACGAGATCCAACCCAAAGCACCTCAAGCCAGTGGTGGTGCGTACACGGGCAACGAGAAGATCCACTCGATCAATGTTGCCGACGAAATCAAGGCGTCGTTCCTCGACTACTCGATGTCCGTCATCATTTCGCGCGCCTTGCCCGATGTGCGCGACGGACTGAAGCCCTCCCAGCGACGCATTCTTTTTGCGATGGAAGGCTTGTCGCTGTTCCCGGGACGCAAGCACATGAAGTGCGCCAAGATTTGCGGCCAAACTTCAGGTGATTACCACCCTCACGGCGAAGCGGTGATCTATCCGACTTTGGTCCACATGGCGCAGGCGTGGGCCATGCGTGAGAAGCTGGTGGACGGCAAGGGGAACTTCGGCTCGGTGGAAAACGACCCCCCGGCGGCCATGCGTTATACCGAGGCGCGCCTGACCCATCTGGGCGCGGCCTTGATGACGGACATGGACCGGGACACGGTCGATTTCGTTCCCAACTACGACGAGCGTCTCATGGAACCGTCGGTTCTTCCGGCGGCGTTCCCCAACCTGCTCGTCAATGGCGGCACGGGCATCGCGGTCGGCATGGCCACCAACATGGCTCCCCACAATTTGGGTGAGGTCATTGATGGCATTTGCGCCCAGATCGACAATCCGTCCATCACCATCCCGGAGCTGACGAAGTTCATCAAAGGTCCGGACTTCCCGACCGGCGGCTTCATTTGCGGCATCGAGGGCATCCACAACTACTTCAAGACCGGCCGAGGCAGCATCAAGCTGCGGGGCCGCATCGGGGTCGAGGAAATCAAAGGCAACCGCGAGCAGTTGGTCATCACCGAGATTCCGTACAACGTGAATCGGGCCGGGCTCGAAGAGCAAATCGCCGGTCTCGTTCAGGAAAAAATCATCACCGAAATTTCGGCGATGCGGAATGAATCGGACGAGAACTGCCGTCTGGTGATCGAGCTGAAACGTGATGCCAGCCCGCGCGTGGTCATCAACAACCTCTTCAAGCACACCCAGCTGGAGACCTCTTTCAGCGTGAATGCCCTGGCCATCGACCACGGCAAGCCGAAGACGCTGAACCTCAAGGAAATCATCCAGTGCTACATCGAGCATCGCCGCGAGGTCGTGCTGCGTCGCACCCGCTTCGAGTTGCGCAAGGCCGAGGAGCGCGCCGAGTTGCTCGAGGGCTACATTTGCGCCCTGAACAACCTCGATGAGTTCATTCGGATCATCCGCAGTTCCAAGACCCGCGACGAGGCGCGCATCAAGTTGTTGGCCTTTGAATGGACCCGCGCCCAGGTGGAGCGTTGGAGCATCCTCATCCGCAGCGACGAACGTCTGAATGCTTCGGGCCGCTACGCGCTGACCGAGCGTCAGGTTGACGCCATCCTGGAACTTCGCCTGTACCAGCTCACCGGCCTCGAAATCGACAAGGTCAAGGCCGAGTACGCCGAGCTCATCGAGCGGATCAAGGACCTTCTGGACATTCTCGCCAAGGAGTCCCGCGTGCTTTCCATCATCAAGAAGGAGCTGCGCGAGCTGAAGGAAAAGCACGCCTCTCCGCGCATGTCCGAGATCATCCCCGACGAAGGCGAAATGGCCATCGAGGACCTGATCGCCAACGAGGGAGTCATCGTCACCTTGACCCACAACGGGCTCATCAAGCGGACCAATGTCTCCAGCTACCGGGCCCAGAAGCGCGGTGGCAAGGGGGTCATCGGCATGAGCACCCGCGAGGCGGACAAGGCCGAGGACAGCGACTTCATTGAGCATCTCTTCACCTGCAGCACTCACGATTACCTCATGTTCTTCACGAACCTGGGCCGGGTGTACGTGGAGCGGGTCCACGAAATTCCTGACATGGGACGCGCGGCCAAGGGACGCAGCATCGCCAACCTGTTGGAACTGAGGGCCGAGGAGAAGATCCAGACACTGGTTCGAGTGACCTCCAAGTACGGCGCCAACAAGGAAGACCTGACCTGGAAGCAGGCCAATGAGCTCTTCTTTGTGACCCGCTTGGGCACCGTCAAGCGCACGGAGTTGTCTGATTTCCAGAATGTCCGTAAGGGAGGCATCATCGCCATCAACCTCGAGAAGGGGGATGACCTCATCGAAGTGCGCCTCACCAACGGCAACAACGAGATCGTACTTATCACCAAACAGGGTATGAGCATTCGCTTCCAGGAAGATCAGGTGCGGTCGATGGGTCGGAATGCCGGCGGTGTGAAGGGGATCGAGCTCGACAAGGGTGATGCCGTGGTGGCGTTGGCTCTCGTTGATCCTGAGTCGACGTTACTCGTCGCTGGCGGGAACGGCATCGGCAAGCGCACTGATTTCGAGGAGTACCGTCAGCAAAGCCGTGGCGGCAAGGGCATCATCACCATGAAGACCGGTGACAAGACCGGCAACGTGGTGGGTGCATTGACCGTGCGCGATTCCGATGAACTCATGCTCATCACTTCGGGAGGCCAGATGGTTCGCATTCCGGTGAAGGGTATCCGCGAGGCCGGTCGGAACACCATGGGCGTCAAACTCATCAACTTGGCCGACAAGGACAAGTTGCAGGCGATCGCTCCGGTGATCAGCGAGTCTCAGGAAGATGACGCTGCGGCTGACGCTGCCCCTGAAGAAGCCAAGTAAGCATCCGTGCCGAGGCCGCATCGTGTGACGCCATCTTTGATGGAATCACCGTGCGGCCTTGGGTGGTGACTCAGGGCCTTGGGTCCGATTTGGCACCGAAGCAATACGGTGCCTCAACGGTGCCGAACGATTCTGTCCCGTTCCAAGCCCCTTTAGATCTCGAGAGCCTTCAGATCCCAAGCACCGACGGTCAACCGATCCGCCAGATGACTCGGGCCTTGTTGAGATCGTACGGCGACATCTCCATCTTCACCCGATCACCGGGAGTCAGTCGGACAAAGCGCTTGCGCATCTTGCCGGAGATGGTCGCCAAGACCATGTGTTTGTTGTCGAGTTCGACGCGGAACATCGTTCCGGCTAGAACTGCGATCACTTTGCCCTCAACCTCGATGTGTTCTTCCATGCGATACCGTGTCCATACGCTGGCCCTGACCGGGTCTGGCTTGGGGCCGGCTGAGGGCGGGAAATTGACGGTTCAATGGCCCCTGACAAGTCGCTTTTCAGGGACCCAGCAATGAAGTCAGCGAGGGCGGCTGATGCGGACGGACACATGACGGGCCTCTGGGATAATGAATTTCTTCACCTCCACATGCGCTCGGCGGGCCCCGAATTCGCGTAGGACCAAAGCCGCGATGTCGCTCGCCAACGTTTCAAGGAGTCTCCAAGAACGGCCATGCCCCAGTCCCAGCAGTCGTTGGCTGACGGCGTAGTAATTGATGGTGTGACTCAGGTCATCGTCGGCTGCGGCCTGTGTGATGTCGGTTTCCATCTCCACGCTGATGAGGAGGCGCTGCGGATGGGCTCGTTCTTCGTCCGGAACGCCGACATGGTAGGAGACCTCGAGGTCTCGAAGGGTAATGGTGTCCATAGAAAGAAATGGGTGTTCAGCGGGTGAGAACGGCTTCGAGCAAACACCGGGTTGGAGTGTTCAATGCCAGCGCGAAGGCTTGTTCTCCATCCACCCAAACGAATTCTTGGGCTTCCCCATTCAGCACCACCGTTTGTCCGGGCAACGCCCGACACGTGTAGTTGAGCAGAATGAAATGAGCCTCCCGATAGAACTCCGTGGAGGCGATGGAATCTTGGACCATCACGAATTGGATGGAATCGATCTCCAAGCCGGTTTCTTCGCGGATTTCCCGGCGGAGGGCGTCTTCGGAGGGTTCGCCCCATTCGATCTTGCCTCCGGGAATTCCCCACAGTCCGGACCACTTGGCGGTCTTGAACAGGAGCATGCGACCCGCGTCATCGTGGATGAGGGCTCCGACCGTCGGAATGGGGAAGGCGGACCGTTGAGCCGGACCGGATTCCAAGCGCCAGTGATGCGTTTCCAAATGCCGCCGTAGTTCGGCGAGGTGTTCGACGATCAGGTTCGGTTTGGAAGTTCGTAGTTTTTCCAGGTTGTCGTAGCCGGTCAGCACGCCCACGGATTTTACGCCACCGTGATGGGCTGTCTCGATGTCGTGCTGCATGTCTCCGATGAACACCGTCTGCGCCGGGTCCAAGCTGTTCTCCACCAAGATCCGGCCGATGAGGTCTTTCTTGTCGTGCGCACCGAGGTAGGTCTTGTCGAAGAAGGGGCCGAATCCTGAAGCCTGCTCCTGCTGTTGAAAGAGGGCGGGATGAACCGCACTGAGGAGAAATGTCCGCAATCCGTGCTGGCGGCAGAACTCCAAGAACTCCCTCGCATGGGGCAATGGTGTCACCGTGTCTTGCACCTGTCGGAAGCCATCCAAGAACCAACGTTCCAATTCGGGGAGGGCTTCTTTTGGAACCCGCTCGACATAAAAATCACGAGCCGGCAGGCGGAAATCGCGGCGGAATTGCTCCAGTGACATCGCCGGCACCCCTGCCTGTTCCAGCGCATGGTTCGAGGCCCGCCAAACCGCTGGCAAGTCATCCACCAGCGTCCCGGACCAATCGAAGATCACGTTGCGAATCACTGAGCCAAGCTATCCTCATGCCTCACTCTCGCAAACGCAGGATTTGCCCTACGAGCCTGCGTGGCGTTTCGCCCTCCGTTTTCTCAATCGATGCCGGAACTCTTCTGGTTTTTCAGACAGGCTCTAAACGGCAACATCGTTCCGTCTCAGCCACTCCTGCCAGGCCGCCCGCATCGAGGGAAAGGCGAGATGTTCACCTTGTAGCTGGCTAGGTCCGTGCCATTCCAAGTCCTGAACTTCCTCTGGATCGCAGGAAGCTTCGGTTTCGAGGGCTTGGGCCGTGAAGAAGAGGTCCAAGACGGGATAAGTCACGCCACCGAAGACATATTCGTTGGGTTGCGAACACAAGAATTCAAGCGCGGTGATACGCAGCCCCACTTCTTCTTGAACCTCCCGATGCACCGCTGATTCGGCGCGCTCCCCGATGTCGATAAACCCGCCCGGGGGCGCCAGCAATCCTGCTCCGGGATCCTTGGCCCGGCGGATGAGGAGAATCCGACCGTCTTCGCGCTGGATGAAGACCGCCACGGCCACAGCAGGATTAAAATAAAGTCGGAAACCACAGCCCGCGCAGACCATGGGCGTTTTGGCCATGGGTGTTTCGATGGGCTTTCCGCACCGCGGGCAATGATGGAACTGAAGGGAGGGGTGCATTTCTCAAGTGGCCGGGACGATGCCTGTGCGAGCCGTTCAATGGTGAAGGTATCGAGTGAGCTGGCGGGCGGAAAACGAAAACACCTCCGGGATCCCGTTGGCCGCATCCTTTGCAGTCGCGGATCTCCGAGGCACAGTCTGTAGACACATGAGCGTTCGATTGCGTTCCGAGGCCTTGTTTGCCGAGTCCCTCAAACACACGCCGGGGGGAGTCAATTCCCCGGTGAGGGCGTTCCGTGCGGTGGGTGGAACCCCCTTCTTCGCGGCCTCTGCGTCCGGTGCACGCGTGAACGATGTCGATGGAAACACCTACATCGACTACGTCGGGACCTGGGGACCTGCCATTCTGGGGCATGCCGCTCCGGCGATTGTTCGTGCCATCCAGAGTGCCGCGGAGCGCGGCACCAGCTTCGGTATTCCTCACGCGCAGGAAGTGACCATGGCTCAACGGGTCAAGGCGATGGTGCCATCCGTCGAGAAGGTGCGCTTCTGCAACAGCGGCACCGAAGCCACCATGTCAGCCATTCGATTGGCGCGTGGCTTTACCGGGCGGGATCGCATCATCAAATTCGACGGCTGCTACCATGGGCATTCGGATGGCCTGCTGGTGAAGGCGGGTTCCGGTGCCCTCACACTCGGAAACCCGGACAGTGCTGGTGTGCCGGCAGCGGTGGCGCAACAGACCGTGGTACTTCCATTCAATGATCCGCAGGCCTTGCGGGCAGTGTTCCAGGATCAGGGACGCGATATTGCTGCGGTGATCTTGGAATTGGTGCCTGCCAATGCCGGTTTGTATTTGCCCCAACCCGGATATTTGGCACTGCTCCGGCAACTGACCCGAGACCACGGAACCGTGCTCATTGCCGATGAGGTGATGACCGGATTCCGCCTTGGCCCAGCCGGGGCCCAAGGGATTTTGGAGCTGATCCCCGACTTGAGCTGCTTCGGCAAGATCATCGGTGGAGGCCTTCCGGTTGGGGCCTTTGGAGGACGTGCCGACATCATGGACTATTTGGCTCCGCTGGGTCCGGTTTATCAGGCGGGCACGCTCAGTGGAAACCCCTTGGCCATGGCCGCTGGTTTGGCCGCCCTGGAGGCTCTCCAGAGCACCGATGCGTGGAGCCGGCTAGAGAATCTGGGGGCTGAGTTGGAGCAGGGAATGGTGGCCGTCGCGAAGGCCGCCCAGATCCCGGTGCAGTTCCAACGCATTGGTTCGATGTTCTGCGGCTATTTCACCAACCAACCGGTGTGGAATCTGGCGGATGCGATGCACAGCGACCGTGCCCGGTTTGCCCGATTTTTCCATGGCATGCTGGATCGGGGAGTTTATTTGGCGCCGTCTCAATTTGAGGCCGGTTTCATTTCCACGGCACACACCTCCGCCGACATCGAGGCGACGGTCCGGGCGGCGGAATCGGTTTTTGCATCCTGGTGATTCGAGCGTTGGTTGGGCGGATCTTGGGGATTTATTCCAAGGGTTGTCTCGGGCCGCTGGGACGGTAGCGTTCAGCCCATGTCCCCGCTGCGCCTCATTCTCCTGGCCGCCGTTGCACTGTCGCTGAACTCCCATGCGCTGGCTGCAGGGCCCCGCGCTCTGCCGGTAGGGCAGCGTCCCAACGACCTTCGGCATCAGGCCCCGAAGGATCTGGACGGTTACTTTCCATTTCAACCGCCCGAGTCCAAGGAGGCTTGGGACCGACGCGCCTCTCAAGTGCGCCAGCGCATCCTCGTCTCACAAGGCCTCTGGCCCATGCCCACCAAGACGGATCTCAAGGCCCAGATCTATGGGCGCATCGATCGCGGGGATTACACGGTGGAGAAGGTTCATTTCGAGAGCGCTCCGGGTTTCTTGGTGACGGGCAACTTGTACCGCCCCAAGAAGGCTGCGGGTGGCAAGGCGCCGGGTGTGCTGTTTGCTCACGGGCATTGGGCGGATGCGCGGCTTTCCCAGGCCACCGACTCCGAATTGCGCAATGAAATCGCCACGGGTCAGGAGCGCTTTGTCGAGGGAGGCAAGAGCCGCTTCCAATCCATGTGTGTCCAACTGGCCCGCATGGGCTGTGTGGTGTGGCAGTGGGACATGCTGGGAGACTCGGATTCTCAACAGCTTTCCCGCCAACTGGTCCACAGCTTCGCCAAGCAACGGCCCGAGATGAACACCACGGAGAACTGGGGCTTGTTCAGTCCTCAGGCGGAGACGCATCTCCAGAGCATCATGGGGCTCCAGACATGGAACGCTGTGCGGTCGCTCGACTTCTTGCTCGAGTTGCCCGAGGTGGATCCTCAGCGAGTGGCCATCACGGGCGCGAGTGGCGGGGGTACCCAGACGATGCTGCTCGCCGCCATTGATCCGCGCATCTCGCTCTCCTTTCCGGCGGTCATGGTGAGCACGGCCATGCAAGGCGGCTGCACTTGCGAGAACGCCAGTTTGTTGCGCGTGGGGACAGGCAATGTGGAGTTTGCCGGTTTGTTCGCGCCCAAGCCTCAAGGCATGACCACTGCCGATGACTGGACCAAGGAGATGTCCACCAAGGGCTTCCCGGAACTCAAACGCCTGTACGGTCTCCTGGGTGCGCCCAACCAGGTGATGCTCCAGCGCGGCGAGCACTTTCCGCACAACTACAACGCGGTTTCACGCACCGCCTTCTACAATTGGCTCAACCGGCATTTTCATCTGGGTCAGCCGGAACCGGTTCTGGAGCGCGATTACACGGTCTCCACTCGTTCAGAGCTGAGTGTCTGGGATGCTGAGCATCCCGCGCCCAAGGCTGCGGACCCGGAGTTTGAGCGGGCTCTTCTGAGGCTCTGGAGTGGGGACTCGGATCAGCAGTTGGAGAACTTGGCCAGTGGCTCCCCCGTTCAGTACCGCGAGGTGCTGAAGGCCGGCTGGGACGTGGTCTTGGACGCCCGCGATCCGGCCCCGTCGGGTTCGATCGCCTGGGTGCTCAAGGATAAACAGGATCGAGGGAGCTGGATCCAAATGACAGGCCTGTTGCGCAACGAGTCGCGTCACGAAGAAATCGCGGTGGTCTTCTGTCATCCCAAGCAGTGGAACAACAAGACCGTGGTGTGGCTGACGTCTGAGGGGAAATCTGGCTTGTATGCCGCAGACGGTTCGCTGATCCCGGCGGTCCAGAAGTTGGTGGAGGGTGGATCGACGGTGGTGGGATTGGATTTGCTCCATCAAGGGGAGTCGTCGGTGGATGGGCAGCCCCTCACACGCACGCCCCGGGTCAAGAATCCCCGGGAATCGGCCGCTTACACCTTCGGCTACAATCCGGCGGTCTTCACTCACCGTGTCCATGATGTCCTGACGGCGGTACAGTACATTCGCGGTCATGAGAAGCCCTCCAGTCAGGTTTCATTGGTCGCCTTGGATGCGACGGCTCCGATCGCGGCTGCTGCTCGAGCGCAGTCCGGAAAGGCGTTGGATCGTGTGGCGCTTCATCTGGGAGAGTTCCGCTTCGGTCGCGTGCTGGATTTGCAGTCTCCGGATTTTCTTCCTGGTGGAGCCAAGTACGGGGATGTGGAGGGACTGATTTCTCTGGGTGAGTCGGAATTGAATCGCATGACTCAGAGTGACCCCTCGGCCGCAGCGGCATGGGTGATGCGCTGAGGGGAATCCATCGTTGTTGGGCTGCGGCAAAAAACCGCAGTCTTGGCGGGGCTCCAGGCCCGACAGACGATTGACGCCCCTCCAGCGGGCATGCTCCCTTGATGGGGCTGTGAGAAAACGGTGGAGCCAATGGCTGGTGATTGGACTCGTGGGGATATCCCTCGGGTTCCAGTGGACCTTGCTCCAGTCCGTTGCTTGGACGGTCATGCTCTTGGATCGGAGTGCCGAGATGGGCTGGGTGCAGGCCATTGAAACCACCTTCGACGGACACCACCCGTGTGCTCTGTGTAAGGTGATCCGCAAGGGCCGCGACACACAGCAGCAGCAGACCACGATCGTTCTCTCCTTCGCCAAGACCGACATGGTTCCGTCGGATCGAGCCTTCGAGTTGCCGGTGCCCGAAACAGTCCCAGCCGAGCGTCTTCCCGCCCGGGACCAACGTGCGGCCCGTCGCTTTGGTTCGCCGCCGTGGCAGCCTCCCCGGTTCGCGTAAATTCCGGTCGATCCTGAGGGATCCGGGCTGCGTCCCGGATCTCCCCCCATTTGCCTGCGCATCCGGCCTTGAAACCAAGGGGCCCTGTCGCTCCGGGCCAAGTGGATTCGTCCTCAAGGATCGCAGGAATCCCCCCCCGATGGGCTGGTTCGCGCCTGTTTCCGGCCAGGTGCGCTCCGTTTCCGGGAATCACCGTCCGGAGTCTTCCGTCTCAATCATTGGTTGTTTGTCTGTCATGAATCCTTCGTTTTCTACTGTTTCTTCCTGTGTCACCGCACTCTTGGGGGCTTCGGTCCTCCAGGCCGCGGAATCCAAAGCCCTGCCCAAAGTCCTCGTGGAGGGCGTGTCGGAACCCACTCTCACCGTCCCTTCGGTGAGCGCTGCCACGGCGGAGTTGGCCCGAGTCCCGGGTGGCACAACGCTTGTCGATGGCGCGACGGTGCGCCAAGGCCGCGCCTCCACCTTGCGTGATGCCCTCGACTTCACGACGGGGGTCTACGTTCAGTCCCGGTTCGGTTCTGAAGAGGCGCGCATTTCCATTCGCGGTTCGGGCCTTCAACGCACCTTCCATGGTCGCGGCCTCAAGATCTTGCAAGATGGTACACCGCTGAATTTAGCCGACGGCGGCGTGGACATGCAGGCCATTGAACCCTTGGCCACGCGCTATACAGAGGTCTGGCGCGGCGCCAATGCCTTGCGCTATGGCGGCACCACGCTGGGAGGGGCGGTGAATTTCGTGAGCCCGACGGGCCGGGACGCCAGTCCATTTCAATCCCGTCTCGAATTGGGTTCCTTCAGTTATCTGCGTGGGCAGGTCAGCAGTGGTTTTTCTTCGGGCCCAGCGGATTACTACGCCAGCCTCACGCACTTCATCCAGGACGGTTACCGTCAGCACACCGCGCAAGAGGCCGATCGCGTGATGGCCAATGTGGGTTATCGCATTTCGGATCAGCTGGAGAATCGCCTGTGGTTCACCGCCGTGCGCACCGATTCGCAGTTGCCGGGATCTCTGTCGCTGAGCAACGCCTTGAACAATCCTCGGTTGGGCAGCTTCGCCGGCGACCAGAAGCGCGATTATTCGCTGTATCGATTGAGCGATCGCCTGGCTTGGACCTCGGATCAAACTCAAGCTCAGGTCTCCGGATTTTGGAGCTACAAGGATCTGGATCATCCGATTTTTCAGGTGATCGATCAGAACTCGAACGACCTGGGTCTGGATGCCCGCTTGGTTCACTCCAGCGAGGTGGCCGGGTACGACAATCGCCTCACTGCTGGATTCGCGCCGGTTTATGGCTGGGTGGAGGACAATCGCTTTGTGAATGGGACTTTCGCGGGACGCCCCCGCCGCGGAGCCAAGACGGCTGAGAGCACCCAGACCTCGGCCAACCTGGACACCTACTTTGAGGACTCGCTGAAGCTCAACGACCGATGGAGCCTCTTGGCAGGCACTTCAGTCACCTACGCCCGCCGGGATTTTGCCGACCGATTCCTGTCGGACGGCGACCAAACCGACACTCAAGACTACCTCGGCTTCAACCCCAAGGTGGGTGCGATCTGGGAAGCGGCCCATGGCGTGCAAGTTTTCGGCAACGTCAGTCGGAACTTCGAACCCCCGACCTTCGGAGAGCTCAGTCGACCGGCTACTCCCGGAGCCACCAACGGGTTGGTGCAATTGAATGCTCAGACAGGCACGACTCTGGAGTTCGGCACTCGCGGCAAGGCGGGGCGTTTCGATTGGGACGCGTCGCTCTACCAGGCCTGGCTGGAGGACGAGATGCTCAGCCTGCAGGTCGGCAATTTCAACCCACCCATCACCCAGACCTTGAACGCCGGACGGACCATCCACCGGGGTGTGGAGTTGGGTGGAGGTTGGCGAGTGGTCGATGGCCTTCTGGCGACGGGCGCCGAGGTTCCGAACGACGGCATCCGCCTTCAGGGCAATTACCTGTTCAACGATTTCCGCTTCGACGGGGATGCAACCTATGGCGACAACCGCTTGCCGGGTATTCCTCGGCACTACCTGCGGGGTGAGTTGAAGTACCAGCACCCGTGCGGCTTTTACTTCGGACCGAATGTCGAGTGGGCGCCTGAATCCTATGCCATTGATCTGGCCAACACCGACGCGGCCAATGCGCCCGGGTATGCGATTTTGGGTGTCCGGGTTGGATATCAGACCCAGCGAGGATTCTCGTGGTTCCTGGATGCCCGCAACCTCACCGATAAGGCCTACGTCGCCACCACCGGGGTCTTGAATCGGGCCACTCCCGCCAGTGCCGCCTACAATCCGGGCGACGGGCGATCCTTCTTCGGTGGCGTGGAAATTCGCTTCTAATCGACTGCTTTACCCTAAGATCTCATGAACCCCAAAACACTTCGTCAACTGCATCGATGGCTCGGATTGACCTTCAGTCTGAGCGCGCTATTGGCCTCTTCCAGTGGCGTGATCCATCAAGTCATGACGTGGACCCAGGATCCGCCTCCCAAGGCGATTCCGAGTGGTCCGGAGATACCGTTGGATTCGGTGCGGATCCCGGTTGCACAAGCCGTTCAGGCAGTGCCCGCGGCGACGAATGGGATTCGGGCGGTCAACCTGAGGATGATTGCTGGTGAGCCGACCTATGTGATTTGGACGCGGGACGCCAAGGCCCCCGCTTATGTCAGTGGCGCCACCGGCAAACCGGCTCCAGAGCGCGATGAGGTGTTTGCCGCCGAGATCGCCACGCGGTTCTTCGGCGGCATGACGGTCCGAAAAACGGCCTTCCTGACGGCCTTCGACTCCGAGTACCTGCCGATTTTCCGCATCCTCCCGGTGTACCGGATGGAGACAGGCGATCCGGCCGGGCGCCGAGTGTACGTGAGCACCATGACCGAAAGTGTCACCCGCTTCACCGATGAGGGGCGGCAATGGGAAGCCAATATCTTTAGCAACTTGCACAAATTGGCCTTCATTCCGAACAAGATGCTGCGCGATGGGATCTTGGTCGTGGGAACGGCCGGAATCTTTGTGCTGAGCTTGTCGGGAGTGGTGTTGTTCTTTGTCACTCGACCACGGGTTCGATCGGCCAACGAGGGTTGAACCAACAGCACTGCCCATGGCCACGAACCCCCATCAGCCGACGAACGCAGCGGAAGCGGTCCGGTCATTCCGAGCCGCGTTGTTGATTGAGGGCGATCCGGTTTTGGCCGAGCAAATTCGGGTGTTGTTGGAATCCCACGGCTTGCGTTTTCGACGATGGAAGGATGGGGGGTCTATCGGTTCTGGAGTGGGTGGGGATGACCCGCTGGCGATCCGTTCCCTTGAGACCAACGAGACCTGGGTAGTGAGTGCCGGATCGTCGGCCGATGAGGTCGAAACCTTGAAAGAGGTGCGCTCCGATGCAGATCCGGAAGTGGACTCGATTCAGTCGTTGCATCGGTTGGAGTGGTCCTACATCCAGCGGGTCTTGAGCGACTGCGGTGGGAACATTTCTGCGGCCGCCCGCAAGTTGGGCATCCACCGGCGTTCGCTTCAGCGGAAGCTCGCCAAGGTGCCGCCCCAGCGATAAGGCGGGTCCGGGTTTTAATCCTGCCGATAAAGACCCAATTGTTCGGATTCGATGGCGACGCGGTTGGACGCTGATGGCTGTCGACCCGGTCGTCAGGGTCGAGATTCCAAGGCCTTGAGGGCTTCGCGGATGCGGGTCTCTTGGGGACCGGCCGGGACGGTTTCCAGCACCGCTCGCAAATCGGCGGCTGCCCCTTCGCGATCTCCGATCTGGGATTTGAGTCGGGCGCGATCCACTCGTTCGGCGGCGGCATTGCGAGCGTCCGGTGCGATGGCCACCAACAGGTCCGAATAGGGCAGTGCCGATTCCACCCCGGAGCGCTCCATGGTGAAGGCGCGGAGGTTGTTGATCATCCGGATGAGGATGGATCGAGGACTGGCGGCTTCGAGCAATTCACTGCGCACCGGGACACCGGCACTTTGGCTCCCGAGTTCATCGGCCTCGGTGAAAGTGATGGGGATGCCGCCATTGAAGGGATCGTAAAGTCGGGCGGCTTCTCCGGGAGGCGCATGGCGCACCAAGAAATGACCCGGCAGGGGCAATCCGTGCATGTGGTCGATCCCGGCCGATTTGGCCACCTCCAGAAACACGATGCTCAAGGTGATGGGAATGCCTTCGCGGTCCTCGAGCACGGATTGCAGGTGGCTGTTGGCAGGATTCCGGTAGTCGCCCCGGCTCCCATGAAAACCCTGATCTTCAAACAAGAACTGCCTCAGGGCCGTGATTCGGTCGGCTGCGGAACCCGTCTGGGTCACGTGCGATCGAGCCTCGGTACCGAGATCGGCCAATTGGCGTTCCGCTTCGGAAACATCAAGTTCCGGATGGTCATGCCATGCCAGAAGCAGTGCCGCTCGGGCGAGGCCGATTTCGCTCTCGGGTCGGGACAACTCCGCCACCAGCGCTTCCCGTGCCGCTTCCCGGTGCAAGTCCTTGGCCAGTTTGCGCAGGCGGGTGGCTTCGCTTTCGAGGCGTTGGGCTCGCTCCTGCAAGAAACGATCGGCCGCCACCGGGTGAGATTTCAGCGCCTCGCGGGGTTCACGACCCGCAGTGAAACTGGCCACAACCTCAGGCGGTAGTTCGGGAGGAACGGATGCCGCTGCCCCCACCCGGAAGTCGCGAAATTCTGCGGCGGTGTTGCGAAATTTGGCCAATCCGACTCGGGAGCCTTGCAAGGCGGTATCCTTGCTCCGGAAAACCACTTCATCGTTCACCGAGCATTCCCAAATTCCGTCGTCCACGCGCCGCACTCGCAAGGTGTTCCAGTCACCGCTGCGGTAAGCGGTTGCTGGGACGGTGCCCAGGATGCGCCATGAGAAGACGTCGGGACCTTCGAACGCGGTGAGTCGCAACTCGCCGCCGGTCGGATAGAACCCGTAGTGCCGGCCAGATTCGTCACCTGCGAAGACCAATCCCGCCGCGCCTGATTCGTTGTCCAAGCGCACCTTCACCTGCAACTCGCCACCGGTCGGGAGCAGATCGTGTTTGAGCAAGTAGGAGCGCCCGCCGAATCCGGAGCCGGCGCCATCAGCCAGGATGCGATTGCCTTTCTGCCGCCAGTGAGAGCCCAGGTAGGCTTCCCACTGATTCGTGTTCAGGGCTCCCTGACGCAACCACCGGGCCATGACCATCGGGTTGGGCTGCTTCAACAAGGCTTTGAGGTGGTTGGCGGGCGTGGCAAAGCCGAGGTTCTGCGTCAGCAGGCTCTTGGCATTGACGATGCCGTGAACGCGTCCCACCCGATCGAGGAGTGGGCCGCCGCTGTTGCCCGGTTCAATGGGCATGGCCAATTGCAGCATGGGATGTCCGTCGAGATCCCGGCGCGCGGACAACACGCCCTCCACCACGCTGTGGTCGAGTCCGAGGGGGTGTCCGAGGGCGATGACGGGGGCTCCTTGGGGCAGGGCGTCGCTGTCTCCCAAGGGCAATGCGGACAGTCCGGACGACTTGACGCGCAAGATGACCAGATCGTGAGGGCGATCCCAGGCGTGGATGCCGATGACTTCGGGGGTGCTCCCATCGGCGAGGCGCACTTGGATCACTCGACCTTCGCCGATGACATGCAAACTGGTGGCGATGAGTCCTTCGGAATCAATAATGAAGCCGGTTCCCACACCTTCTTGAAGCCCGTCGCGGCCACGGCCATCGATGCGGACGATGGCGCTGCGGGTTTGGGCCACCAGTTGGGCAGTGGTCCTGGCGGTGTTGTCGGTGGAAGGCTTCGGGTTGCGTGCGCTGGACTTGCCGCCCGACTTGGCGGTCGTTGGCTTCAATTCCGGCGAAGCGGCTTGAGCCGAGGCCAGTCCCAGGAGGCAGAGGAAGAGCAGGGGGAAGCGCACGCGGCGACTCTACTGCCTTTCTGATCACTGGCGAGCGCCAGAGAGGAATCGCTGAAATCCGCCGCCGAGGAGTTCAGAAACGTCGCGTTGGATTTCCGTGTCGGTGACCTCCCATCCGGCTTCGGCTGCTGCGACGTATTTCTCAGACAGTGCGTCCGCGATGATGCTGCGGGAATGGTGCCACTTGTAGAGCACCTGATCGAGGACGCGGGCATCGGAGTGCTGCGGCGTGAAGGATGTGCCGAGCAACTCGAGCCGCATCGTGGTGATCTCCCGGATGAGTTGGGGGGTGTTGGTGAACCACCAGCAGCCGAACGGATGGAGGTTCGAAAACTTCCGGGCCAAGACCACGAGCTCATGCTGGTTCTCACGCGCCAGGCAGGTGACGAGGAAGCGATTTTCCGGATGGGCGGCGCACAAGGCTTGCAGGGCATTCAAGTCCGCCAATCCGACGCCGTCGCCGGCCATCCGAAGACGGGGGTTCACGGCTCGTTTCACGCCCATCATGAGGGCGAAGGCTTGTCCCTGTTCCCGGCAATGCGGCAGGACGGCTCCTTCGATGAGTCGGGCGATGTCGGTGTCGGCCGGCCAAGTGAAAGAAGGGGGCAGGGACACCATGCAGTAGCGGCTGTCGATGCGAGCGGTCCAGTCGGCCAGGAAACGGCGGACTTCGCCGAGGGTTTGGTCGCTGAGTTCCCGGGATACGTCATAACCCTGTTCTCGGAGCCAAACGGAGGTTTCTGGCCAGGCGACGAGCAGGGGGTCTATCCGCAGGGCTGCCACGAAGCGGGGATCTCGGTCGAATCCGCGGTCCCAGATGGGACGTTCCATGGGATCAAACGGGGAATTCGTCATGCAGATGGAGGCGAGGTTGGCCTTGTCCATGACGCGGTTGATGAAGTCCTGGGGGTTCTGGGAAGCGTACCAGTTGCGCAGGCTTTTGAGGTCGTTTTTCCGAGGTTCGATGCCGAGCAAATGCAGTGTTGTGAGAATGCCACGGCAGGCTTCGGAGACGGGGGAGTGTTCGATGAACAAGGTTTTCCAGACGTGGTCGGCCTGTTCTTGTTTGGAGGCGCTCCAGAATTTCTCGAGCGGCATCTCCATTTGGCGAGAGGCTTCGCTGACGAGGTAGTGGTAAACCAGCAGTTCGTCGATACCCCACAACAGCATCTCTCCTTGGGCGGGATCGTAGAGATGGGTGTGGATGTCGTGGACCGGCGTGGCCTGGACGATGCGGGAAACGCGGGCGGGGAGCGATTCAGCCATGGAATTGGCATTATCAAATGTCAGCGATCTGCTTTATGGCAACTTCAGATCACGGAATTATCCTGAGGTGGGGTCAGTCCCGCACATTTACACAAAAGGGGTCACTCTTTGTTATTCTGGGGTGATGAGGTGCAGGCACTTGATGGGAATGTTTTGGTGTGCTTCTGGGCTGGGGCTCCGCGGGATCGGTCCTGCGCTCGCAGGGAAGCTCGGGGGAGGATGGAGCTTTCGCGCTTCGCGCTGGGGATGGCTTGATCGCTTCCTATGCTCGCTCCGGCCCGATCCCGCTGCCGCTTCGTGAGGTGGGGTGAGTCCCGCACATTTACACAAAAGGGGTCACTCTTTGTTATTCTGGGGTGATGAGGTGCAGGCACTTGATGGGAATGTTTTGGTGTGCTTCTGGGCTGGGG
>Ga0255127_1000195_pt1 | contig 32752 bp, 18 predicted proteins | sample Law_Miss_RepB_8d_FD_188555 | JGI IMG/M metagenome (GOLD analysis project Ga0255127, IMG submission 188555) | Freshwater microbial communities from St. Lawrence River, New York, United States - Law_Miss_RepB_8d | ecosystem: Environmental > Aquatic > Freshwater > River | place: USA: New York...
GAATCAAGTTCGTCCAGACCGGCAACCGGTTGGACTCGAGCACCACCACATCAAACTCCTGCGGCACCGCAACCACTCCGTCTGTCACGGTCACCGTCACCCGGTTGGTGCTCGGTCCTTGGGCCTCCGTCGGCTGCCAATTCAAGACACCATTGGTGCTCACGGTCAGACCCTCCGGACCACTCACCAACGTGAACTTCAAGGTTTGCACCGGCAGGTCGGCATCGGTGGCCTTGAGGGTGAAGGTCAACTGGAGCCCTTCGGTCACCCGGCGATTGGCCGCCGCCACCCACACCGGCGGCAAGTTCTGTTCTCGGACGAGGATGAGAAACTCATGGATTGCGGATGCGATCCCATCGCTGGCGAAGACACGCACCGAATTGGTGCTCGGTCCCTGGGCCTCCGTCGGCTGCCAAGTCAGAACACCATTGGTGCTCACCGTCAGCCCCACCGGCCCATCGACCAACCCGTAAGTGACCACTTGCCCAAAAGTGTCCGGATCGGTCGCCTTGAGAGTCAGCCTCAGCGACGAGCCTTCGGTGACCCGGCGAGTGCCCACATCGGTCCAGACCGGCGGGCGGTTCAGACTGGCTCGGATACGGAAGCGCACCGGTCCGGCCGAGGGCAATCGGACCCGTAGGTACCAGTCCTGATCCAGCGTGGGTTGATCGCGACCTTCCAAAACCGTGATGGTTTCCGGCTGGGTGCCCGGTCGGACATTGGCAAAGGAAACCACCGACAACGGCAAAGGCTGTGCGGGACTGACCTCCAAGTCGGCTTCACCGGTCAACTGATCCAAGTCGAAGTTGATCCCGCTCACCTTGCCCGGATTCCGGTAGATGAACTCGAGGTCCACCGGACCATTGGTGGCCTCAGCCTCAAACCAGACATCGGTGTTCAGCGTCTCAAAGACGGCATCCTTCCGACGATAATCGGCCGAAATCAAATAATTGGTGGCCACACCAGAGACCCCGAAATACCAGCGTCCGCCCTCCAAGGCCACCGGCAACGAATCGGTGGTGATGAGGATGTCCTCGTCACCCGAGCCAGGCTTGTCGCTCTGGTATTGGAAGTCGGAAACCGTGGGCACCGGCAGGCGGTTGCGTGAGCTGAGGATCAAGTCACCACTGGCTCCGCGGGTCAGAACCCGCAAGGCCAAGGCATCGTCCGGGAGCGTGACGTAGTAGAAGTCGTCATCGACACCCGAGCGATTGGCCGAGATCACCTGCCCCAGCTTCAATTCTTGGATCCGACCGCGCTGCTCGGTAGCGGTGATGGTATAGGCCACACCCGGAATGCCGGAGGTGTTGGTCACCGCCAAGTACCACAAACCCGGAGCCAACCGGACCGGCTGACTGTCGAGATGGATCACCAGAGTCTCATTGGTGCCGTCCGGCGTGACCGAAGCATAATCAAATTGACCGATCCCGGGCAGCTTGGGCGCCCGGATGGCGTAGAGGTCCACATCCCCCGTCTGGGCGGTGACCGTGAAGGTGACTCCGAGCACATTGCTGGCGGGCACTTGATAGGAATAGTAGTCCTGCAAGATCGGGGTGCTGTTGGTGGCGCGGATAGCGACCCGATGGGTCAAGGGTGTGATACGCACGCCGAAATCCGTCTGCAGCGAGAACTGGTTGGATGAGGTTCCACCGGCACCGCGCACCGCCAGATAGTAGCGCTGGCCACGCGGCAGCAACGGCGGAAGGTTGCCGTCGAGGAATCCAGCAAAGGTCCGGCCGGCCGGCATGCGCGACACCAACGTCACCGTGTCGGACTCCGTGGGATCCGGCAGACCCGAATCGCTGTACAGCAGCGATAGCGGTCCCCCGGAGAGGTTGATGAGCGTATTGGTGGCGCGTTCCGCCTCGAGCGGCACGTCGACCACAAAGTACCGGATATCCTCACCCACGATGTTGGTGGTGAAGGCCACGCCGTTGGTCAACCGGAAGGTCGGCGGATTGGTGGGCATGAAGGTGAAACGCAACTGCCAGTCGAGCAGTAAGCCCGTCTGACCGCCCCGAGCGTCCGTCGTCTGGAGCTGCCACAATCCGGTACCCGGTTGACCCATCAGCGGACGCAACGGTTCCTCCGGCTGGTACAACAACGTGGCGCCATCCTGATCCAACCAGACTTGTCCAATTTCCAATCCAGAGGGGAAGTTGGTGTCGGAGGCGCGCGGTAAAACAGACACCAATCCGATGGACGTTCGCGAGGACTTCGCGACGAACACCGTTTTGTTGGTCTGCCAAGCCGATGGACTCGCATCGATGATGTCCAATTGCACCCCTCCATCCACCCAGACCTGGGCGTTGACCACGCTCTTGGCCGAGGGTGATTTGCGGCTGGTGAAGAACAACCGGTAAGTCTGGCCGATATTGAGATCGTACTGCCGTTCCACAGCGGCATTGCGCAGGTCCAGCACCTGACCTTCCGAACCACCCGCCAGGATCGACACCCGATTGGTCAGCACGGTCCAGCCTTCCAGGCTGTTCGTTCCGGACAAGTACTCACCCAAGTTGAGGGTCTCCCAATCATTGGAATACAACACCTGAGGCTGCACCCGGCTGAGGTAAGGTGGTTGAGCAAACTTGATGGGCGTGTAGGCGCGATTGGTGCTGTCTCCGAAGATCGCGAAAGCCCGATTGGTGACCAACCCGCTGGCCGGAAGCAGACCCGCCGTGGACTTGAGGACCACCTGCTGACCTTTGTCATCCGTGAAGACCGCGCTCAAGGAACCGGGGCCGTTGCCCCACGGAGCCGATTGACCCAACAACAACACCGGGCCCACCTGCCTAGTGACCCTGTCGTACCAACCTCCAACCACCATGCGTTGATTGCCGGATTCGGGTTTGACCCATCCCTCGAGAGTGAAACCGGGCAGATTACCGACGTCTCGGACCCGGGAATCGCTGGTGGTGGCGCCCGTTCCATTTCCCGACAAACGCATTCCGAAATTCATCTGTCCATCCACCTTGATCCCGATATTGGCCAAGTTGATGGTCTGGCCCGGCAAGGTGTCGAAACCGAATCCATCGAGGGGCCACAGGGCTGCCAAGCCCGACTTCATGAGGTCGGGCGACTTGGCCTTGCCGAAGGAACCTTCCTCGTAGATCTGGCGGATTTCGCCATCGCGCAAAGAACGTCGCCAAAGACCGATGTCGTCCAGTTGGACAGGGCTGCCCGGCAAATTCGCAGGACCCATCGCACCCAGATGGAACGACGTCGGATTGTTGCTCGCCGAAAGGGCAACCGATTGCTGAGCCACAATCTCACCATTGAAGTAAATGCGAGCGACTCCTGCGGCCCGATCGAGCGACAAGGCGACATGCTGGTAATTGCTCGAAATGAACACGCCACCCAAGCCATTGGTGGTGGTGAGTCCGCGATTCTCGAAGAGCAGCGCACTGGCACCACCCGGAGTCACCAACCGCAAGGCCAGATCGGACACACGGGCATGCTCGGCGCGGACACCCACCTGCACATCAGACACCGGACGACCATCATCGACCTGCACCGAAGCCACGGTGCGGGCGACGTCCGCCAGCGTGACCGAAGATCCCTCGATGGTCCGCGTGAACTTGGAAGACAGGTTGCGTTCACCGTAGATGGCGACGTCGAAACACAGATTCACGCCCGACGGGTTGTGGAAGAGGACGAAGTAAGTGCCCGACTGCAGCGCCGGAACGTCGCGCACGGAAATGCTGACGATGCCGGGCCCTTGCAGGATGGCCACGCGGTCGTTGACGTCCAAATTGTCCGGGTCAGGAAAGGCTTCGCGGCGGATATACACTTCGAGCGGCAAATTGGCCGGGACCATGTTGGTCACCTCGACAATCAAGCGACTGGCATCCGGCGGCACGATGCGCAGGCGGAAATCATAGCCACGCGGTCCGAGACAGATGTTCTCGAAAACCCGTTCATCGAAGGCCGGCAACACCTGAGGCTGGACTTGAAGTTGCACGGAAGTCAGGCCGCCGGAACCGCCGAGAACGTCGTCTTGCAGGAGGTAGTTCCAGGAACCGGTGCTGCCGAGACCCGAAAAGTCGAGCAGGGTGGTGCTCGGACCATCCGTCGGCTGGCCGCCGCTGAAGCGAATGCCCGGAATGTCATCGTAGAGACCCGTGACCGGACCCGAAACAAGGGTGTTGCCTGTTCCGTAATCGCGGATGGAGCGCCGGTTGTTGATGGTCACGCCGTAGCCCGCGTGGATGAGCGTCCCCTGAAGGTCGAAGAAGTTGTCGTGGAAGAGCGACTGGGTGAAGGTGACGTTCCGGGTGATGCCGGACGGACCGGTGCCGAAATAACGGACGACGCTGGGCGCATCCGGAGCACCATCCGGAATGACCCGTCCACCGATGGGCGTCATGAGGAGGCTGTACCCATTGGCCCCCAGGACATGGAAGGGTTGGTCGCTGCTTCGAACCACCAATTCGAACTCACCGGCCTGCTGATCCTCGGCCTTCACACCGATGTAGTAGACCTCGCCATTGGCGGGCGCATTGGTGATCTCGATGCGCTCTTCGAACCCTTGCAACGTAGACCGGTACGCAGAGGCCAGCGCGGATGCCTGAAGATTGGTCAAACCGGGATCGGTGGACATGTAGAGGTCCAGATCGGGTCCGAGCAGACGATCCCGCAGACGATTGCCGGAACCACCCGGTCCGCGGGGGCGCGCCAAATTGGCCGCCGAAGCGATGACGAATTCGACGTACTGACCATTGGTCAGGCCCGTGGCCGCCGCAGCCTCGGCATTGAAGAGGTTGGTGAAGACGAAGAAATGCCATTGAGAGGCCTGACCCGCCGCGCCACCGACCAACGGCGACTGCGCACCCACACGCGATGCAGAAACCGGGATGCCATTGGTGGCCACGACCGTGACGGCTTGCGGTTGAACCGGACCAAATCCGCCCGAGGCGTCGGCGATGTACTCCGCCGTGGCGACCACGGTGTCTTCGGCAGCGGCATCGGAAGAAAGCGCCACCACGAAATCCTGCACGATGTTGGTGCGATTCTGGAGGTGCTGCAGCTCACGGGGAGCAACGGCGTTCACATTCACCCGACGGGCCACCACGTGGATGACGTACTCGCTGGCCAGCGGGGGCTCGAGCACCACGCGTTCCACGTTGTTCACCGAGTCATACACCGAATTGGTCACACCGGCCTCCACCACCTCGACCGCGTTCGTGCCCGGCCGGGCGGCCGTGTAGCCGTTGCCGCCCAGATCATTGCCGATGAAAACCTCTCCGGTGACCGTGTTGGAGACCACCAGATCCAGGTCGTTGACCAGCTTCAAACCGGCGGCGGGATTGCCCGGCGGATCCGTCCAGACGAGAGTGAAATGGAAGGCTCCCGTGGAGGCCACCTCATTGGTGGTGAGCTTCAGTCGCAACGATTGGCTGGCACCGGTGGTGAGTTCACCGGCAAAACCGGCCAATTCAACGACCGCTCCGTCGGTGCGGGACAAGCGGACACCGCTGTCGAGGGCCCGAGGCAGGCTGGGTTGGCCCCATCCCGCGTAGTTCATCACCGAGCGGAAGTTGGGCGTATAAAGCGTGGATGAGGGTCGGGCGCTGTTGATGAGCAACGCCTTGTAGGCCGCCGCTGCAACGTGCTTTGGCAGGCTGACACCGGGCCGCTGCCAGAATTCCTGGATCTGGGCCAGCATGCCGGAAATGGCCGGGGCTGCCATGCTGGTACCCGACAGGAACCGGTACCACGGGGCCACCGGACGGTTCAGATCTTCAAAGAGGGCGTACTGCACCGAATTGGTGTCATACTCATCCTCCAGCTTCCATTGGGCAGAGCGCGCGGAAAGAATTTGGGAACCCGGGGCGACGACGTCGGGCTTGAAGCGGCCGTAGCTGCCTTCGATGCCAATGCCCACATTGCCGCGACTGGAGAAATTGGCCACCTCGGTGTCGGTGTCGGTGGCGGCGCGCAGCACGAGATTGGTGGTCAACTCCGCATTGGTGCCCGGCTCGCGGAATTGCTTGCCGCCGGCCCAAATCACGCGGCCTTCATCGTCGGTCACCACGGCGTTGGTGAGGTTCCGCTTGCTCTCCAAGGCACCCACGGTGATGACGTTCTTGGCGTTGCCCGGCACAGTGACCGACCCGCGCAAACCGCCGACACCGTTGTTGCCGCCCTGTCCGGAATTGCCCGCGGCAAAAACGAAAACCACCGGTTGCTCACCGGTGATCTCCGGCAGTGCATCCCGCGAGGCCGCGTCATAGCTGGCTGAAATGGAATTGTATTCGCGGGCCGCTGGGTAGCCCCAGCTGTTGTTGGAAATCAGCGCGTTGGTCATCGCCGCCTGTTCCTGCAGGAAGGCGTCCGAAATGGTGGGGCCGGTCTGAAGATCGATGGGCAGGATGAACAACTTGGCGTTGGGCGCGTGTCCGCGGAACAGGGCATTGGTCACCGAACCTTGAGCCGGGCCTTGGATGCCGAGCGAACTGGCCCCGCTGCCGGCGATAGTCCCGGCTACATGGGTTCCGTGGCCATCGCGGTCGATCAGAAGTTGGGTCTGGGAACCGACCGTGAACACCCGGTTGGTGGTGAGGTCGGGATGGGTCCAGTCGATGCCCGAGTCGTTGATGTTCACCACGACATTGCTGCCGGTGAGCCCCTTGTACGAGGTCGTGTTGGTGACGTCAGTGGCGCTGCCCAAAAGGTAGGCGGACCGGTCGTTGAGCAGCTCGCGGCGATAAGCCTTTTCGATGAGGTGCACCTCGGGCGATTGGGCCAGGGCCACCAACGCATCCGCCGGCACATCCACCGTGACGAGTGTGCCGAACGGGCTGCGCTGACGAGACACCTCGCGGACTCCGAGAGATTCGAGCCGCGGGAGAGCCTCAGGATCGGAAAGGGAGAGCATGAGGCGATCGCCCGCATCGAGCGGACGGCCATCCATCACCCGGGTCAGGAGCTCCGGCTCCAATTTGAAGGCCGGATGCCATGGGGAAACCGAGGCCACATCGGCATCGAGGGCCAATCGCTCGAGCGACTCATCCGAACCCTTCACCAGGAAGGCGTTGACCGGCAGGTACGAAACCACTTGCAACTGCTGCTCCTCCAAGCGACGCCGCGACTCGGCGTTCGGCTCGTGAGCAAATTGCACGATATGGAAACCCGGTTCCGCCCCAGCGACCAAAGATTCGGGCAAGGGCAACGGATCCCCCGTGCGGGTATCGATGAGCGCATTGCGCAGCACCAGCGCCCGCGGGTCGGACCGCAACTGGTCCACCGTCTTGGCGGTGTTGCGGGCGCGCCACGGGAACTCCGGATCTTGGGGCGCGGGGCGTTGACCGGCATCCAGCGGGCGGATGCGCAACCGCTTGGCGGCCACATGGGCCGACACGGCCATGGAGCGACCCAAGGGCGAGACGGCGTCGGCGGACGTCGCAGTCAGCCCGGTGGCCGACGAACCAAGGTTCACGGCCGGCGGCTGTACCCAGCGGTACAGCCCCAGGGAACCCACCGCCAGGGCGATGGCAACGATCAGGCTTCGAGACGGGCGCATGACGAAAACGGGATAACGGCGTTCAGTCCGTGGTCAGCACGCGGTGGTCTTCCACCACCGAGCGCAGGGTTTGGGTGACCGGTGCGTTCGTGGAGAGGGCTCCCTCGAATCGCAGGACGGTCTTGGTGGCGAACTCGCCGGTGACAACGTAATTGGTGGAAAGTCCGAAGAAGCGACCCGGTGCCGTGACCACCGCTCCCGGTGCCGGCTTGAGGGTCTGAGCCCAGGAGTAAACCACATAACGCGGTTCCTCGGCCTTGAGCAGCGAGAGGATTTGCTGCGGGATGCGCTCGACCACTTCGTCGGGGACCGCTCGGAAGCGGGCAGGATTGGCCTCGTCGTACTCCACATTTTCCAACAAGGGTGAGCCCACCGAAAGAGTTTCGATCGAGCAAATCTCGCCGACCGATCGGAACCGGGGCAGCGAGCGGCGCGCCTTGGGGATTGTCAGCGGCTTGCCGTCCGTTCCGGTGACGGTGACGAGCGGATCTCCCGGCCAACCATTCGTGTGGATGAAGCCCGATGCGATGCCGTGACGGAACACGCCGTTGTTGGTGTAACCGGCGACGATCTTCTGGAGGAACGACAAACCGTTGCCCCCGGCTGGGTCCAGCACAGTGGCCACCAAATTGGTGCCATCGCTGTTGAGGCGGCGCAGGGCCGGAACACCCGACAAGATCGCCGACCAGGCCGACAAGTTGGTCTGGTTCACGCCAATCTGAGATCGCGCCGCATTCTCGGTGAGTGCCGTCGAGAAGGTATCGAGCAAGGCCCAGTCATTGGTGGGGTGCGTGCCATAGCTGCCCGACCACCACTTCCAGTGATGGCGGTCTGAGATGTGGTCTTCACCATCGCTCTCGATGTTGGCGATCGGGCTCTTCAAGTAAACCGTCTGCCACGGCGTGCCCCGGTGAATCCGGCCCAGTTGGCCAAGGGAGGCGAAGTCATTGGTCGGAGTCGGGAAGGACCACGCGGCGCTGTTGGTCACCAACGGATCCTTGTAGGCCATGTCCACAGCCAAGGCCGGCGAGGGAATCCCCGTTCCCAGGTTGGCGCTGATACCCCAAGGCGAAAAAGCGTTGATGAATTTCGAGGGGGCCGCCACGCGATTGGTGCGATTCACGTACGTCACCAGGAAATCGCCACTCGCCTCGGCAATTCGGCTCTCGGAAATGGACGGATCCAACTGCAAGCCTTGGAACATCTCGGGCCGGCGATCGTGATAAACGTCGGCGTAGAACTTCCAGTATCCCTCCGGGTAGGTGTAAACCAAACCTCCGGGCTGCAAGTCCTCCTTCGTATAATGGACCATCGGATCGTTGGCCATCCGGCGGTCCGTCAAGTGAACCTCGCCCACGGGGTTGAAACCCACTTGGATCCGGTTGCCATTCGGGTTGCCACCCGAGGCCAGCATTCGATCCAGTTCACGTCGGGCGATGACTTGCGAGCTGCGCGGCACCGAGTTGATGCCATACAAGAAGGCCCGCAATCCCAGGCTGGCATCCAAACGAGGATCCCCGGTCGTCACAATCCCGGGCACCACAGGTGCCTCCCAGAACTGGAGCACGCGCAGCGGATTGAGCGAGGCCGAAAACTGGTTCTCAAAGCCCAGAGGAATCACCCGACCGGCCAGCAAATTGGTTTGCCACAAATCCGCCATCCGGAACGGGCGAGCGGATCCTGCGCCTGCGCCCAAACCACCACCGGTGTTGTCGAAGCCCTGATCGATTCCGGCATCACCCGAATTGCCAGGCAACGTTCCGTTCGCCGTGTACATCAAGTTTTCGAGCAAGTTGCTCTCGACGGTCCCGCTCTTGAGGTTGACGAAGTCCAGCAGGCGGGCCGGCACAAAACTGTCGTCCACGATGGCGAAGACCAACCGGTTGGTGACCGCCAAGGTCAGCTTCGGCATCAGGCGGTCCGGCCGAGTTCCCGGCAAGGGGAACGCAGCGATGGGATTGTTGGTCTCAGAGAGCGGGAAAATGCGTCCCAGCACCGGATTATAGACCAAGCCGAAGGCCGTGTTGGTGTTGAGCGCCGGAATATATTCTTGGGCATCCCACCGGGATTTGTACCCGGTGTTGCCACTGCCGATGCGAACCACATTACCCACCTGGATGGCGTAATTGGTCCGGGTGTAAACCATCGGATTCTGAACGCTCAGCGGGAGGTTCGGGTTGACCGGTTGAGGGATGAAGAGCGGCTGACCCAAGGGCTGCGCCACCGTCGCGAGGCTGGAGTCGTAGAGGCAAATCTCGGTCCAGTTGGTGGCGATAAGCCGCAACGGTCGATTGGCCGGGAAGGCCTGCAGGTACGAATTCCAACCCTCGGCCCCCGTCGTGTTGATGACCTGGAAGGTGTACTGGCCGTATTTCACCACACCGAGGGCACTGAGGGTGGTTTCATTGGTCGACCGAACGGCCCCATTCGGCTGGCGCTCCAGGAGCAGACGTCGACCGGTCCGCACACGGGTCTGCCAGAAAGCTTCATTGAACTTGGGCAAGCCCAGCGCATTGGGACCCGTCTGGTTCTGCTTGGTTCCAACCAGATAGGGAACGCCGAAGACGTTGGTCCTAGTGGGCAACGACGGATCCGTGCTCAGGTTGGCCACATCCACGGAATTCTCGAAATCCATCCAGTTGGTCCAGGCGGTGTTCAGCACCTGGGTGACGGCATTGGTCACCTCTTCCAGCCCGGCCAAGCGGACGACCGAGATCTTCTTGCCCGGGTTGCGCGGGTCATCCTGATCTTCGCGGTAGAAGGTCGGACGGAAGACATGCGGCGGGAAGGGTTCGGTGTTGAGCCCGCCCACGATGTTGGTCCGCACCTCGTGGATGTTGGCGGCCAACTGGAGGAGCCGGTGCAGCTTGGCCGACCAGACATGGTTGGTCTGGGAGACAGCCGTTCTTTGCGCGCGGGAACCCACGGCGTTGGTCACCCAGTAGCTGCCGGCGATGGCGATGCCATGGGCGGCGGTCTCCCGGGCCTTCGGAACGGCCAGCTTGGTGCTCGGTTTGGCCGGATCGTAGAAATCGAAATGGGCCAACTCGGGCAAGCCGTTGGAGAACTCCTTGCGGAGCAGGCGGTCACCGGCCAGTTGAACCCACGTTCGGGCGGTCCAAGGAACGAGTGCCGTCGCACGGGCCGCGGAGCCTGAAGCCCCATTGGTGGCGACCACATTGGCGCTGTAAGACTGGGTTCCTTCTGGATCCAGCACCTGGTAGTTGAGGTTCAGTTTGGCCCGACGGTAGTAGCGGTTGGCCAAATCCACGCCGACCTCGATGCGGCCATCGGAGCTGTCGGTGCCCACCGATCCCAGCAAGCGGTAGAAGGTGTAGGCGTTGTAGGTGGAATTGGAGGCCTGCACCGTCGACATCAACTGTCCGGCGAATCCGCTGCGACGGGTGTCGAGATTGGTCCAGATGACCCGGTTGGGCCCCAGCAGGAGCAAGTTCGGATCACTGAGCAGCGGGAACGGTGTCAGGTAGGGGTTGGCGACGTCGCCGCCAGACCACCGACGGGTGACCAGATCGTTCTCAGGCAGGAGGCGCGGGTTGCGCACCTGAGCCAAGCTCTGAATAAGCGGGCCATCGGACAAATCATCCACGCCGTTGACTGGCAACACACGGGAAGCCGCGGTGGTGTCACCGGCGGAACCCAACTGCGGTCGCGAATCTTCTGTGAGGATGTCTTGCGCGGTGGCGCGACCCGCCACCGTCGCCACCCGGCGATTGAGCCACACATTGAGGGCGTGATCAAAGGTCAGGCCCGTGTTGGCCGCATTGGTGGAATAAGCGTAAGTCTGCCAGAGATTGGTGTTCAGGTCGCGGAACAGGCCCGCCATATTGAGTTCCCAGGCCGCCACACCCTGGTTGCGGAAGAACCGACTGGTGGTCGTATCATCCAGATTGCGCGCCTGATTGTGGGCAAAGTTCAGATCCACCGTCTGGTCGGCCGGAACCACCAGATAGGCGATGCGGTACAGGAAGCGGTTGTTGCCGGAGTGCGGACGGTCCGGATCGGCGAGAACACCAATCCATTCCGGGTCGCCCACATGCCACAAGCGGTTGGTGCCGATCGCCACACCCTGGACATTGCGCTGCAGGATGTACCCGTTGGTGTCGAACCGACCGTTGCGGTTGAGGTCGAGGTAGAAGCGGTCTTCGAAGGAATCGGCACGGGTATCCAAGCGACCCGTGCGGGCGACCACGGGAACCCGGGGATCGTAGTACAAGTTGGCCAGCATCCCCCGGTATTCGAGGATCTCGGCGGTGTTGTTCAGGTCGAACCCACGGCCCTGATACAGGTAGGAGACGTTGGCCAAGGCCGAGTACCACTGATTGGACTGAGCCGCTCCCACCGGCAAGCCCTGCCCTGCGGCCGTCAGTCCCGGAGTGTAAAACGGTGCGATGAAATTGGTGGAGACGAACAGTGTGGGTGCCTCCCGAAGTCCCGAAGAGGAGATCTGTGCCAAAATGCGGGCGCGGGCGCGATTGAGTGCTGCGTCCGCCGCGATGCGGGCATCGGCTTGTTCACCGGCTGCGGCCACGGCGGCTCGTTCGCGCCGAGCGACCATGAGGAAGGCCACGGCGGTGATGGTCACCACCGAGAGCATGATCAAGGTGATGACCAGCGCCACACCGCGCCGGCTGGATTGGGGAGAAAGGCGTTTCATTGGGGCGCGGTGCGGAGGACGACCCGCTGGCGGAGGGTCTGGAGTGCGCCAGCATTGTTGGCCAGCCACCGGTTACGGGTCTGGAGGTTGTCCGGCAAAGAGCGGAACTGGTCCAACTGCTTGCCATCCAGCAGGGTGATTTCGATTTCGACCGAAGACGGAAGATGGGGCCCGCGGAAGAGCGCGCTGACTTGCGCGGTGTCCGGATTCACATTGATCACCTCGATGGGCAAAGGCCGGGAGACATTGCCTACCCTGTTGGTGGCTTGAGCGCTCCAAGCGACCGGAGTGAGCGGATAATGGAGTGGCGAGTTGGTGTTCACGCCAACCCGCGGAAAATTCACGTCGTAGAGCACGGGATGATTGCCATCGAACGGGCGACCGTCGGCATCAAAGGCGGTGATGCGGCATTGCAAGATGCCGTCCAGCAGTTTGACCGCATCGCGTCGGGCTTCCTGAGTCTCGCCAGCGGGGTAAGCCGGAATCCAAAGGCGACCGGTGATGAGGTTGGTCCGCATGGCCGGAGTGCCGGTGAGGCGGTAAGGCGGGACCGAGGCCGGGGTGGCGAGGCTACCCACGCTCACCCCGAGACGCCCTTGGCCGTCGAGAACCTGAACCAAGTTGGAATTGGGCAACGCTTCGTCGTAAAGGTAAAGCGAACCGAGGCCCGGAATCGGAGTGGTGGTGACCGGACCCGCATCCAGCGTGCCGATGAAGAGGCCGGCCACATGCCAGCGGCCGCCGGTCGCCGGATAGGTGAAGAAAAGTTCGTCGAAGCGCAGGGGTTGGGTGCGATTGGCCTGGAGTGCATCGCCAGCGAACACCAGTTCATAGCCGGTGGCATTGGCGGGGTGGACCACCAGGTGCAGCGCATCCTCGACCTGAGGCGAGGAGGCCCGCTCAATATTGCGGACCATGAGGTCGAGGGCCGAACGCCCACCTTCGGACAAATCCGCCTGATTCAGGCTCTGACGGAACGCCTTCTGGACCTGATCGAACATCGCATACAGCGCGATGATGATGACCGTGAGCAAACCCACCGCGATCATCAACTCCAGGAGGGAGAAGGCGCTGCTGGCCGAACGGCTGAAGGACCGACCCTGCGGACGAGGGCGGAGATGGTTTGCGGTGCCCGCCTGAACAGAAGAAAGGTTCATACGATCACAGGGCACCCGGCGGGAACCGGTAGAAATGGATGACGTTGGGCCCCGGATTCTCCGGAACCGGATTGAAGGGATAAACAATGTCCCCGAAATAGCTGAGATCCTGCGGAACATTGCCGCGCAGACGGGTCGGCTGACCCAGCACTTCGGTGCGGAATTCGCGGCGATTGAGGCCCAATCGATATTGATTGGGATCGGTGCCAGTGCGTTGCAGGGGCCATTCCAGGATCATGCGAACTTCGGACACAGCGCTGGCCATGCCGTCGGCGGGCAACGCGGTCGCGCCCGGCACCAGCACAGGCTGGCGCGTCACCGTCTCGATGGTGACCAGATAGCGGAAAGCAAAGTCGATCCGGGTGTCATTGGGCATCGTGCGGCGCTCGCTCTTGCGGATGATCGGATGGTCGGCCATCGAACCACTCATGGAACGCATCTCCAAACGAACGATGTTGGTGACAGCCACCGGATTGCCCTGACTGGCCGTGGAGGCCTCCAGAGTGTACTTGGGCCGACTGATGAGCCCGATCACCTGGAAGGCATCGACCAGCGGATCGGAACCGGCCGGCGTGCCCTGCACCAACGGACCATGGAAATAATTGGTCCGGACGGGTGCCAGGTCGCGATACTGCCGCACCAAGGTCACGCGATCCGCGTAATTGAGAAGGTCCTGGAGCCGGGTTTGCCCGCCGCGCAAAACATTGAGCAGCAGTTCGGCATCCTGGGTCAGAAGCGACTCCTCACGGTTCTGCTTCTGGACATTCAAGCCCGCCGGAAGCACGCCGATGATGGCCACCATGGCGATCGCCACCACGGCGATGCACAGGGCGATCTCGATCATGGTGAACGCAGACTGTCGGCGCGGAGGCTGGGACGCCGTGCCCATCCATCGCCGCCAAGACGGGTTCCACGAAACAGGTTGGCCGGGAATTCTCATCAGCGCAGGACGGGTTTGAGGATGCGGGAGCGGCCAGTGAGGCTAGACACGATCACCCGGTTGTTGGTGGCGTTGTCGCGTGGTGTCTCGATGGCGTCCGGCACGACCGAGGAGTCGATCTGTCCGGAGGCGTTCCGCGAGATGAAGACGCTGCCCTGCCCCACGCCGAGAGCGAACTCGGACATCGGCGGCAGTCGCAGTTCGGGCCGACCGTTGAGAGTCCAGTAGCGGTTCATTTCATCAACGGCCAAGCGGCCATCCGGACCGAAGGCGACGAACCGCATGGAAATCGGAGGCAAGGTGTCGCCGGGGAACTCGGCCAAGGGGAAGCGGAACGGCCGTTGGGGCAGTTCATGGATGGCCAAATCCTGCCGATCGGTGGGTGCCAAAGGGGTTGGGAAAAACAGCTTGGGCGAAAGAATCACTCCATCCGGAAGGGTTTGCCAGCCGGGCCCGAGATAGCGGGTATGATTACGACCGGGTTGGGCACCAATCTCCCGTTCCACCAGCAGCGCATAGGAGTGGAACACGCCCAGAGCAATGTTGGTGAAGCTGCGCAAGGCCTGCTCGCGGAAGCGCTGCGGGGCCAACTGCGATGCGATCATCGACTCGATCTGGGTATCGAGCGACAGGCGCGATTGCCAGACATTGGTCGGAGCGAAGACGACATAGACCGTGGTCCGCAGCCGCAGCGCCTCTTGCCGGGCGCGGTTCAAATCATCGGTCAGTTGCCGGTGACCACTGGACAAGGTCTTGCCCTGCACCATGCCACGGATCGCCGGAGCGGTGATGCCCGCCAGGAGGCCGATCACTGCCACCACCACCAGCAACTCCAAGAGGGTGAAAGCCGAGGCCGCGAGCCGCTGGCGTGGGGCCAGTGGCATCGTGCTTCCGGTGGGTCCTTGGGGCTTCATGAAACGGTGGGAGGCTGTGGGAGTGGGGCAGACCAGCCGATCACTTCCAGCTGTAGATGTTGTCGCGGTTGTTCGGGTGATCCTGGTCGGCGGTGAAATCGGCCTTGCCGTCGGGACCCAAGGACATCACCAGCGCATTGCCCGGAATGAAGCGGGCCTGAGCCGGACGACCCGGGGCCACCAGAGGGAACGGGCTGAGCACGCGGCTGTCGTAATCGAGATCCAGGATGATGATGTAGGGATGTCCCCACGGATCGCGGTACACGCCGAGGTCGTCCACGCCGTTGGGTTGATTGCGTCCGACGGACTTGGTGGCCAGGTACACCGTGCGCTTGGGATTCTGGTTGTTGTTGAGATTGACCGCATCGGCGGCGCCGCCTTGAACGTCAACCACAGTTTGGGCGGTGAGGATAGCCATCACTTCGGAATTGTCGGCGTCACGACCACTGCCACCCATATCACGAACTTGCTGGTAGCCGATCTTGGTCACCACCGTCGGGGTGGGCAGAACGCCCTTGGCATCGGGCGTGTTCGCATTGCCGAAGATCCAATCGGGCGCGGTCGCCGGACGGGTGGCCACGCCGTGGGCATCGCGGGTCCGCTTGGTGGCGGGCAACCGGGAGTAGTCGGCTTGATAGGAATTGATGGCACCCACGATGCCCGTGACCTCGACCTTGGCCTTGGCCGACTTGGCCTTGGTGGTCGCCGAGGCGATGGCCGGCAGGAGCATGGCCGCGAGGATGCCGATGATGGCAATGACGACGAGGAGTTCGATGAGCGTGAAGGCGCTCTGGCGTTGGGTGGTCGTTCGGGTCTTCATGGGTTCTCTAACGCTGGTGAAATGGGGTATTGGAAACAGCGATGTCGGGGCGATGACAGGGCGAAACAGGGAATGGGCTATTCGGGATCAAAGGAAATCGGGCTCGGGACATCAGTTGGCTTCCTTCCAGTTGCCGATAACTTTCACGCGATCCCGGCCAACGGGAATCTCGGCCCACAAGTCGAAGCCGCCGGGATTGTTGGTGGGATTGGTTGAAACATAGCGCCACGGATTCAGCCCTTTGTTGGAGGGCACGGGGTGGTCGGTCCGGTTGTTAGGCCAAGCCAAGCCATTGACCCGCTTGCCAGACGCATCGGAAGAAAAACCCACCGCCAACACTTCGAGGTCGGCGTAACCGGCATCGGAGCGGTTGCGGAAAACCTCGGCATACTGGCCTTCCTTGAAATCGGTGACGAAGAGACGATTGCGCAATTCGTAGGGCTTGGCGTTGAGGATGCCCTCACGACCGAACCACGTTTGCAACTCAGCCGAACGGATGCCGTCGCCGTCATCGGCATCGGCGCGCGGGATGAAGTAACCGTCGGAGCTGGCGGCGTTGGTCAGGTACACACCGGACAATTCGTAGAAGAGTGGGCTTAGCGCTGGATTGGACACGGTCTGAAAACCCTGACCCGCAACCGAAATCCGTTGAACCCCATCGGGGGGATACACTCCGAAACGCGTCTTGTAGGCCTCGATCAACAGGACCAACTGCTGCAGTTCGGTGCGCACACGCGCCTCCTTCATCTTGGTCGCCGCCGCCGGCGCCAAGCCCACCACCATGCCCGCAAGAATGCCGATGATGGACATCACCACGAGCAGTTCGAGCAGGGTGAAGGCAGCCACCTGCCGGATGAGGGCCGGCGGGTTCTGGGAGTATGGACTGCGCAATCTCATGGCTTCACGCGGGAGAGCTGACTTTCACGAAGGATCAGCGGTCCTTCAATTCCTTTTCCATGCGCTCGCTCAACCATTGTTTGATCATGCTCTGGTAGTTGAGGAACCGGGAACGAGCCAAACGCTTGATCCGACTGAGCATCCGGGGATCCATTCGCAAGGTGATGGTGACCGATTCGGACTGCTCGGAACTGGCGGTGGCCGACGATTCCATCAAGCGCTGATCCACCTGGTTCTCCGCCCAGAAATCGGCTTCGGCCTGCTCGCTGTCGAAGAGCGGGACATCGTCCCACGACTGGATGGTTTGAAGATTCATGGACTCTGGCCCCGGCAAGCGCGAGGGGTGGGATCAGGAGGCGAGCGACCGACTCATCCGACGTTGGTAGAAGTAGGCCTCGGACTCGCTGAACGGCCGCGACAAGATGACCCGGATCACCTTGCCGTTGGTTCGGTACACGCTGAACAACCCTAGCCCCGCCGCGGATTTTCCCAGATTGAAGAAACGGGCCTGGACACCGAATCGCGTCGAATCGGGCAACAAGCGGATGGCAAAGGGGTCCTCGAACGACTCCTCGATTGCAGGGATCGAAATCGAGCCGTCGAGTTCGAACGGCAAGTTGTTCCAGTCGAACTCCATTCAGTCCATCCAATCTATCCGCGTATGGCCGATGCGCATTCAATGTAACTACTTTGTATTTACACCCGCACACGAGGCCGGTCAAGGGAGCTCCGAGTATCCGGTCAAAAAAACACGTTGAACTCTCGGATCGCCCTCGAGGGGTGATCCTTATTCGCCACCGCCGGCGTCGCCACCGAGGGTTTCCATCAACTTGATGAGCGGGAGGAACATCGCGATAACGATGGAACCCACCACCACCGCCAGGAAGACGATCATGATCGGTTCGAGAAGGGAGGTCATGGCCGAGACGGCGTTGTCCACCTCTTCGTCGTAGTTGTCGGAGATCTTCAGGAGCATCTCAGGCAGTGCGCCGGTTTGCTCGCCGACGTCCACCATCGACACCACCATCGGCGGGAATACGCCGGATTTTTCCAGCGGAGCGGTAATGGTTTCACCTTCCTTGACCGATTCGTGAATGTCCAAAACCGCCTTGGCCACCACCACGTTGCCCGCCGTTTCACGAACGATGTTCAGAGCCTGAAGGATGGGCACGCCCGATTGGACCAGCGTGCCCAGAGTTCGGGTAAAGCGGGCGATGGCCACCTTGCTGATGACCGGACCGAGCGCAGGCATGTTGAGCTTGAACTTGTCGAAGTACCACATGCCCTTCTTGGTCTTGATGGTGAACTTGAAAACGATCACGAAGATCGCGATGCCCCAGACCACCTGACCCGGGAAGGGCATGCCACCAAAGAACCAATCCGGGAAAATGACCGTGTTGTCCTTGAGGGTCTCGGAGATCTTCAGGACGAACAGGGTGAATTCGGGCATGCCCGCGTCACCACCCAGCAAGTCGGCGAAGATCATCTTGAACTTCGGCACGACGACGATCATCAGCAGCGCCACGATGCCCACCGCGACGACCATGACCGCGATGGGATAGAACATGGCCGCGACGACCTTGCCCTTGATCTTCTCGGCCTTCTCCATGAACTCGGCCAAACGCTTGAGGACGACCTCGAGAACACCGCCCAGTTCGCCCGCTTTCACCATGTTGATGAAGAGTCGGTTGAAAACCTTGGGATGCTGGGCCAAGCCTTCGGAGAAGGTGGAACCGCCTTCGATGGAGAGGGAAAGATCGCCCAAGATCTTCTTGAGCAGCGGGTTGCGCTCCTGTTTTTCGAGCACGCGCAAACCGCGCAACAAGGGCAGACCCGCTTCCACCAGCGTGGCCAACTGACGGGTGAAGGTGGTGAGCACCTTGGCCTTCACCTTGCCGCCGAATCCGGGGATCTTGATGTTGATTTGGCCCCCGCCCTTCTTCGCGCCCTTGCCTCCGGCCGCTCCCTTGGCACTGGCGGCGCCCTTGCCACCCTTGGCGTCGGATTTGGGCGGCGCAACCTCGGTGACCTTGGTCGGCAGGAAGCCCATTTCCTTCAGGCGGTTCAGGGCCTCGGCCTGGCTGCCCACATCGAGGACACCCTTGGTCTCCTTGCCAGTGCTGTCCATGGCAACGTAGTTGAATTTGGCCATATCGGTATCCTCGTGAAATCGGTGTCGTCGGAATATCCAGACGGAATCAGGTGTACTTCAGTACTTCTTCAACGGTGGTCTCGCCGGCGTAGATACCGCGGAGACCATCTTCGCGCAAGGTTACCATGCCCAGTTCGATGGCTTTCTGGCGGACCACAACGGTCGGTGCGCGGTCGTTGATGAGGTTGCGGATCGCATCGGAGACGGCCAGCAATTCATAAATGCCCTTGCGGCCCTTGTAGCCGGTGTCGTTGCAGTTGGGGCAACCACGGCCGTAGTAGAACACCTTGTCGCCGATGTCGTGGGCCGACAAGTTCATGTTCTGCAACTGCGACTCGCTGGGCTCGAACGGCGTGCGGCAGCTGGTGCAAATGCGGCGCACCAGTCGTTGGGCTAGCACGGCCAACAGCGTGGATGAGATCAGGAAGGGCTCAACGCCCATGTCCACCATACGGGTCACGGCGCCGGAGGCGTCGTTGGTGTGCAAGGTGGACAACACCAAGTGACCGGTCAGCGAGGCCTGGACGGCGATCTGGGCGGTTTCAAGATCGCGGATTTCACCGAGCATGATGATGTCGGGATCCTGACGCAGGAACGCCCGGAGAGCCTTGCCGAAGGTCATCCCGGCCGACTCATTGACCTGCACCTGCATGATGCCCTCGATGTCGAACTCCACCGGGTCTTCGACCGTGAGCAGCTTGGTGTCGATCTGGTTGATGTGCCGCAGGCAGGAGTAGAGGGTGGTCGTCTTGCCGCAACCGGTAGGCCCGGTGACCGTGAAAATGCCGTTGGGCTGATTGATGGTCTCAATGATGAAGTCGTAACCGTCCTTGGGAAGGCCCAGGGTCTTGAGTTCCAACTGCACCGCACCACGATCGAGAACACGAAGCACCACGGACTCGCCGAAGGCGGTCGGGAGCGTCGAGAGACGGAGATCCACCTGTTTGCCCGCGATCACCGTGCTGATACGGCCGTCCTGCGGGAGGCGTTTCTCGGAGATGTTCAGGTTGGCCATGATCTTCAGACGCGAAGTCACGGGCGTGGCCAAATGCTTGGGCGGCGGGGCCATCTCATAGAGGGCACCGTCGACGCGGTAGCGGATCTTGAACTCGTCTTCGAAGGGTTCGAAGTGGATGTCCGAAGCGCGGTCCTGCACCGCCTGCATGAGGACGAGATTGACGAACTTCACCACGGGGACGTCGTTCACCGCATCGTCCAAGGAGATGGACATGCCTTTGGGTGCGTCGTCTTCCTTGGAAACTTCCCCGTCGCCCCCCAATTCCTTCAGTAGCGCGGCGTAACCGAGATCGGCTTGAGGCGGGTAGAACTTCTCAATACACGCGGACACTTCGGCCGGGTTGGCCACAACCACTTGCAAGGTATGCTTCAGGGCGAAACCCAGCTCATCCATCGTCTGAGGATTGAGCGGGTCGGCCATGGCGATTTGCAGGGTGTCGCCGTACAAGGCCATCGGAACCACCTGATACATCCGGGCCGTCTCGTTGGGCACCGCGGCGATGGCCTCGGGAGGAATGGTTTCCGGCTCCAGGGTGACCACCATGGTGCCGAGGTGGTCGGCCATGATCTGGAGGATGGAATCGAGATCGAGCAGTCCGTAATCCTGAAGGATTTGGACCACCGACTTGCCACTGCGCTGCACCTCTTGGCCGATCTCCTCGATTTGCAGGGCGTCCAGGAACCCGCGCTCTCGGATGAGCGCGATGAGTGGATGGGAGATTGCTTCGGCCATGGCGGTTGGGTGTCGGTGAGGGTTACTTGCGGGCCTGAGTCTCGGCCTTGGCGGCGCGGATTTCGTCCAGCTTCTGGGTGATGGTCATGGGATCCAGCGACTTGGTGATGACGTCCTCTTCGGAGATCATGCCCGCCTGCCACTTGTCGAGCAGGAAGCCGTCGAGGGTGACCATGCCGTACTTGGAGCCGGTCTGGATGTCGGACTGGATACGGAAGGTCTTGTTGTCACGGATCAGCGCCGCGACCGACGGGGTGTTGATCATGATCTCGAACACCGCCACGCGGCCCGGTTTGTCGATGCGGGGCACCAACAATTGGGAAATCACGCCCTGAAGCACCGTGGAGAGCTGGATGCGGATGGTCTCCTGCTGGTTCTGGGGGAAGGCGTTGACGATACGGTCGATGGTCTTGGCCGCACCCGTGGTGTGCAGGGTTCCGAAGACCAAGTGACCCGTTTCGGCCGCCGTGATGGCCGCTTCCATCGTTTCCAAGTCGCGAAGCTCACCCACGAGGATGATGTCGGGATCTTGACGCAACGCGCGACGCAGCGCCTCGGCGAAGGAGGGCACATCGACATTGACCTCCCGCTGAGTGACCACCGCCTTCTTGTGCTTGTGGTAGTACTCGATGGGGTCTTCGATGGTAATGATGTGGGCTTCGTCCTTCTCCTCGTTGAGGATGTTGAGGAGCGAGGCCAGCGTGGTGGTCTTGCCTGAACCAGTGGGACCCACCACCAGCACCAAACCGCGGGGCTTGTTGATCAGATTCCGGACACTGTTCGGGATACCAATTTGCTCCATCGTGAGCAGCTTGGAAGGGATCTGCCGCAGGACGAGGGCGAAATTACCCTTCTCCTTGAAGGCGCTGACACGGAAACGGGCCATCTCACCGAAGGCGAATCCGAAGTCGGCACCGCCTTTTTCACGGATTTGCTGGATGTGGTCTTCGGAAGTGATGGAGCGCATCAACTCCTCGGTGTCTTCCGGACGCAACGGCGGTCCGTCGACGCGTTGGAGAATGCCGTGGATGCGGATGACGGGGGGAATGTTCACCCGGATGTGCAGGTCGGCTCCGCCTTCGGAGACCATCAACTGCAACAAGTCGGACATCTGGTAGGACATGGGCGGTTCGGAAAGTTGCTAAGGATCGGTGGGGGCGTTCAGTGGAGGCGGCAGAGACCCATCGGGGCCGGTGCCGCCGCAGAAAAATAAGCAAATCCAGGGCCAGTCATGGTTTTGGTCGGTCGCATCAGTGTTCGGACACGGTGGCCCGGACAACCTCATCCACCGTGGTGACTCCGGCCAGAACCTTGCGCATGCCGTCTTCGCGGAGGGTGCGCATGCCCATTTCGCGGGCCCGGTTGCGAAGGACGTTGGAGGGAACCTTGTCGTAGATGAGCTTCCGGGCCTCATCGTTGATGTTGAAGATCTCGAACAGACCAAAACGTCCCTTGCAGCCGGTCTTGTTGCACTCAGGGCAGCCCTTGCCTTTGCGAGCGGTGGCCGCGGCGGCCTGCTCCGGGGTGAAGCCCAAGCCAGCGATCTCTTGCTCGGTCAGGGTGTGAGGCGCGGCACACTTTTTGCAAACCTTGCGGACGAGACGCTGGGCCATGAGGCAGCGTGCAGATGACGCAACCAAGAACGGTTTCACGCCGATGTCGATCAGACGGGCCACTGCCGACGGAGCGTCGTTGGTGTGCAGCGTGGAGAAGACCAAGTGACCGGTCAGCGACGCATTGATGGCAATGGTCGCGGTCTCCATATCACGAATTTCTCCCAACATGATGACGTTGGGCGACTGACGGAGCATGGAGCGCAGCGCGGCGGCGAAGGTGAAACCGATGTGCTCGTGGACCTGAACCTGGTTGATGCCCGCGAGCATGTACTCGACCGGGTCTTCCACCGTGATGATCTTACGGTCCGGACGATTGATGTAATTGAGACAGCTGTAGAGCGTGGTCGTCTTGCCGGAGCCTGTGGGACCCGTGACCAGGAGGATGCCGTCGGGCAAGGCGATCATCCGCTCGAAATTGGCCTGATCGTCGGCCATGAACCCCAATTCAGCCAAACCCAGCCGGAGGCCGGACTTGTCCAAAATACGCATGACGATGGATTCGCCATGGGAACAAGGGATGACGTTGACACGAAGGTCGATGACCTTGCCGCCCACGTTGGTCTGGATACGACCGTCCTGAGGAATGCGCTTCTCAGCGATGCTCATTCCCGAAGAAATCTTGAGACGGGCGATCACCGGAGCCTGCAGTCGCTTCGGGATGTCCTTCATCTCGGTCATCATGCCGTCGATGCGGTAGCGCAGGCGGAAGCGCTTGCCCATGGGCTCGAGATGAATGTCTGAGGCCCGGAGCTTGAAGGCGTCGACGATGATCTGGTTGACCAGTCGGATGATGGGTGCATCGGCGTCGAGGGCCTCGTTGTCGGCCTTCACATCGCCCTTGAGCGCACTGACCTCGACCTCACCCTCGGTGATGTCTTGGATCATCTTGGCGATGTCCGAATCGCCCCGACCGCCAGAACTGGTATTGCCGTAGTACTTGTCGAGGGCGGCCTTGAGGTCTTCCTCGCTGGTCACGCGGTACTCGAGGGTCTTGCCCAAGGAAACCTGAAGTCCGTCGATGGCCTCGATGTCGGAAGGGTCGGCCAGGGCCACCACCACGGTGCCCTCGTGCTCGGCCACCGGGACCGCATTGTACTTGCGGGCCACGTGCCGTGGCACGGCATTGATCACCTCGTCGGTCAGGCGAGTCTCGGACAGGTTGACCATCTCGACGCCGAAGTACGTCGATTTGGCCATGACGACCAGAGAGGCCTCCAGTCGACCGGTCTTGACCAGGGTGTCTACCACGCCTTCGCCGGAGGACTCGGCCTCGGGACGCACCTCTTCAACGGCTTCATGAGTCGTGAGACCCATGTCGAGCATGGTTTCGAGCAGAAAATCGTCTTTGGCAGCCACGGTGTCCTCAGGATTTTCCGTCAGCCATGCTCAGGAGAGCGATGGCCTCGGGAAGAAGTGCGGGTGAGTTAAGGAAGGGGCGTTGACAATGTCAAACGCGGACGGCCGAAGGGAGCGTAAATCCTCAGGTGACAACTTCATGACAAGACCCCTCGAACCACCTCTCCCGCCACGTCGGTGAGACGATAATCCCGGCCATTGTGGTGGTGGGTCAACCGCTCATGGTCGAACCCCAGGAGGTGAAGGATGGTGGCGTGGAAGTCATGAACGTGGACGCGGTCGGTGGCCACCCGAATGCCCAAATCATCCGAAGCCCCATAGACCGACCCGGCCTTCACCCCGGCCCCGGCCAGCCAAGAGGAAAACACCCAGTGATGGTGTTCGCGTCCCCGGTGATCGGCCGTGGCGTTGAAGGGAGTCCGGCCGAATTCGCTCGTCCAGACCACCAGGGTGTCTTCGAGCATGCCGCGCTGGCGCAGGTCATTGAGCAAACCAGCGATGGGCCGATCCACATTGGTCGCCAAGGGGCCATGCAAGGTCATGTCGCCATGGGCATCCCAGTTGTCGGACGAGCCCGAATCGATCAATTCAATGAACCGGACGCCGCGTTCTGCGAGTCTGCGGGCCACCAGACACTGCCAAGCAAACCCCCGGGTGCTGCCTCGTTCCAGACCGTACAACGCGTGGGTCGCATCGGTTTCGCGCGACAAGTCGAAGAGTTCGGGCAACTCCATCTGCATACCGAAGGCCGTCTCAAAGGACTTCATCCGGGCCGCCAGGAGCGGATCGGTGGCACGGGCCGCCCGATGCCGGAGGTTCATGCGGTTCATGGCCGCCATCTCCAGGGCCTGAAGTTCCTCGCTCGGGGACCGCCTGTGCAAATTGGCCACCGGTTCCTGGCCAGGCACCACCCAGGTGCCCTGATGCGCCCCCGGCAGGAAATCACTGGCCCAGACCTGCCCCCCGGCATACGGGCTCTTGGGCGCGATGACCACGAAGGACGGCAAATTGCTGTTCTCGGTGCCCAGGCCATAGCTGACCCAGGATCCGATGCTGGGGCGGGCGAAGGTGAACGATCCGGTGTGGATGCCCAGAGTGGCCTCGTAATGGTTGGTGTGGTCGGAGGTCATCGACCGGATCACGCACAAGTCGTCCACACACCGGGCCATGTGGGGAAAGAGACCGCTCACTTCGGTGCCGCATCGGCCATGTCGGGCGAAATCCCACTGAGGCCGCTTAGCAAACATGGTGAAGTTGCCTTTGCGCCCCTGAAACTCATCAACGGTCACCGTCTTGCCCGCATCGGCGAACAACCGCGGCTTGGGGTCCCACGAATCGACATGGGAAACCCCACCACTCATGTACAGGAAGATCACCCGCTTGGCCTTGGGGGTAAAATGCGGCGCGCGGGGAATCAGCGGATCGGCGCCGGTGCTACCAAGGCCGCCCTCCCGGGCAAGGAGATCCCTGACAATGCCCGGGAACATCAGGGAGCCACCAACCATGGATCGCAAAAAGCCGCGACGGCGGGGATCAAAGGCTGCGTGAGGGTTCATAGCAAATCAGGGGGGTGAGGCCTCGGGCTAATCCACGGTCAGGAACTCATTGCTACCCAAAAGAACCCGGATCCACGCAGACAGGGCTTGGGTGCTGGCATCCGACGAGGCCGGTGACTTTAGAGCGTTCCGGTACTGGGCCAGGAATGCGGCCGCCTCGGCCACTTCAGCCGGTTCCGGAGAACGTCGAAGAATGCGCCGGAACACCCAAACCACCTGATCCGACTCCGTGGTCTCGCGAGTCTGAGAGCCTGTCTGAGCGGTGCGAGCAAGGTGCTCCGCCTCCCGATGCACCATCGGGTCGTTCAGGAAAAACAGGGCCTGCGAAGGCACTGTGGTGGTGCGGCGAACGGCCGTGCTGGCATTGGGATCCGCCCCGTCGAAGAGGGCCAGAAACGGATGCCGTTGGATGCGCTGCGTCATCAAGTACACGCTGCGGCGGTGGTGCTCATAGGAGGCCACGTACGGGCCGTGCTGGGTATACCCCCATCGGGTGGGAGACGGGAACGGATGCCCTGCCCCGACCGACAAATCCAAGTCGCCACACGCCTCCAAGATGGCATCCCGGGTTTCTTCCGCACCCAGACGGCGGCGGGGGAAGGGTGAAAACCCGTCGCCTGGATCACGAGCCGAGGAGTTGCCACGAATCGCAGCAGAGGTACCAGGAGCACCAGCAGCACCGGCCGCAGCAGGGTCGTCCACGGGGCAGGACGCAGAATCGGCCACGGGCCTCACCGGAGAACCTTCCGCCACCCACGGTTCCGGCTCACTCCGTTGCCGATAGACGGCACTGTTGAGAATGAGTCGGTGCAAGGCCTTGATCGAACCGCCGGTGCGTCGGAATTCGGAAGTAAGGTGATCCAACAACTCCGGGTGACTAGGAGCCTGTCCCCGGAGGCCGAAGTCATTGGCCGATTCCACCAGACCGCGACCGAAGTGCTGCTGCCAAATCCGGTTGACCATCACCCGCGCCGGCAGCGGGTTGGCCGGATCGGTCAACCAACGGGCCAGTTCCAGGCGACCGCTGGTGGCCGTGGCCGGAGCCATGGGGTTCAGGCCCAAGGCCGACAAGGCACCCCGGCGTACCCGCTGACCCGGTTGGTCGGGTTCGCCCCGCACCTGGACCACAGCATCCCGAGGAGTGCCTTCGGACACGCCATACGCCAACGGAAAGGGGCCTTCCACCAAGAGTTGCTCCAACTCCCGGGCCGCGGACTCGGCTCCTTCTTGAAGGGTTTTCAGACGGGCCTCGATCTCGGTCAATCGCTGGCGACGGCGTTCCCCGGCTCCGGGATTTTCAGCGACGGCCACCGCCAGCCCCGAATGACCGATCGGCAGCGGGGCTTCCTGCACGGCGAAATTGTCGGCATCCAGCGCCGGCTTCGGACCCGGGCGGTGCCCATAGCTATCAATGAAAACATCATCAATCGCGCCATCCCATCCCGGGTAAAGCGCCCCTGAAAAGACCACCGGAGCGCTGGTTTCCCCGGCTCCACTGCCTCGCAACGTCGCCTCGTAGCGGCGGGCCTTGAGGTCCAGGACGAGACCCACCTGATACCATTGGCCGCGACGCAGTGGTGCAACGACCTCCTTGCGGTCGCCATCGATGCGGAAGAGTTCCGAGCCGGACCAGAAAAGCTCCACCGCCGCCGAGGTGCCCGCGCCGTGACCCAAGTAGAATCGCCAAGTGCCCTCGGGTTCTCCGCCACCACCGGCAGGAACCTCGCCGCACCGGAAATCAAAGGCCGCGTGGAGTCGCGATGTCTGATCCCGCTTCCAAGCCGGTGAAAGGCTCTGGCCGAAGCCGTCGTAAGCCGGACCGCCCGGCATGTGAATGCCCAAGGCTCCCAGCGGCATCCATCCGGTGAAGGGGCTCTGGGACTCTGGCCGGATTCGGACGCGGCTGTTGGGCCCCGGACGCCACGGTTTGGCCGGTGGGGATCCGGCCTTCTGGCCTTCGAATCCGCCGTCTATACCGCGCAAGGAAGCCAGCTCCCGCTCCAGCGCGTCGCGTTCCGAAAGCGCCCGTTCCAAAGGCGACGCGATCGAGGCCGAAGCCACCTCGGTGGACACCGGAGCCAAGGGCTCGGGTTGGATCGCCAAATTGTCCAAGCACAGTCCCGGACGCGAAGCCGCGGCACCGGTTTCCGTCCCAGCGCCGGTTCCCGCAGCACCGGAATCCAGGCCCACAAAATCGAGGACCCCATCCCAGTCGCGGGCCAACTGTTGCGGTCCCACCGACCGGACGGATCCCGGCGTCCCCAGGCGCACCGACACGGTCCGGGCCTTCCGGTCCAGGTCGAGCTGCACATTCACCCACGAACCGGGAGTGACCGTCCCCAAAGTGACCGGAACGCCTAAACCCGTACGCAGGGACAGGCTCTGGGCGGAGATGAGCACTTCCAAAGCAGGTTGCCCCCCATCGCGCCCCACCCAAAACCGGTGGGAACCCGAGCCCACCATCGTATCTGGCACGGTTTTCAAATCGAGATTGATGGAGAGACGATGGGCCTCGCGAACCGAACGCCCCAACCGGTGCAAGGCCTGGCCCAAGCGCCACGTTTGGGTCCCCGCCGGGATGGACGCCCCGACGCGGCCTCCCGGGTAACGGTGCTTGAAGGGACTTTGCGCCTCGGTGGTGACGGCGATGGGCCCGTCATACACCCACGGTGGAACCAGGACCCCTTTGCTACCGCCCGATGCCGGAGCTTGCAGCTCAAAGTCCCCATCCAAGTCATCGATGGACCGCAGCAACGCCGAAGGCACCGGCAACCCCGCCCGCTGGACGGTTCGTGTGAGAGAAGCCACCCGGTTTTCATAATCCCGCCAGCGTGGCAGGGACTCCTCGGGCGGAATGAGCGGCACCATGGCCCGCGAACGCTGCTTCTGTTCCGAACCCGGAAAGGCGAATCGAGTGCTCTCGAAGATGCCGTACAGGGCGTAGTAATCGGTCGCCGGGACCGGATCATATTTGTGGTTGTGGCACCGGGCACAACCCAGCGTCAGTCCCAGAAACGTCTGACCCATCGTGTCGATGGTGTCTTGGAGGGTCAGGTGGTGATAATTCTCGGAGTCGAAGCCGAAGCGCCGGGAAATGGCCAGAAAACCCGTGGCCGCCACGCGCTCCGCATACCGCTCACGCGGGCCGTTTCGAGCCAACAAATCCCCGGCGATCTGCTCGGAAACAAACTCGAAGTACGGCTTGTCGGCATTGAAGGCTTCGATGACGTAGTTCCGGTAGCGCCAAGCCACCGGCACGGGATAGTCGGCCGTCTCGCCCGCGGTGTCGGCATACCGGACCACATCCAGCCAATGCCGCCCCCATCGCTCGCCATAGCGGGGTGAGGCCAGCAATCGGTCGATCACCGCTTCGGCGGCATTGGGTGAAGAGTCCTGCTCGAAGCTCTCGATTTCCTCCTGGGAAGGAGCCAGGCCTGTGAGATCCAAGGTGACCCGCCGAATCCACGTCCGGCGGTCGGCCTCTGGGGCGGGCTTTCGGCCCTGCCGCTCAAGTCCGGCCAAGATGAATCGGTCCAATGCCGATCGGCACCAGGACGCATCTGCGACCGCTGGCGGCACCGGATCGCGGACCGGCTGAAATGCCCAGTGCGAGGCCGGATCGACAGACGGTTTCGTGGCCGACGCCGGAGTGGCCGCCGAAACGCCCACCACCGCCAGCACGACGCCGACGACACCCACCATGGTCTTGATGATGCTCATCCGGGAAATCGATGCCCATTCCAACCCGACCCGAGCCGGACCGGAAGCGCAAACTGCGCACGGCGGGCGACCGGTTCATGCGCTCCCTGAGCTTCCTCGCCGATTGTCTTCGATTGCGACCCGTGGTTGCCTAGAGCCAATGACGCTGCAATTCGGATTCTTGGGTCTGGGCTTCATGGCCGCGACCCACATTCAGGCACTGGCCCACGTGCCGGGCACCGCGGTGGGAGCCATTTGCAACCCCAGCGGCCGTAATCTCGACGGCGACCTCACCCGGGTCGGCGGCAACGTGGGCGACCCCAATGGCGTGCGGCTCGACATGACACAAGTCCGCGCCTATCGGGATGTTTCCGAATTCCTGGCAGATCCGGCGATCCACATCGTGGACATCACCACGCCGACGAAGACCCATGTTGAACTGGCCATCGCTGCGCTGAAGGCCGGCAAGCACGTGCTGGTGGAAAAACCCATGACCCGCACGGCCGAGGAAGGCCGACGTTTGGCCGACGCGGCCCGCGAGGCGGCGACCCGCGGAGTGTTCCTCATGCCGGCGATGTGCTTGCGGTTCTGGCCGGAATGGCAGGCGGCCCATGACGCCATCGTGGGCGGGCACTACGGACGGGTCTTGAGTGCCCGATTCCGCCGGGTGGCCCAAGCTCCGGGCTGGGGTCATGGTCACTTCCTCAGCGCGGCCGATTCCGGCGGGGCCCTGCTCGACTTGCACATCCACGATGTGGACTTCATCCGGCACTGCTTTGGCCATCCTTCCAGAGTCTTTTCACGGGGCCACACCCGGGTGAGTGGGGGCATCGACCATGTGCTCTCGCAATACGACACCGCCAGCGGTGCGGTGGTGAGTGCTGAGGGCAGTTGGGCCATGACCCCGGGTTTCGGATTTTGCATGGCCTACACCGTGGTGCTGGAGAAGGCCACCCTCGACTACGACTCGTCGCGCGGCACGGAGGCTCTCCGCCGGTATGTGGAAGGCCAGCCCGCGGAAACCCTCAAGCTCGACGGACCCAATGGCTACGCGGGCCAGATCCGACATTTCGTGGACTCGATCCGCGCCGGAAAAGCCCCGACGGTGGTCACCGCCGACGACGGCGCAGCCGCCGTCGCCGTCTGCGAAGCCGAAGCCGAATCGATCCGCACCGGGTTGCCCGTGAGCCTCTGACATGAATTCCCTGCATATCGTCTTCGACTGGGACGGAACCCTGTCGTTCATTCGCGCCGGGTGGGGCGAGGTCATGCTGCGGCAATGGCTAGAGTTTCTTCCGGCAACCACCGGCGAGTCGCTTGAGAGCCGCTCGGCCATGGCCCATCGGGAAATCTGGGCACTCAATGGCCGACCCAGCATCCACCAAATGGAACGCCTGGGAGCCCTGGTCGCCGAACGAGGCGGCACGCCGTGGCATCCCGATCGTTATCAGGATGATTTCCAGGAACGGCTCGGTCGATTGATCCGTGAGCGCACGGATTCGATCCGTGATGGAGCCCACACGGCTGACCACTACATGGTGCGGGGCGCACGCGCCTTCTTGGAACGCTTCCAGGCCGCCGGAGCCACCTTGCACATCGTCAGCGGAACACCACGGCCAGCCGTGTCCGCCGAGGTGGATTGCCTCGGCGTCCGGGGTTTCTTTGGCGAGCGGATCCACGGGCCCACGGGCCTGACCGACACCTCCTTCCACAAGCGGCACGCCATCCGGAGCATCATCGACGCCCATGGCCTGGACCCGGTGCGGTCACTGGTCTCGTTCGGTGATGGCGCGGTGGAGATCTCGGAGACCAAGTTGGCCGCAGGCAGGGCCATCGCGGTAGCTGCGGACGAAGAACACTGGCATTCGGGCCGCTGGGACGAGTCCAAGCGCCAGCGCCTCACCGAAGCCGGAGCCGACTACGCCATCCCCGACTACCACGAACCCTCGGGTGTCTGGGCGTGGCTGGGTGGAGTCCGCTGAAGCACCCCAGACCCTCCAGATCTTCCGGCCTCCACGGCGTGGAAGGTCGGCTTGAAACCCTCAATTTCGAATCGCCCGACCCGATCCGGGGCTAGGTGATCATCGGGGTCGTCTGGGTTTCACAGGGCCAACACGGTTCCTCCGGGAATGGAACACCGGACCAACGCCCAGGCATCAGTGCCACCGGAACACCGCCAGCAGCGAGGCGGCCATGGCCAGGATCAGCATCAGCCCGACGACCGTCCAGAACCGGCGACGGTCCGGCTTCTTGGGTCGCCCCTGACCGAACTCACGGGCGACAAAGTCGTCGTAGTCGAACGCCTCGTCATCAGGCAGGTCGAGGCCTGAGACGGCGGCCTCTTCGTTCCAGCCGGAATCCCGCGAAGCGCCACAACCGGCGCAGGACATGGCCTTGCGCGGCACAAACTCTCCGCAAACCGGACAATCCCCCGGGGGACGAAACGCCTCGTCGCTCATTGGACGGGCAGCATGGGGCTAATCATCGTCGTCGTCAGCATCCGGGGTGGTGGCCCATTCCGGATAGGGACGCTCCGTACCGGCCATGGCATTCCAGAGGATTCGGTTCAACACGTCCTCCGGCGCCTTGTCCACCTCGCGGAAATTAAGACGGGCCGAGACCTCGGCATCGCGCCGCAAGATGGGGTTCAAGAGAGCCTTGGCGGGCGGGTTCATCTGATCGAGCGGCACGTTGTTAGGCACCGCGGTGTACGGGGTGAAATCCGGCGTGTCCTGGAAGCAGTCGGACATCGGCGTGGCACTGGCGTCGAACTGGTTCATGGGCTTCATGCCCAGCACCTGCTCCATGGTGCGGATGAGGCTGGTGGTGTTGTACTGGGTCGAGACCACCGCGCCGCGCCGGGTGTAGGGGCTGACACAAAACGCCGTGGTCCGGTAACCGCTGACGTGGTCCCAACCGGCCTGAGGGTCGTCCTCGATGGCCAGAATGAGGGTCTCCTTCCAGAACTTGCTGTGACTGACCGCTTCAACGATGCGACCGAAGGCCAGGTCGTTGTCGGCAACGCAAGAGGCCGGCGTGGGTTGGCCTGCGGAGGTGCCACTGGTGTGGTCGTTGGGCAGGCAAATGAGGATCATCTGAGGAAGTTCACCCTGGGCTTCAAAGGCCTTGAGCTCGCGGATGAAGTGATCGGCCCGATATTGGTCGGGCACCGACATTTCCCAACCGACGTAGTTCGTCGGCGTGTGCGGAATCAAGGTCGGCACCATCGCCCGACTGGAGAAAATCACCTCGTCGGACTCCCCTTTCCAAGTCCGGTAGCAGGGCAAATAGGAGATGGAACCTTTCTTCTTGGGATCGCGCCAGCGGATGGTGGGGGCGGCAAACTCGCCGTAATTGCGCAAGGTCTTGCCGTGCTTGAGAGCATTGTCCCAGATGAAGCCCGCCGGAGAATACGCCAGGGCATCGTCCTCGTCTTCGCCCATGCCGTCCGGGTAGCTGCGCGGGAATCCGGCGAAGGACTTCTCCATGTAATCGGTGGAAAAGGCCGTGGTGGACCACTGATGCCCGTCGGCGCTCAGAATTCCGGCGCAGTACGTATTGTCCAACAAGGCAAAGTCGCGGGCGATCTTGTGCAAGTTGGGGGTGATCTTCTCGCCGAAGATGCACAAGTCAGCGCGGCCGTTGCCCCGGGGTTCATCTCCGAAGACTTGATCGTAAGTCCGGTTCTCCTTGATCAC